>Ga0070698_100001292_pt1 | contig 27926 bp, 33 predicted proteins | sample KBSK1502metaG_FD_65477 | JGI IMG/M metagenome (GOLD analysis project Ga0070698, IMG submission 65477) | Corn, switchgrass and miscanthus rhizosphere microbial communities from Kellogg Biological Station, Michigan, USA - KBS K1-50-2 metaG | ecosystem: Host-associated > Plants > Roots >...
TCAATCCGGAAGCGCTCGCCGTCCGCCGCTAGGTGACCATCCGGCTGCTGGCCATCGATCTCGATGGCACGTTGGTCAACCACGATCTCGTGATGAACCCGCGGGACGTCGCCGCGGTCAAGGCCGCGTCGGCGGCGGGGGTAACGGTCGTTCTCGCGACCGGTCGCATGTTTCAGTCCTCGCTTCGATTTGCTGAGCCCCTGGGTCTTAGAGGCCCGATTATCAATTACCAGGGCGCCGTCGTCCGCGAGATTGCCAGTGGCGAGGTGTGGTACCGATGCGAGCTCACGGTTCCCATGCAGCAACGGGTGCTCGCGCTCGCCGAGCCGAAGGACTGGCATGTCAACGTCTACATCGACGAGCGGGTCTATACGGCGCGCGCCCGGCCCGAAGCGGACCTCTATGCCCGGATCGGCATGGTGCCCTACGAGGTCGTCGGGCCGCTGTCCAAGTGGGTGCACCAGGACGCGACCAAGATGGTGCTCGTGGACCTGGATCCCACAAGCGTGGCCGCTCGTATGACCGAACTGACCGCCTGGATGGGCGACGTGGCGCGGGTGACTCGCTCATTGGATTGGTTCGTCGAAGTTGTCAATCCGCAGGTGTCCAAGGCCCGGGCCCTCGCCCTGGTGGCCGACCGGCTTGGCATCGCGCAGGCCGAGGTCTGTGCTATCGGCGACAACACGAACGACGAGGACATGGTGCGGTGGGCGGGCTTCGGCGTGGCAATGGGCAACGCTCCGGCCGCTCTCAAGAAGCTCGCCAAGTACGTCACCGGGACGGTCGACGAGGCGGGGGTAGCCCAGGTCATCGAGCGCTTCGTGATCGGGAACCGAGTGCCCGGCAGCAGCGAATAGTCCCCAGCAACCTTATATATACTTGGACATCCGCGGCCCCGTGGTGTAGCGGTCTAACATGCCTCCCTGTCACGGAGGAGATCGGCGGTTCGAATCCGCTCGGGGTCGCCACCCACCGCTATAACAACAAATTAGCGTAGCAGTGTCTGCTTTATCCCGAATACAGAAATTTCTTGGCCTAACCGTGGTTGCTGCGCGGCAAATCCTGTACTACCATGGTATTCACCATTGCTGCAGCTCGCTCGCCGTTCCAGTGGAATGAAGCAAACCGACGCCATGTCCGTGAGGCAGATGTCGAGCCATACGAGGCCGAGGAGGCCGTCCTGGACCTGCGTCGGATTGGCGCCTCGGCCTATGCCGTGGAGTCGGAGCGCCGCTGGGCGTTGCTCGGCGCCACCGAGGAGGGCCGGGTTCTCTTTGTCGTTTTTACGCGGCGCGAAGGCCGAATCCGAATCATCACTGCCCGCGATGCCGAGCTGGCGGAAAAGCGGCGGTATCGTGGGAGGGGCAAATAGCCATGGCTAGATCAAGAAAGTCGATGACTCTCGTGAGCAGCTGGACCGAAGTGCCAAGCTTCAAATCTGAGAAGGCGGAGTCTGCCTTCTGGCGGAGTCATACGTTGAGCGAAAACCTGCTGGATGAGATGCGGGAGCTGCCAGACCACATTCTTCCCCCTGCCCAGCCACGGACCCGTCCCGTCGCGGTGCGCTTCGATGAGTACACGCTAGAGCGAATCAAGGCGCTTGCAGCGAAGCGGCGCAAGGGATATCAGACACTGCTTAAGGAGTTCGTTTCTGAGCGCCTCTACGAAGAGGAGAAGCGAGACGGAACATTTGGGTCACAAGGGCAAAGGGTCGTTCGCCCGATCTCAAAACGGCGCCGGCCCGGCCGTTAATGATCAAGCCACCCATCTTCCTGGTCGACGCCTCAAACGGCGAGCTCTTGGCATTCGGGTCTTCTGACAAGGTCGAACATTACGTGGAATCGATTGACGTCGAGAATGGCGAGTACGGGAACGCCTTCGACAGCGAAGGTCGCCTTCTGGCGTTGGAGGTCGAGCGACCTTCAGTGCGCCACCAGTTCTTGGGTCTAGAGTCGGTCGAGCTAACGCCAGTGCGCCTTGTGGAGAAGGAGGCGCAACCATCTCATGAGGCTGATTTGGCGTCAGTCCTGCGGAGTGCACTCGCTCGGCTAGATGGTCCCAAGAGGCCTGCCGAAGCGACGCTAGCCGATCTCGTTGAAGAGGCTCTCAACACCTTCCGGGTTCGGTAACGGACAGCCACAATGCAGCATGTACCTTCAGGTTGAGTTCGAAAGTTGTCCGGTTGGGGTCGTAAATACCACCCAACGCCTTTAAGAAGCTGGTCGTTCTCCTCCGTCTCACCAACCCGCGCGACACGCGGGCTCTCGCTTTTCAGGTGCCGGGGGTGTCCCCAAGGATTTGGTGCGCCGTGGCAGTCACCCGCCGCGTGATTCCATTGACATGGCGCGGCCGGGCGCCTAGGCAGCGCTCCCCCTGGCGACCGTTGCAACGTCATGGGCAGCTGAACTGAATCCCCTGGTGATGAGCCAAACCGCCAGGACCATCTCTTGAACGGCGATGGGAAGAATCAGGATGGTGTACGACGTCACGGGATTACGACTGAACAGGGCCGACAAGCAGGCCACGAGCAGCAGGAGCTCCGCCACGATGCCCCAGCCCGAGAGCCACCTGGGAACAAGGCGCGACCGGTAGAAGACGTAGTAGTACATCAGGGCGCCCAGGCCAAAGGCAAACACCCCCGCCAGGATGGCCTCCGCACGTGCTCCGAGCAAAGCATCGCCGATGGCCTGGAACCAGGCCCGGTTTGCAGGCGCAGCGTTGGTGAACTGCTGCGCCACCTTCAGCAACGACAGCAGGCTCACGGCGCCGACGCTGTACATGACGGCCTCGATGGCTCTGAAGACAACGGCCCCGAGTGCCAGGCTCCCACTCCACCTCTTCAAGACCGGATACAGCGAGACGGCGATAGCGGCGCCAGTGCCGGCGGCCACGAACTCAAAGAGCCCACCTGCCGATACGCGGGTTAGATGCTCAGATATCCGCGTGAGGTAGACCGTTCCCGTCAAGACGGGCTGCTCAATTGCGGTTCCCAGCAGGCTGGCCGCGGTGGCGACGATGAACAGCACCCCCGTGATCAGGGCTGCCCTTCGATTCGAGTCCGTTCCGATCCGTTTGTCACTGGCCTCCGACACCAACCGGTGGGCAACAACATCCCTCTGTGAATTCATGTAGCGCCTCCTCCTGTTACTCATTGGTGTACTACGTACACCTGAGCGCATGATAGGTGTACAATGTACGCTTGTCAAGAGGAAATACGATTTGAGTTCTCCAAGGGAGCGTCTAAGGGCGCAGCCGATGGATGCCCCGCGCCGCTTCCGCCTCAGCAGGGACCGGGTGCTGCGTGTCGCCGTAGCCGTGGCCGACGAGGTTGGGATCGACGGCCTCAACATGCGCAAGCTCGCCGAGACGCTCGGGGTCGTCCCCATGGCGCTCTACAAGCACGTGGCCAACAAGGAAGAGCTCCTAGACGGCATGGTTGACATCGTCGTCGGCGAGATCGATCCAGCGGTCACCGGCATTGACTGGAAGAGCGCTGTCCGGCAGCGGATCTTGTCCGCGCGGCGATCGCTAAAGCGCCACCCGTGGGCTTCTGGCGTAATCGAGTCGCGAACGAATCCGTCTCCGGTCGTGCTCGCCTATATCGACTCGATGATCGGAATGTTGCGTGCCGGCGGCTTCTCGGTCGACTTCACCCACAATGCGTTGCACGCAATGGGGAGCCGGCTGTACGGGTTCACCCAGGAGGTGTTCAACGACTCCCAGCCCATCGATCCGGAGACGCGGGCAATTATGATCCGTGAGATGCAAGGGCAATATCCGCGCATTGCGGAGATGGTCGGGGCGATCTACCACGATGAAGCGTCCATCGTGGGTCGAGGTTGCGACGACCAGTTCGAGTTCGAGTTCGCACTGGACCTGCTCCTGGATGGACTTGAAAAGCTTCGGCGGCAGGCGCCAGCATCCGCCGAGAGACGCAGACGAACCCAAGGCGCGGAGCGGGTCTTCCAGGCCGGCCTTTCCGCAAGACAACGTCAAGCGTCCGTCGAGCGTCCGCCAATCGTCCGTTGAGCGTTCGGCAACCGTCCGTCAACCAGCCAGACGGTCAGGTCTGAATTCAGATTTAGTTCGAAACTTGTCCGCTTGGGGTCGCCAGACATACGCTGGATCACGCGGCACGCTACCACGGATCCTAGTCATCTCCTGGGCAGCCTAGCCCAGCCGCGGCCGCACCGGCCGATTGCGAGCCGTCCACCGTGGCCCGCTGCTCAATGACCGTTTGAGCCACGGTACTCCCCAGGGCCAGGCCGGAATCAATGTCGCTCTGGTAATGGATTCCGGCCCTCAGCCGTGATTGCGCCAGCTGGTTGGCGTTATCCGTGAAGAAGGCCGCGTCCCGTGGAAATAAAATACTTCGCATCCCAGCAGGCAACCATCGCGTCGTGCACCTTTCGCCGCCTGGCGACATCTGCCGCGCGAAATTTAGCCTGGCCGGACGGTGAGCTCGATCAGGTTCGGGAAGGAGAGCAGCCCGTGAACCGGGGAGTGCTCCAGCTCCTCGACGAATCGGTCGACATAGGCGAGCGGGGAATTCGTCAGGAGGCGAGCTCCTGATAGCCTGTTTCTTGACATGCCTGAGACGGTCACTCAGCTCAGCAACGACGAGATTGCCGAGCGCCTTCGATCGATTCCAGGCTGGGAGATCAAGGACGGGAAGCTGACAAAGGCCTTTACGTTCGACGACTTCATGGGAGCGGTCCGGTTTGTCGACCGGATCGCGCCACTTGCCGAGTCGGAAGGCCACCATCCGGACCTGCGGGTGAGTTGGGGGCGTGTCGTCGTCGAGCTGACCACCCACAGCGCCGGCGGACTGACCGCCAAGGACTTCAAGCTGGCGTCTCTGATCGAGAAGTTATAACGCTGGAATCGGCGCCAAGCGCCGCGGTGCGGATCTATCTATGTGTCGCCACGGCCATGAACGTCCACCGGCGTTGTTGAAGAACAGAAAGCCCTCTTCCTATCACTTCCCATTACCGTATCTGTAGACGCAAGCAAAGGGCTCTAGCCTGTTTGGCCATTCACAGGTCTTGCGGAACGGGTTTGGGAGGTGAAGACAATGAGCGAAGTCAATGACTTCTTGTCGGCAGTCCTGCCACGACAACACGACGCGGACATGGCGATGCTAAATGGGGACTCGGGACCTCGAAAGACGCTGTGGTCCCATAAAGATCCGGTCACCGTCCTAGGAGCCGCCAAACCTGTGAGTGGCTGGTCCGCGGTGGCAAGCCTGTTCGACTGGCTGGCAAAAAACTTCTCGAACGGTACTTCGTACGCCTTAGACGTCAGCGCTGCCGGCGTTAGCGCCGATCTGGGTTACGTTGTCGGCTCGGAGCATTCGAAGGCATCGGTCGGTGGTGAGGCGCCAGCCCCGATAGCGCTCCGGGTCACGCTGATCTTCCGGCGCGAGGACGGCGAGTGGAAGGAAGTTCATAGACACGCAGACCCAATTCCCGGCATCCAGTCCACCCACGACCAGTTGGGTCGTTTCAGGTAGGCCGGAGTAGGGGCCAAGGGTCCAAATGACGATTCTGGTGGTGGCGCACCAACCGTAACGGGAACCAGATCGAACCGCGAGATATTCTTGGCGACGTGGTGAGCACGACTGCTCTGCCGGCCGCATCCCCAGACGGCTGCCGGACTTTGACCCAGACGCGATTCTGCCATTCGTTTAGCTCGAGCGTGCCTGATCGGCCAGGAATCCCAAGATGCCAATGGCGGCTGCCGGGGCGACCGGCTAGTTGGCGCTGGTTCTTGACGACAAGACCGCGGCGGCGGCATTCCTGGAGGGCTTCCATGGCCGTAAGCTTTAGATCGAGTTCCAGCACTGGGAGCTAGTCGTAGATCGGGATACAGGTCGTCGGACTAGCTCATCGGAGGCCGCCCTGTTGGATGTCGCGAAGTGCCGGGGCTAACGCTCGGCCGGCCCCTCGACATCGGCGAAGCCGTACTCAGCGGCGAGATCGCTCGACTTGAGCCGTTGCCCTGTCCTCTCCATCAACCTTGGATCGATCGCCAGAGAAGCGATGGCACGGCCGGTGAAGCGGGGCGACCTGGTGCCGCTGAGATCGGGGTAAACGTCGGGCTGGGCGAGTACGTCCTCAGTTCGGATGAAACCCGGCCACAAGGAGACCGCAGCCACCTGGTAGGGCCGCAGCTCCTCAGCCATATCCGAGACCAGCTTCTCGATCCCAGCTTTGCCGACTCCGTATGCGATGTTGCCCACATAGCGATTGGCGCCTGGAGCCGAAATGCAGACGATCAATCCGCCACGGGTCGCGATCATCAGCGGTGCGGCAAAGGCGCTGGCCACGTAATGCGAGCGTAGGCCCACGGTGTGAAAGGCATCCCAGATGGCGACCGGGACCTCCCAGAAAGGGTGTAGGTCCCACCTGCGACTGTTTTCCCGGTGGTAGGTTGCCCCGCTGCGGCGTCGACATCACGTTGTTGACCAGAAGGTCGAGCCGACCCTGCTCTGCGCGCACGCGGTCGAACACAGCGGCGACCTAGGCGTCGTCTGCGTGATCGCAACGAACCGCGACGCCCGACCCGCCGAGCGCTGCGATTTCCGCAACCGTTTGGTTCAGCGACCCGCGCGGGTCGTCCGTCGGGCGTAGGCTCCGGCCGGTCACATAGACCGTTGCGCCGGCTTCTCCAAGCCCGAGCGCCACGCCCTTGCCTACACCGCGGCTGGCGCCAGTCACGACGGCCACGCGTCCGTTTAGAGACATCTTGCTCGCATCAGTGTGCTAACTCAACGCGGTCTTCCCGCAAGGTTCGCTCTGGCGTCGCTGGCGCCGTTGATTGCGACAACACGCTAACAGCCCGCGACGAGCGTCGTCCACGCTGGCCCCCATTTACGGCGACCGAAATCCGGACCCATACCGGGTAGCGCATCATGTGGGAATGCCCGCGGTCAGCTTGCTGCGCGCCCGAACAGGCCTTCGAGGCGTGACCTACACCGAGCTCTTCTTCGACCTCGTCTATGCCTTCGCGGTCACCCAGCTGTCGAATTACCTCCTCCATCACGCCACCGTCCAGGGTGTCATCGAGGCCGCCGTGCTTTTTGGAATTGTGTGGACCGTCTGGGCGTCCACCGCCTACCTTGTCAACTGGCTCGACCCTAACCAGGTGCCGGTACAGCGGATGCTGCTCGCCGTGATGGTCGTCAGCCTGGTCTCATCGGCTGCAATCCCACAGGCATTCGGGCCGGCCGGACTCGTCATCGGCGCCTCTTATGCCACGGTGCAGATCGGGCGCAACCTCTTTGCCGTTTACGCCACGCGTCATGAAGCCCTCGAACGCAATTTCCAGCGCTTCTTCGTCTGGTCGCTCGTCGGCGGATCACTGGCCATCATCGGTGGGTTGGCGCAGGGCCACCTCCGCGAAGTGCTGTGGGCGCTCGTGGTCGCCCTCGATCTCTTTTCCGCCGCGGTCGGATTCTACGTACCCGGGTTGGGTCGGACCGCGACTCGGGAATGGAACATCGATGGAGCCCACGCCGCGGAGCGGATCCAGGCGTTCGTCATGATCGCGCTCGGTGAGTCGATCGTCATCATCGGCGCCTCGCTGACTGGCTTGAAAGACCTGTCTCTCGCCGAAACCATCGCCTATCTTCTGGCCTTTGTCACGACGGTCACGTTGTGGTGGATCTATTTCGACCGGAGCGCGGCATTCGCCGCACGCGCCCTCGTTTCATCCCCTGATCCCGGGCGGCTGGCCCGGTCCGCCTTTTATTGGGCGCAGGTGCCGATGGTCGCCGGCATCATTGCGGTGGCTGGGGCCGACCGGCTCCTCCTGGCCACACCGACGCAGCCTGCCGGCGTTGCCACCGCTTCCATCCTTCTCGGTGGGACGGCACTATTCCTCGCCGGCCACGCTCTATTCAAGCTGACGATCTGGCATCACGTCTCGCGCCCACATATCGCGGCGATCATCCTGTTGGTGCTCCTGATTCCGATCGCCGTGTTCCTACCGGATCTGGCAGTGGCCGCGTTGGCCATCGTTGGCCTGGGTGTTGTGGTCGCCGCGATGAGGGGACAAGCGCCCGCGGCCGTCCTCGAGCCAATCAGGCCCGCGACCGCGGGGGATTAGCGCGAGACCCCGATCGTCCGCCGCGTCACGTAAAGAGTGGCTTGCGGCCCGGCTGGAACTGCCCAAGGCCGAGAAGGCCCTGACAACGCCCGCAGGCCTATCGTTAACGAGAGGCACCAATGACCGCCTGGACAAGCGAGGAGCTCGCTAACATCGGAGCAGTAGAGGAAGTGCAGATTGCACCACTCCGCCGCGATGGCACGCCGCAAAAACCGGTGACCGTGTGGGTCGTCCGCTACGGCGACGACCTTTACGTTCGATCCGTTAGGGGGCGCAGGGGTTATTGGTTCCGGGCCTCACAAGAGAGGCGCGAGGGTCGGATACGAGCCGGTGGTACTCAGCAAGACGTTACTTTCGCCGACGCCGACCATGCCCACGACGACGAAGTCGACAGTGCCTATCGGGCCAAGTACCGCCGATACGCCGGAAGCATCCTCAACAGCGTGCTCACCCCTGAGGCGCGATCTACGACACTTAAACTGGTACCGCGCCTGGCGCGCACCTAGTTCAACGACTCCGCCATGGCGCCTATGGGGGACCTTGCTCAGCCCGCTACGGTCGGCGCTTGGATGCTGACCTGGGTGTTGAAATCGTGTAGCTCGATGACGATATGCGCGGTCACCTGCGCCACGGAACCAGCCGGCAGGCTAAATCCCCGCGTCTTGTCAGCGGCCTTGCCCGCCACTACGGCACTCAGCTGGGAGAGATCCGCGGTGACGATAGCGTCGTAGCTGAGGCGGCGGATGAGGTGGTCGCTGGTCCCGGTCCATACGTCCGCGGTCAGGGTGGCATTCTGCAAGACCAGCTTCAGTGCGCTGGCCGCTGTCGCATTCGTTGGCGACTGTCCGGCTGAGGCATGGTCGAATAGCCTGACGAGGTCGGGGACCACGCGGTAATGGTCGACCGTCACGCCGCCGATTGATGGATTCGGGTCAGTGATCTCGGTGATCGACTTCGCCGTATCGAGAAGCATTTGATAAGACAACTTTGCGCTTGAGCTATGCGAAGCTTCGGCACCCGCTCGCTTGACGATCTCCCACTTGGAGGTCATGGGGTCCTTGTAATAGAGGTTGCCGCCGGCGGCGACCACCTCGGTCTGGATCGTCAGGCCGTCCAGCTTGGCGCTGACAGTCGCGCGTAACCGGTCGGGGCGCTGCGCCGCGCCTGTGATCGTAAGCGCCACGCTCATCTTGCTGCTCAGGAAACCGGCCTGGGATCCGCCCTTGGCTTTGAGCTGATCGACCAGGGCCTGCGGAAGCGTCACCTCGACGGTGCCGTTCGCGTCGAACCGCACCGATTTGAGGGCGCTCATTGCCTTGCCGGTGGCGCTCAGGCTCTGCTGGGGCGTTTCGGATTTGGCGAGTCCGGCGGCACTGACCCCAGCACAGGCTGAGAGGATGCCGGCAAACATGGCGGCGGCAAGCAGGCGTTTCATCGCTTCCACCACTATAGGCACCGCCCAGCGCCGGAATGTGACAGGCTGGCCCGGCGCGTCTTTCAGGCCGATGATGCGCTTGGCAAGAGTAGATTCGAGAGCTCGTCGGCGCTGTAGGAAACTCCAAACACCGGGCCGTCCGGCTCCAGCGCGCGGCCGGCCTCGAGTGGTCCGGCATCGACCGCGTCGAATCCGAGTTTATCGATGAGCTGCATCACCGCAGCGACCGCCGCTCGGTCATCGCCTGCCGCTGCCATGGCGATTCGTCCGGGCGCACCATGTGGACGCCTGCCCTCGTCGAACTTGTAGTACGTAATGTGATTGAGGCTCTTCACCACCCGTGCTGAGAGGAAGCGCGCTTGAACGACGACACTTGTCCCGGATGGCGCTGTGGCGAGTTCCTGATCGACGCCGTCGATCTCTTCCCAATAGTTCATCGCATCGACGAGGATCTTGCCCGCGAAGAGATCGCGCGGTAACTCTCGGAAGCGGTGCATCGGCACCGCCAGGACGATGAGATCGGCGTGACTGACGGCCGCTTCGGTCGAAACGGGGCGAGCGCCCGGAGCGAGCACTTCGACGATCAGAGCGATGCGATCGGCAGCGCCCGACCCGGAGATGGCGACGTCGTACCCGGCCGCGATCGCGGCACGAGCGATTGTCGTTCCCACCCGGCCGGCGCCGACGATACCCAGGCGCCGGTCGCCGGCTTCACCGCTAGACACCAGGTTGCGCCGTCGCCCCCGCGGACGTGTAGCTGGTTGAAATCGCGGGAACCGGATGATCGGCGAGCAGTTCGCGCACCCGAGGGATCACCTCGCGGCCGTAGAGCTCGATCGTCGCCAGCCTCTGCTGGTGCGGCATTCGTCCAGTGGCGTAGGCCAGGTCGAACCGACTGAGTCCGAGCAGGCGCATCATCGCGGCGATTTTTGTAGCGACGGTTTCGGACGATCCGATATACAGCGATCCCTCGGCTCGTTCGGCCTGGAATCTGGGCATCGTCGGGAGTGCCCAGCCGCGTTCGAGCGCGGCCTTCTCGAACGTCTCCTTCCAGTATGGCCACTGAATGTCAACCGCCTCCTGATCCGTCCTCGCCACGTACCCGTGGGAATGCATTCCAATCGGCAGTGGCGGGTGCCCGTAAGCAACGAGCGCACGCTTGTATAGCTCCACCAACGGTGCGAAACGACCAGGTGGTCCGCCGATGACGGCCAACATCAGAGGCAGGCCGTAGCGGGCCGCCCGAACCACCGACTGCGGGCTGCCACCGACCCCAACCCAGGTAGGGAGGTGTCCGGGCGGAAGCGCCGGCGTCACGTACTGGTTGACGAGCGGCGATCGAAACTTGCCGGACCAGGTCACCGGCTGATCTCGGAGTAGCCGTGTGAACAAGTCGAGCTTCTCCTCGAACAGCTCCTCGTAGTCGGCCAGGTCGAATCCGAACAATGGGAAGGATTCGGTCAGCGAGCCACGACCGACGACGAGTTGGGCACGGCCATTCGACACCGCGTCGAGGGTCGCGAAGTTGGTGTATACGCGCACCGGGTCCTGTGTGCTCAGTACCGTGACGGCCGTGCCCAGCCGGATCCGGTTGGTTCGGCCGGCGATCGCCGCCAGCATCACGTGTGCGGCCGAATCCATGAAGTCGGGCCGGTAGTGCTCGCCGATATTGAAGGAATCGATCCCGACCGAATCGGCCAGGACCGCCTCCTCGACGTAATCACGGATCACGACATCGGGAGGCAGGGGCTGACCGGACTCATCAACGGTGACGTACCCGAACGTGTCCAGACCTAGCTCGAGTTGCGGGGTGCTCATCGATTGCTCGTCATCGCCGGACGCCGCGCTGCTGGCTCCTCAGGAAAATCGCATGGAGGAGTCTTTGCCCGAACGGCGCGAACGAGCAGGGCGTAAAGGGTGGCCCGCTCGTGTGCGCTCAGGGGCTTCAGCAGGTCGTCATCTACCAGCTGGAGCCGCTCGTAGGCGCCGCAGAGGTCCTCTTCGCCTTGCCGCGAAATCTCGACGATGTGGCGGCGGCGGTCCCCAGAATCGCGCCGACGTGTGATCAGCTGGCGCTCCTCCAGCTCATTGAGAAGCCCAACGACATTGCTTGGATCCAGGCTCAGGGAGTCCGCGAGGGCCTGCTGGCTCGCCGGGCCACGCTCGCTGAGCAGCTTTAGAGCGATGAGGTGGCGCGGGCGAAGGCCGCCCGGCTCCAGGGTGGTCTCGGCAGCGCGCCGCCCGACCCGGGCGAGGTGCTCGATCAGAGGCAGGAGTCGCTGGTCAGTCGCTGGCTTCGCCTTGGTTTGCGCCATCGAGCCAATACTACATCATCCACCAGTCATTTGTTTAGAACCAATGGTTAGTGATATAAGTCGTCTCGCACGGCTTGACATATGTCCATATCGGTATATAATGGCGGCATGGCACGGGCAGCGACGACAGCCGACGCATTCAATGCGGTAGCCGAACCGCGGCGGCGGCAAATCCTGGACGTCCTTGCCGGGGGGGAACGACCAGTGAACGATCTGGTCGCGCAGCTGCAGATGGCGCAGCCGCTCGTCTCCAAGCACCTGCGGGTACTCAGGGAAGTCGGGTTGGTCGGGGTTCGGGAGCGTGGGCGCCAGCGACTGTACCGGCTCGACGGTCAGGCGCTCAAGCCGATCCACGACTGGGTGAAGAACTACGAGCGGTCATGGTCGCAACGGTTCGATCGGTTGGAAGTCGTCTTGGAAGAGCTCAAGCAAAACAAGGAGGAACATGATGGCGATGACAAGTAGCGGTACGGCAGTGGTGACGCTCCCGACGGATACGCAGATCCGGATCACGCGGACGTTCGCAGCACCCAGGCATCTCGTCTTCAAGGCCCTGACGACACCCGAGCTCATCAAGCGCTGGTGGGGCGGGGACCGAGGTGACGTCACGAGCGCCGACGTCGATCTGCGGGTCGGTGGCAAGTGGCGGTATGTCATGACGGCAAACGAGGGATTCGAAGTGGCGTTCCATGGCGAGTACCGCGAGATTGTCCCCAACGAGCGAATCGTTTCGACCGAGATCTATGAAGGCGCCCCCGACGGAGTCTCGGTGAACACGGTCACCCTCGAAGAGGAGAACGGTCAGACGATGATGACGAACCTCGCCGAATATCCCAGCAAAGAAATTCGTGACACCGTGATCAACTCCGGCATGGAAGGCGGTATGCAGGAATCGTTCGATCACCTCGAGCAGGTCGCCCGCTCGCTCCGTTAGCAGCCTTTACCGTTGGCGGGCCGCAGGGGATAACCTTTCCCGGCGGCTCGACCGAGCGAAGATCCACGTTAGCCGGATCTGGCCGGCGAACGACGAAGCTCTCCTTGGGACTCAAACTCCGCCACGAAGCCGCCCCAGCCACCTGCGGCGTGCTCGCCGGTGGGCGACGTGATCACCAATAGATGGACGTCGCCCTTGCTCTGAATCCTGTAGCCGTGTTCGATGCCGCGCGGCTGGAAGATGAAGCCGCCACTGCTTAACTCGAACGTTTCGTCTCCGCAGCGAAACGTGAGATCGCCCTTGAGGACATAAAAGATCTCGTCTTCCGTTCCGTGCGTATGTTCCGGCGGCTCCTCGCCCGCGCGGGTCGTGTACTCGACGAGCGCGAGCCCCGGCCCTCCCCCGAGCTCGCCCACCTTAACCGTGAAGTCGATTCCGTAGGTATAAGTCCGGCCTTCGCCGGCCTTCAGCGCATACGGACGCATCGGTCCAGTGTAGGCCCGTATCGTGATAGCTCCACCCCGGGCCGTCAATCGCCGGGAACTCTTGTAGGTCTGGGATGGGCGGGGTGGGGCGCCCGGTTTTGCCGCCGTTGCTCGTCATACCCGGAGATTGGGAGACCCGGCTTCGACCCACCTCCTGCCCGCCCTGGACTGGCTGGTCAAACTCGGCCTTGGGCTGATCTTGGCGGCGGCGGGACTGCTGCTGATCCAGCCGCCGCGGCGCAGGGCGCTGCGCTTTGCCCTGGGCATCTTCATCATCGAAACCGGCACCCTGGTCGCGATCCGTGGGATTGTGGCCGCTGGCGGCTCGAGCTGGTGGCAGTACTTGATGCCGTTCGCGTTGGTGCTCGTTCCCGGAATCTTCATCGCTGTCGTCTTGACCCGATTGCGCTGGTGGCGGCGGGTTGGCTTCACGCCCGTGCGCGAGTGGCGGGCGATGTACCTTTTGATTCCCCTCTTACTCGTCCTCGCCCTACCGGTTGCCGGGCTCTGGTCGCGGGGTGTCCTGGCGACGACGGCACTGGTGCTGGCCCTCCAGGTCGGCTTCGTGCTGATCGACATCTTCATGGAAGAGGTCACCTACCGGGGCGTCGTCCTGCAGGCACTGTCCAGGTTCAGCCCCGTCCTGCGCGTCACGCTCGCGGCCGGCCTCTTCGGCTTCAGTCACCTGGACAACCTTTTTCTTCCGGGCGCCGACGAGCTCGGGGTCGCCTACCAGGTCTTCGAAGCGGCGCTGGTTGGCGTCCTCTTTGGCTCGGTCCGGCTGCGCATGAACACCATCTGGCCGGTGATGGCCGTGCACGCGATTTACGACTTGATGCTGGTGCTTGCGTTTGGGCACGCGTTCCCGGTGGCGCCGACCCTGCCCGGCTTCGTCGTGGACACCGTCGTCAACCTGAGCCTCGCCGTGGTTGGATTCTCTCTCCTGCGCGCGCTGCCCGTCGCCGCTGTGGACAGGCGGGAGGTGGCGTGACGTGAGGCTTCGGCGCGAGCACGGCATCACCGCGGCCCTCGGCATCAGCCTGGTGCTGGCCTTCATTGACCTCCAATGGTCGTCTACGTTGCACTACAAGCTTCCCCAGCCGGACTTCTATGTCTACTATCTGGCCGCCCAGCTCGGGCGAGCACACGGCTGGGCGGCGATCTACGATCCCGCGATGTTCCTGCCGCCGGTGACGGCTGCGGTGGGAAAACCGCTGCCCTACCTCAATCCACCCGAGCTGGCCTGGTTGGTGACGCCTCTGAGCTACCTTCCCTATGCGCTGGCCGGCTGGATCTGGATCGGCCTGCTGGCGGCCGCCTTCGGACTCATCTGGTACCTGGTTGCCCCTGGCCGGGGATTGGTCCGCCTGATCCACGGCGTCGGCGCCGCCGCGTTGCTCCCGGTCTTCGTCGGTGTCCTGTTCGGCCAGGTAAGCCTGGTGGTCGTGGCCGCCGTCGCGGTGTCGTGGTGGCTCCTCACGACTGGCCGGCCCTGGCTCGCCGGCCTGGCGCTCAGTGCACTCATCCTGAAGCCGCAGGTCGCCTTCCTCGTGCCGGTGGCCCTGCTGCTCTCCGGGTATTGGCGAGTTGTCTTGGCCTGGCTGCTGGTCAGCGTGCCACTCGCCATCATCACGCTGCTCGCCACCGGGGCGGCGGTGTTCCATCACATCTCGGCGTCGCTCGATGCGGTCAGCGGCGTCGCGGGACCGATCCAGTCGTCGCTCCTTCGGCAGCTACCCCTGCCTCTCGCCATCATCGCGATGGTCCTGGTGCTCGCGATCTCCACCATCATCGGGTGGCGCGGCCGCGGCAGCGGCCCGTCGCTTCCGATCGCGGTCGGCCTGATTAGCAGCGTGCTGGTCAGTCCCTACATCAACTTTTACGACCTATCGGCGCTGGTGCTCGCGGGTTGGCTCATCCTCCGCCTGGACCCACATCGCTGGCAGAAAGCCGCGACTCTTGGGATGTATGTTCCGCTCTATGGCGCGCCCATCTGGCCCCTCGTCACGGTGGTTTGCCTGTGCGGATGGCTGGTCAGCCTGGCGGCGCTAGACGTGGGCAGGCGCGCGACCGCGAGTCAACGCGTTGCCGCTTAGGCCGTCGACGCCTGAACCTGAGGACCGAGGCCGGATTCGCGAAACCACCGCGTGAGATCGGTCGCCGGCATTGGAGGACACAGGTAATGCCCCTGCGCCAGGTCGCAACCTAGCATCACCAGCTTCTCCCAGGCTTCGCGGTTCTCGACGCCTTCGGCAACGACCCGAAGGCCCATGTTGTGACCGAGCTCAATGACGGAGCGCACGATCGAGACACTCATAGTGTCCGCCATCATGCCGATGATGAAGGACTTGTCGATCTTGATTTCGTTCACCGGTAAGCGTTTCAGGCGGGCCAGCGACGAGTAGCCGGTACCGAAATCGTCAATCGATAACCCGATGCCGAGCGCACTGAGCTGGCTGATCGCGTCGAAGATGGCGGATGGTGCCATGATGCCGCTTTCGGTGATCTCCAGATTCAGCCGGTTGGGCTGAACGCTCCAGCGATCGAGCAGTTCAGACGCCAGTTCGGGAAACTCCGGATCGCGGAGATTCCACGATGACAAGTTCACTGCCAGACCGATGTCGAGTCCGGTGTCGTGCCAGCTGCGTAGTTGCGACAGGCCTTGATTGAGAACCCAATGCGCCAGCGGCTGGACCAATTCGGTCTCCTCGGCGGCTGGAATGAACTGGTCCGGTGGGATGAGCCCTTGCGTTGGATGCTGCCAGCGCACTAACGCTTCGACGCCGACCATCCGGCCGCTGGCGAGCGCGACGGTTGGTTGATAGTGCAGCACCAGTTCGTTGTGCCCAATCGCGTGGCGCAGTTCGCCGATTAGCGCGAGGTGGGCGGCGGTGTGCTCGTCGAGTTCGGGAGCATAGATCGCGTATCTACGCTTGGTCCGTTTGGCCACGTACATCGCCACGTCGGCGTGGCGCATCAGCGTGTCAGCCTCCTCGCCGTGTTCGGGGCAATACGCGATGCCGATGCTGGCCCCGACATCGATGTTCCGGCCGTCGACTACAAATGGATGCTCGAGCGCCTGAAGAATCTTCTTTGCCGCGTGGGTCCCCCCGTTGAGATCGGTCCCGCTCGCCGGGAGCACGGCGAACTCGTCGCCGCCGAGCCGTGCGACCGTATCCGACTGGCGGAGGGTCGCCGCAAGGCGCAGGGCGACTTGCTGCAAGAGGAGATCCCCAACCTGGTGTCCGAGGGTATCGTTGACCTCCTTGAATCGGTCCATGTCCATGATGAGCAGCACCACCGGCCCCCTGGCCCGGTGACCGACGACGATCGCCTGGCGCAGCCGGTCATTGAACAGCATTCGGTTCGGCAAGCCGGTCAGCGGATCGTGGAGAGACTGGTATTCCAACGCGTCCTTCTGCGCTCGCTGCGCCGAGATGTCGTGCAAGATTCCCACAAAACGGCGTTCACCGCCGAGGAGCATTTCGCTGGCCCGGAACTCCATCGGGAAGATCGACCCGTCCTTGCGCTGGCCCCACAGCTCGCGCGATCCGGACACCGATGCCGCGGCCTTACCGGGCCGGAGGTAATTGTCGAGGTGGCTGACAAAATCGCGACGATACGGCTCCGCGATGAGCATCTTCGCGTCCTGGCCGCGCACCTCAACCAGCGCATAGCCAAACAGTCGTTGTGCCGCTCGGTTGAAGAATTCGACCACCCCGCTCTCATCGGTGCTGATGATTCCGTCGGCCACGTTGTCGAGAACACCCCGCACGTGCTCCGACGTCAGTTGCACGGCTCGCTCGGCGCGTCGTCGCTCGATGAATCGACCGAGCTGGCCTCCGAGCTCCTTCACCATGGCGAGGAGATCTTCGCCAGGCTCAGCCAGGACGCCGCCGTAGAAGTTCACCACGCCGGTGACGTGGCTCCCGTTCAGGATGGGAAAGCCGAACGCACCGTGCAGGCCATCAGCGAGCGCCCGCGCCGGGCCGGCGTCGGAATTGCTGCTGACAAGATCGACGATCCATACGGGCTTGCCTGCGACGAGGACCTGGGTCGGCAGGTCGGTCTCCGGGTGCGTCGTTACCGAGTTGCTCACGTTGGCTTCCGCCTCCAGCGAGGGCGCGTGCCAGAAGTCCTGGAGGCGGAGCACATCGTCTTCCCGATCCCGGATCCAGAGCTGACTGGTTCGCCAGCCCAGCTCCTCGCAGAGGCGCTGCAGGAGTGCTCGTGAGGCTACCTCCAGCGTTGGGGCTTCGACCAGCATCCGAGTGAGTGCCTCGGGCATGGTTTGCAACCGTTCGGTCTTCTGACGCGTGATGTCGTCCATCCCCAGGACGTAATAGGCAGGTCGACCACCCGGCTCTCCCATGAGCGAGACACTAACGAGGGCCCATCCCGCGTGGCCGTCAGCGTGGAGGTAGCGCTGTTCGGCCTGAAATCTCGCGCTCTGTCCGGCCACCAGTTGCCGGGCCCCAGCCATCATCGACTCGACATCGAGGGGATGGGTTATCGCCCGGACCGTGGTGCGCGACAGTTCCTCCGCGGAGTATCCGAGGAGCTGGCACAGCGCGCGGTTGACCTCGACAAAACGCCAGTCCAGGTCGGCCAACCCGATGCCGATGGGAGCATCCTGGAACGCGTTTCTGAAACGGTGAAGCAGGGCGCGCGGTCCAATCTCCGTGTGACCGCGGCCGACGATTCGGCGGATGGGGTACACCAGGGTCGCTTAAGGATGGGGCCGCTGCAGCAGGGGTGTCATCATCCGTTCAGATGATTTTTGCGGGGATTTTTGCGCCGAAAGCGTCAGGTTAGGTTTGGGAGGCCCTCTGCGATGGGACCTTCGACGTGGCTGGCTGGAGCCTTCGGCCGACGACCCAGGCGGCCACCTGGGCGCGTGACCGGAAGCCCAGCTTCGAGAGGATGTGGGCCACATGCGAGGACACGGTGGCCGAGCTAACATTCAGCTGGCGCGCAATCGCGCGATTGGTAAAGCCCATCGCCAACCGATCAGCCACCTGGCGTTCCCGTTCGCTCAGCAATTCCTGCTTCCTAGGGTCCCGCACGTTGGGAGCGAGGCCGAAAATCCGCAGTACGCCCGATGCCTCTTCGCGGCGCAAATTCGCAGCTTGCTGGTCTCCTTTCGACAAGCCGTTTCGCCTGGGCCGCGGCGCGCTGACGTCCATGATGACGTTGAGCAGATGGGTGACGCCCGTGGCGTCACTGAGGGGATAGATCTCCCAATCCCACCGGCTCGTCCCCTTGCGCCGGCCCGCTTCACCCAGTTCGCGGAACTCGTAGCCTTTCAGATGTTTCGGTTGGCCGCTGGCGCACACCTCACGCATCAGCGTCAGGACGCCGGCTTCCTCGGCGCTGGGAAACAGGTCGGCCAGGGTTTTGCCCGCGATTGGTAGCTTTCCAGGGTCAAGCCACTGTTCCCACACGCGGTTGGCGTAAAGGATGTGGAACAACCCGCCGCCACAGTCGCTGACGTGGAAACCGATGGGAAGGGAATCGAGCAACCGACCGAGGACGGCGAGGGCATCCGACTCCGGAGATGTCCGAAGCACCGCGGCGAGAGCATGTAGCTGCGACTTTGAAATTGTGCTCCCCTAGGTCCGGCGCCGAACGCCCAACAACTGTTCGCTCAGCGACAGGGTGCCACGCACCCTCGGCCGCCGGCATCGGCAATACTACCTAATTCAAACGCTTATGACGACTAGCGCGCCATGGTGCGTCGATAGCGGATCACCGAGAGTGGGACGAAGACCAGCAGGATGGCAGCGATCCAGGCTGCCGACTGGATCAGCGCCCAGCGGGTGTCGGCGGTGGTCAAGGCCGGGTTGACGTGGAAGAGGCCTCGGAGGGAGTCGGACAGAACCGAGACCGGGTTGTGTTGCGCAAAGCCGCGCAACCAGCTCGGCATGGTGGCCACCGGCACGAAGGCGCTGGACGCGAAGGTCAGCGGAAAGAGCCAGATGAAGCCGCCCGACTGCGCCGCCTCGACGCTGCGCACCAGCAGTCCGATAAATGCCGAGATCCAGGAGAAGGCAAAGCTCACGCCCAACAGGAGCGTGATGCCAAGCAAAAACTCGAACGGCGTGCCGCCCGGCCGGAAGCCGACCAGGAATCCGACGATCAGCATGATGATCACGGTGAAGAGGTTGCGAGCGAGGTCGGCGATGGTGCGGCCGGTCAAGACCGCGGAAGAGGACATCGGCAGCGAGCGGAAGCGGTCGATGATGCCACGCTGCATGTCCTGGGCCAGCCCGATGGCGGTGGTGACTCCGCCGAACGCCACGGTTTGCACGAAGATCCCCGGCATCAGGTAGTTGACGTACTGGCCGCCGGGGACCTGGATCGCGCCCCCGAAGACATAGCGAAAGAGGATGACGAACATGACCGGCTGGATGGCGACGAACATGATCAGTTCCGGGATGCGCACGGTTTCGAGGACGCTCCGTTTGGCCAGAACCAGCGCGTCCAGGATGGCCCAGACCAGCGGCGGGCGCCCGGAGATCGGACGGTAGCGGGTACCCGCCGAGAGCGGGGCGGCCGTCGAAGCCATCAGCTCGTCCTCCGGCCCCAGCGTCCGCTGGGCTTGACCTCTTGTTCTTGCTCCGCCTGGTGACCGGTCAGAGTGAGGAACACGTCGTCGAGGCTCGGCCGATGCAGTTGCAGGTCGACAATGGCGATGCCGGCGGCGTCGAAGTCGCGCACCAGCACGGCCAGCTGGCTGGTCCCGTCCTTGGAGGGTCCCGAGATCCGCCGTTGCGCCGGGTCGACGGTCACGTCGTCGGACAGCTGACGTCGGGCCACCTCGGCGGCGCGGGGAAGGTCGGCGTCCTTCGCGACCGCGATTTCGATCCGGTTCCCTCCAACTTTGTCCTTCAATTCGTCCGAGGTGCCTTCCGCAATCACGCGGCCAGCATCCACCACCGCGATCCGGTGGGCCAGCTCATCCGCCTCCTCCAGGTACTGCGTGGTCAGCAGGATGGTCGAGCCGTCTTTGACCAGCGAGCTGATCATGTCCCAGACCTGCCGCCGGCTCCGTGGATCGAGCCCGGTTGTCGGCTCGTCGAGAAAGAGGACGGGTGGCAGAAGGACAAGCGACGCCGCCAGGTCCAGGCGCCGTCGCATCCCACCCGAATAGGTCTTCGCGATTCGGCCGGCAGCCTCGCTCAGGCCGAACTGACTGAGCAATTCCTCGGCGCGACGCTTTGCGTCCTGGCGCGAGATGTGATAGAGCTGCCCGATCATCTCCAGGTTTTCCCGCCCCGTCAGATACTCGTCGATCGCCACCGACTGGCCGGCCAGGCCGATCTGGGACTTGATCCGATTGGCGTCTTTGACGACGTCGAAGCCGGCGACGGTGGCGCGACCGGCGTCGGGTTTCAGCAGGGTCGTGAGGATGCGCACTGCGGTCGTCTTGCCCGCGCCGTTCGGCCCGAGCAGCGCGAGCAGCGTTCCCTCGTCGACGTACAGGTCGAGCCCATCGAGGGCGAGGACACGCCCGTACCGCTTGACCAATCCTTCCGCGGAGACGGCGTGATCCATGGCCATCCATAAGATAGTAAGGAGGCAGGTGCGATGGACGAGGAATTGAAGCCGCAACAACCGGGTTCGGCGCTCGAACCCACAGGCGCAGCGGCTCAGGTTGTGCAGCGCGCACAGCGGGTCCACGCCGGCGGTCGCATGCCGACGCTGTACATCGGACACGGGGCACCGCCGCTCGTCGACGATCCACTCTGGGTGGCGCAGCTGGCGGCCTGGGCGAGCGCGTTACCGCGTCCGAAATCGGTGCTGATGGTTTCCGCGCATTGGGAAAACGCGCCGCTGACGATGGGCGCGACGCGCACCGGTACACCCCTGGTCTACGACTTCGGCGGGTTTCCCGAGCGTTATTACAGGCAGCAATACCGATCGCCGGGGGCCCCCGAGCTCGCCGCCGACGTGCGCAGGTTGCTTTCCGATCAGCCCGTCGCCGAGGAACCCGATCGCGGGCTGGACCACGGCGCCTACGTTCCGCTCACGGTCATGTATCCCGACGTCGATGTGCCGGTGCTGCAGATATCGATGCCGAGCCTCGACCCCGAGCGGCTCTTCGACATCGGCCGGCGCTTGCGACCGCTTCGCGACCAGGGCGTGCTGATCATCGGCAGCGGCTTCCTCACTCACGGTCTGCCCTTCATCCGAGACTTCCGCCTGGATGCGCCACCACCGGCATGGTCCAGCGAGTTCGATGCCTGGGCTCACGAAGCGCTGGAACACGGTGACGTCGACGAGTTGTCCGATTTCGTTCATCGCGCCCCGGCCGTCAGGTACGCGCATCCGCGGACGGAACACCTGGCGCCGCTCTTCGTGACGCTGGGCGCCGGTGACAGCAACGGCGAGCCCCTGCCGAGCATCATCGACGGCTACTGGATGGGGTTGTCCAAGCGGTCGATCCAGATTCCTTAAGCCACACCCATGCTCGAGGTGCGCCGCGCCCGCGATATCCACCGGGAAGCGGGCGGCTGGTTTACGGCCCGCTGGCACTTCTCCTTCGATCGCTACCGCGACCCGCGGCAAATGGGTGTCGGGCCGCTCCGGGTGTTCAACCACGATCAATTGGCTCCCGGGGCGGCCTGGCCGATGCACCCACACGCCGACGTCGAGGGCATCACCTACGTCTGGAAGGGCAACTTCCGGCATGCCGACAGCCTCGGCAACGATGGCGTCCTGCAACCGGGCGGCGTCCAGGTGATGACACTGGGCTCCGGGGCGCTGCATTCGGAGCAAAACGCATCCCAGACGGAGCCGATGGAGTTCCTGCAGCTCTGGATCCTTCCCGACACGCCGGGCCTGCCACCCGGTATCCAGCAGCGCCAGTTCACAAAAGACCAGCGCAGTGGAAGGCTGCTGCAGGTCATCGGACCGGATATCGATGCGCTAAACGTTCGCCAGGACGCGGCCGCCGTCTACGTCGCTGCCCTGCCGTCCGGCACCGAGGTGCTACATGCGTTTCCGTCCGGGCGCGGAGGCTATCTGTACCTGATCGAGGGCGACCTGGTCGTCGGACAGGATCGACTCTCGACCGGGGATGCCGTCAAGATTCGCGAGGAGCCGGAGCTGCGTCTGCGGGCGACGCAGCCGAGCGAGCTGATCCTGGTCGACGTGCCGCTAGACTTCACGCCCGTCGGGGTGTGGGCTCGCTGAGCGAGGAAAGCAGTGGCTAACTCGAAGGTCAAGGGGTTGGGGACGAAGCAGTCGCCATGGGTGTTGAAGACGCCGCCCGGGACGTCAAAGTTCGAGGCGTACGGTATGTACGTTCCGCCCGTCATGGAAGCGATGGGGCTGGCGGAGGTCGAGCACAATCCGAAAAACAACCGAATGCGAGCTCGTTGAGCGCTGCCCGGCGAGGCCACGCGTAGATTAGGGGCATGCCCACCCAAGTCTTTTCGGTGTCCGAGGTCAAGCAGCTACTCGACCAGGGGGCGCAGCTCCTCGACGTACTCGGCGAGGACGAGTTCGAGCACGATCATCTTCCGGGCGCGATCAACATTCCCCTCAAGCTGCTCGACGCGACGACGGCGGCGAGACTCGATCGCAACCGGCCGGTGGTCGTCTACTGCAACGACTTCGGTTGAGACCTCTCCCCGCGGGCCGCGTCGCGGCTCGAGTCGCTCGGATTCAAGAGAGTGATCGACTACAAGCCCGGCAAACTGGCCTGGTATGAGGAAAACGAGGCGCGGGAGGGCAAGGCCGTCGACGAGATCTGGATCGGCGACGTGGCCGGGTCGGACGTGCCGACCTGTGGCCTGAAGGAAACGATCGGTGACATCCGCCGTCGCACCGAGGGTTGGGACACCTGCGTCGTTGTCGATTCGAAGCGGGTCGTGCTTGGGCTACTGCGGAAGAAGGAGCTGGACGCCGACCCAACGGCGACCGCTGAGCAGGTGATGCGGCCGGGTCCCAAGACCTTCCGGCCGAACGTAACCCTGCAGGAATTGCTCAAGTCGATGCGGGAGCACGAGATCCAGACTAACAGCCTGATCACGACCGCTGAAGGCCGCCTCTTAGGGGTTATCTCACGCGCCGACGCCGAGGCGACGCTGGTGCACGAACAAGCCGCCGAGACCCGGACAGAGAGCTAAGCGGGCTCGGTTGCGACGCCCCGCGGCGAAATGTTATGTTCGCGCCTAAAGGAGGTAGGACTCATGAGCACACCTGTCGAGGGGCATCGACTCGAGCGAAATGCCGTTGGTTTGGCGCCAACGCTATTCCAGTCCATCACCCACATGGCACCGGCCGCGGCGGTCGCCTTTTCCATCATCGTCGGGGTTCCCTATGCGGGTGGGAGCATCCCGCTCGCCGTGCTGCTGGCGCTCATCGCCTGCTTGCTGGTCGCGGTCAGCATTGGACAGCTGGCGCGTCACCTACCCTCGGCCGGAGGACTCTATACGTTCAGTTCGCGTGGACTTCATCCCTACGTCGGCTTCCTGGTCGCCTGGGGTTTCATGCTGGCGGAGCCGATCGTGGCGCCCCTCCTCTACCTCATCTTCGGCAACGAGCTCGCCGCCAACTTGACATCGCACTTCGGCTGGCCAACCTGGCTCTGGGCGCCCTTCGCCGCCGGCGCCGGCCTGATCGTCTGGTTCCTGACCTACCGAGGCATCCGGCTTTCGACCCGAACCGGCGTGGCGCTGGGCACCTTCGAGATCGTCGTCTTCCTCGCGCTTGCCCTGACACTCGTCGTGGCCGCGGGGGGCAACAATACGCTTTCCGTCTTCGGCCCCAACACCGGCAATATGAAGGGCTGGGGATCCGTGTTTCCGGGCATGATCTTTGCGATCCTTGCCTTCATCGGCTTCGAGGCGTCGCTGCCGCTGGCTGAGGAGGTCAAGGAGCCGCGCAAGACGATTCCTCGTGCGGTCTTCCTGTCGGCGCTCCTGATCGGTCTCTTCTACCTTTTCTGCTACTACGCTGCAACCGTCTACTTTGGTCCCAACAAGATGGCCGATCCGAAGAACGGGTTCGTCTTCCTCAATGGCGGCGATCCCTGGTCGGGCCTGGCCCAGGCCGTGTGGGGCCCGGGGCTCATCATCGTGATTCTCGCCGTCCTTAACAGCGCGATCGCCAACTCGAATGCCGGCGCGAACGCGGCAACCCGAGTCGGCTATTCTCTGGCCCGGATCGGCCTGTTGCCTCAAATGTTGCAACGGGTGCATCCGCGTTTTCGGACGCCCTACGTCGCCGTCAACGTTCAGGCGGTCGGGGGCATTGTCCTGGCGGTCGGGCTCGGGCTGATAGCGGGTGGCGCGCTGCCTGCCTTTGCCCTGCTCGGCACCGTGGCCACCATCATCGTGGTCACCATTTACATCCTCACCAACCTCAGCAACCTTGTTTTCTACCTCCGCGAGCAGCGCCCCGAGTTCAACATTCTCTGGAACGGGATCGTGCCGGTCGTTGGCAGCCTGATCTTCCTGCCCGCGCTGATCGCCGCGTTTGGCATCGACTTCGCTGGACTGGGAATCGTTTCGCTCTCGCCACCATCGAATTTGGCTCCGCTGATCATCGCCGTCTGGATGATCGCCGGGATCGCCTTACTGATTTATTTCGCGAGCAGCAAACCCGAGCGAATCGCCGACACCGGCCGGATATTCCTCGATGACGCCGGCGCCCACGACTAAACCGTAGCAATGATCCGTTAGGGCAGGGGTCGCGGCGACCCCTGCCGTGCGTTTCGCCTGAAGTTGCAACTGCGTCGGAGGGGGCAGGCATCGCATCGAGGCGCTTTCGCCCGGCAGACGATGGCGCCGAGATCCATCAACGCCTGGTTGATCAGGTAGCCCTTGCCTCTCGGAATGACGGCGGCGGCCGCTGACCAGAGCTCGCGGGTTCGGGCGCGCGGCGTCGCATCGACGCCGAAATATCGCCGCAGCAGTCGGGCGATATTCGTATCCAGCACCGGCGCGTCGCGATGATGGGCGAAGCTCATAACAGCGCCTGCGGTGTAGCGCCCGATGCCGGGAAGCTGCCGCAACTCCGGCAACGTTTGCGGCATGACGCCGCCGAAGCGATCGGCGACCTGTAAGGCGGCCCCGTGCAGCCAGTTGCCGCGAATCTTGTAACCGAGCGGATCCGTGATCGTCTTGACCGCCTCGAGAGGAGCTAGGGCCATCGCTTCCGCGGTGGGGTACCGCTCGAGGATTGCCTCATACACCGGGACCACCCGCGAGATCTGCGTCTGGTGCGACAGGATCTCGGAAACGAGGATCGCGTAAGGGTCGCGCGTTTTGCGCCAGGGAAGATCGCGACCGTGGGCCGCGTACCAGGCGAGCACGCGGCGCTGGAAGGAGCGGCGGCGCCCGGGCGCGATCATCAACGGGTGATCGACGCCGCTAGAAGGCCGAGACGCGGTCCGAGAAATGGCATGCCGCCCAGTGCCCGGAGGTCTTGACCTCCAACGGTGGTTCCTCCTCGGCGCAGATCGGGAACTTGGCGATCGGACAGCGCGTGTGGAAGCGGCAGCCGGTTGGGGGATTGACGGGGGAGGGGATCTCGCCCTTCAGCAGGATAGGCCGGCGCTGCGCCTCTCGGTCGGGGTCCGGCACCGGGATGGAACTGAGCAGGGCCTTGGTGTATGGGTGCAGCGGCTTGGTGTAGATCTCGCGGCTCGGTGCCAGCTCGACGATCTTGCCCAGGTACATGACGGCGATCCGGTCGCTCAGATGGCGCACCACCGAGAGGTCGTGGGCGATGAACAGATAGGTCAGGTGAAACTGCGCCTGCAGGTCTTCCAGCAGGTTGACGATCTGGGCCTGGATCGAGACGTCGAGCGCCGAAATCGGTTCGTCGGCCACGATGAAGGTGGGCCGCAGCACCAGCGCGCGGGCGATGCCGATCCGCTGCCGCTGCCCGCCCGAGAATTCGTGCGGGTAGCGGTTGACGAAGTTGGGATTCAGTCCGCAGATGCGCATCACTTCCTGCACCGCGCGCTCGACGGCCCGGCGCCCGCCCAGCCCGAAGTTGCGCAACGGCTCGCCGATGATGTCGCCTACGGTCATCCGCGGGTTGAGCGAGCCGTAGGGGTCCTGGAAGATCATCTGCATCCGCTGGCGGACCCGCCGCAGCTTTTCCCCGTGCAGCTTGGTGAGCTCCTTGCCCTCGACGAACACCGAGCCCGAGGTCGCGGGGATCAGCTGGACGATGACGCGGCCGAGCGTCGACTTGCCCGAGCCGGACTCGCCGACCAGGCCGAGCGTTTCGCCCGCCTGGATCTCGAAGCTGACCCCATCGACGGCGTGAACCACCTGGCCGCCGAAGAGCCCGGCGCCGACCGGGAAGTGTTTGACGATGTCCTGGACCCGAACCAGGACGCTTTCCCCCGTGGTGGGGACAGGTTGGGTCAACGACTCAGCCGTTGTCTTCATCCTTGAGAGCGTTGCGCATCAGCACCCAGCAGCGCGCCTGCTGGCCGGGATCGACATCCTCGAGGGGCGGCTCCTCGCGGAAGCATCGCTCCACCCGGAAACGGCAGCGCGGGTGGAACTTGCAACCCGCCGGCAGGTTGGTCATGTCGGGCGGAAGCCCGCGGATGTTGAGCAGGCGATCGTGCTGCAGCTCGTCCACTCGCGGGAGGGATCGAAGAAGCGACCAGGTATAGGGATGCTGCGGGTTCTTGAAGATCTGCCGGGTCGGCCCCGATTCGACGATGCGACCGGCGTACATGACGATCACCCGGGTGCAGAGGCTCGCGACCACTGCGAGGTTGTGAGTGATCAAGATCACGGCCATTCCGCGCTCGCGATTCAAATCTCGAAGTAGTTCGATGATCGAGGCCTGCACCGTGACGTCCAGGGCGGTGGTCGGTTCATCCGCGATGATCAGAGACGGCTCGTTCGAGAGGCCCATGGCGATCATGGCCCGCTGCCGCATCCCGCCACTGAACTGGTGGGGGTAGTCTTTCGCGCGCTGGGCTGCGGCGGGAATGCGCACTGTCTCCAGCATCGGGACGATCCGTTCCTTGGCCTGCTTGTGGCTGAACCGCTGGTGCGCGTCCATCGCTTCCTCGATCTGGAAGCCGACGCGAAGCACCGGGTTCATCGACGACATCGGGTCCTGGAAAATCATGGCGACGTCGCTGCCGCGAAATTCCCGGAGCTCTTCATGATCCATCTTGAGCACGTCCGCGGAGTGGAACATAACGCGTCCGTCCACAACTCGACCGGGCTCCGGCACCAGCCGAAGGAGCGAGAGGGCTGTCACCGACTTCCCAGAGCCGGACTCGCCCACGATCCCCACGGTCTCTCCCTCGGCCACTTCGAAACTGACGCCATCGACGGCCTTGACCAACCCGGTCGAGGTGAAGAACTGGGTCTTCAGGTTTTCAACGCGCAGGAGACTGGTCGAGACCGCTACCTCCTCATCCGCGGGTCGAGCGCGTCGCGCAGGCCGTCGCCGACGAAGTTGAAGGCCATCAACGTCAGCGACAGGGCGATGGCCGGGGCCAGCACGATGTGCGGCGCCAGCTCGAGGGCGTGGAAGCCGTCCGCCGCCATGGCGCCCCAGGACGGGGTCGGCGGCGGGACGCCCAGCCCGAGGTAGCTCAAGAACGCCTCGAAGAGGATCGCCTGCGGGACGGCGTAGGTCGCCTGCACCAGGAT
>Ga0070698_100001293_pt1 | contig 27914 bp, 18 predicted proteins | sample KBSK1502metaG_FD_65477 | JGI IMG/M metagenome (GOLD analysis project Ga0070698, IMG submission 65477) | Corn, switchgrass and miscanthus rhizosphere microbial communities from Kellogg Biological Station, Michigan, USA - KBS K1-50-2 metaG | ecosystem: Host-associated > Plants > Roots >...
GGGGGCAACGTGTAATGGTCTCCCCTATACTCCCCCAAGGGGCGTTGACTTGCTCGGAATGGACAGCCTAACATGGCGACCAGTCGAAGGTCGCAAACGGTTAGGCACCGTAATTTCCCACTACCGCGTTGAAGAGCGACTGGGAGGCCGGTTCGACCAGCCAAGACCCAGCCGGAAACCGCAGTCCGCGACTTCCGTCCCAGCAGATCACTGGATCACGCTCACTTATGCGGGTTTGGGAGATCGGTCACCCAAGGAGACCTTAAAAGTGGCTTTGTGACCATGCTAGGAAGTGTCGCAAGCCCCGGAAATTGAATTTCGATGCAAACGGCGGTAGAGTCTCTCCATCTCGGCACGCGGCCGCTCCGGAGGCCAGCGATGATTGCTCCAAAACCAGCAGATGAAAAGCAGAGACTAGCGACACTACGTGGCTATGAGATTCTCGATACGGAACCAGAGGCAGCTTTCGACGATCTCACGTTATTGGCTTCTTACATTTGCCAAACTCCGATTGCATTGATTAGCCTCGTAGACGCTGACCGTCAATGGTTCAAATCAAAGGTTGGTGTTTCACTCACCGAGACCTCGCGCGACATTGCCTTTTGCGGGTCAGCGATTCTCCAGTCAGATGTTTTCGTTGTGCCTGATGCTACTCAAGACGAGAGGTTTGCGGAGAATCCTTTGGTCGTCTCTGAGCCTAAAATCCGCTTTTATGCTGGTGCAGCTCTGATAACGGATGGCCACGCACTTGGAACCTTATGCGTAATTGACCGAGTGCCTCGGAAGCCGACTCCGGAGCAATTGGAAGCACTCAGAGCCCTGAGCCGCCAGGTGCTGGCGCAATTTGAGCTGCGGCGCAACCTCAAGATGCTGAGGAAATCTCTGGCAGCGCGTGATCGAGCGGAAGACGAAAAAAACCGTACCCTTCAAGATCTCAGGGCGGCTTTAGCGAACATACACACCTTAGAAGGATTGCTGCCAATCTGTTTGTCTTGCAAAAAGATACAGGATCAAAGAGGCAATTGGCAGCCCTTTGAATATTACGTGAGAGCGCACTCGGAAGCGAAGGTCACTCACAAAATCTGCCCGGAGTGTTCCAAGGCGATCTCAGCGTGAGCGCCAGTAGGTCTTTCCGCAGCAGAAGAATTGCTTTAGCGAATTCTTTGATGTTGTCTAGACCGTTTTCCCTCGCAGCAAATCCTGCCGCCGTTATCCCTGGGAAGCTGGAGCTAAGCCGAGGCGGACTTTCGCCGTTTCAATCTGACAATCGCCGCAAGGCCCGTACCTAATCGGAGAATGCTGGACGGTTCTGGTACAACCGCATGACCCTGCAAGTCGAACCTGATTGGTACGTTCGCCGGAATTAAGCTGAAATTGGAACTAGGTACAAATGAAGCAGGAGAGAGGCTTGCAAGTGCGAAACCCACAGTGCCCGATGAACTCGGAAGTATGCTGCTTGCGTAGACTACACCATTGTTCTTGATCGAATCGGAAGAGCTAAGGACGAGGTAGTACGTACCCCCGCCAAGTGTGAGGCTGGTTGTCAACGTGAAATACTGTCCTTGAGCTGGCAACCCGCTCACACTGAAAATCTCTTGGGCAAGGACATTCGCAGGCGTTGCCCCCGGCCCTAGGCTGTTCGTCAGTTGCAACGTTATTTGCCCGGAGCCGCCTTGAAATGGAGCGAAAAGCACGTTAATGGCGGAGAGGGTCACTGCTTGTGTCAGTGTAAAGGGCTGCACAGCGGCTTGTGAAATGCTCAATGCTGCGCCGAAATTGCCCGGATTGTTTGTACCAAGCAAAATTGAATCAGCGCGAGCGCTCAAAGCGGTCAGCGAGATGACTATGCCGATCAATGCGGCTCTTCTGAATACGAGCATACTTGCCTCCGAAGACGAAAATCCGGCGAACAGTATGTCGTGTTCGGCTGCTTGTCAAGGTGAAACCGTTTGGATATTTTCTAGCCGCTAAGTGCAGAATCGAATGATCCGCAGGAACCCTTGTCCGTCCCCCATCCCGAAATGTGAAGGTAGGTCAGTGGCCAATCCCATCTGCTATTGGGAAGCGTGAAGAGCTATTATTGGAGGGATAAGGGTGCATATTCCCTCCCGTCATGTTCTTCTCTGCAGCTCCACCTCCAGCTCAAATCCAGCTCGTCATCAGCTTCGCTTCTCTCAGCTGGCGCATTACTTAGTTAGCGCAGTGTGTTGTTTCAAAGTGCTTGGTCTCCTATCCGTTCGGGACGTTGACGGGACGTTGACTTGCTCGGAACGGACAGCCTAACATGGCGACCAGTCGAAGGTCGCAAATGGTAGGCACCGTAATTTCCCACTACCGCATTGAGGAGCGACTGGGAGGCGGTGGTATGGGAGTGGTCTACCGCGCTCAGGATCTCCGCCTAGGCAGAAATGTCGCACTCAAGTTTCTCCCACCAGAGCTGGCGCGCGACCATCAGGCATTGGAGCGATTTCAGCGCGAGGCCTGTGCTGCCTCTGCCCTCAACCATCCCAACATTTGCACGATTCATGAGATCGACGAATCGGATCGGCACCCTTTTATCGTCATGGAGTCCCTGGAAGGACATACCCTCAAACACCTCATCACCGGAAAAGCACTCGACAGTACTCAAATCCTGGAGATTGTAATTCAGATCGCTGATGCGCTCGACGCTGCCCACGAGTCCGGAATCATTCATCGCGATCTCAAGCCGGCAAATATTTTCATCACGCGGCGTGGCCAGGCGAAAGTACTGGACTTCGGGCTGGCCAAGCTGCTTGCGGCACCGCACAGAGTTGTAGAAGGAGTGGGCGCGTCAGCTCTTCCTACAGCGGGAGCAACGGGGGATCTAACCAGTACCGGGGTCGCGGTGGGGACGGTTGCATATATGTCGCCCGAGCAAGCCCGCGGGGAGGAACTCGACCAACGCAGCGATCTTTTCTCGCTCGGTGCTGTGCTGTACGAAATGGCTACCGGGCGCCTGGCATTCGGTGCTGGGACTACTGCTGTTGTATTTGAGGCGATCCTGAATCGGACGCCAGTGCCAGTCTTGCGGTTGAACCCTGATCTCATTCCTGATTTCGGCTGGATCACCGCTAAACTACTGGAAAAAGACCGCAAGTTGCGTTATCAGTCCGCCGCCGAACTTCGAGCCGATCTGAAGCGCGTCAAGCGTGATACGGACTCCGCCGGTGTTGCCACGTCAGCCGTGGCGATCCGACCGGAGACCTCCTGGCCTACAAAAACCCTTGCCGCAGCCGGGATTGCTCTTGCCGTGCTCTTCTTACTTGTTGCCTTGGCGCCGCGAAGTTGGCAGCAGAGCCTATGGGGCGGACTGGCGTCCGGCCGGGTTCGCTCTATCGCCGTACTGCCCTTCGTGAACGCGAGTGCCGATCCCAATCTGGAGTACCTCGCAGATGGCGTTACGGATGGAATCATCAGCAGTCTTACCCGCGTACCGGAACTGAAGGTAATGGCACGCAGCACAGTTTTTAGTTACAAAGGCAAAGAGACGAACGCGCGAAAGATTGGGAAAGAACTCAATGTTGATTCTGTCCTTTTAGGAAGAATCGCGCAGCGGGGAGACACTTTAACCATTCAAACAGATTTGGTTCGTGTGGACGACGGATCAGAATTGTGGGGCGAGCAATACAACCGCAAAGTGTCTGACCTGGTTGCCGTACAGGGAAACATCGCCCAGGAAATCTACAACAGTCTTAAACCCAGGCTTACAGGTCAGGAAACAAGCCAATTAACTGAACACGAAACCGAGAACCCCGAAGCCTATCAGCTCTATCTCCAGGGTCTCTATTACTGGAACAAGTGGACGGAAAGCGGGTTTAAAAAAGCAATCGAATACTTCAATCAAGCCGTCCAGAAGGATCCCAATTACGCTAAGGCCTATGCTGGCCTGGCTGATACTTATAACTTCATGGGCGACTCCGGTTACGAGGCCCCTCAGCAAGTTTGGCAAGACGCGAAATCCGCAGCCATGCGGGCCGTCAAGCTGGACGATACTTTGGCCGAAGCCCACATCTCTCTGGCCTTGGTTCGTGAGAACTACGATTGGGACTGGCCGGGAGCTGAGAGCGAATTTAAACGGGCTATTCAGGCGAATCCCAATTCCGCAACAGCACACCAATGGTATGGGGATTTTCTTATCAAGTCGAGCCGCTTCGACGAAGCGAAGGAGGAGCTGAAAAAAGCGCAAGACCAAGATCCTCTTTCATTGCTCATAAACACCAGCATCGGGCGGCAGCTCTTTTTTGCACGCCAGTATGAAGCGGCCATACAACAACTGAAAAAAACCTTGGATATGGATCCAAGCTTCGTACCTGCACAGCATGCCATCGAGGCAGCCTATGCACAAAACGGCATGTACCAGGAAGCCGTCGGCGAAAGGCAGAAAGTCCTAACTCTCTCAGGAAACCCCGATCTGGCTGCCGCGGTTGGTGAAGACTTCAGAAAGTCCGGCTACCCCGGTGTTTTGCAAAGTTGGTTAGAGGGTTTGAAAGAAGTTTCCAAGCGGCAATACGTTCCGCCCTACAACATCGCAGTGATTTACGCGCAGCTGGGAGATAAGACTCAAGCCCTTACTTGGCTCGAGCAGGCCTATAAACAACGTGACAGCAAACTCACGTATATAAAAATCGACCCGGCTTTCGATCAGGTCCGTTCAGATCCGCAATTTCAAACTATTCTGCAGCGGGTGGGCTTGCCGCAGTGAATTGCCACCTCGCACGGCTCACCGAAGTTGATAGCCTGGCTCTTTCGGCAATCGGCCATCTACCCGAACAACCTTTGAGCCGGGGCGAACGTCTCGCGCATCGATAAACGCGATAGCCCCTGGAATGGCAGTAACCAGTTCATTGGCCATGTCATTGGAGTAGACCACTTTGGGGGCGGTCGCCGATTCTGCTCGAAAAATCTTGGCAATCCAATACTGTTTGAACTGCGACTCTGACATCTGGTAGATGACTTTCAGCACTACGTTTCGCTCTCGTGCGACGGGAGCGCGGATAAGCAAAACCACGGGGATATCCGTGCTCCAATATTGTCGATCACCGAGGAAAACCTTGCGCACCTCGGCCAAAGTGAGATTATTAACCGGCGTATCGGGATGGACTACGACAGCAACATCAACGTCGCCGGCGTTCTGAGCTATGGCGGACTGCAACAGGCATAGCAACAGGCAGCCGGTGATCAAGGCTCGGGACGCGAATTTCTGATTACCCGTCATGTCTTCGTGTTAAAAAGTGAAGGCAGTTTGAAAAAATGCCCCATTGACACGGGGTTCGTCTACACCGGTACGTTGGTTGCGATACTCCCCTTTAAACGCAGCATAGTTCGTAATGTCGTATCTTACCCCAACTGTCGAGCCTACCAAATCTTCCACACTTGAAACACCCGAGACATCCCAAACTGGCTCGTTTAGCGGCCTATGAATATACTCGAAGCGATAATAGGGTTTCCATTTGTCTTCCAGCCAGGGAAGGCGATAAGCCAATTGGATATAAAATGCCTGGCTATTAAATATCTGAGAAGTTCGCAGATCGCGGTGATGAACATTGGCGAATTCCGATAGGAATTCGGGTCGCTCCTTGGTCCACACCACATCGGCCGCCATGATCAATTCGTTAAAATTGTTTCCCGGCTGAGGAGTGAGTTTGTCGCCATACACCGAGCCCCCGACCTGAAGCCCGTAGAACCGGGTGGGCCTGGCAAACACGCTGGCCACCCAGGCCCGGTTATCATTTATATCGCCGCTATCTGCGGCCCTACTCAGAATTGAGGACCGCCCGTTGCCCAATCCCACACTGTAGCCTAGGCCCAGCCCGCCCGAAGGGAGATTGCCTTCGGCCTGTAAACCAACGAAATGGACTGGAATGAAGGTTCCGCCAAACTGGACCATTTGCGGCCGGCTGATCGTGGTTTGCAGCCAAGCCCCATGGTGAAAGGCAGTATTCCAATAACCAAGCGGCGTGTGATATTTCCCGAAGGAGATTTTGAAGTAATCATTGTAGTCGTATCGAATAATGGTCCGTTCTACCTGTACGTCATAACCTGCTGGCCGGGCCGTGAAGCTAAGTTCTCCGAAGTAGCCGACCTTTTTTGAGAGCGGCGAAGCCAGGTGGAGCACGAACTGTCCGAGATTGAAACCGCTCACTGATCCCTTTTGGTTCGTAGCTGAAAAATCTACGTCAGCAAACCCACGGATTTGCAGGGAAGGATAATGCATTTCCGCTTCACGAATCGCCGTTGAACTGGCGGCATGTTCAGAATGTAGCGCCGGTGCGGATGTAGCGTTATCCTGCGATTCTTGGCCCGGCGTTGGTGTTTGCAAATTAGCGGTCTGGACCGCATCCTGCTTGCGCTGACGGTCCTCGAGTTCGCTGATTCGTTTGTCCAATTGCTGGATACGGTCGATCAGGCTTTGGACCGATTCTTGTTCTGCTGGCGAAGATGTCGCTTGGGCCAACGCGGTGCCACTGGCCAAAGCAAATATGAGAAGCAGTCGAGAGTACATGTTGAACTCCTTACTCAAGGGTGGTTGAAGCTGATTCCCTACTAGGCTGTAAATGAGGCAGCCAGTTTATGCTTCCGCATGTTTTTGTAAAAGCTACAGATCGCAAACAATCGCGACCGACTTTGAAACGTGTAGATAGTCTCTACCGGATGAGATGGCCAACGACTCACAGGCACAGTGTCAGGCAGACGTTGGATCTTGTTTTTCGGAGATGGACACGGGCTCTAGCGAGTCCTTCTTGCTGATTAAATTCATGGCAGCCTGATATAACTTGGAACGCAATTGATAACGCTCGTTGGCGCGCGTAATATAGCGCACAGCGATTTCGACGCCGCCGCTAACTGGCTTAACATTGATGGCTGGGGCGGCCGATAGCGCACGCATACTCCGGGAATGTGCCGCATGCTGCCATTCCTTCTCCGCTTGACCGGCGCTCTCTGCGGTGGCTTCCAGCACGGTCTTTTGAATGGCTTCAACGATTGGGTACGGATTCTGGCTAGAGGCCAAAACCAGTCTCAGTTCATCCCAAAGCCACTGTCCAGAAGTAGAAAAATTGAAGTAATGACCCTCGATGGCGAAACTGTTGGTGAAAGTAACGCGCCTTCCGGTCGGATGGCCGGAGTCGGTCCAGTTTCCGGTTTCCAGCAATACCGTATGAAACATTCCGAGCTCGATGACTTCCCCGGTGACTCCGTTAATCTCTACCCAATCACCCAACCGGATCCCATTTCTTCCCATCAGAACGAACCAGCCAAAAAAGCTAACGATGAAATCTTTCAGCGCCACCGTAAGACCGGCGCCGGCGAGTCCCAAGATAGTGCCCAACTGGCTCGGCGGACCAAAAATCACCAGCAAGACCAGTCCCAAGAAAATGATTTGCAAACCGGTACTTATTACCGCGTGTAGAGTGTCGGCCTGACGGGGGTCCAATCGGACTTTGCTGAGAAGACGTTTTAACCAACTATCAAAGAAAATCCCGATCAACAACACAGCTACAACGACAGCAACGCCTGTTAACGCTCTGTGAATCACGGCGCGTTGTCGTACTGTAACCACTTCCAGCCATTTTCTATAGGTTTCGGCCAGGTTCTTCTGATCCTCAATGCGCTCCTCGAGGTTTGTAAGCGCTTTCACCGCGGCTGAGCGGCGTTTTGTAGCATCAACGAGATCGGCTGAAGCTTCGTGGGAAGAGCTATTAGAACCTCCACCAGCAGGCAGTGTACGCCCTGCGCCGGGTGTCCCGGGATCTGCTTGCGTCTTAGTTTTAATGTTCGATTCAAGAGCATCGCGCTTTGCTATGAGCGCGACGGCTGACGATTCCGCATCTTGCTTGGCCTGCCATAATTGCGACTTCTTGTCATGCAGTTCTGACCATTGCTGGTAACGGTGAATCAGCCCGCGTTGATCGGGCGGAGTAGCAGTGTTAACGGTCGTAGTATCTGCGACACGGGATGCAGCCTCGTGCTCATTCATTAACTGTTCAATTCGACCTTGGGTATTACCACCGGCAATGATTAATTCCTGCTTTGCGTTATCCACTTCATCCTGATCAAGCTCGACCTGGACTTTCGCCTCTTCCAGTTGATCGGCCAAACTGTTCGCCTCGACTCCGGTTGCTTTTGACAACGCGGAGGTAAGTTGCGCGACACGTGCCTTGTCGGCCTCCAGAAACTTCTCTGCCTTCTGCAGCCTGGTTTCACTCTGTTTTGCTTCGGCGCTCAACACAGCGGGGTGCTCTTGTGCCTCCCGCACTCCTGCGGCGAACGCCAGGTCCATCTCGCGATCACCCAGGCGCAGGGCCTCCTGCGCCAGCGGCAATTCATCGGCAGTGGTGGGCATTTGCGTCAACTGCCGCGCGTTATAGAGAGCACTCTGATCAATCGCAGACCCGTGCACCGCTTGTGCCGGTTCGCCTCCCAGGGTCATTTGCGATGCTGTCAGCGACCTGCCAGTTCGAAACAATCCGTAGGCGATGAGTCCCAGCAATATGATCAGCGTGACTGTTGCAACTTGTTTCGTCGTCTTCATAGGCCTCGACAATAGTTCTCTGCTCTATTATGCAGCCTGAATCGAATCAACGGCTCTGGGTTTCGGAATGTTCGCATCACGCGCTCTCCAAGAACTTGTCTGGTTCTCTATCAGTGGAATGATGTCTGATCGGACCCAATCATTTGTTCCAACCTAGGTAACCTATGCGTTCCGACGTGGCAATGGGCGGCAAAAATCTTGGGATCAGGCAAGTGCTTCTGATTTTTGCCGAGGGCTGTCGCGATCTCGTGCATGTCCTCCTCCGCGCCAGCAATGCAGGCTGAGGTATCCATACAGTTTGCCAGGCTGCGCGTTGGGTTGCCGGAAATTTCTTTTGCAAGAATGAATGATTTTCCGCGGCTTGTTTGCCTGACAGACGTTTTCGATATTCGCCATTGCGGCACATGTGCAGCTCGTGTACCGGCGGATAGCTTGCCTGGATTCGGAATTCCTTCGGCATTCATCGCGGCCACAAACCGCTCAACGGAAATATGGCTTTGCCGGTATACAGTTTTGAAGATGGCGGTTACTGGCCCAATAACATACTCAACGATCTGGAAGCGGCGCTTCAGCTTGGATTTACTGGAATATGATCCTGGATGAAACTGGCGGACCTTGGGCTGTTTCCGCCATTCACGGCAATCCCGATCCAAACGAATAGCGCCCGGCGGTCATTTATCAATCGCAAGAATAAACAGATCACGTACACGGTCTTTATTATTACTCGGCGCACTTCAGCTAGTTTGTCCGATCTGGCGCAGTTCGAGTTCAGACCTCTGGTTCAGCTCAAGGGGTGAGAGCGATGCCTTTCGCCTCACCTGACGGATCTATCACCCGCAACTGATTAACAGCGGAAATGAAGTCAACTGTAGCGTGGAAGAAATAGCTGCCTTGGAGCCCGCTAGCGTCTTGTCCTCTCAGAAGACTTGGAAACCAGCAAGTAGTTATCGGCGAGCTTCCATCGGCGCCACGGATGTAGTGTCACGCACCACCAGCTCCGGTTCCACGGTAATCTCCTTATTAAAATCCGCTGGCTTCCGAATACGACGTAACAACGTTTCAGCCGCGATCTTACCCATTTGTCGCAGAGGTTGTCGCACCGTGGTCAGCCTTGGATTCTGGAAAGCGGCGCTCTGAATATCATCGAATCCCACCACCGAAACGTCTTTCGGCACCTGTAGCCCGGCCTCGCGTAAAGCCAGAATCGCTCCCATGGCGGAAATGTCGTTGAACGCGAAAAGTGCGCTAAACGGTTCGCGTGAAGCTAAGAGTCGTTTCGTGACCTCATAGCCCAATTGTGGTGACGAGGAATCGCCTTCCAACTGCACCGTCAGCTTTGGACAAACTGGAAGCTGCAAACGCCTGGCCATTTCGGCGATTGCATTCCAGCGCACCTCGGTATCCGAACTGAATTCCTGTCCTTTAATGAAAGCAATCTTGCGATGCTTGAGCTCGACCAGGTGCTCCAGTGCCATTTCCGCCGCACGCTCATGATCGAGGACGATATTGGTAACACCTTTGACCATGTTATGCCCGGAGACAGTTACCACTGGGACTGGCAAATTCTGGTGCCATGGAGTATCCACGGCAATAAGGCCGTCGACTGAGCGCGCCAGGAACAACTGAGGATATTCGTCAATCAAATCCGCCCGATGGCGATGACTGGCCACAAAATAAAAGTAGCCTTCCCGCAAAAGATGATCTTCGATGCCGCTCAATACCAGGGCGGCGTATCCCTCACTAATTTCTGGCACAATGACGCCGATGGTGAAACTGCGCTGGGTGCGCAATGAGCGGGCGAAGAAATTTGGACGATAATTGAACTTGCGCGCCGCCGCAAAAATGCGTTCCTGAGTTTCTGCGGGAATGGAATCCGCGACAACTGAGCGATTAATGACAAGCGAGACGGTAGCGGGCGACAGTCCAAGGTAATCCGCCAACTTTCTCTGGCTCATGGACTGGCTTCTGCCACCAGGTTGCGAAACCGGCTTGCCGGTAGTCTTTTTCTTTCGCGGCACGCTGCGCAGTCTCGCATAACACGAGTTGCAGAGCAACTATCAGCTTGACAATGAAAATCAGCCCATGCTATAACCTGCGCCCAGGGTTGGCTAAATCGATTTAGTTTGTGTACCGGTGTCTCCGCAAGTGACTCGCCAACAGACTGCTCAGTCCGGCCTTGTTTCCTGCTTTTGGAGGTTCTCGATGTCCCGTATTGCTCAGCACATCCGATTTTTGCTTGTGGCCATCTTAGTGTTTCTCTTTGTTTCGATGGCCTGGGGTCAGTACGGTGCCAGCATTCAAGGCACAGTTACTGACAATAGCGGCGCAGTTGTCCCTGGCGCTACTGTGACTGTAACCAATCAGGAGACCGGCGTCAGCAAGACCACAGTAACTAGCGACGCCGGATCGTATCGAGTGTCGGGACTGGTGCCCGGACGCTACACGATTACCGCGGACGCGGCCAGCTTCAAAAAGGGAGAAGTCAAAGATGTAGCTGTGAGCGCGGAGGAACTGACAGGCCGTAACATCGTCCTGCAGGCCGGAGGAACTAGCGAAACGGTCACGGTCAGCGCTGCGGCTACGCCACTCCCAACCGAGGATGGCAACATTACCGGTTCGATTTCGGCTCAGGATATACAACGTCTGCCCCAGGTGGGTCGTGATCCTTATTCTTTGGTTAGGCTGGCGCCTGGAGTGTTGGGCGACACCGCGAGGGGAGGAATAGGAAACGCAGCCACATTCATGCCCGGCACAGAGGCCTTGGGCGGTGCATCGAATACAGGTATTTTTCAAACAGAGAATCAGCCCCAAATCAGTGCCAATGGCCAACGCGTCTCCAGCAATAATTATGAGATCGATGGCGTGAGCGTTAACAGCCTGGGTTTGGGCGGAGCCGCCGTAGTGACGCCAAGTCAGGAAACTATTCAAGAAGTAAGAGTCGTAACCAGCAGCTATTCGGCTGAAGATGGAAGAAATTCCGGGGCACAAGTAAAGGTAATCTCGCAGAATGGCACCAATACTCTTCACGGCAGCGCGCTGGCAGTGTTTGATGACAAGGGCCTGAACGCCTTCAATCAGTTCTACGGTCCGACCACCATCCCTTCCACCCTGCTGACTTGCCAGGACAAGATAAAAGTAATCCACAGCCGCTGCCCGCAGCGTGTAGATACTCACCAAAGGGAATATGCAGGGAGTCTCGGCGGACCCATTGTGAAGGACAAACTTTTCTTTCTCTTCGGGTATGAAGCGTTGCGCCGGACGAATACTGATTTTCAGAATCTTTGGGTCGAGACTCCAGAATTCCGGAACTATATTCACCAAATTCGTGCGGGCAGTTTGGCGGACCAGCTTTATAGCACTCCGGGAATTGCGCCTCGCATCGTGGCTGGAGGGCTTACCCCAGACACCCCTCCGAACGGCACTCCCATACAGGGACAGTTAGGGCTCAGCTATGACATCGGCTCAATTAATGTGCCGATTGGCCAAAAGGTTGGTGCGACCCAGACGCTCGATGGGATTCCTGACGTCACCTTCGCCAATGTCGCGTTACCTTCCACCACCAGCGGAGATCAATATCACGCACGTCTGGATTACAATCACAATCAGGACCAGGTCTTCTTCACTGGCTATCTATCAAAGCTCAAGTCTTTTGCAGCGCAAACTTCCGGGCGGCCGTTCCAGGATCAACTTTTCAAGCCGAATACTTACGCAACCGCGATCAGCTACATCCGTACGATCTCGCCATCCATGCTCAACGAAGCGCGGGTGAACTTCACCCGCGTTTATGACAATGAGTTGAAGGCGCTGGGCACGGCAAATCTGGTGATTCCGGAGTTGCGCACCAATGGCTTCAATTTTGCCGGTGGGCCAGGACTGGGATTGCCGGCTGATGGCGGGTTGCGTTATGGCATCGACAGCAGTCTGCCCAAAGTTCTGATCGACAATACCTATGAGTTTCGTGATGTCTTCAGCAAACAGATGGGAAATAAGTTTTTTAAGCTAGGATTCGAGTTCGTGCGTGAACAGGACAACAGTAACCGGCGTGATTTTGCCCGCCCACAGTTCTTCTTCGACAACATCCTGTCGCTAGGCAACGACGCTGTATTTTTCGAACACTCCGCGGATGTTGATCCCTTGACCGGAGCACCACCGAACAGCCAGTTCTATTTTCGGGACAGCTCCTACGCTGTATTTATTCAAGACGATTGGAAGTTCAGGCCGAACTTAACCATTAACCTCGGCCTGCGGTGGGAATATCAAAGTCCGATGTCAGAGAAAAACGGCCGTCTCACCAACTATCTTCCCGGTCCTAACGGAATTATCGATGGCCATGTTGCGCAGGTGAGTCAACTCTACGATCCGGACCGCAACAACTTTGCTCCCCGTATCGGATTTGCGTACACGCCAACCCAGAGCGACGGCAAGGTGGTATTCCGCGGAGGATTCGGTGTCAGCTATGACCGATTCTTTCTCAACCTGTTCAACAATATTCGATTCAATCCACCCTTCAGTGCCGGCGGGATCGGTCTGTGCTGCGATGCAGCAGCCGGAATCCTGTATAGCTTCGGCAACCCTAACGATCCGCTCTCATATCCACCCAACCCGGCGCTGCAGGCCGGAATTGATCCCAACACCGGGGGATTGCTTGCTCCTGCACCAGCTTCGCTGCCGGGCGGGTTTGTTCGGAACGATCAATACATCGAGATCAACGGCGCACCCAAAAATATGCGCCAGGCTTACATTTACAACTATTCGTTCGAAATGGACCAGCAGATTTTTAGCAAATTGAATCTTTCTCTCGGTTATCAGGGAAGCTCTGGTCATAAACTGATCCGAACCATCGACATGAATCGCTTTACGCCCGGCGATTCGTTCAATTGCATCGGCTGCGCGAACAATAAAGATATGGTTCAGGAAGCTGACGTCAACGGCAATGTGGTTGCGCCGAGATTGACTGGCAATCAGAACTTCGATCGCATTTTCTTTCCTCTTCCCGATGTCAATTCCAATTACAACGCCCTCATCGTCCATGTGACTCAACAGTACTCCCATGGTGTCCGCGTGGAAGGGGTATATCGCTGGGCGAAAAGTATTGACACTGCATCCTTCGGTCGCGGCACTCAACAGCCCGATCCCAGCAATCAGATTTTGGATCGCGGACCTTCTGACTTTGATGTCCGTCACAATTTTGTTTTGTCTGCCTTATGGGATTTGCCTATCTTCCGGAGTCAAACAACTACGATCGGGAAAATCCTTGGCGGCTGGCAGATCAACGCGGTATTCACCGCTCACACCGGTTTTCCGTGGACGCCTGAAGAGGGCTGCTGTTTCTTTGGAACGCCAGGAAGCGCCGCCAACGACATCAACGGCGACGGCATCGGTAATGACTTTCCGACACAATGGGATGGCAAGGGGGGTACTGTGAGTTCGAATCAGGATTTCGTGAATGGTGTCTTTCCCAAAGACGGGACCCATCCAAACCAGGGATTCGACTACTTCAACATATTTCCAGGGGGTGCCTGCCCGAACTTCCCTGTGGATTGCATTACTGCGGTCAAACGTGGGGGAAATGGTATCGGGCGCAATAGTTTTCGGGGACCAGGCTATCGCCAGATAGATATGACGCTAGGGAAGCAGACCCATCTGCCCGGGTTAGGGGAGAGAGCAAACCTTGATCTTCGCGCCAACTTCTTCAACATCTTCAATCTGTTCAACCTGCCTCCATTCCAGACAGGCGGTCAGAGCAACACAGATTTCACCAATACTAGCGACTTCGGGAAAGCCTTATCTGGTTTGGCTGGCCGGGTGATCGAGTTCCAGGCCCGATTCAGTTTCTAGCTCTAAACGTTTCGGTGGCAGCGAGCGATGCTCGCCGCCGAGTTCCCTGCCTGGTCCGGCCGAAACCCGACTTTCTGCATGGCGGTTCCGGCCTCCGGATTTTTCATAAATGTCTGCCACACGAATCCAGTGCGATGATTCTCGGCCATCAACATGGTGATTCCGACATCGATGCCCAGCACATCAGCGTCATACCAGTTGGCAAGGGGATTGAAGGCATCGACAAAGCCGTACCGCCGCCAGCTCTTGTTGCCATAGGCGCCGCGTATAGTGCGCTGCACCGCCATGCAATCGCTGAACATGAAAGGCAGAGAACCCGCCGTGGCGCATGGCACTACCGTTCCGTCAATCGGCCCCTGGGGCGGAGGCCCACCCCATCCGGTATAGCCATGAACATAATCGGAAGACGAAATTCCCCATAGATTGTCGCTGTAATCCGGAAACCGGTCGTGAAGCGACAGGCAAAAAAGTTTGTGAGCCTTTGTGGCCTTCACCGAGTTATCGAAGTAATTGGCGTATGCGTCATGCTTGGTTTGAAAATCGAACCAGGCATGAGAATACTGATGCGTAAATAGAGGATCATTACCGGAAATGTAAGTAATCCCCTGATAAGTGATCTGTGGCCTGCTCCACGCTTGCCATGTGCCCGCCGGGACTGGATAGGTGGGCGAGCCAATCGCGAGCAGGTAAATCATCATCAACTCACAGTAATGGTCCCAGCGTGCATTCAGAAATCCGGATTCCGGTGTCCAGCCCATGGAGAATGTCGGGCCGCCATTCAACATCCATCGCCAATCCACGCGTTCATAGATCTTTGTCGCCAAGTCCTTAATTTCCTGCTCTGCAAAGTATTGCCGCGCGGTTAGAACACCGCAGAGCAGAAGCGAACTGTCTATGGAAGACAACTCGCTTTTCTCCCAACGAGCGCCGGTATTCATGTCGATAAAGTGATAGAAGAAGCCATGCTGGTGCGGCATTTGATTAAATACGAACCGCAAGGCGCTTCTTACTCGCTCGACAATGTCCGCAGACTTTCCGTAGCCGCGCTGATGAGCAATACAAAGACTGGCGAGGCCGAATCCCGTGGCCGCGATGCTTGACATCAACCGTGAGTCGTTACCCATCGCCAGTGCGCGGTCTTTCACCTGACCGGTGACAGGGCTGGACTCAGTCCAAAAAAAGTCAAAAGCCGCGCGCTGGATTTCATCCAGCAGCTGATCATCCGTGCCTTGGTAGGGTGACCCGAGATTCGAAGAAGCGGGGGAATTGTTTTTTTGACAAGTCCAAAGTGTCAACAGCGGGGAGGCGAGCAGGCTAATTCCACAACTGCGCATCATCTCTCTTCGGGTGGTGCAACCGTTGAAAGCCATAGCCCGAGTCTTGCTTCTATTTTAGTTCGATGAGTGCCAAGCCATAAGAGGCCAGCGTGAGCGTCAACCCACCATTTTTCACTTCGCGAGCCTCCGGAGCGGGGAGCTCCGCGGCTTTCTTCAATTCCTCAATCTGCGTTTGCGTGGGATATCGCGGCGAGCCCATCTTCTGGTAAGCACTATGAACGTCGCCATGGTCAGGATCGACGACAAAAATGAGAGACTGTCGCGGTTTCATCCCTTTAAAGCGCAGTGTCACTGTCTGCGATGTCCCTCGCTGTTCCGGAGGAGCGTAGTTCCAAACCGCGAGCATCAGCGAACCGTCCTTCCTACGTGTGAGGAGAGCGGAATCGGAATTCAGTTCGATACGTCGATCACCGAGCATGTGCAGCAGCTTAAAAGTGTTAAATGACAGCTTGGGGATGTTACCGGCGGCGATCAATCCGAAGCCGCCGTAGAACGGAGTTTTCACCACTCCCTGCTCCTCGAACACATCGGAAAAAGTCCAGTACGACATGACATCCACCAGACCATCGCATTGCCGGAGAGTGTCGGCCATCCACGGGCCCATGTACGAGGAGTCGGTGACCTGAGGTTCGTTCATGTAGCTGGCATTGAACTCGCTCCAGATCAAAGGAAGGTTGGGCATGCTGGAAGCCTTGATCTGGTCATGTACTTTTTTCACCGCGCGGCAAACCATTTGATTGCGCGGAATGTCTTCGCTGGTGCCGAACACATCCTGCGCCCGGTCGTTTCCATAAACGTGACTGGAGACGAAATCCACCGGCACGTGTTTCCCTGCGCAGTGTTGAATGAAAACGTCGGCCCAGGCCGCCTGCGCGGTAGACGGACCCCCTATACGAATGCGTGTGTTTACGGCCTTCAGAGCGCGCGCAGTATGATCGTAAAGATCCCAGTACGTGGCCTGCCGGGGATCGCCGCCCCAGAAATCAATATTGGGTTCATTCCAGACTTCGAAATACCACTGGCTGACCTCGTCAATGCCGTAACGTGCGATCAGATGTTTCGTGAACTCGGTAATGAGATCATCCCACTTGGTCCAATCTTTGGGGGGAGAAACGTTGGGCTTGTACCAAAAAGCATGAGGCATGTTCTTGGCCGCCAACTTTTTCGGCATGAAGCTGAGCTCAACAAACGGCCGCACGCCATTTTTCAGCAGACCGTCGTAGATCTGATCGACGTAAGAAAAGTTATAAACTGGTTTTCCCTGCTCGTTCTCGTCATAAACACCGACTTCATCATGAAAGATGGCATGGAAACGGACGTACTTGAACCCGGTGATCTCTTTTACTTGTCTCAAATCCTGGCGATAGCTGTCGCGCAGTGAGAGAATGGCTCGTCCGGAACCGAACATCTGCTCCCAGAAGTGGGGAAAGGGATGGGCCGCGGCCGAGGTGTCAACTTCAATGATCTTCCCGGCCTGCGCGCAGCAGTTGGCAACTGTAAACAGCAGGAGCGCAATGAGGCCGATAGCTGAAGATTTAGTTTTCATGGGTTGACCCGACCCGTTCCTTAGTCAACTAAATCGGTTTAGTGAGGAACTTATAGCATGGGCGTCGGAGCCGGTCAAGGTTACCCCCGCACTCCCTTTGCTGTTAGCAACGGGACGGGCCACGCTGACAGGAAGACTTCAGAAAGTTCGTGGCAAGACGGTTGGGCAAATCGTGAATTATCAGTCCACATCAGGATTCTTCGATTGGCTTTTACTTCTGTCTAGTGCCTGGCACCCGAGAGAACCACCAGAACGTAGACATTCCAGCAGATGATTCCGGCATAAAACAGATTCACCATCCATAAACGTTTTCGTACCCACCATCCAAGCAGCAGGGCAATCAGCTTGCTGCACACCAAACTACCTACTGGCCCGAAGAGCGTGGTCAGGTGTGCGACCAGCGGATTGACTTCAAAACGCCCCGACACGGAAGGCCGCCAGCGTAGTCAGCAACGAAATTTGAAACACCTGCAGCAGTTCGACTTCGACTTCGGCCGAGATAGCGACCTGCTGTCTCTGGCCTCTAAGGGCGGGGGTAATCCTCGCCTTTCTTTCTCCGAAGACGGGCCAGCCACGATGCTTGTCCGAGATCCGATGACCGTCTTTACGCTTTCGCGCTTCTAAATCGCCGGTTAAGGCATCGACTGATTGACGACCAGGAAAATCAAGTCAATGACAATACGCAACTTACTGGGTTCGTTTTAATCTCGCCCAAGTAGCCACACTCACGGTTCGGATTACTGGCGTAATCGCGACTTTTCGTAAACACCGAGACAGGAGTGAGAGTCATATTCTCGAGCGTCTAAGATTTTGGTGGCAGCCCAGTTCGAACCCGCTATCCCGCTCTCCCATATGGAGTCACCAGAAACGCTAAATGAACATTTCCGCGCGTCATCGCCGGCAAGGTGTCGTAGATTAAATGACGCTCTCAAACGCGTCTTTCTCGCCTAGCGATGGAACTTCGCCCAACTTTCGCTCGAGACGGAGCGCAAACCATGACGCTACGTACAGTAAAGCTACGATGACCAGCAGGAACCGAATCCCGGTCCAGAGGGAGGCCGACTCCAGAACGCCGCCAATCATTGCCCCAAAGAGATTTGATCCCAGCGCCTCTCCACGGAAACCCTCTATGGCGAAACTTCGGATAAACACGATGCCTGCAAAAAATACTGGCAAGCAAAGGACCACAGTCGCTGTCAGAATTCTGACCCATAACGACGTGAAAAAGAACTTCTGCAGTGGAATGAAATAGCTTGCCGCAAGACTCACAAAAATCCCCGCATACGCTAGGTTAACTGGGAAAAGGGGCTTGAATTCCACCAATAAGTTGGCTGCCACGATCAATACCAGCAATCCAGCAATGATGATTGAATTGACGACCCAGGTAGTGCCAAAAAGCAAAGCCATTTTGCTGATGATCTGCGCTTCGAGTAGGAGAAAGCCGGCACCCAGAAAAAAGAAATGCCAGCGAAACGAGTGCAACTTGGTGCCGGTGTCTCGAATGAGCGCCGCGCTCAGTATTATCAGCGCGACTGAGATTAGGATCACCGACAAGGGCAGGCCAGGCTTGTGCTGATAAAAATACGGCCAGTCGTCTGTGGTAAGCGTGGCCGCTTCCATCGCGATCTTACTGTGGCGCCTCAGATACGCCGCGAGCGAAGATTCCGCGCTCGCCTGACGAATGCGACCCTGTGACCCAGCGATAAAAAAGCGCCCGCCGGTCGAGTAAAACACGGGCTGGTCGCCGTCGATTTGCAAAGGCGCTTGCCCAAAAACTGTATTGAGCAGCCCATAAAGCCGACCAGCGATCCAGGGCGTATCAACTTGGAATTTCACAACCAGAATCCCATCCGGCTTGAGCAGCCTTTTGGTTTGCTGAAGTGCCTCCAATGTGTACACGTAGTTGTCAATTCTGATGTTGGTAAAGTGGGAATTCGTGGTGTGAGAGTCTAAGAGTGAAAAGACGATGAGGTCAAAATGCTCATTGCTGTTCTGGACGTAACTACGCGCGTCGTCTTGGACCGTTCGAACGCGGGAGGAACTGTACGGCTTTTCAAAGTGTAATCTTTCCCCGATTTGCAGAATCAGAGGATCAATCTCAACTGCCGTAACATACTCCGCTCCATTGCGAAGAGCAGCTGCCACGTCGTTACCCAAGCCAGAGCCGAGTATCAGCACTGAGGGAGGCTGCGGATAGAAGTGGTATGGGAGATTGTAAGCATTCCATTCTATTGGAATATCCTGAAAAAACTGCGGCTGGGAAACCACGAATTTCGGCGAGAGATCCAGAATCTGCTGATACCAGGTGTCATTCGTGGTCATATCATACGCGACGACTTTCCCCGCATATTGCCGGGGAGCCAGCGTCAACTTCTGGTATGGAGACCAATACACTGTCCTCTGCTTTCCATGACCGAGGCTCAGTATCCCAAGGCAAATCAAAACGGCAACGGCGGTACCCCAACGCAGCCAAGGGAATCTCCAAACCAGGCAGACGAGCAGAAGGCCGACTACGAAGAACCAAGTCACTGGCGGCTGGTATAAAAAGCAAAGCAGCGTATAGAGAAGAATCCCTGCCAGGCTGGCGAGCACGTTGACCGAGTAGGCCATGATTCCGTGACTGGCGTTTTCAATATACCAACCAATGAGCTGGCCAAGTGGGATGAATGAGAATGCGATTAAGCTGAAGATGGGCACTAAGACTGCCATGGCGCCTGCCAGCAGAGGGAAAGAAAATACCGAGGGCACACCCCAGACATATATGTCGGAACTTGCACCCACAAAAGAGGGGAGGGCTGTGATTACGGTCCTTAAGCTTTGCCAAGGGAGATTCGCTATTAGCGCCAACGTCAGTAAGGGAACCAGTGTGGGCAGTAGGCTGACGCGGCGACGGGACAGGTAACAACCCAATCCGAAACCGAGGAAACACGCCATTAATACGAAATTCTTAAAGTAAGCAAAGATGCGGATCTCGGAAGAGATCCAGCGGATCATTAGCAGTTCGAGAAAAAGAGACAGCAAACTCCAGAGGGCCAGCCGATGCCAAGAAAAACCCCCGAGATCACGCGGCGAAAACTCCCATTTCCGTGCCCAGCGGCCGGAAGTCCCGTCGCGGGCGGCGTGGAATACGCCAACCAAATACACAACCGCCAGAATTAGTGCGATGAGTAGACACCAAAAAGCCGCGTGTAAGCGCCACTGGACGGCAGCGTCGCTTGGCGTATCTTGTCCCAAAGCAATTGTGGAAAAGCAGAAGAAGATCGTCAGAGTGATGAAGAACTTCCGCACCCATCTACCTCCGCGAGCGTCAATCATGGGGAGGACTTGGATTTTGCAGTGGAAAACCAAGCTAGGTCAATTAAAGAGAAAGGGCAAGTATCGAATTGAGTTCGGCATCGACACTCCCAAGACGGACTCAAAGGCACGGTGCGCTTAAAAGCAAGCAACAGCTCTCCCATGTACCTTTGCTAGTGTCTCGCGCCTGTGAGAACCACCAGAACGTAGACATTCCAGCAGATAATTCCGGCGTAAAACAGATTAACCACCCATAAACGTTTTCGCACCCACCATGCAAGCAGCAGGGCAATCAGCTTGCTGCATACCACACCGCCTACCGGCCCGAAAAGTGTAGTCAGGTGTGCGACCAGCGGATTGACTTCGAAGGCCCCGACACGGAAGGCCGCCAGTGTAGTCAGCAAGTCTAAAACTTGAAGCACCACAAAGGTAATTCTTGCCTGCAGCAAGTTCACGATCGGGCCTCCGCGACGCCAAGCTGTTCATCACAACATTCCGCACTACTCAGAAACCTCTCCATGAATGCATTCTGTGAAAGGTCTCTGCGCAAGTGATTTAGATGCAGTCAAGTTTTATTCTGCAGCTGGTTGACTGCCTGGCTGTTATTCGGACGGGAAGACGGGAACTCCGAGCAGTAGTTTAATTGAGACAGGCTGGCCATTGAGTTCGGCCGGGCGGAACACCCATTTATTCAACGCCTCAAGCATGAGATCCGTTAATTGAGCTGCCGGGCTCTGCATAACTAAAATCTGGTCCAACTTTCCCTGCGTGTCCATGATGGCATAAACGATGACCATTCTCCGCTGATATTTACGAGCTATCTCGAGCGGTAGCTTTGGTACTTCCTTGACCAGCAAATAAGGCGGCGTGACGGTTTCCTGTTTTCTGATCGAGGAGGTTTCCTCTTGTGGTGCTCGTAACGGGGCGTATTGAAGAGTCCAAGAAGGAATTTGGTCTGACGTGCTGGTTCTCATGTCCAGGTAAACGCTGTAAACCTTCTCGCTGGCGAAGACGCCAAGATCGGGCAGGCCGCCGCCGCTACTCGCGGTTGAAACCACCGTCATACCGTAGGTCCTCTGGGGCGGCACTAAAACTCCACCACGCGGCTTTCCAGCTGTCGCAACCGTCCCGCCACCGGACAGACTGCCTCCTTGAATCGTAATGCCCGGAAAATTACCCGCACCGCGACCGCTGCCCGCGCCCGTTCCGCTGCCCGTAGTGATTCCAGATGCTGTTCCCAATCTCACTCCTGATTCAGAACCGCGCCCACCAATCGTGCCATTACCACCTTTACCCCAACCCGTTCCACTCCCTGCACCGTGACCTACTCCCCCACCACCTGACGGGGTCGAGCCACCCTTGCCCGTGCCCGCGCCCGCCACCAGTTCATCTACTTTGTTGCCGGCTGGAGCGTTCGTCTCAGTGCCGATGCCGGCGCCGGTAGAAGGCTGACTGCCCTGCGCTTTCGAACCCGGCTCTGACTGCGGCGTGCCGGCTTGAGGCGATACCGAAAAACGTCCGTGCGCTTCGGCTTGGGGAATTTTCGGCGAGCTTTGCGGCTGGGCGGGAGTCGCACTCAGGGCCACCAGATTTTGCAGGTCAGGTCCGCGCGTGGATGAAGGAGCAACTTGTTCCAGCTTGGGCGGCGCGACTGGAACGCTAGACTTTTCCAAGCGCTGCTTCGATACTTTCAAAGGTTGCACTGGCTCCGGCTCGTTAGGTGGCAACTCCAGCTTCGGCTTCTCTGCCGGAGTTGTCGCAGCCTCGAGAACGGGCAGATCCGGTTCGGGCGTCTTAAGATCGGGAAGCGCCTTGGTCGGCAGCTTCAGCTTTGGCGCTTGGATCGGCGTAACTCGGGTTCTGGGAGTCTCTGTCGGTTTGTTCGCGCGCACGTCTAAAACGGGCGCCGCATTTGTCGCCTGAACGATATTTGGCAGCGGCACGAATCTGTTCAGAATTGGCAGGTCTTTCAATCCTGGTTGAAGAAGAGTCTGTTTCCGACTATCAGGCTTTGGCTGATCAGAAAGAATTGGCTGCGATCCAGGATAGCTGAAGCCTTGAGTACCGCGCGCCGCCGCCGGGGCCGATCGCTTCAGAGGAATTCCCGACAAGCCTCCCGGATGCCCGCTCCCTTCCGCGCCTCCACCAAGCACAGGAAGATAAATCACCTGCGCGCGATCATTGAGATCGATAACTTGGACCAACTCTGCGGGACGAACTCGGCTGATAGTGAACGAAAGAAAAAAAATACAGAAGATCACAACCGCATGAAGAATGAACGAACCGGCAAAACTCCATCCCAGCCGATACCCGTAACGCACTTCCGCCAGCGTAAGCCGGAATGGAATGGGCTCCGGTCGTGTGGATGATAAGAATTCGGATAGAAGTTCGTCTTGCAGCGAGAGAGGCATTTACCTAATTCCCGGGGCCCGAGACTTGAGCAATTTTCTTCGTGAGGTGGAGTGGCGAGTCAATTCCCGAGATTCTTGCACACGTGTTCATGAGAAGAGCGCCTCAATCTCCGGACCGTTATCGCGTTCATCGCCAGTTGCCTCGATTAACGGAAAGGCAGCGCGGAGCCCGCATTCGCGTGCGGACACCGTTGCTTGGCTTATTTCTGAAAGTGAATTAGCGCGGCGCTTTCTTTTTCATCCGGTAGATCAGGATCACCAGCACGATCACAGCGCAAATCCCCGATACCACCCGAATCAGCGTAATGTTGTCCATCATTTCCCTCCCCTACTGAGTTCGACTAAACCTTGTCCTGTAATGTTTCCATTCCCTGAACATTCGCCAAACGAATACTTTACGAAGTTGACCCGGAAACGACTTGGCCCATCCGGGTGTTCTGCACTTAGCCTTCCATCCCTGAGACGTAAATCCCTGGCCTGAAAATGTTTACCCGCCCGCTCAAAACGCATGCCCCGAGAGTATACAACTGGTCAATCGGCTTAGTAGACAAGTGTAGCCAGGGGGCCTCAAACCAGTAAGCGCCTCGTTGGCTCCTGAGATTCAATTCCCCATTACCCAAGGCCCTATTCCAACATTGTGGCCTTCAACACGTTAATTACAGAGTTAGGGTTCAGAAGCATCATAATTTTGGCATTGCCGCTCACAACTAACTCGTCGGTTGTAATGTTTCCTAAGACATATGCCGCGCCACCGGGATTACCTTGCAGCTGAACGAAGGCATTGTATCCCGTGCTAGGATCGGCACAGTCAGTGCCTGTACCGGCGGGGTTACAATTGTGAAAATACATGTTTCCGGATAGCACCAAGCCTCCGCCACCTTGCATACTGGCCTGCCCTTTCGGGTCTGCATCCGCACGATCCTGGAAAAAGATCATGCCCCGCACCGTTCCTGAAGTTTCTCCTCCGCCATTAAGCGTTGCGCCGAGGAAGGTTCCACTGCCGGTGCATTGTCCCAGCAACACATTGCCATCTACCGAAGTAGGCAAGCCGAGCTGTGCTGGTGGCGCAGTGCCTCCCGGACAAACTGCGTTGGAAGTTTGGAAGGCATCTATCGTCCTTGGCCCATGTTTGCCGGCGTTCGCTCCAAAGAATGCCGATCCGTAGTTCCCGGCCCCAGTTCCGGAAAAATAGAACACCGCGCCTCCGGAATACGGCGTAGTCGGCCGGACAACACCATTGCTGTCCACCGAGAGGCTGGCGTGACATTGGCCGGTAGGCTTAGTCGTGCAGGACGATGGAGAACCGCAGTTCACAGGAGTCGGAGTAGTGGGCTTCATGTAGTAAAGACCCGGCGCGAAAATCGCGGTCTTTCCCTGCACGTTTATAGGACTCGTATACAGACCAGGTTGGTACTCGACACAGCCTCCGTGGTCGGGACAGCCGTTCACGTTGTACGCCCGCGGAATCGGAGTTGTATTTGTTGGGGACAATGCTGGGACGGCCGGCGCATTTAGTCTTGCGTAGGGATCCTGGATCGGCGAGGCGGACCCCCAATGGTTCCCTGTGAAGTTCGTAGGTGCCGTTTTCGGGGCACCCCAAACGCCGAAGTCGCTGCCACTGAACTTAGGGCCGCCCTGGCTGAGGTCAATAGTGCCGTTCCCGCCACAACCGCTGCCCTGAGTTGCCGCCGCGCAAGTGGTGTTCCTCGAATTGACTTGTATACTGCGTGGCGGCCCTCCTACGATTCCGATACTCGCACTGCCGCTTATCTCAAACGCATGCGCACAGCTCGGATTGAGGACAATGATGGGAACAGGCGAGTTGGCCTGTTGCAACCCGCATGTAGCCGCACCAGTCACATCCATGCTCGTTCTCCCCATCAGGAGTCCTGCGAAGCCGAGGCTCATTCGATCAAGAACGTTTACTCGAATAAATGGCGTTGGCGCCAATGAGGGAGGTGGTGTGGTCACACCTGTCACAGCTCCTGGGAACGTGATGAGTACATCGCTCGAAGCCCGACCCGCCACGCGCCCACTTCCGTTATAGCCGTTGAGTTGCGCGTATTGGCAAACGGCGGAAGTCGGTGCCTCGGCGCATGTAAATTTAGCCGGCGGAGAACCTGCGGGAAAGCCACCCAAATTATTGCCCTGGGCATTGACCAGCAAGTCCATGGCGCCAGCGACGCACGCGGAGTCGGCGGCGGCTTGGGCCCACTGGCGGTGATAGTGTGCGTTAGAAAAATCGATGCCAAGGCCGAGCGCCCCGAGAAGGACTAGCCCCAGAACGAGTATTACGAGGATCGTGGTTTGACCGCTCTCTGCGGAACACCTGGTTCTTCCGGCTTTGCCTTCCATAGCTGTTTGTCTCCGACTATCTCGTTTAATAAATGATGCGCCCTTCCGAAGCTGCTCTCACGGTCACATTTGGCCAACTGAACCCGAAAAGCGGTTGGTAGGGATAAGCAACCGTGACGCGGACAAGACAAGAAGGGTTGTTGGAGCTGCAAGCTGTTCCATTTGCACTATTAGGGTTGTAGTCCACGGTAATGTGACTTGCGGCGATCGCATGGAAGGACAGCCTGGCATAGTTCAGAGCGGCAGTTTTCACGTTGGCGCCCCCGGAATCGGTGCAGGTAACGCCAGTTCCACCAGGGCCGCTGCACCCAGCAGCGCCCCTTCCGGTCCCGTGCACGATCGCGTAACGCACCCCGGCCTTGGCCGAATCCGCTAGCACGACGTAGGTGTGAATAACCCCAATCAACTGAAGAATTGAAAGAATAAAAACCATTAGGAACACGACCATCAGCGCAAATTCAATTGCGGCTTGTCCCGCGCTGTCGGCATTTTGTTTCATTTTCTGAACACCCTGCTTTTTCAATTCATCTCGCGCATAGATACCTGGCGATGAAAGGTGCAGGTTGTGCCGCCCCCACCGCTTGCGCTGCAAAGACCAGACGGTATTAATCCGAGGCTGAAAATTCTTCCGGGGATTATCGGATTGAAGGTGTATTTCACATCCACACGGTTCAAAACAAAGGAAGGCGCTTCCGGGTCGGCAGCCGCGGCCGAACCGGTGAAGGTGGCGCTCCCAAAGCTGGTGCAACCCGCCACCCCGCTGGCATTTATTGACACCGTCTGAGAACAGACCTGCACCGAAGCCGTTGTTGGGGAATGAATCGCGCCCGTCATGTCGCGACGTGCCAGATAGCTAACAGAAGTATTGGTGGTAATCGGACCAGCGTTGGCTAGTGCTGAAGCGGCTGGGGTCTCAAATCCCATGATGGAGTATTCCGCTGCCACTCGGGGCGCGGCCGCCAAATTTACTGCCATCAGGTACACGTAGCCCATATTCACCGCATTCAGGACAATCATCAGCAACAGTGGCATCGCCAGGATAGTCTCAATCATGGCCTGCCCGGATTCAGCTAATCGATTCTTCTGAAAGCGCATCTCATTACCTCAAACAGCGCGAGCGCGCAAAGCGTATTCCCGGAAGTCTCCCTCGGTGCTCTTTGGCGCTTGGTGTGTGCTCTCATCGTCATCCAGTGAATACTCTGTAATGTTCAACTGGTTCAGTAGCCGATGCAGATAGCACCGGCTGATGCCCAGCTCTTTGGCTGCTTTCAGCTTGTTTCCCGAGTGCATGCGCAGCGCCGAGCGCACCAGTTCGCGTTTAAAGCTGCGCAACGCATCGTGGAACGTTCCACCTTGAATTTCCTCTGGAATCTTCAATCCCTTGAGCTCCGCGGGCAAATCCTGCACCGCCAAATGCATGTTGCCATTGGCCAGCACCAGGCTGCGCTCGATCACATTCTGCAGCTCGCGGACATTACCAGGCCAATCGTGCCGGGCGAGTGAACTCAAGAACCCGGGGGTAAGGGAGCGGCCGGGCTTGTTGTGGGCTTTGGCGAACACACGCAGGAAGTACTCCGCCAACAGCGGGATGTCCTCACTCCTCGCCCGTAGCGGCGGCATGTGGATACGCACCACCGAAATTCGGAAATACAAGTCTTCGCGAAAAGTGCCTTCCTGCACCATTTTTTCCAGATTGCGGCTGGTGGCGCAGATGATGCGCGCGTCAATCTGCTGGGCTACGTTTGATCCCAGGCGCTCCAGGCTTCTTTCCTGCAGAACCCGCAAAAGCTTCGCCTGCAGGGGCAACGCCAGGTCACCGATTTCATCCAAAAAAATCGTTCCCCCCTTGGCTTCTTCGAAACGTCCGCGACGGCTTTGAATGGCGCCAGTGAACGCTCCCTTTTCGTGACCGAATAGCTCGTCTTCAATCAGCGACTCGGGAAAGGCGCAAGCTGAAAAAGCCACAAAGGGTTTGCTGGCCCGTTGACTCAGCCTGTGGATGGCCCGAGCCACCAGGCTTTTGCCCGTGCCGCTTTCACCGGTTATGAGTACGCTGGTATGGAAAGGAGCGACCTTGCCGATTACTTCGTTCACTTGTTCCATGGCCTTGCTGTTGCCGAGCAATCCCTCGACACGGCTCGAAAGAAACTTCTGGGCTGCAGCCAGGTCTCGCGCCAGCGTGGAACGGCGATAAGCTCCATCGAGAGCAAATTTCAGCGCGTGAACATCGAGAGGCTGCGGCAGGAAGTCCACTGCGCCTCGCTGGAGCGCCTCCACGGCCGTTTCGCGGCGCATGTCCCAACTGTAAGCGATCACGGCGGGCAACTCGATCTGTTCCGACGCTTCTCTCAGCAGGGAGAAAGGCGCTTCGCTGATTGAATTGCTATTTAAATCGAGATTCAGCAGGACGAGGGGCGCCTCGTTATCCTGGATCCGCGCAATTCCCTCCGAGACAGTCGAGACCCGCTGCAATAGGTAGGTTTCACCAAGAACTTTTTGCAGAACCTGTCCGAAAGCTTCGTCTGGATCGATAAGGAGAATCCGTTTTTGCGCACGACTTACGTCTGACAACGCGAATACCC
>Ga0070698_100001294_pt1 | contig 27913 bp, 27 predicted proteins | sample KBSK1502metaG_FD_65477 | JGI IMG/M metagenome (GOLD analysis project Ga0070698, IMG submission 65477) | Corn, switchgrass and miscanthus rhizosphere microbial communities from Kellogg Biological Station, Michigan, USA - KBS K1-50-2 metaG | ecosystem: Host-associated > Plants > Roots >...
CGTGGTTTTTCAAACCGCCCGCATGAGGCGACATAGGAGAGACACAGATGACGACGAAGAAGACGACCAAGCCGACGATCAACGCAACACCCGCCCTGTTCCGCATCAATATCGAGGTCGGCGATGTCGCGCGCGCCGCGAAGGAGTGGGGCATGCTGCTCGGCCTCGATGGCCGACCGCAGGCGGGCTCGCGCGTGTACTTCACGACGGGTGCCGTGACGCTGCAGATTGTCCAGCACGATCAGCCGCACCCCGCCGCGAAGGCGCTGTATTTTCTCGTCGACGAGCTCGAGCCGATCTACGAACGCGCGAAGCAGCTCGGTTGGCTGTCGAAGGAGGTCGTGCATGGCGAGCCGGGCGGCAACATCTCGGTGCGGCCGTGGGGCGAGCGCTCGTTCTACGTCGAGGATGCGTGGGGCAATCCGCTCTGCTTCGTGCAGACCGGAACGACCTACCCGGGTTAGTTCACCGGCAGCATCGAGACATCGAGCGGACGCGCGTGGAACTGTCGCGCGTATTGCGGCGTGCCACCGCCGAAGACCGCGCCGAGGCCGATCACGATCGCGTACGTGCGATCTGTCTCCTCCATGGTCGTGCGAGCGACGACATCGCTGTGACTGCGCGGCGTCGCGAGCACGCGCACGAACAAGCGCGATTCGGCGAGCACGTTACTGAAGTCTGTGCCGCCGCGCAGCCGCACGACGAGCCCGCCGCCGTAGCTCGTCGCCGCGTCCGCGTCTTCGATCCATGCGCGCTCGACGATGCCGTGCAGCTCCCAGCCAAGCTCGACGTCTTCGCGTGGATCGAGCAGTGATGGGATCAGTTGAGAATACAGGAGCACGCGCAGGCTGCCGCCGAGCGTGCTGATGCTGGTACCCCCTCCGTCGAGTGATGCCTGATGCGATCCTTCGACGGCGATGCCGAATCTGCCGTGCCACAGCGCCAGCTCGAGCTGAACGCCGCCGGCTTCGACATCGGCGCCTTTCGTCGCGACGAGCGCACCGCCGACCATCGGGCTCGATTCGCCTTCGGCGTGCGCCACGAGCGGACTACACAACACGAGGAGTGCCAGTGCCCGCATCGACGGCGCGATAGTCGCACACGTGCCGTGGCATCGTCGAGCTGCGACAGCCCGCGACGTCGCTGGGATGTCCCCGCAACTGCCGATGTTCACGTGCGTCTTCGCAACATGACCAAAGTTCGCCAACGCATCCCGTGGCTCTCGCTCGCCGCCATCCTCATCGTCGTCTTGCTGACGCTTGGCAATGCAGCCGCGAACTTACTGTTTCGCGATCACATCCCGACAGCGCGCGAGCGCCAGCGCATCGAGCAGAGCGACTGGATCGCGGCGCGCCGCACGCGCATCGCCGCGCTCCTTGCAGAAGGCGATCGTTGTCGTGCACCGATCGCGCGCGAGCTCGCGCGGTCACTCGTCTACGAAGGGCTGTCGGCCGTTTCCTACGCCGACGACTACGAGCGCCGCTGCGGCGACGATCCGATCGTGCGTCACTGGGCCGACGTCAGCCTGCGAGTCCGGCTACGATGGCGGCCATGAAGTGGATGTTGTCACTCGCCATGCTTGTCGCGTGCGGCGGTGGTCAGAAGGACGTCGCCATGAAAGGTTCCGATCTCGATCTCGCGCGCGTCGCCGGCGATTGGGAGGGCGAATACAAGGGCAACGAGAGTGGCCGCACCGGCCCGGTCAGCTTCTCGCTGCAGGTCGGTAGTCACACCGCCGAAGGGCAGGTCGTGATGAGTGGCGCGACGCCGCTCAAGATCGAGTTCGTAGGCGTCAAGCAGAACGACGTGCGCGGCACGATCGCTCCGTATATGGATCCGAATTGCTCCTGTCAGGTCGAGACGACGTTCCTCGGCACGCTCGCGAACGACACGATCAGCGGTACGTTCGAGACGAAAGTCAGCAAGACCGGGCAAGTTCAAACGGGCACCTGGTCGGTCTCGCGTAAGCGCTAGGCTCGAGCGTGCCGCGAGCGGGCATCGCTCGTTTAGCGACGGTGAGCGACGGCATGACGTAAGCGCGCCGCGCGCAGCTAGGGTGGGCCGGTGAAGCGCGCGCTGCTGCTGCTCGCTCTTGCGGCCGATGCCGCCGGGCACGGGCGCGATCCATACATCGTGCATATCGAGGCACGACCCCGGCACGAACAGGATCTCCTCGCCGGCGCTTCGATCGGATTGCTCGTATCCCACGATGGCGGCGCGACATGGCGATGGACGTGCGAAGAGGCGGTCCATTACCGAGACCCATTCGATCCCGATTACGCGTACAGCGCCGCGGGCTCCGTGCTCGCACAAACGCAAGTAGGCCTCGGCGTCGATCGCAGCGGCTGTCGGTTCGACGCGACGATGCTCGGTACGACAACCGTGTCGAACGTCGCCGCTGCGACAGACGGTGCGCTCTACGTATCGGCAGCCGGTTCGATGGACGCGGCGATCTACAAATCGATCGACGACGGTGTGACGTTCACGAAGATCGCGACACCGGGGCAGAACGGCGATTGGTGGTCTTCCCTCGAGGTTGCACGCAGCGATCCGCAGCGCATCTATCTCAGCGGCTATCGCTTCGTTGCCGGCAACACGAAGCAGCTCTTGCTGTTCGTCAGCCGCGATGGCGGCGCGACGTTCTCGACGATGTCGACCAGCGCCTTCGTGACGACGAACAGCTCGGCGATTCTGATCGCCGGCATCGGCGAGAATCCCGATGTCGTCTACGCCCACGTAACGCTGACGACCGACGCGGGCGGTGATGCGATCTATCGCTCGCTCGATGCCGGCACGACATGGACGCAGATCTTTTCGAGCAACGACGTGTATGGGCTCGCGTTCCTCGCGCGCCGAAGCGGCGAGCTGGTCGCAGGTACGCGCTCCTCGGGCGCATGGCGCTCGAGCGACGGTGTCACGTGGACGCTGCTCGCCAATGCACCGCATATCTCGACGCTCGCCGAAACCGCGGCCGGCGAGGTCTGGGCCGGGACGCAGAACTACGCGTGGGCTGGACCGATGGGGCTGCCACCGATTTCAAGTGATGGCTACGCGATCATGAAATCGCTCGATCTCGCGACATGGACGCCCGTGATGCGGTTCCAAGACCTCGGTCCGCCCGCGTGCGCGGCCGATACGGATGCGTATCAGCAGTGCGTCGCGACATCGCTTGGCATCGGCACGCCATGGTGCTGTCTCGTCGGCCAGCTCGGTATCACATCGATGGAAGTTGACTGCAGCGGCGCGAACAGCTGCGGCTACGATCTGACGCCCGACATGACGATCGACGATCCATCTCGACCGCCGCGGGGCTGTTGCTCGGCGAGCGGTGTCGATTCGTGTCCGCTCGTCCTCCTCGTTGTGCTGATGTTGCGTCGTCGATCGCTCCGCGGCGCATCCCGTGCTACACCGCGATCGTGCGTCGGCGGTTCCAGATCGCGCTCGCGATCTACATAGTGGCGCAGGTCTACATCTGGTGGCGTCTCGTGCTGCCACTGCCGTCGCCGACCTGGCAGATCGGCACCGGCATCATGGCGCTGTTTGCGCCGACGTTTCCATTCATCATGCGCGTCCGTCGCCGCTTCACGCGTGAAGAAGGCCGGCCGTGGCTGCTCATCGGCTTCATCTGGTTTGGCTTCGTCATCTATTTGTTGCTCGCTGCAATCGCGAGTCACGTCGCCGTCGCGTTCGGCGCCGACACGCAGCGCGCGGCACAGATCTGCGGCGCGATCGCGATCGTCGTCGTCGTCGCCGGGCTCGTGAACGTCGCGCTCGGACCTGTCGTCAAGCGCGTGCGAGTTCCGCTCGCAAACTTGCCGGTCGGCTCGTACACGATCGCGCACCTCACCGACGTTCACATCGGTACGCTGATCGGCCGCGATTTCATCGAGACGCTCGTTCGTCGCGTCAATGCGCTGCGGGCTGATCTCATCGTCATCACCGGCGATCTCATCGATGGTCGGCTCGCGGAGCTGCGTCCTCATATCGAGCCACTGCGCGAGCTGCGCGCGCGCGATGGTGTGTTTGCGGTCACCGGTAACCACGAGTACTACTGGGACGTCGAAGCGTGGCTGCACCACATTCGATCGCTCGGCGTGCGCGTGCTGCGCAACGAGCGCGTGACGATCAGTGATGCGCTCGAGCTCGCCGGCGTCGACGACGCGAGCTACGGCGAAGACGTGCCGCGCGCTGTCGCCGGGCGCGATGCGCAGCTGCCACTCGTGTTGCTCGCGCATCATCCACGTACTGTCGAACGTGCGGTCAAAGCCGGCGTCGATCTGCAACTCTCCGGTCACACGCACGGCGGTCAACTGTTGCCGTGGGGGTGGCTCGCACGCCTGTGGGATCCGGTCGTCTCGGGCCTTAGGCGCTTCGGCTCGACGTGGCTCTACGTCAGTCAGGGCACGGGCTTTTGGGGGCCGCCGCTGCGCGTCGGCACGCGCTGCGAGATCGCCGCGATCACGTTGACCCGCGCTTAGCGGCCGGCGTCGGGCGAATCGGTTGTCATCTCGATCCGTCCGCCGCCGGTGACGGGCCCGAGCTTCTGGCGCTCGACGTCATCTTGGAGCCAGCGCACGATGAACACACCCGCGCCGACGAGCGCGAGCAGCAGCAGCACGAAGAACACGGCGGAGCTGATCGAGCGCGGCTCTTTCGGCGCGATGGGATACGAAGGCGCGCGCGGTGGCGATGGGGGCGGCGTTGCTGCGCGTGGCGTCGCTGCGGGCTTCACCGCCGGCTTCTCTTCTTCCATCGACGCGAGCGCAGCATCGAGCTCGCGTGGCTCGGCCTTGATCACAGGTATCTGCACCGACTGCTGGACGGGGCGAATCGGTCCGAAGTCGGCGAGCGGCCGCGACATGCGCTGCGGGATTTCGGGTGTGGTTGCCGGCTCGGGACCCATCGCATCGGGCGGCGGCGGTGGCGTCATGCTCTTCGAAGCGAAGCTCTCCGACGTGATCGTACGCGCAACGTGGTCTCCAAACGCGACGCCGAGCTCTTGCGCGTGCTCCCACGCTTCGATCTTGTCGGCGAACAGCGCGCGCATGAAGCGGCTGATCGCGCGCGTCGATAGCCATTGACCGTGTTTCGCGATGAGCTCGTCGAGCTCCTGCACGACATCGTCGGCGGTGGCGTAACGATCATCCGGTGAATGCGCGAGCAGCTTCATCACGATCGCTTCGAGATCCGATGGGTACCCGCGGACGAGCGACGATGGCGGCGGTGGCGAGCCGTGCGTGATCTGCTCCATGATCTCGAATTGGTTCTCGCCGCGAAACGGGCGACGCCCGACGGTGAGCTCGTAGAAGATCACGCCGAGCGAGAACAGATCGCTGCGCCGATCGACGGCGAGACACCGGCACTGCTCCGGCGACATATACGGCACTTTGCCGCGCAGCGTGCCGGTCTGCGTCTTGTGCGTCTCCGACGTGACGCGCGCGACGCCGAAGTCGAGCAGCTTGATCGCACCGTCGTAACTCACCATCACGTTGTTGGATGACACGTCGCGATGCACGAGGCCGAGCAGCTTGCCATCGGGCCCGGTCTTCTCGTGCGCGTAGTGCAGCGCGGATGCGACACCGTGAACGATCGCGAGCGCCATCGGCAGCGGCACGGTTTGATCGCGCTCGCGCGTGATGCGGCGAATCGAGCGCACCTCTTCGCCGTGCACGTACTCCATCGTGAAAAAGTACGAGCCTTCGTGTTCGCCGACGTCGAGCACGTCCGCGATGTTTGGGTGGCGCAACGTGGCGGCGAGGCGCGCCTCATTCAAGAACATCTGCACGAAGCGCGGATCTTCGGCGACGCTCGGCAGGATGCGCTTGAGCACGAGCACCTTCTCGAAGCCCGCGACGCGCGTCACGCGCACGAGATAGATCTCTGCCATCCCGCCGATCGCGATCTTGCGCAGCACCTCGTAGTCGCCGAGGCGAGTGCCGGGGGCAAGCTCGAACGCGCTAGGTTGCAGAACCGGATCCACGAACCACCCCTCGGAGAGCGTACCACGCGTTGTCTAGCGCCCGGTTTTCTGAATCACTTCGCGTGTTCGACGCGTTGCACATGCTGTGCAATGAGGTCGCAGAGACGCGGCCAAATGGCACGTGGAAGGTCGTGGCCCATGCCTTCGATCACGACGAGCTCGGCTCCGGGGATCGCAGCCGCCGTCGCGCGGCCGCCGCTGACGTCGCACATCTTGTCGTGCGAGCCATGAATGACGAGTGTGGGCAGCTTCACATTGCGCAGCTTCGGCGTGCGATCGCCGGAGGCCATCACGGCGACCGCTTGTCGCGCCATGCCGAGTGGATCGAACGCGCGATCGTAGGCGATGCCGACGCGCTGGGCGACCTCATCGAAGTTGACATCGAAGCCCGGTGACGCGATCACGCGAAACGTCGCGACGGTGCGATCGATCACCTGCTGACGCGTCGTCGCGGGTGGGCCCATCAATACGGCGAGCACGTCGGGCGAGGGCTGGCCGACCGTGCGGTCGCCAGTCGACGACATGATCGAGGTCAACGAGCGAATCGCATTGGAATGCTCGATCGCGATCGTCTGCGCGATGAATCCACCCATCGATGCGCCGACCATGTGCGCGCTACTGATGCCGAGCGCGTCGAGCAACCCGACAGCGTCGGCTGCCATGTCGGAAAGCGTGTACGACGCCGATGACGTATCGCCGGCGATCGCGGCGGGCAAATTCGGGAGCGGCGCACCATGCAGGTGCGTCGAGAGTCCGACGTCGCGATTGTCGAAGCGAATGACGTGAAGGCCGCGCGCGACGAGGCCCTCGATCAATCCGTCGTGCCAGCCGAGCAGCTGCGTGCCGAGCCCCATGATCAAAAGGACGGGTGGGTCCTTCGGATCGCCGATGCGTTCGTACGCGATGTCGATGCGAGCGGGGCCAACGTTGGAAGCAATCTCGACGGTCATTGTCCACGTTGTAACGCTGTTTGACGCTACAATCGACGCCATGCGCGGCTTCGTAGTGGTCGCCTTGCTCGTGGGATGCGCGTTCGATCCGCATCGCCACATACGGCCAGCGCGCCTCACAGTTGGTGCGAGCTCGCACCATTTTTCGTCGGCGACTCCGCAGCCGGCCACCGCACGCACGACGACGCCACCTCCCGCGCCGACGCTGCCGCACGACGCGGTCGCGATGTCGGCGCAGTTCGCGATGATGCTGCACAGCCACTTTTATCTTGGTGGTGAGGTCGAAGCCGGTGAGCTCGAAACGCCTGGATCGAATGTCGCCGGTGGTTTCCTCGTGATCGGTGGCGAAGGCTCGTCGCATTTTGGTTCGCTCGCCGTCGAGGTCGCGACGGGTTCACGCTCACTGCGTTATCGGCTCGGCGCGAAGGATGTCGTCGATACGATCGTCGAGCCTCGCGTGCGCGCGTACCTCTGGCTCAACTCACAGGTCACGCTCGGCGCCGCGGCGGGCGCGACGCTGGGCGATCTTGGCTGGATGGTCGGCGCGTACGTAGGAGTGCACTCGAACCTGTTCGATGTCTTCGGTCCGCCGCAGTAACGATCAGCGTCGCACGAGCTCGACATCGACGAAGCTGCACAGCTTCGGCGACATGCGCGCGAGCGCGTGATCGATTCGCGCGGCCGCACCGACGGCAAAGCTCGGGATCAACGACCACCACTTGAGCCCGCCGCTGAGCCAGTAGCGCAGCGGCGAATGCGGCGCGAAGCGGACGAGCTCGAGATCGGGAAACTCGCGGAGAAATCGGGCCGCGTCGCGTTCGAAGACGATCCAGGCGAGCGCGCCATTGGCATCCGAGAGCGGACCGCTCGATGCGAACTTCCACTCGGGCGCGTCGGGCGCGAAGCCTTCGTGATGAAGGTAGCGATAGATCGGCGTGCTCAACCAGCCGGGGTACTGATCGACCATGAACACGCGCCCGCCGGGAGCCAAACAGCGGCTCGCTTCGCGCAAGAACGCCGCGCAGTCGGGAATGTGATGAAACACGTTGAGCATCAGGATCGCGCGCAGGCTGCCATCGGCGAACGGCATCTGCGTTCCGTCGACGACGTTCTCGATGCCGGGATACGGCAACACGTCCGACGTCACCACGTCGGGCAAGACCTCGCGCAAGAAGCCGCCGCCGGAGCCGAGCTCGAGGATCATGCCGCCGGCAGGGCAGCGTGCGACGCACTCGGCGAATTTGGCGTACACCTCTTCGTAGAACGCGCGCAGAGCCGGCTTCTCGCGAATCCGCCGCGTCGCGCGCGATAGCGAAGCATGCCCTTCGAGCTTGGTCGTCACGTGTCTTCGTTTAACACACTCCGTCGAGCGGAACGCCGGCGCCTGTGCGCGCGATGCGCGCGAAGTCGACAGCGGCAAACGTGCGATCGACGGCATCGCGCGTTGCGACGGGGACGTCGAGATCGACGGGAGCACCGCGCACGTCGAAGACGCCGGCGTACGCGTGCTCGTAGATCGCATGGCCGAAGATCCACGTCGAGATTGTATCGCCGGTGGTGGCGCGGAGCAGCGCGCCTTCGTCGAGCAGCGCGAGCTGGTCATGCGCCGGCGTGCGCGCATTCGGTAACGTCGCGCGCCCGGCGGCGCGTTCGCGCTGCACGGCTGCGAGCGCGCGCGTGAGCGCGAGCTTCGCGTGCGGGAATGCCGCCCACACGACGGCATTGAGCAGATCGTGCGCGTTGCACGGCCGCGTTGGAATTTCGCCTCGCTCCACGATGCAGACCTCGTAGAGCGATGCGGGATCGATCGTGCCGTCGGCGGCGAGCGCGGGCTTTGTCTTGCCGGCTTCGATCAGACGAACGCCGACACTGGCGAGCTCGGCGCCGAAGCACGCGTTCATGCGATCGATGCTCGGCCAATCGCGCTCGTCGGCGAGGCGCGCGATGAGATCGGCGATGCGCGCGAAGCGCGGGTGCGCGAGACGCGCGGGCTCCCACGCCAGCATCGCTAGCGGACCGCCTGGTAGAGCTCGATCTGGCCGCCGCGATCGCTCTCGAAGAGGAGCACGTGTCGATCTTCGGAGAGCCACGGGCCGCCCTCGTGAGACGTGGTGTTGAGCTCGGCGATCCCGAGCGGCTGATCGAACGTTGCATCGGGCGTGGCGCGCTTCGTCTCCCAGAGATCGAAGTTCGGATCACTGCGAGCCGTGCTGTACATGAGGTTCGTGCCGCCGCCGGCGAGGGTGGGCGTCGCATCGTCTTTGTTGAAGCTGTTGACGTTCACCACCTCGACGGGCGCGCTCCACGTGGCGCCGACATCCGCTCGCGTCGCATAGAAGAGGTGCTGCGCCGCCGACGATCGATCGGACGCCATGACGAGGCGCAGGCCGGAGGCATCCGGCGCGGCCGCGTAGTTGTTCCCAGCGGTGTCGAGCTCGCTGACCATCGTCGCGGCGCCCCACGACGCCGTCCGACTTGCGCGCGTGCTTCTATAGATCTGGCTCGTGCCGGTGCGCAGGCTCGAAAAGTAGAGCGTCAGCCCATCGGGCGAGATTTCAGGGTCGGTATCCGTAACCGTGGTCGAGCAGATTTCGGTGAGCGCGCGCGCCGCGCCCCACGGCGCATCGCTCGCTGTGCGCGTCGCAACGTAGATATCGTAGCTGCCGCCGTTCATCGCGACGAAATAGAGGTCGAGCTGGTCCGACGTCATGCTCGGGTTGTATTTGGGGCCGGTGACCGGGACACTGATCTGCGTCGGCGGCTGAAACGGGCCAAGCATTTCGGTGCCGTCGGTGGTCGTCGAGTCGCCGTCGGTTTCCGTCGCGCCGCCGTCGCGGTCCGCGAAGCGCAGCCGCCCGCATGCGAGCACGCACAGAAAGGACACCGCCCGCCAATGCATGACTCCTCATCCTAATCCTGTCAGGCGTTGCCGCGGCGCAGGTCTTGCTCCTCCCTTTGATATGCCGGCGAAGAAAGATTCAGATCAGCAAGAAGCCGAGGACAGCGAGGGCCGATCCGCGCTCGTCGAGCAGACGTCGTTCATCGACGAGCACTCGCCGATGGGCAAGCAATTCGGCGATGGTCGCAAAGTCGCGGACCTCGACCGGGTCGGCGGGATGGCGCCGGATGCAGATCCGGATGAGACCGAAGCTCCCGCCGAAGACGTCGAGCCCGAGCCGCCGCCGCGTCACTAACGCGGCAACAGCTGCCGCAGATGCCATGCCTGCGTCACGAGCTGATGCTTCGCGGCGCGGTGCCCGCGCACGTAAATGCTGCCGAGGACGGCGGCAAGGCAGATGGTCGTGGCGCTGAGCGCGAATACGAGCGCGGGTGTCGTCGTCGCGTTCACGACGAGGCCGTTGGAGGTCATCGAGAAGTGGCCGCTCGCGACCGACCACGTCGACTCCATCACGCCGATCGCTTCGAGTGCGAGTGGCGCGGCCCAGCCGAGGACCATCAAGGCCACGACGATCCACGAGCGAGTCGTGAATGCCGGATAGAAGATGAGGGACATCGTGATCACGCTCGCGACGGCGGGCCCGAGCAGCAGCGGGCCGAGTAGGTAACCGAGCGCGCCAACGAAGCACGCGTTCGCGAACAAATAGCCGATCATTTGCGCATTGCTGCGCACCGGCCGGCGCACGATCAACGCGGCGAGCCCGGCGAGCACGATCGAAAGCGCGCCGAAGCCGATCGCGATCGGCCAGCTCTTGATTCCGTTCCAGATGCCGATCGGAAAGAGCGGCAACACGATCAGAAATGCGATCGCCGCGCCGAGCGCATGACGTCGCACCTCCGTGGCATCCGACGCAGCGAGCTCGGCGACAAGCTCGGCCGGCGGCTGCCGCGGTGGCTCGAGCATGAGCTGACTGACGAGTGCCGCCGCGTCGGGTGACTCGGGATCGAGTGCAAGCGCGCGACCCGCGCATTGCATCGCGAATGGTCGATCGCCGCGCGCGAGCGCGTCTTGTGCGCGGGCGAGCTGCTCGCTGCTGAGTGAACGCCTGCGCTCGAGATCGCGGTCGCCATCGAGGTAATGCTGAATGCGATTGGCGAGCGCTGCCGCCGCTGGTCGCGCCGCGGCATCGAGCTGCAGCGCGTCGCAGCACGCGCTGTCGAGCTCGGGTGCGATCGCCAGCTCGGGTCGTCGGTATGCCGGCGATTCGGCAACCGCAAGTGTCGTGTCGAGTGCGGCCGGCCCACGCGGGTGCAGCGGCTCGCGCGTGAGGATCTCGAACAAGATGCAGCCGAGCGCATACACGTCTGCGGCGGGCCCCACCTGCTCGGCGCGCACTTGCTCCGGTGCCATGTAACCCGGTGTGCCGATCAGCTCGCCGGCGACGGTCTCGCCTTCGCTCGCAGTCGTCGCGTCGGCCGGTTCGTCCGCGCTGCCGAGCACGCGTGCGACGCCCCAGTCGAGCACGTACACCTCGCCGAAGTCGCCGAGCATGATGTTGGTGGGCTTGAGGTCGCGATGCACGACGCCCTTCGAGTGCGCGAGCTCGATCGCGAGGCACACATCGACAAAGGCGCGCAGCATTGGCTGCAGCTTCGTGTCAGGTGCCGCGATGAGCTTGTCGAGTGTCACGCCGGTGAGGCGCTTCATCGTGAAGTATGGGCGGCCCTCGCTGTCCTCGCCGGCCTCGTGCACCGGGACGATCGCGGGATGATCGAGTCGCGCCTGGATCCGCGCCTCGCGCAAGAACCGTGTCACGAGATCCGGATCCAAGCGCAACATGCGTTTGATCGCGACGTCGCGCCCGAGCCGTCGATCGCGCGCGAGCATGACCTCGCCCATTCCGCCGCGGCCGATCACGTCGCCGAGGTCGTATCCCGACGAGCCCGCGGCGCCCGCCGCGGCACGCGCGCCGCCAGGGTTCGTGTCGGGGCCGGCGACGAGTGTCTCGTCGTTCTTCATTCGATCATCGTACTGCTCGCGAGGAGCCGTTTCGCCCGCACATGTAGTGCGCGCGTCGCCTCGGCGTTTCCAACGATATCGATGTGCAGCGTCGCTAGGCGCGGCGTACCGCGCGGGAGCGACTCTGCGCACGTCGGCGGGCGCCGTGGCCTTCGATGACCTGCTTACGCGCGGCAGCGTAGCGATCGCCGCGGCGGTTCGCTTCGGCGTACCACGCGAGTGCGCCCGGGTCGTCGCGCAAACGCTCGGCCGCCTCGGCGAGCCACGCATACGGCTCCCAGCCGAGCTTCTTGCCACGCGGATCCTCTTCAATCGCGCGCCGCAGGTATCGCTCGGCGCGACGCACGCGCGCGGGATTGTCTTCACCGGGCCCGGGCAGTGTGAGGATCGCGAGCTTGTTCCACGCGTCCGCGACGTGCGGGTCGAGCTTGACGGCGCGGTTCAAGGCGCGTGCCGCGTTCGCGCGATCGTCGAGCTCGAAGTAGGCCTTGCCGAGCCGGTGCCATGCATCGGCGTGGCTTGGCGCGAGTCGCACGCAGCGACGCCAGCACGCGATGGGATCACCGAGTCCATCGCAAAGCTCGCGACCGAGCTCGGGCGATATGTTGTACGCATCGGCGAGAAGCGAGCCGAGCGTGAACCACGAGGCCGCCGTCGCCGAACGCTTGTGTCGTCCAACTACCTGCTGGAATCGCTTCCGAATGTCACGTTCGCGTTTCGTCATGCTTGCGGGCGCACGATATCGCGTCTGGCGGCGAGTGGCGCAGCACGAGGCACAGCTTTTCGTCGACGAACGCTAACGCGTCACGACGCGACCTGCGAAGAACACGGCTTTGACGCGCCCCACGTTCTTGATATCGGCGACCGGATCGCCGGCCAGGAGCACGAGATCGGCCCGCATTCCGACGGCGATCGTTCCAACGCTTCGCGAGAGGCCGAGAAATTCGGTCGCTCCACTCGTCGCGGCGCGCAATGCCTCGCCCGCCGGTATGCCGGCCCGAACCAGCAGCTCGAGCTCCCGATACAGTGCCGGCCCCGCGTCGGCATAAGGCGTATCGGTGCCGACGAGCAGCGGAACCCCGGCCGCATTCATCGCATGCACGACCTCGAGCTCGCGCTCGAAGCGCGCCTCGTTGAGTCGCTTGTCATCGGCATCGAGCTCGGGGTGATCGAGGGCGAGCTTCTCGAGCGCGACGAGTGTCGGGCAGTGCCAGATTTTGGCGCGCGCGAACCGCGAAAACAGCGCCTGCGCCTTGTCGGCGCGGTAGCTGTCGAGCACAGCGCGCAAGAACGCGGCTCGAAGCTGCGGTGCCTCCGGTTCCTTGCCTTGCGCGAGGCGCGCGATCGCATCGCGGTAGAACTTCGTCGTCGTGGCATGGAGCTTCTCCGCGTCGGCGGATGCGCCAATCAGCACGGCCAAAAATTGCCCGCCGAGATGTTCGATGCTGCGCTGCCCCACCTCGATGGCTTGGTCGACCGTCACCGTCGGCGGAATGTGCCCGACGAACGGCAACTGCGCGCGACGCGCGGCGGCCGCAACCGCGAGGTAGATGTCCTCGGGCACGGCGTCGTGGATCTTGATGAAGTCGACACCGCGTTGCTTGAGCATCGCGATTGTGGCCGCTGCATCGGCAGGCCGCTTCACCTGCACGATCAGTGGATTCTCGAACGGCAGTGGGCCTTGGACGAGAGGCCCCGCAACGAACACGTGCGGTCCGTCGCGACTGTCGTTCCGCTTGAGTCGAATCGCGTCGTCGAGCGGCATTCCCATGTCGCGCACCCCGGTCACGCCATGCGCGAGCAGCACGGGCAACGCCTTGCGGGCCGCGTCGTACGAGCCGCCGTGCACGTGCATGTTCCAAAGCCCGGGCATCAGAAACCCGCCGCGCCCGTCGACGATCTTCGCGCTGGCTGGGATGGCCGTTTTGCCCGCCGGGCCCAGCGCGACGATCGACTCACCGCGAATCACGACAGTCATCTCGGGGCGCGGTCGTGCGCCGGTACCGTCGAAGACCGTAACATTTGCGATCGCGGTGACATCACCTGCGCGAGCTCGCTGCGGCTGCTGTGCAGCCGACGTACATGCGGCGGCGAGCGCGAGCGCGAACAAGACGGCGTACATGACAAAGGCGTGATCCACGTAGCGGCCGATCGGTTGACCGATCGCGACACGGCGCGGCCCGAACGCGTCACGGAGCGGCCAGAAACCGAGCCATGGCAACCCGCTGCCAATCTCAACCGACCGTGATCCCGATAGCCGTTCGTGGCACCACGGTTGCTGCGACCACCGTCGATGCCCGATTGGTGTCACCTCCTGGTCTCGCCGAGCAAGCAACCCACGCTGCGCACGAAACGCAGTCGCGTCGTGATGTGTGCACCGGATGTCGTGCCGATCGGGTGGTTCGCCCTCTTCCAGCCCGACGAAGTTTGCACAGTGGTGGAAGCCGCCGAGCTCACGGCGGTCGCACGCGTCGCCGACGCGCGCGAACGGTTTCGCATTCGGGTGCCGCGCCTCCTCGCGCTGTGCGGCGCCGATGCCGGCACGCACTTCGCGGCGTTCGCCGCAATCCTCGACGAGCTCGATCCCGATCACTACCTGCGCATCGCGACGGATGGCCTGATCGTGCCGCTTCGCCCGCACGAGCACGGTCTCCTCCAGCTCATGGTCGCTGCAGTAGAGCACGATAACGCGCTCGTCTGGGACAAGATCGTGGGCCCGGTCGCTCGCGTGCGGCGCGGCGCCGATGCCGACAAGATCGCCGGCCCGGTCGCTCGCGTGCGGCGCGACGACGATGCCGACAAGATCGCCGCCCCGGTCGCTCGCGTGCGGCGCGACGACGATGCCGCCGTCGGCGGCATGCCGCGCATCGAGTTCGATTCCGACGAGGTTAAAGCGAACGTGCTCGTCGGCATGCCGTCCGATCATCGCGATCACTGGCCGGTGGAGCTCGGCGCGTTGCCCGCCACCTTCGCGCTGCGGCCGCCGCAACCGCGAAGCTCGCCGCCGGTGCGCCGCTACTCGCGTAGCGCCCGCTACGCCCATGGTGAGCTCATCCAGCACGAGATTCACGGCGCGGGTATCGTGGTCTCGACGATCGAGACGACGCGGTTACCGCTGCTCGTCGAGATCCTTTTTCCGACGACACCAAAGAGTCCATTCGGGTTCGTAACTCTTCCCCATGCCGACACGCCAACGGCGTCGTTCGTTCCGGCATACAGCGCGATGGCCAGGTACACGCTCGGCCAGCCGCTCGTTCACACGGCGTTCGGTCACGGTGTCGTCACATCGGTGCAGCGCAATTGCGTGCGCGTTCGCTTCAGCTGCGGAGAGAAGACGCTGGTGCACGGCCGTACGCTGACAAACACGAGCGAACAGCCGCGCGGTTAGAGCCGCCGGCCTCATCGACAACCTCTGCGTTGCGCGATCGCGGGCGCCACGCAATTGGCGGCTAACACCGCAAGCGTCTGATTAGCGCGCCGCGATCGCCTTGAGCGCAGCCGCGAAGCGCGGTGACTGCATCTTGCGTCGCGCCTCGACGAGATGAACGTTCGCGTACTGCAGCTTCTGTGCATCGTCAGCGAGATCGATCGTGTCGGCGATCAGACCTTCGTGGGACGTGCGCCAATCAGGGTCGGCTGGCTTAGTACGCCCGAGCGCGCCGCGAGCAGCGACAGAAACGCGACGTACGACAAATGGTTCGCAATACGCGCGAGGAAAAAGCGCGCGCGTTGGTACTCGCTCGGCGGCGCGCCGAAGTATGCGGCGAGGTAATCGAGCTCGTCGTCGTCCGCGAAGAAGCTCGCTGCCATCGCGAGGTCGGCGAGCTCACTATCGCGCGGATACACGGCGGCGAGCTCCGCGTAGCGCGCGAACACGTCGTCAGCATCGGGGCGCAGCTTTGCTTCGCGCAGCGCCGCCAGGAACCGCTCGAGCGTATCGAGCTGGTGGTGCGTTTTCGGCCACGGCGGCAGCGCGTGGATCCGCGCGATCGTCGCCGCCACGAGCAGACCGAATCGATCGGGCAGCGGCGCGCGCTCGATGAAATCGGTCACGAGCACGCGGTCGGCGGCATCGGCGTACCAGATGCGCGGCGCGATGCCCGCCTCTGCACCCGCGCGCGTCGACGCGAGCTCGACCGCCGGATCGACGAGCGTCGTCGCGCCGATGCGCAATAGATACGGGTGACCCTTCACGACGATGCGGCACGCCAGCACGTTGCGCATGCCACCACTCACCGGCGCTACATCGTCGTACGTTGCGGTACCGAACGCGGCGCGCAGCGCGCGCTCGACGACAGGTTGAAGCTGCGCTGGGATCATGCTTCCGGTTCGCACGGCTGCGTCGGCGAAAGAAGCTTGTTTCTACGCACGTGATCGATGAATCTTAGAATGGGCCAAACGTGGCGTGTCGCCGCCTGTTAAGCTCGCAACGTGGCGACGGTCGACCAGACCATGCCGGCGATCTTATCGGGCGCCAAAGCGGCACCGGATACGATCTTGCCGCTCGCCCAAGTCGGCGTCGGTCCCGATGGCGTCGCCGTGCTCGCGAAGAAGGGCGAGCAGCTACTCGAGCTGATTCAGCTGACATTCGGTCCTGATTCGGCGCGCTGGGTGACACTGCAGGCGCGGCTGCGCATCGCGAGCGCGATCCGTCATCCCGCCGTGCGCGGCGTGCTCGCGCTCGAGGCCGCGCCGCCGACCGTCGTGCTCGAGGGCGACAACTCACCGCCACTCGCCGAGCTCGTCGAGCAGGCGGCGGTCGACATGCCGCGCGCGATGCGTCTTCTCGGCGAGCTCGCGCGCGCGATCGCGACCGCGCATCACATCGGCATCACGCACGGCGGACTCGACCCATGGTCGGTGCATATCGGCAGCGGCGATCGTCCGCGCATCGAGCTCACCGGGCTGCGCGTGCGGCCGCAACAGCACGAGTGGATCGCGCGCTGTCGATCCGGCGACGACGGTCCGCCCGCCGATGTCTACGCGATCGGCAAGCTGCTCGAGCTCTTCGCGACGAACGCCGGCCGCGAGATCACCGAAGGCGTGCGCACGATCATCGCCGACACGACCGCGCCAGATCCAGACGCGCGCATTTCGGCGACCGAGCTCGTGCGACGGCTCGTCGGAAGCGGCACGATCGCGTATCGCGCGACCCCGCTCGGCGTCGACGTGCAGCGACCATCGCGACCCGGCCTCGGTTTGCGGCTCGGCCGCTTCGAGCTCTCGAAGCAACTCGGCGCCGGCGCGATGGGCGAGGTCTGGCAAGCGCATGACACCGCCGGCGGTCCCGACGTCGCGATCAAGTTGCTCAAGCCCGAGGTGGCGAGCGACGCGGAGCTCTTGCGGCGCTTTCGCAAGGAAGGCCGCGTGCTCGCGAAGGTCGGCAGTCCGTTCATCGCGAACTACATCGACCTCAATGAGGATCAGGGCCTTCATTATCTTGTCCTCGAGCTCGTCGCCGGCGGCAGCGTCGCAGGCGCACTGACGAGACTCGGCAAACTGCCCGAGCGGCTCGCGCTCGCGATCATCGCCGATGCGTGTCGCGCGCTCGCCGAGCCGCATCGCCTCGGCATCGTGCATCGCGACGTCAAACCCGAGAACATGATGTTCGTGCGCGCCGGCATCGAGCTCGAGCGCGAACCGATCGGTCAGCTCATCAAGCTCGGCGATTTTGGCATCGCGCGCCTCGTCGAGCATAAGGGCGGCACGCAAGCGGGCGCCACACGCGAGGGCACCGTGCTCGGCACGCCCGAGTACATGTCTCCCGAGCAATGTCAGGGCGCGCAGGTCACGCCCGCGACCGACGTCTACGCGCTTGGCTGTTGCTTGTTCGCGCTGATCGCGGGGCGACCGCCGTTTATCACGCACGACGATAACCACATGGCGGTGATCCTGCAGCACCTGCGCGAACCGCCGCCGCACCTCGACGCGCTCGTGCCCGAGGTCAGCCCCGAGGTCGCGCGCCTCGTCGCGAAGCTCCTCGAGAAAGATCCGAATCAGCGGCCGCAGGATGCCGCAGACGTGCTCTCCGTGATCGAGCAGCTATGCCACGGCGCGACCGCGCTCGTGACCGCACATCCATCGCCTCCGATCGTTCGCGCGAAGCTGATCCAAACGTACGCGTTTGCATGGGAGCTGCAGTCATCGCCGGATGCATTGTGGCCGTACGTATCGAACACCGAGAAGATGAACCGCGCGACCGGCCTCGCGCCCGTGCGCTTCGAGGTCGAGCGCATCGGCAGCGAATCGGCGACGACGGGCAGCCAGCGCGTCGCCGGTATCGCACTCAAGTGGCGCGAGCACCCGTATGAATGGATCGAGGGCAGCCGCCATGTCGTGCTGCGCGTGTTCGAGAAGGGCGTGCTGCGCTGGTATGTCGCCGAGGTCAAGCTCGAGCGCGCACCCGGCGGCGGCACGCGACTGACGAATAGGATCCGGCTCGAGCCACGCGGCTGGCTCGCGCGCATCGTGTCGAAGTGGGAAATCGGCGTGAGATACCGCCGCCGCCTCGAGAGCGTGTACATGCAGCTCGATCGCTTACTCGCGAGCGGCGCGCGGCCCGAGATCGATCCGATCAATCCGAACGTGCGCGTCTCCGATGCCGTGCGCACCCGCATCAATGAAGCGGCGCGCGAGATCGAGCAGACCGGCGTCGATGACCGCGCCGTCGAGGCGCTCGCGACCTTTCTCATGCACGCGTCGGATCAAGACGTCGCGCGCATTCGCCCCATCGAGCTCGCCCACAAATTCGGCGTTCCCGAAGATGCAATGATCGCGGCTTGTCTGCACGCCGCAAAGCTCGGCGTGCTCGCGATGGTGTGGGACGTGATCTGTCCATCGTGTCGGATCCCGTCGACCGTCGTCGATTCGCTCCGCAAGATCGAAGAGCACGGCTCGTGCAAGACGTGCAACATCGGCTTCGATCTCGATTTCTCGCGCGCGATCGAGCTCGCGTTCCGCGCCACCGGCGAAATCCGTAACGTCGAGACGCGCACGTATTGTATCGGCGGCCCCGCGCACTTCCCGCACGTCGTCGCGCAGGTGCGCCTCGCACCAGGTGAGCGCTTCGGGCTGCCGCTCTCGCTCGCTACGGGGTTCTACCTCGTGCGCAGCCCGCAGCTGCCGCGCCACCACGAGCTGCGTGTCACCGCGAGCGGCGGTGTGCGGCGCATCGAGATCATGCTCGGCGAGAAGGGCGAGTTGCCGGCCGCCACGGCTGGCGATCAGCTGCTGACGCTCATCAACCCGGCGCGGCGCGAGCTGCTCGTTCGCGTCGAGCGCGCAGGCGATCGCGCGTACGCACTGTCGGCCGCGCGCGCGATGTCCTCGGCGGCGTTCCGCGAGCTGTTTCCGGATCAAGCGCTCGCGCCCGGCCGCCTGCTGTCGATCACGCAGGCGACGCTCGTCGTCGCGCAGCTCGATGACGCGCAGCGCCTGTTCACCGAGCTCGGCGACGCGAAGGCATTCCCGATCGCGGCTCGCTTCTTCGAGGCGGTCGCGTCGCTCGCGAAGGAGTATGGCGGCACGCTCGTGAAGACGTTCGGCGGGCTCGCGATCGCAGCGTTCGAGCGGCCGGGCCCGGGCGTCGACGCCGCGCTCGCGATCCAACCCGCGCTCGATGCGCATCCGATGACGACAGGGCTCGGCAGTCGCGTCGTCATCCATCGCGGGCCGATGATGGCGCTGACGCAGGGCGGGGCGCTCGACTACTTCGGCCAGCACGTCGAGCTCGCGTTGTCACTCGTCCATACCGTTCCGCCGGGCGCCGTCGGTCTGACGTCGGCGATTTGCAGCGATGAGGCGATCGCGGAGCGCGTGCAAGCGCTTCCCGATCAGCTGGGGATGCGCTCGCTTGGCAATGGCAGTTGGATGCTGTTAGCGCGGCGCACGACGACATCGTCCTTGTAGCGCGGCCTCGTGATCCGTATTCTGCCTGGATGCGTCCCGCTGTCGTCGTCCTGGTTCTCGCCGCGTGCGGTTCGCCGTCATCGTCGAGCGACGACGGCGGCACGGACGGCGACGCGGTGCCGGACGATGGCGTGGTCGCGGTGAAGCTGCCGCCCGTCAACGCGAAGGCCGATTATCAGCTCGGCGGTGCATATCCGCCGCCGAGTGGCGTCACCGTCGTGTCGCGTGACCGCACCGCCGCTCGCGTGCAGGACCTCTACAACATCTGTTACGTCAACGGCTTTCAGATCCAGATCGAGGACGAGAGCTTCTGGCTCACCAATCACCCGGATCTCATCTTGCGCGATTCCGGCGGCACGCCGATCCGCGATCCGCAGTGGAACGAGATGCTGCTCGACACGCGGCTCGCAGAAAAGCGCGCTGCGATCGGCGCGACGATCGGCCAGTGGATCAGCGGCTGCGCGCAGCAGGGCTTCGATGCGATCGAGATCGACAATCTCGATTCATACTCGCGCTCGCAGGGCCTCTTGACGCCAGAACAAGCGGTGCAGACGATGCAATACTTCTCGATGACAGCGCATCGAGAGAATCGCGCGATCGCGCAGAAGAACTCGTCGGAGCTCGTCGCGCGCAAGGCCGACCTCGGCACCGACTTCGCCGTCGCCGAAGAGTGCAATCGCTATAGCGAGTGCGATGTCTACACCGCCGGCTACGGCGATCACGTGATCGTGATCGAGTACCGTCTGCAGGATTTCGACGCCGGCTGCGCGGCGTTTCCCAATCTCTCGATCGTGCTGCGCGATGTCAATCTCGTCACGCCGTCGCAGACCGGTTACGTCTACAACGGCTGCTGACGCTCACAGCAGCTTCTCGACGGTGATCGGCAGCTCTCGGATGCGCTTGCCGGTCGCGTGAAACACCGCGTTCGCGATCGCGGCCGCGGATCCAGACATCCCGATCTCGCCGATGCCTTTGACGCCGAGCTCGTTCATGTTGAGGTCTTCTTCAGGCACCTGGATCACGTCGATGATGTCGGGGATGTCGGCCTGCACGGGCACGTGATACTCGACGAGATCCGGCGTCACGATGCGTCCCGTGTGCTCGTCGCGAACGGTGTGCTCCATCAGCGCGTAGCCGATGCCCCAGATGAGGCCGCCGATGTACTGGCTGCGCGCGGTCTTCGGGTTGAGGATCGTGCCTGCCGCGTACGCCGCGACAATCCGCGACACGCGCACGCGCGCGAGCGCCGGATCGACTTTGACCTCGACGAACAGCGCGCCCCACGTGTGACACGAATGCTGCTTCTTGCGCTCGGACTCGTTCGCGGTCGCCTCCGCGACGATCTCGTGTCGTCCAGCGTGCGCGACGATGTCGGCCCACGACTGGTTCGGCGACGTGCGCAGCGCCTCGAGCAGCGCGCGCAGCTTGTCGCATGCTTGCTTCACGGCGGTGCCGGTGCTTGCCGCGGTCAGCGAGCCGGCCGACAGCGGCGTCTCGGGCAACATCGTGTCGCCGAGCTCGAAGCGCACGCGCTCGAACGGCACGTTCATCGCGTCGGCCGCAATCTGCGACATGATCGTGTACGTGCCGGTGCCGATGTCTTGCGTGCCGGCTTGTACGACCAACGTGCCGTCCGCGCGCATAAGCGCACGCGCTGACGCCGGGCGCTGCTTCGCCGGATACGTGACGCTCGCCATGCCCCAGCCGACGAGCAGGTTGCCATCGCGCAGCGAGCGCGGCTTCATCGGTCGGCTCGCCCAACCAAAGCGCTTCGACGCCTGATCGTACGCAGCGAGCAGTGACTTCGCCGAATACGGCTTCTTCTCGTGATCGTCGCGCTCGGCGTGGTTGCGCCGACGCAGCTCGAGCGGATCGATTCCGATCTCGTACGCGAGCTCATCCATCGCGGACTCGAGCGCGAACGTGCCGCTCGTCAGTCCCGGACCGCGCGTGAACGTCGGCGTCGCGATGTCGAGCTCGACGAGCTTGTGGTTCGTCGTGACGTTATCGCACTGATAGAGGTGTCTGCTCTGCAAGCCGCTTGGCTCGACGAAGCGATCGAAACGCGAACACTCCGCGATCGCATCGTGACTGATCGCGAGGAGCTTACCGGCGCGATCCGTCGCCAGCGTGACCTTCTGGATCGTCCGCGGTCGGTAGCCGACAAACGCGAACATCTGCTGGCGCGTGATCGCGAGCTTCACCGGCCTGCGGATCGCCTTCGCGGCCATCGCGCACAACAGCACGTGCGACCACGGCGCGCCTTTGCAGCCAAAACCGCCGCCGAGGAAATGGCTGATCACGCGCACGTTCTCCGGCGGCAGGCCGAACCGCTTCGCGAGCGCGCCGCGCACGTTGAAGATGCCCTGCGTCGAGTCGTACACCGTCAGGCGCGTGTCGCCGTGCCACACGGCGATCGTCGCGTGCGGCTCCATCGGGTTGTGCGTTTGGACCTGCGTTCTGTACGTGCGCTCGATGCGATGCGCGGCTGTCGTGAGCGCAGTTGCGACGTCACCGCGTGCCGACGCTGCCTGCCCGTTCGGACCGAGGTCTTCGGCATCGAACGCCCGCGATAGGTTCGGCTCGAGCGCGACGTCGGCAGTCGCCGCGTCGTACCTGACGACGAGGCTCGTCGCCGCATCCTGTGCATGCTCGAGCGTATCCGCTACGACAACCGCAATCGGCTGCTCCGCGTACCACACGCGATCGTCTTCGAGCAGCTGCAGCACGCGATCGCCCTTCTTCGGATCGGGCACGACATCGCGAAGCTTCGGTGCATTCTGTGCGGTCAGGATGCGAATCACGCCGGGCCGCTTCTGCGCAGCGTCGATATCGATCGATACGACACGGCCGCGCGCGATCGCGCTGCCGACAACGATCGCATGCGCGATGTTCTTGACCGCGACTTCCGCAGCGTACGTCGCTTGCCCCGTGACCTTCGCGCGGCCATCGACGCGGTCGAACGGCTTACCGATATCGCCTTTCATCGCTGACCTCCGACGACTTCCGTCAGTGCTCGCACGACGACGCGCCGCGCGAGCTCGATCTTGAACGCGTTGTGCGCGCGCGGTTTCGCCCCCGCGAGCGCGAGGTCGGCCGCACGTTGGAACGCAGCAGGCGCGGCCGGCTTGCCGACGAGCGCGGCCTCCGCTTCAAGCGCGCGCCATGGCTTCGTCGCGACGCCGCCGAGTGCGATGCGCGCTTCGGTGATCGTCTTGCCCTTGAGCGCAACGGCGACTGCCGCGGACGCGAGCGCGAACGCGAACTCGGATCGATCGCGAACCTTGACGTAATGCGAGCGCGCCGCGAACGCGCTCGCCGGCACCTCGACATGCGTGATCAGCTCGTCGGGCGCGAGCGCGTGCTCGATGTGCGGTGTCTTGCCCGGCAGCGCGTGCAAATCGGCAAACCGAATCGCGCGCCGCGCTGCCGCGCCGCGCACGTGCACGACCGCATCGAGCGCGGCAAGCGCAACACACATATCCGAAGGATGCGTCGCGATGCACTGCTCGCTCGTGCCGAGCACGGCATGCATGCGGTTGTAGCCGTCGAGCGCGGCGCACCCCGAGCCCGGCGCGCGCTTGTTGCACTGCGAGACGCCGTCGCGGAAATACGCGCAGCGCGTGCGCTGCAACAGGTTGCCGGCGGTTGTTGCCATGTTGCGAATCTGCGGCGACGCGCCGGCGAGGATCGCCTCCGACAGCACAGGGAACCGCTGGACGACCGCGGCGTGATACGCGACGGTCTGGTTGCGCGCGAGCGCGCCGATCCGCAGACCGCCGTCGGGCAGCGTCTCGATCGTATCGAGCGGCAGGCCGGTGATGTCGACGACCGTCGTCGGCTGCATCACGCCGATGCGCATCAAGTCGACGAGCGTCGTGCCGCCCGCAATGACCTGCGCACCGCCGTTCTTCGTTATCTCGATAGCGCGCTCTTCACGCTCCGCGCGCACGTACGTAAACGGTTTCATCGCCCACCTCCGCGGCGGACCGCTTGAATTGCGGCAACGATGTTTGGCTGCGCGCCGCAGCGGCAGAGGTTGCCGCTCATCTGCGTGCGCACTTCGGCATCCGTGGTCGCGTGGCCCTCTGCCAAGAGCGCGACGGCCGACAAGATCTGGCCGGGCGTGCAATAGCCGCATTGCAGGCCGTCGTGGGTGATGAATGCCTGCTGCATCGGATGCAGCGTCTCGCCTTGCGCCAGCCCTTCGATCGTCACGAGCTTCTTGTTCTGCGCCATCACCGCGAGCGTCAGGCACGACAGCACACGCTCGCCGTTTGCGAGCACGGTGCACGCGCCGCATTGCCCCATGTCGCAGCCCTTCTTCGTCCCTGTTAGCCCGAGCTGTTCGCGCAGCGCATCGAGCAGCGAGGTGCGCGGATCGACGCGCAGCGCGCGCGTCTTGCCGTTGATGTGCAGCTCGATCGTGATTTCCGCCGCGCTCGGCGCCGGCGCTGGGGCAGGCGAGGGCGCCTGCGGCTTTTCGCGCGCGCGACACGCCGATAGGAACACGAACGCGAAGCCCGTCACGAGTGCTGTGATGTTCCACTCGCGACGCGTGAACAGGACCGCGTTCTCGCGCCGCGTTGTCAGCATTGCTTCGTTGGCAGCCGCGAGTGCATCGACGAGTCGCGGCAACGGTGCCGACGCGCGATGCACGAAGCGCACGATGTTCTCGTGGTCGATCACGAAAACGGCCTCGCCTCCGGCCGCGACGCCGAATCGATCCGCGAGCCGCGCGATCGCAGGCGCGAGGTCGCATCCGAGTTTTTCGATGTGATCGTCGGGACCGAACGACCAGCTCGTGTCCTGGGAAAGCACGAGCAGCTCCGCGCCCAGGCCGCGCAGCTCGGCGCGCATCATCGCGATGTCATCGCCGCGCTCGCGCTCTGCGCTCCAATCGCGAATAAACGCGATGACGCGCGGCCGATCACAGGTGGGCTCGATGCCATCGACCGCGACCTCAGGGGCGGCCGATCCGACGCAGACCAGGTTCATCATGGGGGCTCCTGGACGTGACACCGTAGGGCAAGCAAGCCTCCTGCCTGCATGCAGGGCGCCGAGTCGCGCAGGAAGCCGCCGCTCTCGTGCGCCCGTGTCACGTCGTGCGCGGGAAGCTCACGTAAGGCGTGCGTCATGGTGACGGATCCGCCGCGCTCGTGGCACTAACCCGTCGTGGTTCGCGCCGTATCGTTTGTCGTTCTCGCAGCCTGTACGACGGAGCCGATCCCAGTGGATCCGCGCGTCGAAGTCGCGCTCGTGCCGGTAACGGCAAACCGCAACCTCGATTTGCTGTTCGTGATCGACGATTCCACGAACTTGCTCGATACGCAACTTGCGGTCGTCCATGCATTCAGCTCACTCGAACAGCAGATCGTGGCGTCCGGTCGACCGAGTCTTCACCTCGGCGTCGTCAGCTCGGATGTCGGAACCCTCGGCGCATTCGATACGCAGCCCGGGCTGCCGATTGGTGAAGGTCCCGGATCATGTTCGAGCGATGGCAGGGCGGGAATTCTGACCACGAGCTCGCAGGTGATGGGCCGCTACATCATCGATGACCCGGCCGCCGGCATCACGAACTACACCGGGTCGCTGGACGATGCATTCACGAGTATCGGGATTCTCGGTTCGAGCGGATGCGGTTTCGAGCAGCATCTTCATGCGATGAAGCGAGCGCTCGACAACAACGTCGAGAACGCGGGCTTCTTGCGCGCCGACGCGCAACTCGGCGTCATCGTGTTTACCGATGAAGATGACTGCTCGTTCGCGCACTCGTCGTTCGTGTCGATCGATACGTCGGCCTTCGGACCAATGTCGTTCCGCTGCCCGCGCTTCGGTATCACCTGCGATGACGGCGGCGCGACACCCGACCAGATGGCGCTTGTCGGCCCCAAGTGGGGCTGTCACGCAAACGAGAGCTCGGATAGCGTGATGCACCCGTCGGAATACGTCGCGTACCTAAAGGGGCTCAAGGCGGACCCGCGCGATGTCATGTTCGGAACGCTCGCCGGCGATCCGCTGATCGAAGTCGAAGCGCGTACGCCGCCCGGTGGCGGGACCCCGATCCCCGCGCTCGCGGTTGTTTGCGATGCATTGGATTGGATCGAACCCTCGGTTCGCCTCGCCCAACTGCCGGCGCAGTTTCGCCACGGCAGCTTCGAATCCGTTTGCACGACCGACATGCATCCCGCGATGACGAACCTCGGCCGACAGCTTCGCAACCTGATTGGCGACAGCTGCCTCGCGCGCGACATCGCGCTGCCGGCGGATTGCCGCGTGTTCGACGAAACGCTGACAACCACGCGCGAGCTATCGCGCTGCACCGAAACGATCGCGACCGATTGCTATCGGCTCGTCGAGGATCCCGTATGCATCGCCGGCCAACATCTGCGCGTCGACGTCACACGCTCGGCGCCTGCGTTGCCCGGTACGATGGTTTCGGTACGGTGTGTCACGCTATGATGGCGCATGAAGATCGTCCTCTTCGGCGCGAGCGGCATGATCGGCCAAGGTGTGTTGCGCGAGTGCTTGGCCGCGCCCGATGTCGAGCGTGTGGTCTCCGTCGGTCGCGCGCCACTCGGCATCACGCATGAAAAGCTGCGCGAGGTCATCCACGCGGACTTCACCGACTTCACGCCGATCGCCGCCGAGCTCGCGTGTGACGCGTGCTTGTTCTGCCTCGGCGTGAGCTCGGCCGGCATGAGCGAAGCCGACTACACGCGCGTAACGCACGACTTCACGGTCGCGGCCGCGCAGACGATCTTGCGCGTGTCGCCGAGCTGCACGTTCATTTACGTCTCGGGCGCGGGCAGCGATGAACAAGCCCGCAGCATGTGGGCGCGCGTCAAAGGCAAGACCGAGACCGCGCTGCTCGCGATGCCGTTCAAAGCGGCGTACATGTTTCGCCCCGGCGGAATTCAGCCGATGCACGGCGCGAAGTCGAAGACGCGCAGCTACCGCATCGCATATACCGTCGCGTGGCCGCTACTTCCCGTGCTCAAAGCGTTCGGCGCGATCACGACAACCGAGCGCCTCGGGCGCGCGATGCTCAACGCCGTTCGTCGCGGCGCCCCGAGCAAATACCTCGGCACGCGCGAGATCAACGCGCTCGCGCGCTAGCCGACCCTGCGCACGAGGTACGCGTCGCCGCTCTGCGCGACGAAGTAACAATTGTTCGACGTCGTCTTGACGAGCAGGCCGTCGTCGCGCGTCACGATCTTTGCCACCGGCGATGTCACGACGAAGTCGTGCCCCGTGCTCGTACCGATCACGACGCGCGCACCGACTTCTGGCTGCGCGACCGCAACACCGAGCCAGCTATCGTGCGACGGCAGAAACGCAGCCGACGAGTCGTTGCGCCGCTCGATCGTATCGCTGCACGACGCGCTCCGCCCAGTGCGCGGCTCCGTTGGCGCGCGCGAATCGGCGCGGCGCTTCGGCGACGCCGCGTCGTCGGCGGACTCGAGCGATGCGAGCGCGACTTCCACCGCCGCCGCGGACTGCCGGATCGCCGGCGAATCGGCCGGGTTGCCGCGCGGACATTCGAGCTTTGTCTTCGTTAAGAGCGAGTAGCGGCGCTCCGGGTTGGGCTGACCGGGGCTCCTGCCCCGGACCCGTACCGGCCGCGTCTGCGAGAGCTCGCTCGCCGCCATGCGTCATGTACCAGCAACCCCCATGCCTGCGGCGAAGTACCTCGATCCCCATGGCCAACGACCACCCCAAAGGGGGGTACCGTCACCAACACATGAATGAAGGCTCCAAGCGGCTCGCGCTGATCGTCGTGATCGCACCGGTCATCGCGGTGCTCGCGATCGCGTGCCTGCTCTACTTCACGTCGCCGATCTAGCCGTGGTGAACGCGAGCTTCGGGTAGCGCGATGCGCGCGAACGCCGTGCGCACGTTTTGCTTGAACATGAACGAGAGCAGCACGACCGGATACGCGCAGCCGACGAGCCCGCCCCAGATGCCGCCGAACGCGCCAGCGCTGCCGCCCGGCGTTCCCGCGAGCGGCGCGATCAAGAATTTGTACGTGAACACCAAGCCGACAATGCCGGCGACGATGCCCCACAGCGCGTACGCGATCGCGAGCTTGCGTCCCCACGGCTTCATGCCGAGCAGGCCGATGCCGCTGATCGCGAGCACGATGAGCGCGACGCC
>Ga0070698_100001295_pt1 | contig 27867 bp, 24 predicted proteins | sample KBSK1502metaG_FD_65477 | JGI IMG/M metagenome (GOLD analysis project Ga0070698, IMG submission 65477) | Corn, switchgrass and miscanthus rhizosphere microbial communities from Kellogg Biological Station, Michigan, USA - KBS K1-50-2 metaG | ecosystem: Host-associated > Plants > Roots >...
CACCTGGGGCTCCCACCCCAGGACCTGCCGTGCCCGGCTGATGTCGGGGACCCGTCGCGGGATGTCCTCGAATCGGGCGCCGTACACGCTTTCGTAGGGGGTTGCCTGGACCGGCGACCGTGAGCCCACGGCCGCCACGATCATCTCGGCCAGCTCGCGGATGCTCGTCTCGGCCACCGTGCCGAGGTTGAACACCTGACCGTGGGCCTGCGGCACCGAGGCCGCGAGCACCGTCCCGCGGACGATGTCGGAAATGTAGGTGAAGCACCGGGTCTGCCGCCCGGTGCCGTGCAGCGGGATGGGGTCGTCGGCGAGGGCGTGCCGCAGGAACACCGCGACCACCGAGGCGTCGCCGCGGCGGTCGAGCCGGGGGCCGTAGCAGTTGAAGTAGCGGACCACGGAAGCCCGCAGGCCCTGGTCCGCGTAGGCGAAAGCGAGATGCTCATCCACCGCCTTCGCGGCCGCGTAGGACCAGCGCGGCACCGTGGTGGGCCCGAGCACCCGGTCCCCCGACTCGGACATGGGCGTGCCGTTCGGCCTGCCGTACACCTCGGACGAGGACGCCAGGACGACCCCGCAGCCGTGCCGGGCGCACGACCCGAGCACGTTCTCGGTGCCGATCAGGTTCGTGCGCAGCGAGCCGAGCGGGTCGGCCACGATCCGGCCCACGCCGACCGCGGCGGCCAGGTGGAAGACCGTGTCCGCGCCCGCAACCTCCCGGTCCACCAGGTCGGCGTCGAGGATCGACCCGGTGACCAGGCGCACCTCACCGCGCCGGGACCGGGCTGCCAGCCTGGCGGCGCTGCCGGTGGACAGATCGTCCAGGGCGGTGACGTCATGCCCCTCGTCCACCAGCCAGTCGACCAGGTGTGACCCGATGTAGCCAGCCCCGCCGGTGACGACCACCTTCTGTGGCGGGAGGAAGCGCCCTTCCCCGTGGGCGAGTGTCCCCATACGGCCCCCGAAGTTCTCATAACTGATAGACAGTATTTGATTACGGAGAGTATACATAGGGGTTCTTCGTCCTAAGGTCGGGGCGATAAACGTGGCCCAGGAGGGGAATCATCTACGAAGCGTAAGATTACGAATACGGAGCGAAGCTAGTGCCACCCGCGAATGAGGTGACGCATGACCAGTGTGCTGGTGGTTGACGACGATCCCGACGTGTGCGATCTCGTCACCTACAAGCTGGAGCAGTCGGGATTCGAGGTGCGCCGGGCGTCCGATGGCGACGGGGCGCTGCGGGAGGTCGCCAGGCGGGCGCCCGACCTTGTGCTGCTCGACATCATGATGCCGGGCATCTCGGGCCTCGAGGTGCTGGAGCGGTGGCGGTCGGACCAGGCGACGGCGGGGATACCGGTGGTGCTGCTCACCGCCAAGGCCCAGGAGAACGACGTCGAGCGCGGCTTCGAGCTCGGCGCCGATGACTACGTCGTCAAGCCGTTCAGCCCTCGTGAACTGGTGCGGCGCGTCACCGCGGTCCTCTCCCGGAGGCAGTCGGCATGATCGGTGGGCGCGGCCGGGGTGAACCATGCCGTCATTTATCACCGCCCGCTTCCTCATCGCCGCCATCATCGTGGGCTCGGCCCTCGCGTACACCCTCCTGCTGGTCACCGTGGTAGGCCGGGTCCTGCGTGGCATCCTGGCCGACCGCCGCGCCCGTGCCGAGCGCCAAATCCGGCCGATGGTCCTGGCCGTCGCGGGCGGCGAGCCAGCGCCGCCGCAGCTCATCTCGCTGCGGGGCGCCCGGGGCCGCGCTACCGAGCGGGTCATCTTCGGCTACCTGGCACAGGTGCGCGGGGAGGCGGCTGACCTGCTCGCGGACGTTCTGCAGCGCCGGGGCGCGGTCGAGGCGATCCTGCGCCGGACGCACTCGTCCTGGAGCCACCGCCGCGCCGCAGCCGCGGGGCGGCTCGGCCTCATCGCGTCACCGCAGGCCGAGCACCGGCTCGTAGAACTGGTGACCGGCGATCACAGCCTCGAGGTCCGGATCGTGGCCACCCGCGCCCTCGGTAAGACGGGCTCGGCCGTGGCCGGCGTGACCTTGCTGCGCTCGCTGAGCCGCGCCGACCCGGTGCCCGAGGGAATCGTCGCGTCGGCGCTGCTCGAACTGGGGCCCGAGGCGGTGCCCGCGCTGCGCGAGGCGCTGTCCGGCCAGCGTGCGGGCGGACGGCGCCAGCGGACGATGGCGGCCAACGTGCTCGGCCTGCTCGACGAGATGCCCGCCTGGCAGGGCCTGGTCGCGAACGTCACCAGCGGGGACCTTGAGGTGCGGGCCAGCGCGGTGCGCGCGCTTGGCCGGCTCGGCCTGCCCCAGGCCGCGGCCCCCATCGCCGCGTGCCTGCGGTCGGGGGAGGACCCGGCGCTCCGGGCCGTCGCGGCCCGTGCCCTGGGCCGGATTGGTGATCCACACACCGCGCCGGCGCTGGCCGCCTGCCTTGACGATCCGCACTACTGGGTGGCGCACAACGCGGCCGGGGCGCTGGCCGCGCTGGGCAGCGCGGGCGCGGCGGAACTGGCCCACGCCGCCCGCGGCCAGGGCCGCGGCGCGGCGCACGCGAGGGAGGCGCTGGACCGGCGCGCCCTGTCGCGCGGCGAGCTCCCGGCCGGCCCCGCCGCGGCCGTCCTGACCAGCGGCCCGGCACCCGACGCCGCCGGCCTGGCTGTGGGGTCCGCCCGCGGGGGCCGTGGCTGGTGAGCGCGGTCGCCGCCGCCATTCGCGGCTTCGCCTGGTTCTCCATCCTCTATTTCGTGGTGCTCAACTCCGCCTATCTGGCGATCATCACGCTGGCGGCGGGCAACGCGGTCGTGTCGCGGCGCCGTGTGTCGTTCGCCGGCCTCGCCGAGATCTTCCACAGCCCGCTGGCGCCGCCCATCAGCGTGGTGGTGCCGGTGTGCAACATGGAGGACCTGATCGTCGGGAGCACGCGCGGCCTGCTCAGCCTCAGGTACCCCGAGTTCGAGGTGGTCGTGGTCGACGACGGCTCCACCGACTCGACGTTCGCGCGCCTGGAGCGGGAGTTCGGCCTCGTCGAGATCGACAAGGTGCTGCGGGACGAACTCCAGACCGTCGGCCGGGTGCTCTCCGTCCACGCGCCGCGTGACGGCAGCAACCTGCTCGTGGTGCGCAAGGTGAGCATGGGCCGTCCCGCGGACGCGGTCAACACGGGCGTCAACGCCGCTCAGTACCCGCTGATCTGCCGCATCGACGCGGACACCTACCTGGACTCCGATTGCCTGCTGACCGTGGCCAAGCCGTTCATCGAAGACCCGGACCAGGTCATCGCGGCCGGGGCGACGATCCGGGTCGCGAACGGGTGCGAGATCAGGGCCGGGCGGGTCATCAGGCCACGCGTACCCGGGGGCTGGCTGCTGCCCATCCAGGCGGCTGAGTACGTCCGCGCCTTCCTGCTCGGCCGCGCGGGCTGGTCGCAGATACGCAGCATGCTCTTCATCTCGGGTGCCTACGCGGTGTACCGGCGGGACATCTACGAGCTGGTCGGCGGGTTCCACCTGGATACCGAGGGCGACGACCTCGAGCTGACGACCAGCATCCACCACCGGCTCCGGGACGACCGGCGGCCCTACCGCATCGCGTTCGTGCCCGAACCGTGCTGCTGGACCGTGGTCCCGCACCGGTACCGGCGGCTGGCCCAGCAGCGGGCCCGCTGGTCCCAGATCCTGGCCGAGGCGATCTGGGTGCACCGGACGATGCTCTTCAACCCCAAGTACGGCGCCGTCGGCCTGGTGGTCCTGCCCTTCTACCTGATCTTCGAGCTGGTCAGCGCCGTGGTGGAGATCCTTGCCATGGCCGCGTTCGTGGTCGGGCTTGCCGCAGGGATCATCGACCCGGCGGTGGTGCTGCTCTTCGTGGCCGCCGGGCTGGGGTATGGGGCGTTCCTGACCATCGTCAGCGTGATCACCGAGGAGCTCACCTATCACCGGTACCGGACGTGGCGGGACTTCGCCCTGCTGGTGTACGCCGCGATCGCGGAAAACGTCGGCTTCCGCCAGGTCTGCGCCTGGTGGCGGGTGCGCGGGATCATCGACGCGATGCTGCGGCGCAAGGCGAAATGGCTTGAGGAGCCGGGCCAGCGTGGCCAGGAAGGTCCCAGGCTGAGCATGGCCGCGGGAGAGCGCCAGGTCCCGGTGCCCTGACCGCCTGCCAGCGAGCTAACCTCGACGGGACAGCCTGGCGGGACCCCGCGACGGGCCAGCGCGACCTAGGAGTTGAGCCATGTCATCTCGGGCAGCCGCCGCGGCGGATGAGGCGATGATGGACGTCGCGGTGGCCGAGGCCAGGGCCAGTCTCGCCGTCGGTGGCGTGCCGGTGGGCGCGGCCCTGGCGGCCGGGGACCACCTCCTCGCCTCCGGGCATAACGAACGGGTCCAGTCGGGTGACCCGATCGCCCACGGTGAGATGTCCTGCCTGCGCAACGCGGGCCGGCAGGCGTCCTACCAGGGCATGACCCTGTACACCACGCTCTCCCCGTGCCAGATGTGCACCGGCGCGATCCTGCTGTTCCAGATACCACGGGTGGTCGTCGGCGAGGCCACCACATTCGCCGGGGACCTGGCGTTCCTGAGGAACCACGGAGTAGCGGTCGTGCTGCTGGATGACGAGCGGTGCATTGGCGTTATGCAGGAATTTCAAGAGCGCTATCCCGGAGTCTGGAGCGAGGATATCGGCGGGCGCTAGCCGCGATCCCGCCCTTAAATGCGGCAATCCGCTGCGGACTGCGGGGAGATGTCCCGATACTCGGGCCTGTGATCGGCGAGGATTTCGCGGGCGTGCTTGCCGCCGCTCAGGGGGGGAGCGAGGCGGCGTTCACCCGGCTGTGGCGGGACGCGAATCCGGCGTTGCTGCGCTACCTCAAGGTGGTCGCCACCGACTCGGCCGAGGATGTGGCCGCAGAAACCTGGGTGCAGGTCGTGCGCGGCCTGGCCGCGTTCCGGGGCGACGAGGCGGCGTGGCGGGCGTGGCTGTTCACCACCGCCCGCCGCCGGGCGATCGACGCGATACGGCGCGGCGCGCGGCACCCGCAGGCACCGCTTGAGGATCTCCCGCCGTCGCGGCATCCCGTCGCCCCGGATCCTGCCGACCTTGTGCTCGAGCACCTCGGCACGCAGTCGGCGATCGCGCTGGTGTCCGGCCTGCCGCGGCTGCAGGCAGAGGTCATCATGCTGCGGGTCGTCGCCGGCCTCGACACCGAGGCGGTCGCGCGGCTGCTCGGGAAGAGCCCGGGCGCGATCCGGGTGGCCGCGCACCGGGGCCTGCGCAGGCTGGCCGAGATCCTGGCCGAGGCGGGTGTAACGCTGTGACTAATTGTGGCGTTCCGGATGGTGACATGCCGAGTTTCCCGTGGCCGATGCGCCAGGACGAGCCTCCGATGACGGACGCTGCCCTGGCCGCGCTGCTTGCGGGAGAACGATCGCCGGCGGACGCCGTCGCGGGACTGCAGCCCGTGGCGGACGCTCTTGCCTCGCTGCGGGCTGGCCCCTCCAGCGAGGAACTGGCCGGCGAGGCCAGCGCCCTGACCGAATTCCGGCGCGTGACCGGCGTGTCAGCCCAGACACTACGATCACACCATCGGAGACCTTCTGTGCTTACCTCGCTGTTCAGGGTCAAAGTGGCGGCCGCCGCGGCCGTCGCCCTCCTCGGGGGCCTCGTCACCGCCGCGTACGCGGACGCGCTGCCGGCGCCGGCGCAAAAGCTCGCCCACGAGGCCATCGGCGCGCCCGAATCGGCTGGCTCGCAGGCGGATAACCACGCCAAGGCCGGGAGCGCTGTTGGGCCGGACGTGACCGGCAAGGCGGCGTTCGGGCTGTGCAACGCGTTCAATGAGGCCAAAGAGCACGGCACCGCAGCCCAGAAGGGGGTTGCCTTCCGCAACCTCGCGAAAGCCGCGGGCGGGGCCAGCAGTATTGCCAGCTTCTGCGCCGCCGTGCCGCACCCGGGATCCTCCTCCGAGCCGCAGAACCCGGGCGCGAAGCCAACCTCGCACCCCACCGGGAAGCCGACCGCGCTCCCAACGCCGCACGCGCACCCCACCGGGAAGCCAACCTCGCGTCCGAGCCCGCACCCGCATCCCACACAGTAGGGCGCCGGGACGGCTGGGGTAACGCCGTGAACGGCGGCGGCGTTCCGAATGTGATGCGGAGAATTCCGCACGCCACCGGGTGGTCACCCCCTACCCGTAGTTAGGCCGTGCGGACCCGCCGTACCGCTCGGAGGGGTGGCGGTCGCGGCGGCTGCGGTGGGCCGGGTTGGCCGGCCTGCTATTACCCGGCCCACCGCGAAACCCCCTAGGACCAGGTGCCCGGTGCCGTGGGATGCCTGGTCAGCGCCGGAAGTCGACGGCGGTCGTGTTCGCGCCGCTGATCACCACGGCCAGGGTTTCGCCGGGCTCGGGCCGGTAGCAGCCGGACAGGAGAGCGGCCAGCGCAGCGCACCCGCCGGGTTCGGCGACCAGCCGCAGCCGTTCCCACAGCGTGGTCTGCGCGCTGCGGATGGCGTCGTCGTCCACCAGCACCGCCTCGGCGGCGTAGTGGCTGAGGATGGCGAAGGTCAGCTCGCCGACTTGCCGGGGCGCGAGCGAGTCGACCGCGATGCTGCCGGCCTCGGCGTCCACCGGCCGCCCGGCGCGCAGCGCCTGGGTGAGCGTCGGGGCGCCCTCCGGCTCGACGCCCACCACGCGGGCCCGGCCGGCGTACCAGGCCGTGATCCCGCCGAGCAGGCCGCCGCCGCCGACGCCGGCCAGAACGCAGGCGGCGTCCGGTGCCTGCCCGGCGAGCTCGAGCCCGAGCGTGCCCGCGCCGAGCATGGTTTCGGCCTGGTCGTAGGCGTGGATGGGCAGTGCCCCGCAACCGGCAACCCACTCCTCGCTCGCGGCCAGGGCCTCGGCATAGGTGCTGCCACCAACGACCAGTTCCGCGCCGTAGTCCCTGATCCGGGCGATCTTGGCGGGGGAGGACACGTGCGGCACGTAGATCCGGGCCGGGATGCCCAGGGCGCGGGCCGCGAAGGCTACGGCGGCGCCGTGATTGCCCCCCGATGCCGCCACGATCCCGGCCGCGGGGACGTCCCGCAGCAGCAGGTTCGCGAACGCGCCGCGGGCCTTGAACGACCCGCTGTGCTGAAGCTGCTCGAGCTTGAGCACCAGCGGCCCCGGCGGCAGCCCGAATTCCGCCCGGTCCACCGTGATCGTGGGCGTGCGGCGCACGTGGGGACGGATCAGCGGCTCCACGGCCCGGATTCCCTCGGTGGTAACGACGGTGACGACGCCGTCCGCAGTCGCGGGAGTGCTCATGCCCTCAGCCAACCAGGAGGCGAGGGGAGCGGCAAACGCGGGGCGTGACGCGGGCGGTACCGTGTGGCCATGCCCGATTTGCCGGAGCGTGGGTCCATGTCGCCCTCTCCGCGCCTGTGGCGGATGCGCTCCGCCGAGGTGATGGCGGGCGGGGGGTTGCTCGCGGTGGCCGCGGGCACGGCGGCGGGGCTGGCGGCCGGCCCGGCAGCGGCCGCGGGGGCCGTGGCCGTGGTCGTCCTGGGCTCGCTAGCGGCGCTATCGTTCGCCCGCAACCGGTTCCGGTCCTGGGCCTACACCGAGCGCGACGAGGACCTCATCGTCGAGCGGGGGGTGCTGATCCGCCGCCTTTCCGTGGTTCCCTACGGGCGGATGCAGTTCGTGGATGTGAGCGCTGGTCCGATCGACCGGATGTTCCGCCTGGCCACGGTGAAGCTGCATACCGCCGCGGCGGCAAGCGACGCGCGGATTCCGGGGCTGGAGCGGGAGGAGGCCGCCCGCCTGCGCGACCGGCTGGCGGCGCTGGGTGAGGCCAAAGCGGCGGGACTGTGAGCGCTACGCCCGGGCTCGGTGACGGCTGGCGGCGGCTGCACCCCCTGTCGCCGCTGGTGCGCTCCTACCGCGGCGTTCTCGCGGTCTTGGCGCTGGCCGGGCTCTCCACCTCCGGCGCGGTCGGCAGCGGCAACGCACCGCGCTGGTATGACCTGGCCCTGCCGGTGATCGTCGCGGTGGCGGCGATCGTCAACTGGCTGGTCACCCGCTGGAAGCTGGATGGCGTGACGCTGCGGATCGAGACCGGGCTGCTGCGCCGGGACTCGCGGCAGCTGCCGATCGCGCGCATCCAGGCGGTCGACCTGGTGCGCCCGTTCCTCGCTCGCATGCTCGGCCTGGCTGAACTGCGGATCCGGCTGGCCGGTTCGGGCCACGCCGACGGCAGGCTCGCCTACCTGACCGAACCGGCGGCCGTGGCGCTCCGGGCCCGCCTGCTCGCGGCCCATCACGGGCTGGACCCGGCCACCCCCGAGCCGGCGGAGCAGATCGTGACCTCGGTCCCGGCCGGACGGCTCGTGGGGGCGGCGGCGATCTCGACGGTCACCACGGCGGGCGTGGTCGTGGCCGCCGGGCTGGTGGTTGCCGCCGTCTCACCGGCAGGCCTGGTTGCCGTCGGCGGGTCCCTCGCGTGGTGGCTGATCATCGGCGGGATGACCGTGTGGCGGCACGTTTCCAGCCAGTACGGCTTCACCGTGGCCGCCTCCCCCGACGGGGTCCGCATCCGGCGCGGGCTGCTCGGGACCGTCGCCGAGACCATTCCGGTGCAGCGGGTCCAGGCGGTGCGGATGGTCGAGCCGCTGCTGTGGCGGCCGTTTCACTGGTGCCGGCTGGAGGTGGACGTGGCCGGCCACGCGGGGGTGGAGGGCGAGGGCACTGGCTCGGTGCGCAAGGCCCTGCTGCCGGTCGGCGGCCCCGAGGAGGCCGGCCGGCTGCTGCGGATCGCGCTGCCCGCCGCTCCTCCTTTCCCCGCCCCGGGCGACGGCTCCGCCGCCGCCCTGCCACCCCCGATGCCTCTCCCCGCCCCGGGCGACGGCTCCGCCGCCGCCCTGCCACCCCCGATCCCACCCACATCCCCATCCCGCTTCACTGCCCCGCCCCCGCGCCGCGCCCGCTGGAAGGCGCCGCTCAGCTATCACTTCCTGGCGGCCGGGCACGACGGAACGCTGGCCGTGGCGGTCACCGGGCGGGTCCGCCGCGAGACGGTCTGGGTGCCGCTGGCGAAGGCGCAGAGCGTGCGGTTCGTGCAAGGCCCGCTGCAGCGCTGGCTCGGGCTCGCCACGGTCCACCTCGACGCCGCGGGCAGGCGGGTCCGGGCGGAGTTCCGGGAGCGCAGGCAGGAGGAGGCCCGGTCCCTCGTGGCCGAGTTGGCGGCGCTCAGCCGCACCGCCCGAAGGCAGGAATCCCGCGCGGCGCCCGCCGCCCCCGGTGGGCCCGTGGTGGCGGGTGGTGCCGGTCAGGCGGCCAGCGTCGCGCCGCCGGTGAAGACCTCCCAGAGCGAGGCGTAGGCACCGCCCGCGGCGAGCAGTTCGCCATGCGGGCCGGCCTCGGTGATGCGGCCCTGGTCAAGGACCACGATCCGGTCCGCGCGGGCGGCCGTGGTGAGCCGGTGCGCCACCACCAGGGTCGTCCGCGTGGCCGCGAGCCGTTCCGCGGCCCGCGCCACGGCCGCCTCGCTGGCCAGGTCGAGCGCGGCGGTCGCTTCGTCAAGCAGGAGGATGTCCGGGTCTACCAGGTAGGCGCGGGCGAGCGCGATCAGCTGCCGCTGGCCGGCGGAGAGGTTGCGGCCGCGCTCGGCCACCTCGTGGGCGAAGCCGCCGGGCAACCGGGCGATCATGTCCAGCGCGCTGACCGACCGGGCCGCCGCCTCGATCTCGGCGTCGGTGGCCGGCGGTCGGCCGTAGGCGATCGCGTCCCGTACCGTGCCCGCGAACAGGAACGGCTCCTGCGGGACCACGCCCAGGCGGTGCCGGTAGCTGGCCAGGTCAAGGTCGCGGATGTCGGTGCCGTCCACCAGGATCCGGCCGCCGGTCACGTCGTAGTACCGGGCCACGAGCTTGACCAGGGTGGACTTGCCGGCGCCCGTCTGCCCCACCAGGGCCACGGTCTCGCCGGGCTCGACGACGAGGCTGACCCCGGCGAGGGCCTCCCGGCCGCCCGCGCCGTAGCCGAAGTGGACGTCGCGCAGTTCGATGCGAGCCTGCCGGCGCGGGCTGGGCCGGGGGTGCGCGGCCTGCGGCGTTGAGGTCGGCGTGTGCAGCAGCTCGCGGATCCGGCGCAGCCCGACCGCGGCCTGCTGGTACCCGTCGAACACCTGGGAGATCTGCTGGACCGGCGAGAACAGCATGTCGATGTACAGCAGGTAGGCGATGAGCGCCCCCGCGGTCAGCGCGCCGCTGCGCATCTGGCCGGCCGCGACCAGCAGGACCAGGGCGCTGGCCAGTATGGACAGGGACTGCACGAACGGGAAGTACAGCGCGATGTACCGCTGGGCCCGCATCCGGGACCGGCGGTAGGCGTCGCTGCGGCCGGCGAAGCGCTCCAGGTTGCGCTCCTCGCGGCGGTAGGCCTGGGAGACGCGCAGGCCGGCCACGTTCTCCTGCAGGTCGGCGTTGACCGCGCTGACCTTCTCCCTGGCGTCCTGGTAGGCGACCGACGCCTTGTTGCGGAAGATCACCGTGGCCAAGGCCGCCACCGGCATGATCGCGAGCACGGTCAGCCCCAGCGGCAGGTTGATGATCAGCAGCGCCGTCATCACCCCGGCGAGCAGCAGCACCGAGTTCACCATGGTGATCAGGCCGGTCTGCAGGAACGAGGACAGCGCCTCAACGTCCGTGGTCATCCGGGTCATGATCCGGCCGGACAGCTCGCGCTCGTAGTAGTCCAGCCCCAGCCGCTGCAGCTGGGCGAAGATCTTGACGCGCAGAACGTAGAGCAGCCGCTCGCTGGTGCGGCCCACCACGGTGGTCTGCACCGCGTTGATCACCCAGTCGGCGCCGGTGATCAGCAGGGCCGCCGCGGACACCGCGAAGATCACCGGCAGCGCCCGCGCCAGGATGCCGTGGTCGATGCCGCCCCGGACCAGGGCGGGCATGGCCAGGTTGGCCAGCGCGTCGAGGGCGTCCAGCACCAGTCCCACGGCGAACGCGGCGAGGAACGGGCGCAGCAGGCGCCGCAACGTGAAGTGCGGGTCCGCGGCCCGGGCCCCGGCCGCGTCCACGCCGGGGGTCTCCGATGCGGGCGGCAGCGCGTCGACCTGGGCCAGCAGTTCGGGCGAGGCGGGTATCCCGGCCAGGAAGCCGCCATCCGCTACGGCGCGCCCCGGCGACGGCCTGGGCCGTGGCCCGGCCGCCGTCGCGGCGGCGACCGCCCGCTTGCCGCCGGCCGCTCCGGCCGCGGGAACCGGGCCGGCGTCGATGCCTTCCGCATCATCACCCGGACCGGCCAGCAGCAAACGGTACAGGGGGCAGGTGGCCTGCAGCTCCTCGTGGCTGCCCTCGGCCACCAGCCGCCCGGCGTCCAGCACGGCGATGCGGTCCGCGAGGCGCAGTGTCGAGCGCCTGTGCGCGATCAGCAGGGTGGTCCGGCCGCGCATGATCCGGCGTAGCGTCTCATGGATCTCGGCCTCCACCCGCGGGTCGACCGCCGAGGTGGCGTCGTCGAGGATCAGGATGCGCGGGTCGGTGAGCAGCGCCCGGGCCAGCGCCACCCGCTGCCGCTGGCCGCCGGACAGCGTGAGCCCCTGCTCGCCGACCACGGTGTCGTAGCCCTGGGGCAGGCCGGTGATGAACTCGTGTGCCTCGGCCGCCCGGGCCGCGGCGATGATCTGCTCCCTGGTCGCGTCAGGCCGGCCGAAGGCGATGTTGGCCGCGACGCTGTCGGAGAACAGGAAGCTATCCTCCAGCACCAGCCCGATCGCCGCCCGCAGCGAATCGGCGGTCAGGTCCCGCACGTCGTGCCCGCCGACGCGTACCTGGCCGCCGCCCACGTCGTAGAACCGGGGGAGCAGCAGCGAGATCGTCGACTTCCCGGACCCGGCGGTGCCCACCAGCGCCAGCGTCTCGCCGGGCGGCACCTGGAAGGACAGGCCACGCAGCACCGGCTGCGAGGGCACATAGCCGAAGCGGACGTCGTCGAACGCCACGCTCGGGGTCTGCGGCGGGAGCGCCACCGCGCCCGGCCGGTCGGTGACCACCGGGCGGGCGTCGATCACCTCGAACACCCGGATCACGCTGGCCCGCGCCTCCTGGCCCACGGTGACCAGCATGGCGAGCGACCGGACCGGCCAGACCAGCGCCATCAGGTAGGAGGAGAAGGCCAGGAACGTGCCGAGGGTGATCTGTCCGTGCAGCGCCATCCAGCCGCCCAGCGCCAGCACCCCGACCTGCCCGAGGGCGGGGATCGCCTGCATCGCCGGGTTGTAGCGCGCCATCAGCCGCACCGTCCGCACGCGGGAGCTGTACAGCGCGGAGCTGGCCCCTTCCAGCCGCGCCACTTCCTGCTCTTCCTGCCCGAAGCCCTTCACAACGCGGACCCCGGTCACCGCGGCCTCGACCACCTCGGCGACGGCGGCCGCGCGCTGCTGCGCGTCCCAGCTCGCCGGGAACACGGTGCGCCGGGACCGGAGCGAGATGTACCACAGGCTCGGCGCCACCGCGAGCGCGACGACCGTGAGCAGCGGCGAGAGCACCGCCATGGCGATCAGCGAACCGGCGAACAGCACCACGTTGCCCATCAGCATGGGCACCATGGACAGCAGGCTCTGCACCATGCTGATGTCGGAGATGGACCGGCTGACGATCTGCCCGGTGTGCAGCTCGTCCTGGCGCGTGCCGTCCAAGCGGGACAGCGAGCCGAGGATCTCGGTGCGCAGGTCGTGCTGTACGTCGAGGGACATCTGCCCGGCCCGGTAGCGGCGCAGGTACAGCGCGCCGAAGTTGGCGAGCGCCGCGCCGAGCAGGGCCACGGCGAGCGGCCAGATGGCGGCCCGGCTGGATGAGGTGAGGTTGTCCACGATTGCCCGCTGAATCAGCGGGATTGCGATGGCGACCCCGCTGACCACTAGGGTGGCGCCGAGCGCCAGGGCCACGTTGCGCGGGTAGCGCCAGCAGTACCCGGCCAGCCGCGCGATCCACCCGCGCTGCCGCCTCATCCCGGGTGCTCCCTCCCCGTCGTATGTCCTCGTTGTGACAACCACGACAAACTTCTGTCCTGGTTGTCACAACCAGGACAGCCGGGGCGGTGTTCCGGCGCCCCCCGGCGGCCTAGGCGCGGGAGGAGGCCTTGGCGAGGCCGTACCCGGCGGCGGCGCTGAAAACGGTCAGCGCGAAGAGGAGGAACGTGATCACGTGGACGCTCGTGCACCACAGGCAGATGGCGCCGATCGTGTACAGCTCGGTGTAGATCAGGTAGAGCACGAAAATTATGCCGACGATCAACGAGCCGAGCCTGGCCCACTGCACCTGCGGCCAGCGCGCCCGCCACGCCCATGGGGAGTTGGCGGCGACCAGGAAGAGGTAGAAGGCGAGCCCGAGTACGGCGACCGGGATGCCGAACACGTACGACTGCGGGCTGGTGGTCACCTTCTCGCAGTTGATGCCGCCCGTTGCTGGGCAGACGAGCGACACAGAGGTGTTGAAGTGGGCGATCGTGAGGTAGATCGACACGCCAAGCCCCGCGATCGACAGCCCCCAGGTGGTCCACCGCAGCCAGGCCGGCGCGACCGCCAGGCCAGCGTCCTCGGGCACGGCCACCCGGGCGGCGGGGGCGCGCTGCTCCTGGCCCGCGGGCCTGCCCGTGCCGGTGCCGGGCCGCTGGGGCCGCGACCCGGCCCGCTGTGCCGTCGCCGCGGTTGCCTCGGGCCGGCCGCCGCGGGTGCCCTTGTCCCTGGACTTGGTCCCGCCGTTGGCTGGCCTGGCGGTGGTGCCCGTCTTCCGGGTGGCCATCAGAGCCCGCTCTGCACGGCCGTCACGGCCGGCGCCGAGCAGACGCTGGCCGGCTGGTTGTTGGTCATCCGGCAGATGGCCCCGGTGACGTAGTTCGCCGCGCCGTCAACGGCCTGGGCGATCGGCGAGGACGGGCTTTTCAGCGCGGCGGCGATCTGGCTCCACGTCTTGCCCGCCAGCACGCCGGGATTGTAGATGGGGGCCTCGAGGACGAGCTTGTTGCCGAAGTCGATGAAGGGGTAGCCGCGGGTCTGGGAGTTGGGCTCGTACCTGGCCCAGATCGCGTTCTGCGCCGCCGTGGGGTTCTGCAGCAGGGTCTTGGCCACCGTCAGGTTCTCCACCGGCGTGAAGGTCAGGTACTTGCTGGCGTAGCCAGCCTTATAGAACGTGAGCGTCGCCGTGTTCGGATAGACGTCCTTGGCCGACGAATGGATGCCGTACAGCGGGGTGGTGAAGGTGCCGAACCGGCCCAGGGCGATCGCCATGGACCAGCGCATGGCCGCGCAGTAGGGACAGTACTCGGCGCCGATGTAGAGCATCTGGGGCTTGCCGGCGCTGGTCAGCGCCGCGCCGGTGCCGGGCTTCAGCGGCGACTGGGTGGTCGACGGCACCGCGCCCTTGCCCACCGCGTTCAGCGTGCTGGCCGGCACGCCTGTGACCTGGCTGACAACACTCGCCGGGAGCGCGGTTCGGCCGCCCGAGCTTGCTGAGTTGGAGCCTTGGTTGGCCTTGACCAGGATGAACGCGATCACGATCACCAGGACAAGCAGGGTGCTGCCGCCCGTGATGAGTATCCGGTTGCGCCGTTCCAGCCGCTGCGCCGCCACCCGCTGCGCCGCGATCTTCTCGCGGGCGCTCTGTTGCCTGATCCTGCTCGCCTTACCCATCGCCTGTCCTCAAGAAGGTCCCATGCAATCCCCCGGCCGCCCTCCATCGTAGGGCGTAAAGCGGCGGCCGTCGGCCCGGCCATCATCGTTCGTCACTGGCCACGGCCGCTACCGGTACCGTTGCAGATCTGGGCGTTACCGGGAAGGGGGCCCCGCGCTGGATCCCGCCGGTGGCCGCCCGCCGCCGATCGCCCGCAGGACTGGAGTGCCGTTGCTCGAGGCCGACGTCGAGGTTGACCGCCGCGACTTTACCGTCACGGTGGCGCTGCGCGTTGCACCGGGGGAGCGGCTGGCGCTGTTCGGGCCTTCGGGGGCGGGCAAGACCACCGCCCTGGAGACGATCGCCGGGCTGGTGCCGCCCCGCCGCGGGCAGGTGGTGCTGGCCGGGCGGGTACTCACCCAGACCGCCGCGCCCCGGGCAGCGGTCCCGCCGTGGCGGCGGCGCATCGGGCTGCTCCGCCAGGACCCGGGCCTGTTCCCGCACCTGACCGTCCGGCAGAACCTGGAATACGGCGCGGGCCGGAACCCGGACCTGGCGCGCACGGCGCGCCTCGCCGCGGACCTGGGCATCGAGGGCCTGCTGGCCGACCGGCCTGCCCGCCTGTCCGGCGGGCAGGCCCACCGGGTGGCGCTCGGGCGGCTGCTGCTGGCGCGCTGCGGGGCGTTGCTCCTCGACGAGCCCTATACGGGTCTCGACACCGGCCTCCGGCGGGCGCTGACCGGGCTGGTGCGGTCGCTCTCGGCCGACGCTGGGGTCCCGGTCGTGCTGGTCGCGCACGAGCTCACCGAGGCGCAGGCGTTCGCCGACCGGCTCGCGGTGCTGGACCGGGGGCGGCTGCTGCAGGATGGCCCGGCCGGCGAGGTCGTGCGGCGCCCGGCCAGCCGGCGCGTCGCCGAGCTTGTCGGCTACCTGAGCTTCGTACCCCTCTCGCTAGGCAGGGACGGGACCGTGGCCGGCGTCCACCCGGAGCGGGTGGTGCCCGGCGCCCATCCCGACCGCGGTCTGGTGCTCTCGGGGGAGGTACGGGCCATGCACCCGGCCGGGGCGGGCTGGGAAGCGGGTTTGCAGGCCGGGCCGGAGGTCGTGTGGTGCAGGCTGCCCGACGCGCCCGGCGCCGAGGCTACGGTCACCGTGCTCGACCCGCCGTGCTTCGGCGCGGACGGCCTGCTCCTGCCGCGGTCAGCGCAGGTCCGGGCGTGACCGCGAACGGGCGGGACTGGCGGGCAGGCTCGGGCGCGCGGCTGCGGCTCGCCCGCCAGGCCCGCGGGTACTCGCAGCAGCAGTTGGCCGGCATGGCCGGTGTGTCCCGGCAGGCGGTCTCCTCCGTCGAGGCCGGTCATTCCGATCCCTCGCTGCGGGTCGCGCTCGCGCTCGCCAGCGCCCTGGGCATCACCGTCGAGGAGCTGTTCGGCCCCGGGGAGGCGCCACCGCCGGTGACGGCTCAGCCCGTGGCGCCGCTCGGGCCGCCGGGCGCCCGGGTCACCCTGGCGCCCATGGATGACTCCTTCGTAGCCCTGCCGCTCGCCGGTGACCAGGGAACACCGGCCGGGTTCGCCGCGGCCGGGGGCGTCGTGGCCGGGCGGGGCGGTGAGGTGCTGCCGATCGGGCCGCCCCGCCCGACGCTGGTGGTCGCGGGCTGCGACCCCGCCCTGCCGCTGCTCGAGATCCCGCTCGCCCGGCTCGACCCGCCCGTCGGCTTCACCTGGTGGGCCTGCGGCAGCAGGGAGGCGCTGCGCCTCGCGGCGGCGGGCCTGGTCCACGCGGCAGGCGCGCACCTGCGCGGCGCGGCGGGCGAGTACAACACCGGTCCCGCCCGCGACAGCCTGCGGCAGGGCGGCGCGGAGGTGCTCGGCTTCGCCGCCTGGCGGGAGGGCCTGGCGCTGCGGCCCGAGATGGCCCGCCAGGTCGGCGGGCTGGCCGATGTGGCCTCGCACGGGTTGCGGCTGGTGAACCGGGAGAAGGGGGCCGAGGCCCGCCGGGTGCTGGACCGGGAGGCGGCCCGGCTGGGCGTCACCCCGGAGTCGCTCGCCGGTTACGGCACCAGGGTCACCGGGCACCTGCAGGTCGCGGCCGCGATCGCCGCCGGGCTGGCGGACACCGGGGTGGCCAGCGAGCCGGCCGCGATCGCCTACGGCCTGGCGTTCCTCCCCCTGGCCGCGGAACGATTCGACCTGGTTATCCCCGCGGCGCAGGCGGGCTCCCGCGAGGTGCACGCGCTGCGGAAGGTGCTCGCCTCGCCCTGGCTGCTGACGCAGCTTGACAGCCTGCCCGGCTACGACCCGTCCCGCTGCGGCGACCAGGTCGCCGCCTGGTAGGCCAGCAGCACGGCGTCAGTGGCCATACACGGGGATGATCATCCCGCGTGCGATCGTGTGGAAGCGCAGGTTGAACCCGGCCACGGCGGCGGAGACGTCGGAGTCGACGCCGAGGCTCGCCACGTCCAGCGCGTGGACCGCGAACACGTACCGGTGCGGCGGGTCGCCCTTCGGCGGCGCCGCGCCGCCGAACGCTTTGACGCCGTAGTCGTTGCGGACGCAGAACGCCCCGGGAGGCAGCCCGGGCAGGTTCCCGCTGACCGCGCCGGTGGCCAGTTCGGTGACCGAGGTGGGCACGTCGAGCAGCACCAGGTGCCAGAACCCGGACCCGGTCGGCGCGTCGGGGTCATAACACGTCACCGCGAAGCTCTGGGTCTCCGCCGGGAAGCCGTGCCAGCGCAGGTTCGGGGAAATGTTCTGCCCGGTCATGCCGAAGCCCTCGAAGACCTGGGCGTCGGACATCTGCTGGCCGTCCACGACGTCGCTGCTCTCCACGGCGAACGAGGGAACGGCCGGCATGAAGTCGTACGGCAATGGCGCGCGCTCGGTCATGGATCATCTCCGTCATATTTCTAAGGTCACCTGGCATGGCCACGCCTACGCTACCGACCGGCACGCCCGGACCGGGTGGCAAATCCTGCCACAGCCGGCGGGGCGACGCGGGGCATGTCCCGGCGGCCGCGGCGGTTGCACATAATGGGGGCAACCCCGACAAGGCCGAGGAGGTTCTGCCATGAGAGCGCGGCGACGCCGCCGTCCGGCGGAGGACGCGCCGAGCGTGATCGTCGTCGGGGCCGGCTTCGCCGGGCTGGCCGCGGTGCGCGCGCTGGACCGGGTGGGCGCCAAGGTCACGCTGATCGACAAGAACGTCTACAGCACGTTCCAGCCGTTGCTGTACCAGGTGGCGACCGGGGGGCTGAACCCGGGCGACGTGGCCTACCCCGTCCGGGCGTTCACGAGCAAGCGGGCCACCAGGTTCCGCCTCGGCGAACTGGCCGGCATCGAGGCGGAATCGCAGAAGATCACGCTCACCGACGGCACGGTGCTCAGCTACGACTACCTCGTGCTGGCCACCGGGGTCTCGGCCGCCTACTACGGCATCACCGGCGCCGCCGAGCACATCCTTGGCCTGTACACCCGCCGCGACGCGATCGCGCTGCGCGACCACATCATGGCCCGGCTGGAGCGGCTCGACGTCGCAGGGCCCGGCCATAGCCTCAACATCACCGTGGCCGGGGGCGGCGCGACCGGCGTGGAGGTGGCCGGTGCCCTTGCCGAGCTGCGGACCGCGCTGGCCACCGCCTTCCCCGAGGTCAGCGAGGCGGACGTGCACATCAGGCTGATCGAGATGGCCCCCGTGCTGCTGGCGCCGTTCCACCCGTCGCTGCAGTCCTACGCCTACCGTCAACTCGGCCGGCGGGGCGTCGAGGTGCTGCTGAACACCAAGATCCGCGAGGTCACCGAGAACCGGGTGCTGCTGGAGAGCGGGCAGAACATGCCGAGCGACGTCACCGTCTGGGCCGCCGGGGTGACCGCGCCCGGCGCCGTGGCCGGATGGGGACTGCCGCAGGGACACGGCGGCCGGCTCCTAGTCGGGCCCGGCCTGCGGGTCAAGGGCCAGGACCGGATCTTCGCCGCGGGAGACGTCGCGCTGAGCGAGGACCAGCCGCTGGCGCAGCTCGCCCAGCCCGCCATCCAGATGGGCCGGCACGCCGGCAAGGAGATCGCGCGAGCGATCGCGGGGCGACCGGCGGAGGCGTTCCGCTACCACGACAAGGGCATCATGGCGACGATCGGCCGTCGCAGCGCGGTGGTCCAGCTTGCCCACGGCCCGAGGTTCCGCGGGACGATCGCGTGGCTGGCCTGGCTCGCCCTGCACCTGGTCACCCTGCTCGGCGGCAGGAACAGGCTGTCGGCCCTGCTCAACCTGTCCTACCGGTACCTGATGTGGGGCCACGCCGGCGGGGTCATCGTGGGCGACGACCCGCCGGCCGCGGCGCTGGCCGCGCCACTCCTTCAGCAGCCTGGCAGCCCGGGGGCTGCGTAACCACCGCCCTGGGGCTGCTTAACTGGGAGCCATGCCCGCAGCCGCCGAGAGGCCGACCTCGCCCGCAGCCGTCGCCCACGAGCCCGCCCGCCCGCCGGAACGGCTGGTGGCTGGCCCGCTGGTGCTGCGCCGGATGCGGGCGGGCGACGCGGGCGACATCGCGGCCGCGGTGGGCGAGAGCCTGGATCACCTGCGCCCCTGGATGCCGTGGGCGACCAAGGAGGCGGCCGACCACCGGAGCCAGCTGGCCCGGATCTCCGAGGCCGACGAGTTGTGGCAGGCGGGCACCGACTACATCTACGCGATCTTCGCCGGCGGGAGCGACGCGGACGGCGGCAGCGCGGGCAGCCGCAGCGCGGGCAGCCGCAGAGCGGGCAGCCGCAGAGCGGGCAGCGGCAGCGTGGGCAGCGGCAGCGTGGGCGGGGGCGTCGCGGGCGGCCGGGACGGAGCGCTGGTCGGCACGATCGGGCTGCACCGCAAGGCCGGCGCGCACAGCGCGGAGATCGGCTACTGGATCGGCGCGGCGCACACCCGGCGCGGCTACGGCACCGCGGCCGCGCGCGCCGTGACCTCTATGGCCGAGACGCTACCGGGTGTCCGGCAGGTCGAGATCCAGTGCGACGAGGCCAACGTGGCGAGCGCCGGTATCCCGCGCAAGATCGGGTACCGGCTCGACCGGATCGAGAACCACGAGCCCGAGGCGCCGGGGGAGCGAGGGCGGCGGATGATCTGGGTGTGGGAGTGCGCCGAACGCGGCGCGCGAGACGGCGCCGGGTGAGCCGGGCGCGGCGCTCCGATCACCCCGCGCTCCGGGCGGCTCTGCGGGCTGCGGCCGGGGTCGTCGGCGCGCTCGTCCTGTCGGCCTGCGCGGCCGGCGCAGCGGGCTCCGCGGGCAACGGCAGGGGCCAGATGGGCGGCGGCATGTCCGCGGCCGCGGCCAACCCGGCCCTCGATACTGGCAGCTCGCTGGGCGGCCAGCCCGCCCCGGACATCCGCCTGGTCAACCAGTTCGGCCAGCATATGGCGCTGAGCCAGTTCCGCGGCAAGGTGGTCATCCTGGCGTTCGCCGATTCGCAATGCACCACCGTGTGCCCGCTGACGACGGTGAGCATGGTCGAGGCCAAACAGCTTCTCGGCACCGCGGGCAGCCACGTCCAGTTGCTCGGCGTCGATGCCAACCCCAGGGCCACCAGCGTGGCCGATGTCATGGCCTACTCGCGGGCGCACGGCATGGTGAACCAGTGGGATTTCCTGACCGGCTCGCCCGCTCAGCTCCAGGCGGTCTGGCGGGCGTATCACATCGCCGTCCAGATCCAGCGGGGGCTGATAGACCACACCCCGGCGCTGTTCGTCATCGACCAGCGCGGCCGCGAGCGCAAGGTGTACCTCACCCAGATGGCGTACACCAGCATCGGCCAGTCCGCGCAGGTCCTGGCGGAAGAGGCGGCGAGCCTGCTGCCCGGCCACCCGGCCCTCGCCAGCGGACGCTCGCTCGGCTACATCCCAGGGCTCTCCCCGGCGGCACGGGTCACGCTGCCGGGTTTGCCGTCCGGGCCGGTGAGGCTGGGCCCCGGCCAGCCCCGGCTCGTCATGTTCTTCGCCACCTGGGTGGCCGAGACGTCCGATCTGCGCGCGCATCTGCTGGCGCTGAACGGCTACGCCAGGGCCGCGCGGCACGGTCGCCTGCCGGGCCTGGTCGCGGTGGACGAGGGAACCACCGAACCGTCGCCGGGCGCGGCCGCGGTGTACCTGAAGGGCCTGGGCGCGCCGCTGGCCTACCCGGTCGCGGTGGACACCACGGGACGGCTCGCCGACGGCTACAGGGTGGCCGACCAGCCCTGGTTCGTGCTGGTCTCCGCGACCGGCAGGATCGTCTGGAAGCACGACGGCTGGCTGAGCGTGCAGGCTCTGGAGGCCGCCGCCCGTAAGAGCTGAAACGGCCGGTGCAGCGCGAGCGGGGGCGCGCAACCCGGCGAGCTAGCAGGCAAAGACGGGCATCCGGGCTACGCGGCACATCCGCGCCCGCCCGATGAACCCCGGAGACCTGTTGACCACCAGGGACCGCCTCACCACGAGGGACCGCGGGGCGGGGGTCTTGAGGTTGTGCAGGCCGCGCGGGCCGTTGGGGAAGCCAAACGCGACGATCACGGCGCAGGCCGCCGCCGTCAGCGCGGTGGGGAGCAGCAGCATACCCCCCACCCGTCTGGCGTGGCGGCGCCCGCGGCGCCGGAACCAGCGGCCCATCCGTGCGATCCGGTACGCAAAGGGGCGGGCCCGGACCTGCTCGATCCACGGCATCTTCTCGGCCCAGGTAAGCCGGGTGAAGATCGTGAAGAGTGAAACCAGACGCGGATCAGACTCGGAGAGCTTGCCCTCGATCTTTTCCAAAACGCGCTGCTGACCGGGGGGGAGGCTCATCACTAACATCTCCGCTCTATTCCTGACCGCCTGGGTCGCCCACGCCGTAGGGTCCTTAGGCTACCGGCCGGGAACGTGCCGTGAGCGGCGGGTCTCGGGACTGGCCGCCGAGGTCACAGGCATATTTCCGGCGCTCGCCGCACCCGTCACACGCGTCACAGCCGCGTCGTGACCGGGCTCGTCGGCTCGCTCGGAGCCACCGGCCGGTTCACTTTTCGACGGCGCGGGCGAATCGACCTCCACCCGGATGTGCTCGCCCGCGATCCGCTGCCCAGCCGCTGCGTACAGCTCGTACGCGCGGCGATCCTGCGGGGTGAACGGCGGCGGCGCCAGGCTGCGCGGCCACAGCTTGCGGGCGCGCACCATGGTCGCCTCGACGGCGTAGAGGGTGACCTGCGCCTGGAAATAGAGCCACGCCAGCAGGCCGAGCACGGATCCGAAGACTCCGTACAGGACCGTCGCGTGGGCCAGCCGGCGCACCAGGAAGTACGCGGCGGCGAGCTGCAGAACCTGCCACACGACCGCGGACGCCAGCGCGCCGGGGAACAGCTCCCGCCAGGTCACCTCCCGCGCGGTCGCGAGCCGGAACCCGAGCCAGAACACCCCAACGTTGACCAGGAGCGAACCAAGGACCGTCCCGATGTGGGCACCCACGCCGCCGATGAGGTGCCCGGCGGCCGACGCGATGCCGGACAGCAGGGAGGTGACGATCAGGCCCAGCCCAATGGTGAGGATCAGGCCGCTGGCGCGCAGCATGTTCCACGGAAAGCCGGGACGCTGGTCGTAGGGGACCGCCCAGATCGTGTTGAGCGCGTTCTGAATGGCCCTGGCCACCCCGAGGGCGCCGAGGGAGGTCAGGATGAGGCCGGCCGCGAGCGCGAACCCAGTCGCGCCCAGCGAATGCACGTTGTTCTTGAGCAGCGTGCCGATGACCGGGTACTGGCCGAAGGTGGAGTTGACCACCCGTGCGCGGAGGTCAGGGTCGTTGCGGAGGACCATGTCGAGCACGGTGACGAAGACCAGGGCCGCCGGGAACACCGAGGCGAATCCGTAGTAGGCGAGCAGCGCGGCCAGGTTCCCGGCATGGTCGTCGCCGAACTTCTTCCACACCGCGACGGGGAAGGCCAGCCACGCACGCCGCTGCTGCAGCCGGTCCAGCCTGCGCACGGCCCGCTCCGCCCGGTTCATGGCCGATGACTACCCGAAGCTGCGATTTTCATCCACAGAACGATTTCACACCGGGATGGCCGCACCCGTTACCAGATGTGCTTCCGGGGAGGCCAGAAACAGGTAGGCCCGGGCGATATCTGGGATCTTGGGCCAGGAGCCGTGATCCTGGCCTCGTCCGCGGCCATCGCCACCAGGTGCATCACGCCGAGCTTGCTGACGGAGTAGGCGAACCCCTGGCCCCGGGTCACCTGGGCGGCGCGGCTCGCCGTGTGGGTAGCCCGTGTCGGGCATGGTCACTCCTCGGTCTTGGTCGCGGAGACCTCCGGCACACGGCCGCGCTTGCGCCGCAGGAAGGCGCGCACGACCCAGACGGCGAGCAGCAGGACCAGCGCGATCAGCAGGTACAGCGAGTAGCGGGTCGCGGTGGCGTAGATCGTCCCGATGTGGTCGCCGGCCAGGTAGCCGATCGGCGCCCAGACGCCAACCCACAAGACTGCGCCGAGAACGGTGAAGACCAGGAAGCGCTTGAACGGCATCTCGGCGGTTCCCGCGATGATGCCGGCTGCCTGCCGGAGCCCCTCGATGAACCGCCCGACGACCACGACGAGCCCGCCGCGGCGGGCGAAGAACCGCTCGGCCTTGTCCCACCGTTCGCGGGTCAGGAAGACGTACTTCCCGAACCGCAGCACGAGCGCGTGGCCGCCGAAGTAGCCGATCGCGTAGCCGATGCAGTTGCCGGCGACCGCCGCCAGGACAGCGATCACGCCGACGGCGACGATGCTGAGCCTGCCGGTGCCCGCGTAGACCGAGGCGGCGACGAGGATCGTCTCCCCGGGCGCGGGCACGCCGAAGTTCTCCACCATGACGAGCCCGGCCACGGCCATGTAGCCGTAGTTGTCGAGGACCGGTGCCACGGCTCCGAGGAGCCCCGGCAGCGGGGTCGCGGACATCAGCGGCGCCTTCCTCGTGTGCGCCCCGGGCCTGAAGGCGCGACATGGGTAAAGGAGCATTATGAGCTCGCCTGGGGTCTTCGCTGACATCGGGGCACTGCAAGCCTGCTGGCACCCGGTCGCGTTCAGCCGCGAGCTGGCCGGCCGGCCCGCGCACGCGGACCTGCTCGGGCAGCCGCTCGTGGTGTGGCGCGGCCAGAACGGCCAGCCGCGGGCGAACTCCGACCTGTGCGTGCACCGGGGCACGGCGCTGTCGCTCGGCTGGGTCGCTGGTGACGAGCTGGTCTGCCCCTACCACGGCTGGCGGTACCGCGCCGACGGGCGCTGCGCTGCCATCCCCCAGCTGGAGGACCCCACCCGGGTGCCCGCCAAGGCGCGGATCGGGGCGTTCCGCTGCCAGGAGCGTTACGGGCTGGTGTGGGTGGCACTCGACGAGCCCCGCTGGCCGCTGCCCGAGGTGCCGGAACTGGAGGACGGAAGCTGGGCGCTGGTGACGGCCGGGCCGTACCGGTGGCGCTGCGACGCCGCCCGCCAGGTTGAGAACTTCACCGACTTCGGGCACTTCCCCTGGGTGCACCCGGGCCTGCTGGGCGATCCGGACCGGCCGGTCGTGCCCCGGCACGAGGTCCGCACCGAGGGCAACGTGCTGCACTACTCGATCGTCCGGCCTGAGGCGCCCAACACCGAGGAGTACCCGGTGTTCGGCAACACGCAGGCCGGGCCGCCGCAGCGGCACAGCCGTTATGAACTGCACCTGCCCTACACGATCGCGCTGCGCCTGGGCTGGGGCGGCGAGCGCGGCATGGTCTACTTCTTCGCTTCGCAGCCGCTTGCCGCCGACCGCTGCGCCGGGTACGTGGTGATCGGGCGCAACTACAACCTCGACCAGGACGACCAGGTCATCGAGGAGTTCGAGAACACCATCTTCGGCCAGGACCAGGTGGTGGTGGAGTCGCAGCGCCCTGAGCAGGTGCCGTTCGACCTCGCCGCTGAGCTGCACCTGAAGTTCGACACGGTGGCGGTCGCCTACCGCAAGGCCATGCGTTCGCTGGGGCTGGCCACCAGCACCATGTGACGCGGCGCGTGGCCGTCAACGAGTGGCTTGGGCCTCCTCGATGGTGAGCTCGGCCGCCGGATCGGCGTCGAGCCGTTCATCGGGGATCGGCACGCCGCTGCGCACCGAACGCCCGTACGTGCCGTTGTCCAGTCGCTGCAGCGCGCGGTCCAGCGCTGCCAGCCGGTCGCGCAGGGTATCCGCGATGGAGTCGTCCAGGCCCTCCGCGGCCAGATTTTGGGCGGAGTCGGCGCTGTCGCCCGTCTCGGCCTCCTCGTCCTCCGTCGCCCGGTCCCGCTGCCCTGCCAGCTCGGCATCGTTGAGCAGGTCCACTACCTCGGCGCGTTCGGCCAGCAGCCGGGCCCGCGCCTGCTCCTCATCCATCTGTCCGCCTTTACAGTCCACTGGGTGCCAAACGCTGACTGAGTGTGCCCCGCCAAGCTAGCGCTTGGCGGGGCACACTGGGGAGCCGCTATGGGTGACTACCGGTCAGGTGCAGGTGGCCGCGAACGTTTTGAACGTGCCCTGATCGGAGTACCAGCCGTTCACGCCGAGGCTCGGCGATTGGTGGTAGAACCACGAGAAGAAGGCCAACTCCTGCGGGTGGTAGGTGAACCCGCCGACCGTGTCCGTGAAGGTCGTGCCGGACAGCGGGTCACCCACCTCGAGGTTGGCCTGGCAGCCGGTGACCTGGCCGATGTGCCCCCAGGACGGGGTGGGGTTGAGGGTGTTGGGGTCGTTCTGCCATTCGCCGATCTCGTGGGAGAGGGCGGAGATGTCGGAGGAGCCGCTGAACGCCTTGGAGTTGTCGTACATCGCCAGGCTGTAGGTCTGCGCGCCGGCGGTGGTGCTGAAGGTGTTGTGGTAGCCGAGCACGCAGCACTGCGAGGTGACGCCGACGTACTCCACGAAGTTGTGCAGCACGAAGATCGGCAACGTGGTGGTGCCGACGCCCTGGCTCGCCAGCGACGGGATGACGGTCTTCTGGAGGAACGGGTCCAGCTTGTTGATGTTGACCGCGCCGAGCAGGTGGTTGCCGCAGCCGATTTTCGCGACCGCGGGTCCCCAGGTATTGGGCACCTTGATGGTGACCGCCGGGAGTGTCTTCACCGACAGGGAGTCGCCGAACGTCGGGTTGATCCCGGCGGGCTGGGCGAACTTCCAAAACTCGGCGCGCTGGAAGGCGTCGATGTACTGCCCGGTGCCGATCGACGTGCCGCCCCACGTCCAGGACTGGCTCTTGACGACCGGGGAGTTCTGCGTCCGGGTGAGCGCGCTCGCGCCGGAGTCACAGCTGTCGATCTTGGTCGGGTCCCAGGTGTCGCCGTTCGAGAACTTCATGATCAGCGGCACGAGCTCGGCATGGACGGTCGTGGCCGGGTTGGTCACTTTGATCGCTGGGTTCTTGCCCACGATCGTATAGGTGAAGGTCTTGGTGCCCACCATCACGCTGGCCGTGTACTCGGGCACGGTCGTCCCGGCGAGCGCCGAGGCGCGGGCCTGGGCCGGTGTGATGTCGCTATGGACACCGACGTCGTAGAGCGCGTGGCCCGGCTTGAACGTCGGCACCCCCGTCGATGCCGACGCCGACACCGCGGCGGGCAAGGCCACGAGCATGCCGACCCCGAGCGCGGTAGCGCCGCCGATCAGTGCTCGCGTACAGCGTGACAACATCTGGTTCCCCTTTGCTCCGGCCTCCGTAGAAAAGTGAGAGGGCCTGCGGGCCGAGCCGGAAGAGCGCCACAGCGGCGCTGCCGACACGGCCCCTCTCGCGGCTGAGCATGTCAGATGGCCCCCCGTGAAATCCACCTGTTCCGTGACATTGAATGATAACCCTCGCGGTGGGCGGACCGGTTACGGGGTGCCGATTTGCGGCTACGGTACGTGAAGGAAGAATAATCGTTCGCGCCTGGAATATGGCTGAGGGGACCGCCCGGGGGCGGTCCCCTCAGCGTGTGCTGCGAAAGCCGCTAACGCCCGAAGGGCGTCAGCTCAGCACGGGTTGTTGATGACGTTACGGAAATCCTCATAGAAGACTCCGGTGCTGCCGCCGGGGTTGGTGTAGTCCTGCTGCAGCAGCGTGCCGTACTGTTGTACGGAATGGCCGTGCAGGACGTGCCGGTGGGGGCGAACTTGATCTGCGCGAACCCGTTGGCTTTGCTGGCCGTCATCGACCCGGACTGCCCGGTGGTGAGGTCGTGGATCACGACGTTCAGGCCGTTCGGGGTGTCCTTGAATGCGACCTGCAGGTGGTCACCGGAGTTCATGAACAGGTCAGCGGGGCTGGGCGTGTAGGTGCCGCTGGTGGTCGCGTCCAGCGGGTCCCACCTACTTCCTTGTGGATGGAACCCCGAGCGGTAAGGCAACCCGCCATGCCTTCATGAGCCCATGCCGCCCTTGGGCCAATTTGCCAAGGATGGCACTTCAGCGGTGATCCGTCCATGCTTCACAGCATTCGGGCGTAGCACGGTCCGGCCACGCATCGTAACCAGAATTTCGCATTCGCCAGGAAACATAACGATTTCTGGGCACCGCGGCTGTCTCGTAATGCACCTCGAAGATCTGGCCTGGGGGCGCGGATCTTTCCGGCTCTGCCGAGTCGTGCCGGATTTTGGGGTAGATCTGGCGGGGGCCGCCTGGCTGGTGGACCATCGAAGCATGCTGCCGGACCCGGGCTGCTACGAGGAGCGCTACCGGCCGACCGGCCCTGCCGCGCTGGGCCTGTCCGTCGGCCTGGTTTCGGTCGCCCTCGGCATCGTGTGGCACCCGCCGACGATCTCCGCGACGGCGGTGATCCTGACCATCCCGGTGGTCTTCTCCGCCTCGGCGATCGTCTTCGCGCTGCCGGGCCTGGTCGCGCTTGGCCGCCGCATGATCGCCTTCCGCGCCGACTACGCGGGCATCACGTTCGGCGCCGTGCCGGACAACCTGACGTTCTTCCGCAGTTCGCCAGTGTTCGTCCCGTGGGCAGACGTGGAGAGGATCATCCTCTACCGGGCCCACCTGCGCGGGCCCAGGGGCTACGCTGCGGCCGACTGGATCGGCATCCAGCGCCGGGCGGGGGCGCCGGACCTGCCTCAGGGCAACGAGCGGGCCCCCGGCTGCCCGGTGCCGGGGGTGGCGGCCGGAGTGACCCGCAGGATCACGGGGTGGCGGCTGGACCGCGAACGGCTCACCGCCGTCACGGCGGCGGTGGCGCCGGGAATCCCCATCGTCGACGCCGG
>Ga0070698_100001296_pt1 | contig 27853 bp, 43 predicted proteins | sample KBSK1502metaG_FD_65477 | JGI IMG/M metagenome (GOLD analysis project Ga0070698, IMG submission 65477) | Corn, switchgrass and miscanthus rhizosphere microbial communities from Kellogg Biological Station, Michigan, USA - KBS K1-50-2 metaG | ecosystem: Host-associated > Plants > Roots >...
GGCTGCCTGTCGAAATGGTCGGGCAGGTACATCGCCTCATAACCCATGGACTCATACGCGCGAGCCCGCCCCCGCCACTCCGCAGCGGTGCCGACCTGATGCTCCTGGACGGCAAAGCGGAATGGGCGCTGCGTGGTCACCGCTGCACTAATAGCAGATGCACATACTGGAGTCGCCATGCCCGATCTGCCTGAAGATCAGCGCGACCGACCTCGATGGCCGCTGGAGGTATTTCTGGGCGACCGCTTTCCACGGACTTGGGAGTGGAGGGACAGCCTTGGCTGCGTGTGGTTCGTCGGCCTCGGTCTCGTGCTCACCCTCGCCGTCGGGCTCAGCTACCTCGGCGTACCGAACCGAATCATCCAGGTCGGCACGGTGGTCCTGCTGGCCGGGCTGCTGGTCGGGCTGTGGATCCTGGGCCGCTCGGGTCGCGACGAAGGGTAGCCTCACCGCGGGCCTGGAGTGGGCTCCTGGTGCCGAGGGCCAGATTTGAACTGGCGACACCTTGATTTTCAGTCAAGTGCTCTACCAAGCTGAGCTACCTCGGCACGGCGGGTAATTCTATCGACGCCGAAAAGAGGACCTCAGCGGGTGCTGTTGGCCTTGTCGACCTCGGCGTTGTAGTCGTCCAGCATCGGCTTGTAGAACGCGTCGATGGCGCTCGTGATCTTGTTGAAGTCGTAGCTGTCGAGCTTCGTGCCATCCTTCTGCACCGCCGCATTGGCCGCTTCCGCCCCCGCCTGGTCGCCCGAAGCCAGGGCGTTGAGCAGCGTCGTGAAATCGTTCGCCGTCGTCTGCACGTCCTTTAGGAACGCGTCCATGTCCGTAGGCAGACCGGGCGCCTTGTCCTGCGAGATCGCCTTGCCAACGTCGGTCTTGATCTTGTCCACAGCGGCGCCGAGCCCCGACGTGCCGGACTGCGCGCCGATGGCGTCGAAGTCGATGAGCAGGTCGTAGAAGGACTCGTAGAACGTGCCGAGCTGCACGTAGTCGGCGGTCACGACCTTGGCGTCGCCAAGCGCCTTGCGCAGGTGGCCAATCCGCGTGTTGGCCTTGTCGATCTCGGACTTGCTGATCGCTGTCAGCCACTGGTTTTGCTGCAGGTCGCCGCTGGCCTTGGCGAGCGAAGAGTCGTCGGGGCCGATCTTGGCCTGGGCATCTTGCGACGACGTGACGAACTGCGCCACCGCCGTCCTCGTCTGCTGGAGCTCGGCCGACGACGCGGTGCTCGGATTGGTCTTCGTGAGCTTGTCGGTCAGGGAGTTCATCGCGTCCGTGTACTTGTTGACATGGTCGACGACGCCGTTGTACGCGTCCTTCGCGCTGCTGAGCCGCCCCTGCGAGTAGGCGTAGCCGACGCCGGCGTACGCCAGCAATGCCACGACGACCAAGACCACCGCGGCGACGATCGCGACGATCGGGGTCATGGTGCGCCGGCGAGGCCGGGCAGGCGCCATCGCGGGCGGCGGCGGCGGGGCGTACGCGGGCGGGGCGGGTGGGTCGGCGCTCACGGTGGCGAACTGTAGCGGGTCGGGCGCAGAACCGGGCCTGTTTACTCGGCGGGCGGTGGTACGAACGACCCGATCTTGACCTCGCCGGCGCGCGCGTACGTCCCGATCACCACGCCACTCGGCGAGATGGTGCTCCGGAGAAGGGTGAAGCCCGCGGGAATGGTTCCCCGGGCGAACAGGCGCTTGCCCGTGCCCAGCACGACCGGAAAGGTCTTCAGCCACAACTCGTCCACCAGGTCGTTTTTCAGCAGCGTCTGGATGAGGTCTCCGCTGCCGTGAACCTGCAGCTCTGGGCCGTCTTCCGCCTTGAGCTTCTTGATCTTGTCGACCACGTCGCCCGTGATCAAGACGGTGGTCTTCCAGTCGAGGTTGACGGGGCGGTGTGACACCACGTACTTGGTGGCGCTGTTGATTCCCCGTCCGGTCTCGTCTGTCACCTTCGGCCAGAAGGTCGCGAAGATGTCAAAGGTTCTCCGGCCCAGGAGAAGGTCGAAGGGATGCCCCATCTGCTCGCCCATCGCCTGACCCACCACGTCGTCGAAGTAGCCGACCGACCAGCCCCCGAATTTGAAACCACCCGAGGTGTCCTCTTCCGGGCCTCCCGGGGCCTGCATGACGCCGTCGAGGGTCATGAACGTCAGAACGATCAACTTCCTCATGTCTTCTGCCTAGCCTCCTGGATTCAGCTCTTGCCGGTAAAGACGACAACACAGCCAAGAACTCATCGGCCAATAAGTGCCGGCGAGATGGGGAACTCGCGCCAAGACGCCTAAACTCGGACTTTAGCGGGGCATGAGCAGGGGATTCCGGGACGCCGATGACACCCAGCAAGCCGCCGGCCGCGAGGCTGACGATGCGATCCAACGCATCCACGCCGCGACAGAACGCCAGTCCCAGCACGCCGCCGAGCTTCGTGATCGTGGCTCGTACGGAATCTGCGAGACATGCGGTGGGCCGATCGGTCAGGAGCGCCTCGAGGCGGTGCCCGATGCCACTCGGTGCATAAAGTGCCAGGGCCAATGGGAGACGGACCTCAGGAGCGGCTGACCAGGATTGGCATCAATCTGCAATGACTCGGTCGACTGGTGGACCGGTTCTCCGAGAAAAATGTGCGACGTGGGCGGTGGCTGCTGCGTTCCTAAGCTGGTGTCGTGAAAACGGGTGAGATCCGCGACGTTCGGCGGCCATCAGCGACCTGGGAGTGGATCTCTTTCGGGGCGATCCTCGCCCTTGTAGCGCTTCAGATAGTCCTGTTCCTCTATCTAGTGACAATCGGATGGCAATTCAGAAGTCTGATGCTTCCACCCGGGGATCCAGAAATCGCGGTCAGGACCAGGACCGCGCTCGAGAATGGTGTCTGGCTGGTCGTGAATGTTGTGGCAGTGGCCGTGTACCTCCTCCGCCGGAGACGGTTCGGACGATATGTGCTGCTCGCCGTCCTTGCTGCCGACCTGATGAACTCTCTATTTGCCGCATTCGGCTTCCTGCGCATCGCCGATTCGACGACCGCCATTCAATGGTTGGTGGCGGCGCTCGTGCCACTGGCGGCGCTGGTGCTGCTGTGGCACCAGCCCAGCGAACCCATCAACTCTCGGAAATCCCAAACGCCTGGCGGGCCTTAGTTTCCGTAACGGAAACCGGGGCTATATCCTCATGGGCCCGAGAATCAAACTCACGCGACAGAAACCACCTGGTTGAAAACCCGTTTCTCAATCATGAAGATGGCCTTAGCGGTGTCGGCGGTCCTACTTTTGGTGGGCTGCGCACAGGCTGCACCGGAGGCTTCGGCATCACCAGCCGTTACTAACGCCGCACCTGTCGCAGTCTCGCCTTCAGGCGTCGGCCCGAGTCCTTCGCTGGCAGCCTCGCCTACTGGGCTGACGTGTAGCCTTCCGATGGTCGTCGACTCAGCTCCAGGATTCATCACTTTCCCTGCGGGGTCATTCAAGGCTGATCCACGAGCGAACATCGTCCGGGTCTCTGGATGGCCCTTTGGTCCGGCGATGATCTACGACCGGCCATACGCACGATGGCTGACCATACCGAGGTGGTTGATTTCGACCGACGGCTCGCAATACCTGTTTCGCGGAAACGACGGCAGCGTTCATCTCGTGACTCTGTCGATCGACAGTGACAACGTGCTTGTGGCTTCGGCTTCCTCGCCCAGCGGCAGCGGCTGGTTTCCGGTCGGAATCACCAGGGATGCGGCCTACATCGCGACTGCCAGCAATATGACCGGCCCCGCACCGGCTCCATTTTTTGGACTCTGGTCAGTGGCGCTCGATGGCACCGGATTGAAATCGATAACCCCGTCTGGCGTGTGGACGATTATTGGATCGGGCGCAGCATGGGGCGTCACGGCTCAGACGGCAGCGACCCTGAATCGTCTAGACCTATCGACGGGTGCATCGACAGTCTGGGCCGCACCGGCCGATGGCGGCGTGTCCCTCTATGACGTTGATGCTGTGGGGAATCCCGTCATCGGAGTCGCCAGCGGCGACTATTTTGGGGTGGCTCTAGTGACCGCAAAGGACACCCTCATGACGATCACCCTCCCCCCTGGAACTAACTGGGGAGGACTCGGACATCGAGTCCAGAACGGCTTAGCCACCCGGTCTGCCATTTGGATTACGGTGGAAGACGGTTCGCTCCTGTTCTCGTCGGACGGCATCGACTTCAACCTGGCGGCAACTGTGGCCGGAGTATCCAACGTCGCAGCTGAGTGCGCCTAACCTTTAGAGCTCAACGGCAGGCCTGATCAGCGTAAGCGCCCGCCTCCCCGCGACCTCGGTTCGCGTTACGGAACGCATGGTGGGCGGTGATGGGTCACCGACGCCGCTGACAGACAGGCTGAATCTGATGATCTGAATACGATCAGGCGGTGCTCCAGCGTCGGGCTGTCGCGTTCACAGGCCCCGCGGCGCCGTTTTGAGTACCTGCTCGCATTCGTGACGGTCGTAGACGAGGCCCACCTTCTTGAACGCGGGTCTGGGATTTCCGTAGACCTTGTCCCACAGGCGGTCGTTACTGACAAGCGCATCTAGGAAGACTCTCTGTGGTTCGGAGAGGGGATGGGTTGAGTTGTAGGGTTCCGGAAAGGCCCGATTGAGCAGGGGCGCAATCTCGTGCTCGATCGTGTAAGCGGATGCGACGCTGACAATCTCCAACGCGCTCGGAAGAAGATCTTCAAACAAGTTCGCACGCTCGCTCGCAGCTCTAACGAAGGTGAAGCGCGGACGCATTTCAAACTGGGGAAGTCCCTCAGCCAAGTCGTCGATCTCGGTTGGATGTGCAACCGCTTCTAGGAGCAATCGAGTTGCCTTCGGATCGTGTTCGAGAGCAGGCGCCAGCGCCGCGCATGATCTAACGAGAAACTCCGGGTCGTCTAGTAGGCGATTTGGCTTGCCGCCGAGCTGTCCGATCGACAGCGCCATTGACGCTCGATCGCGGGCTTCGCCTTCGAAGGCCATGGCCTCCAGAGCGCCAAGGACCTTCGTTTTGAATTCGTCGTCCCCGAGGGCCAGAGCAAACTTTGCGGCGGCATTGGTCGCACTCTTCCTGACGCCAGGCTCAGTCGAAGTTAGATGCACCAAAACGCGTGGGGCGATCTCAGGGAGGACAGACCGGCTTTTCAGAACCGCACGCGCGACGAGGACATCCGCAGCTTCCGCGAATGTATCGTCCGGCTTGTCATAACCGTAATCCCCACGCCACATCTTCTCAACCGTCTTCTCGATGTCCTCGCTCCTTGGAAGAGCCAGCTGCTGCACTGCCGAACCCGACGACTCGTTGGTGGCTGCCTCAGCGACGGCAGCGAGGAAATCGATCAAGGATTCCCGCAGTAGCCTGGGGGGCCGGTCCATGTCGGTCCAGTGCGCAACCGCCACTAACGTCCGCGTGTCCGTCAACAACCGACTGACTCTCACCGCGGCCGGAGCGGTTACCGGGTATGTAGTTCCTTGATGCAGAACAGCACCCCAGAGATGATCGAGCGCACGCTCTCGTTCGCCGGCATTTGGTGACAGCAAGTGGTCAAGGTGTCCGGGTGTATCAGTCGCGGGTCCGTACGCGTGCGAAAGATGCGCCCAATCGGTACGATCCCCCATCGCCGTATCACCCATCATTCCGCGACCCGGGATCCCGGTTCACGAAGTGAACTTATCTTGCCACCTCCGTCAGGAGGTCAAAAGTACCGATTTGGTACTCACGGATGCCTGGTCTTCGGGTAGCGCCCGAACAGCCTCTGGGAGCTCCATTTTGATCTCACGTTCGACGGACGTGATGTCTCTGCCGCAGCACGGGCAGTTCACGCCATCCTGAAAAGCCGGGACGTCGCCGAGTGTGCGCTCCGTTAGGTATCGCTAGGCCCTGATACCTCGCACAGCGCACACTCGGCGTTATCGGGGGCGCAAGACGAAGCCAGTGGTGGGCGGTGATGGACTTGAACCAACGACCTCCTCGGTGTAAGCGAGGCGCTCTAGCCAACTGAGCTAACCGCCCCTACCGTCACTCCCACTGTCACGGCGCTTGGCCGCGGGCGGTTGGTGACCGTTCTTGGGCTCGCCGAAGGCGGCGCGCAGTTCGACGTCGCTGTAGTACTTCTGCCGGCCAGGGCGACCGTAGGCGTGGAGCTGGCCAAGCGCGACCGCGCGGTAAACCTTCTCTTCTCGAAAGCCCCACAAGGCGTGGATCTCCTCGAGGTCGTGCAGCAACACGACGTTGCTTGGCGACGGCCAATGCTTTTGCTCTTGACTACGCGGGAGATCTGGCCTATTCTCCGCGTGTTCTTCGGCCATACGTCAGCAGTTTAGAGGAGTCGAAGTCAAGTGTCAGCAGCCTCAGGGAGCCGGCACCCGTCCCACTCGCGGGGCGCTCACAAGCTGCTCGGCTGCCCAGGCCCCGGCGACGCCGACGCGGCCTTCGTGTTGCGGCGGCGATGGGTAGCTCAGCGCGAGGCCGGCGAGCAGGACCATGGCCGCGATCACCACCCCCAGGCGATAGATGTTCGGCACTGCGCGGAGTCTATCGCGTGAGGGTCGCCATCGAGCGCGACGCCGACCCCGGACCGGTTCCTCGATCCCGGTCCGGGCTCCGCTTCGCGGTCGGCGACGAGGTGCGCTGGCTGGGCCAGGCCTGGCTGATCACCGCCGAGCACCGACACCCGCGCTACGGGCGCTTCTTCCACCTCGAGGGCGAGAACGGCGCCTATGACCTGGTCCACGAGAACGGCAACGACGGGCACATGGAGCCGCTGCACGCGTGAGAGTGATCGCGCCGGTGCCCGCCGGCCTCCGTCTCGAGCGGATGGGTTTCTGGTCGCTGCAGGTCACGCTGCTCCACAACCGGATCAACGAGGCCGATGACTTCGAGCAGCTGGAGGCCGATGCGCTTGCCTTGTTGATTGCCATCGCGCAGTACCGAGCGGCTCGCGGCGAGTGAGGCTCTTCCGTCGCATGGAGTCGATCGAGTCGCTCGCCGATGCCATGGACCGCTGCGATCCGCGCACGGCGAGCCTGACCCCGCTGCTCGAGGACAACTCTCGCTTTGGAGCGCGGCTCCGACCCTCCGCAGCGGACTTTCTCGATGACGGTTTCCGGTTTCACTGCTCGCGCTGCGGCGCCGGGAAGTCCGGCAAGCGATCGCGGTGCAGCTGCGCTGACGCGCTCGCGTCGTCGTGAGCGACTCCCTCTACAAGTTCCTCTACGCCGGCGGTCTCTCTGCGCACGGCTCGACGCGCTGGACGATCGGCGAGTGGCAGACCGTCAAGGGTCCGCTCGAGCTCTGCGGCAATGGTTTTCACGCCTCGCGGTCGCCGGTCGACGCATTGGCCTTCGTGCAGGGCCCGATCCTGGCTGAAGTCGAGGCCAATGGCGGCCACCTGGCCGACACCGAGAAGGAGTGCTGGCGCTCGATGCGCGTCATCCGCGCCTGGCAATGGACCTCACAGGAATCTGTGCGCCTGGCCGTGTTTTGTGCCGAGCTGGCGTTGCCGAATTGGGAAGCGAAGTACCCCGCCGACGGCCGCGTGAGGGCGGCCGTCGAGGCCGCCCGAGTCGTGGCCGTCGGCGGGGTACTAGACGAGTCGGCGGGGTCGTCGGCGGGGTCGTCGGCGGCGGCGGCGGCGTGGTCGGCGTGGTCGGCGTGGTCGTCGGCGGCGGCGTCGTCGGCGGCGGCGGCGGGGTCGTCGGCGGCGGCGTCGTCGGCGGCGGGGTCGTCGGCGGCGGCGGCGGGGTCGTCGGCGGCGGCGGCGGCGGCGTGGTCGGCGAAGTCGGCGAAGTCGGCGTGGTCGTCGGCGAAGTCGGCGGCGGAGGCGGCGGAGGCGGAGGCGGCGGCGGAGGCGGCGTGGTCGGCGAAGTCGGCGGCGGCGGCGTCGGCGTCGGCGTCGGCGGCGGCGTCGGCGTCGGCGGCGAAGTCGGCGGCGCGGGAAAAGATGCGCCTCTACGTCGTCGGGCGCATCCCGCATCTGGCCGTCGCGGAGCTTGCTGCGGCTAGGAGCACATAGCCGGGTGCCCGCCTTCCTCATCGGCTATGTGCTCGGCATCCTCACCGGACCACTCGCCGTCTACGGCGTCGCCTTCTATTTCTCGTCGCGCGACAAGCGCACGGATCGGCCACGGCCGTCCTAGCGCGTTACGCCTCGCGCGCTGATCGTCAGGCGGCTTACCGCCGGCGACAGCAGGGTCTCTCGGAGTCTTTGCCGCGCCAGGACAACCGGCACGGCCGTCGCTCCCTTCGCGCCGCCGTTTCCAACGGACTCATCGGCGCCGGGACTTCCAGCACCGCCCCAGCCAACGTCACAGCAACGTCCATCCCTCAGTCCCGCGCCGAGAGTCCATGGCCAGATCCAGCCTCGCACTAATTCTGCGCGACGAGCGCGGTCGCATCCTCGAGACGCCGATCGAGGTCCGGCTGTGGGGCAAGGTCGCCGGTCCCTGGAACACCGAAGGCGTCGGTCCCGACGACTGCTGGTACTTCGGCGCCCGGGCGCGAAATCGCTGGGGCTATCCGCGCATCTGGTGGCCGAACGCTGATGGCCGGCTCGTCATCGGCGCGCACGTCGCGGCCTACGTCCTCACTTATGGACCGGTGCCCAAAGGCCTGGTCGTCTGTCATCGCTGCAATCACAAGTGCTGCTGCAATCCGTCGCACCTCTTCGCGGCCACGCAGAGCGCGAACACCAAGCAGGCCTGGCGCGACGGCCTGGTCCGCCGCGGAGCGCCGGCGTGATCGAGCTACAGCCCGAGGTCGACGCGGTTCGCGCGAGCTGGCGCGCCTTTGCGACTCACGCCGCGCTATGCCCGGGATTCTGCGAGCCGGTCGCGCAAGAGTGTCGACGCCCGGGCCGGCAATCAAACGACCTCGATCCCCTGTGGGACAGCTGCTGCATCGAGGCCGGCCAGGAGCTCTACGGCCAGTGGCGGCTCAGCGTAGGGACACTCAAAGAGGCGGAGCGCCGCCCGTGATCACCTTTGTCAATAATCGCTATGAAGCCGAGCGACGCGACGTGCTGCTCGCCGTGCGCTTCCTGCTCCAGCGCCGGGGTGGCATCGGATGGTTCTCGCGTCGCTACCTGGCCAACAAGGCCCTGCACCGGGGCAGCAGTCGCTCATTCGAGCACGTCCAGTCGCTCATCGCCATGGGCGAGCTCTGCCGCGTGAGTGCCCGCGGGCGAGGCCATGGCAAAGGGCGGACGCTCTATTGGCTACCCGGCGTGCCCCGCGCGAAGGTCATGCACGAGCTCGAGGAGGAAGGTATGCCGCTCGCCGCGGTGCGCGCCGCTGAGCGCTTTTTTTTGACACCAAAAAAGGAACCCAGTTGGGACCGAACACAGTCCCTTCGGGGTTTACACCCCTCAGGGCCTGAGAAAAAGGACGCGCGCGCGGTCAAACTTAATGGTCCCCGACCGCGCGACCATCCTCCACCGCTCCCGAGCGGGCCACGACGCCCTCAACCCAAGCCAAACCAGGTTTCTGGCGCTCCGCCGTCCCTCCGACGGCTGGCGAGGCCAGGGTTGGAGTCCGTCGCCTCGATCCTCGGCCGGATCACCGAAGACCCAGCCACCCATCCCTTCGGCTGCGGCTGTGCGCCGTGTCACAGCGGTACTGTTGATGGGGCTTAGCGCGAGCAAGGTCCTAAGCTTCGCCCTCTGATGCTCGCTCGATTCTGGTACGGGCTCGGCGCCCTCCTGCGGCGTCGCCAGGCGGAGCTGCGCCTGGCACGGCCCGCGCAGCTGCACCATGTCGACCCCGGCCTGGTCGTCAGCCGGCAGCAGGCCGAGCGCGCCCTGGCGGCCAGCCCCGAGGACCTCGAGCTCGAGCAGGGCCTGCGCCGCGGCCGGTCCGGCGTGGTCTTATGGTCGGCCCAAGAGGCGGCCGAGGCCCTGGCCGGCGCCCGCGACGACGCCGAACTGCTCCGCATCACCGACGAGCTCCTGCCGCCCATCGCGCCCGGTGGCGTCGGGGGCGTGGGTATCAGCTCCATCGGTAAGACTCGGCCGAAGAAGCTGACGCCCTGGCAGCAGGCGCTCGAGGAGCGCCCGCCGGACAACGCGGACCCGCCCAGCGACGAGCAGTGAACGGCGAGCGAGCGCGCGTCTTTCGCCAGGCCGGCCGCTTCGCGACCACGGTGCCTGGGCTGGCCGAGATCCGGACCATTCTTTTCGGGGAGCGCTTCCGCGCCGGCTTCGGCCTGCGCGACCCGGCCTATATGCCGCTGCACGCCCACGAGGCGGCGGAGTATCGCTTCAGCCGCGGCCAGAAGATGTGGGACAAGTACCACTCCGCCGAAGAGCTCGAGGCGTATATCGACCAGGCGCCCGACATCGACATGGTCGGCGTCGACGACAACAGCCAGCGCTGGTACGACGACGCCGCGCGTCTGGCCGCCAAGTGGATCAAGAACCGGATCCGCGTCGTGCCCGCGGAGGCGCGCCTGGTGGTCACCTTCTGGGCCGAGATGGAGTCGGTGTTCCCGCGCCTGGCCGGCCTGCGTTTGTCAACGGCCCAGCGCGAGTGGGCGACGGCCGCGGCCTTCCGAATCTTCGACGCTTACCGCTTCGACCGCGAACTCAACAGTCAACGCTGATTTTGTTGACATGTCACGTTGCGGCGGAGGCCTCGGCGAACGTGACATGTATACGTTGACATGTCACTCGGCCTGATCGCAGGCTGCAGGACACACTTTGGCCGAGCCCTCTCCGGCTGTTGACAAGTCAACGCAGGCCTTCTCCGGGAAGGTCCGGCGGCTTCACTGGACCTGCCGTTACGTCGACTGTGGCCGCTCCTTCGCGACCTATACCCGCCGCGGCCTGCGCGTCACCTGCCCTCATTGCCACCGCGTTCAGGAAGGCCCTGAGGGCGTGCGCCGGCTGCTCGAGAAGGTGAGCAAGAAAGCCAAGCCCACGACAGCCACCCCGCTGGTCGTGGTCGCCGCCAACGGGGCGCCCGCTGCGCGCCGCAAAACGCCCCCAGCGCCTGCCGGCATGCAGCGTGCGCAACCGAAGGCGGTGACCAAAATTTCGTCGCCGGCGCCGAAAGTTTCGTCTGCCCCAGCCGCCAAAGAGCGCAGCCTCGTCGACCGCCTGATGGGCTTCAGCTGATGGCCGCGCCCTGGTGGAAGGATCCGGTAACGCAGGGTTACAACCCGCCGGTGGAGCCCGGCGAGGACATCGGCACGCCCTTTCACACCCCGGTCACGGCGCTGCTGCCGGGCACCGTGGTCGGCGTCAGCTTCGGGGGCTACGGTGCGCGCGTCGATGTGATGACCGCGGCCGGCGACGTCTACTACCAGCACCTCGACACCATCGCGACCGGGATCCGCAAGGGCGCGTCGGTCACGGCCGGCCAGGACCTCGGCTTGTCCGGCGGCCAGCTCTACGGCGGCAACCTCCCCAACAGCCCGCTCAACTCCACCGGCGCGCACATCGAGGTCGGCGAGATCGTGGGCGGGAAGCCGGTCGATCCCTCGCAGCTGATCGCCGGCGGCCCGCGCTTTGCTCAGTTTGCGGGAAGTCTCGACCCGCAAAATCTGGCCATGCAGGCCGGCGCGGCCGTAGGCGCTTCGGCCAGTGGTGCGGTGGCGCAGGCCGCGCAGGCGGGTCAGGGCCTGGTCAATGTCAACTTCCCCGATCCGTTCGCCGGCCTGATCGGCGCCGGCCAAAGCGCGGTCGGCGGCGTGACCCAGTTGGTCAAGCAAAACATCATTCCGCTCGTCGTGGCCGCGATCATCATCCTCATCGTGCTGGGCACCGGCCAGCAGACGCAGAAGGTGCCGCAGCCGGTACCGGTGCCGATCCCGGTCTGATGAACGACGTCGCCACGCTGCGCGTTAGCGGCAACACGCCGCGCCTACTCAAGGAGGGCGAGCGGCCGCCGGCGCCGGCCGAGCAGGAGCTGCCGCCCGAAGAGCTCGAGGTCCCGAGTCTTTACTGGACGCCGGACAAGGCGCAGCACATCGTCGCCCGCCTGTGCCACGCCGGCTCGAAGTTCTACGGTCCCTCGGTCAAGGCCGCGGAGTGGGAGCTGGAGTTGATCGGCGACCCGGCCGCCGCGGTCATGAACGACTGGGTCCCGCTCCGCGTCGGCGCCTCATCAGACAAGTGGGCCAACCTGATCGCGCTCGGCGTGGTGACCGCGATCATCGTCGCGCTCCGCCTGCCCGACATCCTCGAGGTCCACGGCGTGATCAAGCCTTGGCAGTCCAAGCGGCCGCAAGCCGCTGCGGAGCAGGAGACACCACAGCTGCAGCCGGCGTTCAACCCCGCGCCGGCTGCAGCTGCTCCAGCTCCGCCGGCGCAGCCGGGGAGCGTGGCCGGGACCTTCGAGCCGCAGCTGGTCGGTGCGAGTGGTCATGTCAACGGCGGCGGCGACGAGAGCAAGGTCCGCGAGCAGGTCTACGGCGCGCAGACCGTCGGTGGCGGCGGCTCCTTCGTGGCGAGCAACGAGTGATGGCTGCAAACAAGGAGTGGCGCAAGGACCCTGACTTCGTCCGTCAGGACGATGACGAGGATGACCTGGTCCAGCAGCTCGAGCTCGAGGAGACCTGGACCCAGCTCTTCAGCGCGGTGGAGCAGGTCTTCGTCGGTGAGGGCGGTGGCTTCATCAAGGGCACGTGGCGGGCGATGTTCAAGGGCTTCGTCTGGCAGGCCAAGAAACGCGTCGCCGTCGACCCCGAGGGCTCGCGTGCCTACGTTCTCGAATCGATGCAGCTGATCAGCGCCTGCCTGCGCATCGAGCCGCGCGAGCTCTTCCCCGACCTCAAGCCGAAGAGCGAGGCGCCGGCGCTTGCGTGAGCGGCGAGAAGAGGAGCCCCGACCCCAAGGTGATCGCGCTCGACAACCTGGAGCGGCGGGTCTTCTGGTACAGCCTGGTGGTGATGCTCTGCCTGGCCGGCGCGGCGATCGCGACCAGCCTGTTGATCAGCGCCACCCAGAAGAGCCTGGACCAGGTCGAGGAGCTGAGCGAGCGCGCCGCCCGCAGCAGCGCGCCCGTGGTGGCCTCGCCATCGGAGCCGCCGAAAACCTGACCATCGTCGGTCAGGGCCGCTGCGGCAAGACCTCGCTCGTCAAGCAGCTGCTGCCGGCGATCGCGTCCTCGGTCGTCATCGACACCAAGCAGTCGCTCGAGGACTTCGCCGACGAGCGCTGGGGCTTTGTCACCTCGGACCCAGAGGCCATCTGCTACCACCCGCGCGTCGTCTTCCAGGTCGACATGCACAGCCCCAAGGGCCTGCGCGATTACGACCGCGCCCTCGACCTCATCTGGACGGTGCGCGCGGACCCCGCCGGCCGGCCGGCGGTGACCGTGCTCCTCGACGAGGCCAAGCATTCGGGGGCGACCAACGCGCGGCCGTTGCTTCGCCGCCAGGTCTTCAGCGGCATGGGCCGCGGCGTCGGCACGTGGGCGCTCTCGCAGAACCGTTTCGGCGTCTACGCCAACCTCTACAGCGACGCCTTTCACATCATCGCCTTCCGCATGCAGTCGTCGAGCGAGCGCGGCGTGCTCGAGGCCGACATCGGCGTCCCCTGTGAGGTGTTGAAGGACCTCGAGGACCACCACTTCATGTACTGGCGCCAGGGCGCGCGCGAGTGGTCAGGCCCTCACAGCTTCCAAGTTTGAGGCCCTGATTTTGTTGACATGTCACGTTGCGGCGGGGGCCTCGGCGAACGTGACATGTACACGTTGACTGCGTGAGGGCAGCGCGCGCAATCTGCGCGCAGCGTGATCGACCTGACCAAACCGTACAACTGGCTGGCCATCGTCTTCGTCATGATCGTCGCCGGTTTTGTCCTCAAACAGCTGGGCAACCGCGTGCCGGTCGTGCGTCAGATCAACCAGGCAAGCGGCCAAGCCGCGTAGCCGATGGCTGTCCAGGCGCCTCCCTATGCGCCGCTGGCGCTGCCGCGTCGCTACCCGCTGATCACGCACGTCGAGGGCACCATCGCGTGGCTGAAGAACACAACCTCGACGCCGCTCCGCGTCGACCCCTCGGGGCTGCTCGGCGGCCTGCTCATCACCTTCAAAGGCACGAACACCACGACCGCCACGGCGCCGACGGCGACCAACGCCTCGCCTTATGGCATCCTCGGCCGCGTCACGCTCTCCACCGGCGGCGGCGTGGGCAAGACGGTCGACGTCAACGGTTATGAGCTGAACATCGCCGAGCGGATCCGCGAGGCCGACTATGTCGACGACCCGGTCGTGGGCGTGGCCGCGTCGACGGCGAACACGATGACCTTTGCCATCTTCGTCCCCGTCTGCGTTCGCCTGGGTGACCTCTACTCACAGTGGACCGACCTCTTGGGCGCCATCTTCACCGGCGACCCGCAGGTCACGTGCAACGTGACGCTGCAGATGCTGGACGAATTCGCCATCTTCTCCAACCAGACCGCGGCCGCGGCGGCGATCGCGGGCACCTTCACAGTCACCAGCTTCAAGTACGACGTCCCCAACCCCGACCGCGACCCCATGCTCCTGGCCGCCATCAGCTGGACCCACCAGCTGATCGAAGAGCGCCTCGACGCCACCGCGAGCCAGAACCCCTACCTGCTGCCCACCAACGAGCCGCGCGTCTACCTGCGCCACTTCCTGCTCTACAGCGAGCAGGCGGCGGCGCCGCAGAACGCCAAGACCTACAAGAACGGCGTCATCACGCTCTGGGACCTCAACCTGCAGGACTACTTGCACTTCTTCGAGAACGTGCCCGAGCAGGCGATCCTGGAGTCGCAGCTGCGTCGCTACGTCGTCAACCTGCCGGCGGGCAGCTACTGCGCCGACTTCGGCGCCTCGATGTACCGCACGCAGTGGCTGCCCGTGGAGCGGGTCAGCCTGTTCAAGTCGGCCCCCACCATCACGGCGCCGGGCGCCGGCGCCGCGGTCTCTGTCTGTCAGGAGTCGATCATTCCGTCGCCGCTGGCCCGGAAGTGGATCAACTCCGGCGTCGCTCAGGGAACCAAGCTCCAGGCGGCATAGCTCAGGGCGATGACACCCTCAGCCCTGAACCGGATCCACGAACGACGGTGGGCGCCGCTGGCCCAGGTCACCGACCCTTACGCCTCGAGCGTCTTCGCTTCCAGCTACGCGTCAGTCGAGCAGTTCAACCCCCAGCGCTACTACGCCGAGACGGGCATGACGTCGCGCTCGCTGCCCACCGGGACCACCGGTCCCCAGGCCACCGGCGCCACCGCGCCGGCGCCGCCGCGGGTCTGGATCATCATCGGGGTCATCGCGGTTGTCATCTGGGCCCTGGAGCGGCACAAGCTGCGCCTGCGCAAGGTGCTCGGGTAGGCGGCGGTGAAGCAGGTCGATGCCTTCCTGCTGGTGCTGCTCGTGATCCTGGCCGGGGTCGCCTTCCTCAACTTCGGCAACGTCAGCCTGGCCTCGGGGCCGGGCGGGGTCGGCTTCGGCGCCGGCTTCAAGAGGCAGTGACCAAGTGGTCCGCCTCATCGTGGCTGTGATCATCATCGCCGCCGTGGTCCTCCTCTTCAACAAGGCGGCATCCGGCCAGTGAAACCCATGCACCTGTGGATCGCGGCCGCGGTCATCGTCGGCGCGCTTCTCTACTTCGGTGGCGGGGGTAAGCGCTACGTCGGCGGCATCAGCGCCTCGAGCCCCAAGGGCGCCGGCGGCGCCGACGCCAGCAGCGCGCTCCCCCGCGGCTACCGCTCGGACGCTCCCAACAGCCCCTACACCGCGACGGCGCAGTGACATGGCGGCTGCCATCAGCCAGCTGAGCCCCAGGGCTCAGGCGGTCTATCGCAACAACCCCGACCTGGCGGCCAAGCGCGCCCAGCAGGTCGCCGCATCATCCAATGGCGGGTCGGACGCGGCGTCGAGTACGCCGGCGAGCGACACCTCGTCGAGCGGCGGCGGCATCGAGTTGCCCGACTTTTCCGGCGTGGGCCAGTCGATCCTCGCCCGGCCGCTGCTGGTCGTCGCCGCGCTCATCCTCGGCCTGGTCTTCTTCGGCCGGTTCGTCAGGCCGATCAACCTCAGCACCTCGCAGCTGACGACGCAGCAGTACATCGACCAGCAGAACCGCAAGGTCGCGCTGATCAGCGACACCATGCCCGGCCGGATCATCCGCACCAATCCCGCCAAGCTGGGCGCGGCATGAGCCCCGCAGCCGCGACAGCGGGCATCTTGCCGCCCAAGGGGGCCACGGTCAGCATCCTGGGCCGCAAGGTGAGCTGGGACGCGCTGCTCGTCGCCGGCGCCGGCCTACTCGGCGTGGTCTTCCTCTACAAGATCGGTCAGCCGACTCAACAGGGATCGCCGATGAGCACGGTCGATCCGTCCGGCGGGGGCGCCGACGCGGCCTCGCTCTCCACCGTGCCCGCGCCACCCCCGTCCTCCATTGTCAATCCCTACGGCGGCCCGGTCAGCTACACGGATGGCTCGAGCGGGGGGCTTCTGGTCCCTCCGATCGCGCCTCAGAACGTAACCAGCCAGCCGCCGAATCCTTACAGCGGGACGGCCGCGGCCGCGCCCCAGGGCGGCGCCAATATCTCGACACGGAATACATCCGGGGCAACTTCTGCTCCTGTCGGGTCGGTGGCGGGAACCGCTTCGGCAATCGTCTCCGCACCGGCGACGGGATCAATCGCTGGCATCGCCGCCGCGATTGTTCCGGCTGCCGCACCATCGACGGTCGTCGGCGCCGGTGGCGGCGGCTATCTGGAAGGACACGGCGCAACGGCATGAACAAGCTCAGCCTCGGCGACGTCGTCATCCAGGACTTCTGGGTCCACCTCGCCGGCCTGATCGCGATCGCGGTCGGCCTGGTTGACCTCTGGTACTTTCGCCAGCTCAGCCACGACACCGAGCTCCTGCTCATGGTCGGCGGCTTCGCCGGCATGGGCCTGAAGATCGTCAACGGCACCGCGGCCGCGCTCCGCCAGGCCGCGCTCGACACCGCCTTCGCCGCGGCGCGGACCGCGCAGCTGGCCGCGAACAGCGCCGTCAGCGCAGCGAGCCCACCTACAGGAGGTCCCAGCAGTGGCACACCGTAAGAAGTCGCGCAAGCGCCTGCCGCCGCGACGCAAAGACGGCCGCTTCAAGAAGCGGAAGAGGTAGTCGATGGCCATCCAAGAGAAGCTGATCGCGCCCGGCTCGCTGGCCGACGCCGTCGCGCTCCAGGACGGCCTGCATAACCTGATCGAGACACCCGAGTTTCAGCAGGTCATGAATCAGGCCGTGGCCAGCTTCTTCGGCGGCATCTTCGAGCCCGACCTGATGGAGCGCCTGCGCCGCTACATCGCCGCCGGCGACCGCCACGACTCGCGCTCCTACTCGATCCGCGACGCGGCCCACGGCGGCCCGATCAAGATCGCCGAGCGCGACCCCTCGCGCGTCTTCCTCATGGTCTCCAACCTGGGCGCCAACCTGGTCTACGTGGGCGGTCGCCAGGTCACCGTCGGCGGCCCCAACGACGCCTCGGGCGGCATCCCCATCCCGGCCAACAACTACCCGCCCTTCGTTATCAACGACAGCGTCGGCGAGCTGTGGGCGATCACCGCCAACGACGGCATGGACCTCCGCGTCCTCGACGTCGCCGGAGGCGTCTGAGGTGGGCGCTTGCGCAAACCGCGCAGGGACGAGGCGCCCGACCTGCAGACGCAATACGAGCAGCTGCTCGACCAGGTCTGGGACTCGGAGCGCCGCGAGCGCATGAACGACCGCATCGACGCGCTGGCCCGCGCTGACCAGGCCAGGCCACACCATCACAAGAGCAAGGAGCGATAGATGGAACACGACGAATTCTTCTTCGACGACGGCGGCCAGATCAGCGTCGCCAGCACGCCGGCAGGCGTGACGGTTTACCAGGGCGCGGCGGGCACCCAGGGCCGCGGGGCGACGCTGCTCACGCCCGACCAGGCCGAGCAGCTGGCTGCGGCGCTGAGCCGGCACGCGTCGCAAGCCCGCGGCGACGCGCCGGAGAGCGCCGAGGAGCCAGCAGCGGCCGCCGAGGAGCCAGCAGCGGCGCAGTAAGGCCGCAGGTCATCAATGGGCCGCTGGGACGATCTTCTCGAGCAGGCCTTGGGCCCGACTCCGCGGGCGGGCGTCGCCCTCCCGCCGGGCCACGAGCCGTTCGTCGGCCACGAGGTCGCCGACACCGAGGGCACGCAGTCCTTCACCTTGGCCGCCGGCACCTCGCTCGATATCAGGACCAGCTTCATCATCGGCTCGGTCATCGTCGACAACAACACCTCGCAGTGGATCAACATCCCGGACGCGACCAAGGACGGAACCGGCCGCTTCGTCCCCCCGGGCGGCGGCGGCGCCATCCCCATCCTCGGCCACATCAGCCGGGCCCGGGCCAACTTCGCCGCCCCTGGTGGGCGAACCCAGCCGGCGGTCGTGGCCGGCCAGTCGGCGACCCTGATCTTCCTCGCCGCCGCCATCCCGCCCGGCTTTGGCATCGCCGTCCCCACGCCTCCCCCCCGCTGGGCGCTGATCGGCGTCCCCGCGGTAGGCACCGGCGCCTCGGTCACCAAAGCCGCGGCGACGGGCGTGGTCCACGTCGCCGACGCCTTCGCCGGCACGATGTTCGCCAACGCGGTCCTGGCCGCCGTCTTCGCCGCCAGCGTCACCGTGCGCGACGGTCCGGTGGGCACGGGCGCCAGCCTCTTCGGCAGCCTGCTCTGCCTGGCCGGGCCGGCCGGCGGAGTGGACCACTCGCCGCCGGTCTCCTCGCTGGGCATACCGGGCACCTCGGGCAACGCCATGTCCTGCGACTTCAGCGCCGTGGTCGTCAACTCCGGCGAGGAGGTGTCGCTGGTCGGTTATGACCTCTAGATGGCACGAGGTGGTCTACACCCATGTCTGCGAGCGGCCCAGGCGCGGCCCGCTGCTCCATCGCAAAGACGCCAGCAACCTGCGCACCCACGTCATCCAGTACGACTCCCCGGAGCACGAGCTGGCCAACCTGGGCAACCCGGAGGTGCGCGAGCACGTCTGCGGCTGGTGCGATGAGCCGATGACGCGGCTGGGCGCCGCCGCCGAGCTGGCTGCGCGCGGACCCGACGCCTCGAGCCAGCGTTTCCTCGACGAGCGCTGGTGGGAGCTGCAGGGCGCGTGAGTTGGGACGATTGGGCGAGCGGAGTCCTAGCTTCCATCGGTGCACCCATCGACGAGGTCAACGTGGACACGCTGTGGGCCTGGTCGAACGCCGAGAGCGGTCCCGACGTCATGCGCTGGAACAACCCGCTCAACACGACGGAGCCCTGGCTGAGTCCGCCCTCGCACCCCATGAACTCGGTCGGGGTCCAGGCCTATATGGACGTGGCGAGCGGGGTCGCGGCCACCGTGGTTACGCTCGAGAACGGTTACTACCCGGTCATCCTCGACCACCTCAGGCGCTCGGTGCCGCGTCAGCAATGGGGCGACGCCTGCGCCAACCTCGACACCTGGGGCACCCACTGCGCCTGGATCAACTCTGTTTTCGGAACCTACACCGGTTCCCTGGGAGGTAGTGATTTGACGCCCGACCAAGACGCGCGCCTGACCCGCATCGAGCAAGCCCTCCTCGGCGAGCCGCCCGCGGCGGGCGTCGATTACCACGGCTGGTCCACTCAGGTCAGCCAGGCCTTGAGCGATCTCAAGGCCGCGATCGCCGCCCTGCCCACCGGCGGCACGGTCGATCTTGCCCCCATCAACACCAAACTCGATCGCCTGCTCGCCGAGCTACACACGCCGTAGGGCGAGGAGACCCCGTTTAGTCAGCGAGCCGGGGTCGGGCTGACTTAGCAGACCGTATCCCAAACGGGTGACAAACGTCACCCAATTGGGATACAGTAAATATGTGGGTACGGGCGTGGGATTGCCAGAACCTGAAACAGGGAGGATCATCGCTCTCGTGCAGCCCAAGACCCAAACCTCACTACGCCTCAGCACCGCCGCCCTCGCCGAGCTGCAGCGCCTGGCCGACAAGCTGGACAAGGCCAGGCCCGACGTCGTCGAGCTCGCCATCCTGCACCTCTCGGGCACCTTGGCCCACGACCAGCCGGTCTACATCGGACCCCCGCCCAAGACCCCGGCCAGCCACAAGAGGACCCAGCGTGTCGCCTAGGCCGACCACTACCGGTTGTGGTTCAATCCGCCCCGAGGGCTCGACCGCCCCGGGTCTGAGCGGGGCTCAGATCGGCCGGCCCTCACTTCCACCTCCGTTGCTGGCGCATAACTGAGGTGCCCGACTCCGCCGAGCTCCGCTGGATCGTGACGCAGCTGCATCAGCTGTCGGGATATTTGCTGTCGATCGGACCGACTGGGTCGCAGCCCAACGAGCCGGCCAACTGGCGAATCGCTGTCCGCATGGCCCGTGAGCAGCTCGAGGCCGACGCGAAAACGGCAGAGGAGCCCGCCGCTTTCATGGAGATCGAAGGTGGGACCTGGAGCGGTCAGGTCCCCGATGGCACGGTGGCGAACAACACCAAGCACTGGCTGGCCACGCAGGCGCCGGTCGGCCAAGCACCGACCTCGGAGTTGCGCTACGTCCCGCCGCGAGTAATCGCGCACTTGGAATGAGCGAGCCCGCGCTGCAGCTGCACCGCCGCAGCGACAGCCTTCTCGACGACGTCGCCCGCAGCTTCGAGCAGCAGCTGCTCAACGAAAACTTCTCACCCGAGACGGTGCGCGGCTACGGCGTCGGCATCAAGAACCTCTTCGCCTTCCTGCGCGACCACGACGTCCACGACCTGGCCGACCTCAATCGCCAGCTGCTCGAGGACTGGCAGACCTCACTCCGGGAGCGCGTGCCGCCACTCAAAGCCAACAGCCGCGGCCTCTACGCGACGTCGGCGCGTCAGCTGATCGCGTGGGCGGCGGAGCGCGACATCGTCGACCTCAAGTTGGTGCGCGCGATCGTGCGCGTGCGGACGAAGCGACACGACGAGGACGACGAGGTCCCGCCCATACCGCCGGACGACCTGCGCCTGATCATGGCCTACCTCGGGCCGCGCCGCTCGCGCATGACCATCGTCGACCTGCGCGACCGGGCGATGTTCTTCTTCTTCTTCGAGACGGGCCTGCGCGTCAGTGAGGCGCTGCAGGTCCGGCGCGACAGCTACATGTCAGGCCGCGTCCGCCAGAAGGGCGGCAATTGGGTCGACTTCGAAATCACGGCCACGGTCATCGCCATGATCCGCGACTACCTGCACGCGCGCACGGACGACGAGCCGTGGCTGTGGGAGAAGCACGGTAACAACGCCGGCGTCCATGGCCGGCTGCAGCCGTCAGGCGTCCTCGAGGCGTGGGCGCGTCTGGCTCGGCGGCTCGGCATCCCGCGCTGGAAGACGCACCAGATTCGCCACACGACAGGCACCACCGTGCATGAGGAATTCCACGGCGACGAGATCACCGTCGCCGGCGTGCTCCACCACTCGGACACGCGCACCGCGCATCGCTACGTCAAACTCAGCGAGCGGAGCAAGCAGCAGATGCTCGCCAACTTCGAGGCCTTTATCGCCGACGGCATCGGGCGCAGCTCGCCACGGATGGCGCCGGAGATGCTGGAGCGGCGATCGCCGCGCGGCGGCCGCCCGCGCTACCGCTGAGGTCTAGCCGCTAGGTCCTTCGCGATCGCCGAACGATAGAAGTCGTGGCTGTAGAAGCGACTGTCAGCCACGATCCGGAAGAAGCCGTTGATCTCGAGGACCTGGTCGATGCGCACGCCGGCGTCGAAGCTCTGTGTTTGCGCCGAGAGATTCACAACGTCGTAGACCTCGAGCCGCGGGACTCGCAGCCGAGTGGGATCGAGGCGCTCCGGTCGGTACCACATCAGTGAGAGGCGACCTATCCGAATGCTGCGCAGCTGGGCGAGACGGGTGCGCGCTTGCTCGAGCTGCTGCGATGCCCGGTCGACAGCGAGCTCGGCCTCCTCGAGGACGGTCAACGTCTGTGAAGTCGCCGAGCTATCACCTGGGTTACCTCAGGCCGCGACGGACTCGGCCGCGAACTCAAAGCCCTGCTGTTGTCCGCCCGGTTTTCCGCGACCTGCCAGTCTACCCACCCGTCAGCACACCCAAGGCAGCATTCAGCTGCGCATCTTTCGCATAGCCCAGCGACGGCTGGGCCACGTCGAATGCATCCGACGCGTTCGCCAGCTTGACCGCCACGTCTGGCGTCAGACCCTTGTGGTCGATGGTCTCGCCGTTCGGCAGGTACCACCGCTGGACTGTGAGGTGAATGTCCGAGCCGTCGTTCAGGAGGAAGTCCTGCTGCACCGAGCCTTTGCCAAACGTGGTCGTGCCCACGAGCTTGGCGCGGTGGTGCACCTGCAGCGAGCCGGCCACGATCTCCGACGCCGACGCGCTGTTGGCATCGACCAGCACCACCAGCGGCACCGTTGGCGCGGTGTGCTGGGAGCCGACCTGGTGGCGGTCGGTGCCGTTGCGGTCGCGGGTCTCGAAGGTCTCCCCGCTGCTCACGAACTGGGTGATCACATCGTCCGCGGCCGAGACGTAACCGCCGGGGTCACCGCGCAGGTCGAGGATCACGCCCACCGAGCCAGACAGTCCGTTTCTCAAGGCGGTCGCAAACTCGTTCGAGGTCGCCGACCCGAACTGGTAGATGCGCACGTACAAGACGCGGTCGCCAACGGTGGCGGAGCGAACAGTCGGCACCTGGATCTGGGCACGGGTGATGGTGAACGTCAGCGTCTGGCCGCCGCGATCGATCGTCAGCGTCACGTTCGTGCCTGCGGGCCCCTGGATCAGCGCCGTCGCCTGGTCGGCCGTCAGGCCTTTGACGTCCTTGTCCCCCACCTTGATGATCTGATCACCGCTCTTCAGGCCCGCCGTCGCGGCAGGCGATCCAGGGACCGTGCCGGTGATCGTCGGATAGCCGGAAGCGTTGAAGCTGACGTACACGCCGATGCCCGTGTACTGGCCGTTGTAGCTCTGCAGCAGCTTCTTGTACTGGGCCGGGTCGAAGTAGACCGTGTACGGGTCGCCCAGGCTGCTGACCAGACCCTGCACGCTGCCCTGCGAGAGCTTCTTCGGGTCGACGGAGCTGTCGACGTAATCCGCCTGGATGAGCCGAGCGGCCTGCTGCACCTGGGTGAGGTCGACCCGCTGCCCGGATGCATGGCCGATGAACGGGACGTACTCCGGGAACCGCTGGTCGATGTAGACGCCGCCCACGAAGCCGACCGCCACGAAAAACACGCTGGGCAGAAACCCGACGATCAGCGAGAGGACGGCGCCACCCCTCAGGGAGGCGCTCTGGCTCATGTCAGCAGACTAGCGAAGTGTCGAACGCTCAACAGCCGAGCCAGATGCACGGGTTCTTGTAGACGCCGTTGACACGAATCTCGAAATGCAGGTGCGATCCCGTCGACCAGCCGGTCGAGCCCATGAACGCCACCGTGGTGCCGCGTGGCACGACCTGGCCACTGGACAGGCCCGGCGCGTACGCGCTCAGGTGTCCGTAATAAGTCGAGTAGCCGTTGCCGTGAATGATCACCAGCAGGTTGCCGTAGCCGATGCTGCCGGGGTAGAGATAGGCCACGCCGGTGTCCGCGGCCACGATCGGAGTCCCGAGCCCGTCGGCGATGTCGATGCCCGTGTGGATCTTGTGCGGCCACGGACAGCTGGGGTCGTAGACCTCGAGATAGAACGACGAGCAGCCGAAGCCCTGCGTGATGCATCCGAACCCGCACGCGGGCACAGGCCATTCGAACACGCCGCTGCCACCACCCGCCTTGATGGCAGCAGCGTCATAGGCCAGAGCCAGCTGGGCCACGTTGGCGTCGATCGCCGCGCGCTCGGCCTGGACCTGAGCGTACTTGGCGTTCAGCTGCACCTGCAGCTTCTCCTCGGCGACGACGGCCGCCTTCTGCGTCTCCAGGTTCTTCTCCATGTCCGCCTTGGTCGCCTGCTGCTGCTTGAGCAGGGCCGAGACCTGCGCACGCTGGGCCTCGAGGTCGCTGTTGGCCAGCGCGATCTGCGTGTGCTCGTCTTCGAGGTCGCTGAGCAGCCGCTTGTCGGAGGCGGCGATCTGCTGCGCTCCGACCATGCGGTTCAGCAGCTGGTTGAGGCTGTTCGAGGTCAGGACGAGCTGCACGTAATTGACGCTGCCGTGCGAGTCGATGTAGCGCAGCCGCTGGTCGAGGATCTGCTCCCGCACGCTCACGACCGCCTTCAGACGGATCAGCGCCGCCTCGCCGAACCTGATCTTCGCGCTCAGGTCGTCGATCGCCTTCTGCGTCTGGTCGATGAGCGCCTGCTGGGCGGAGATCTGGTTCTTCAGGCTCGCGATCAAGGCGTCGAGCGCGTTGATCTGGGCGATCGCGTCGTTGATCTGAGACTGGATGTTGTTCAGCTGGTACTGATTGTTGACCTGCTGGCCGATGCCCGAGTTGTAGGCGACGCAGGCGTTGTAGACGGCCGGTGGGTCGCCGGGGTAGCAGTAGATCGCCGAAGCGGTGTGCACCGACATCGGCACCCAAACCATGGTGGCCAGGGTGGCGGCAAGCAGCAGGCGGGCTTTCAACATTGGCTAGATCCTCACGTAGCGGCGCACGCCGATATAGCTGCCGAGCGCGCCGAGCAAGGCGCCCGCGAACAACAGGTCGGCGGCGAGGCTGGAGATGAACGCAGGGTCGTAGCTGAGCGGAATGAAGCCGATGTCCGACTTGAAGCGATCGACCGCCGGCGGGTACGCAACCACCACGAGCGCCAGCGCGATCGCCGCGGCGACGAGGCCGGTCATGACGCCCTCGATGACGAACGGCCCGCGCACGAACCATTCCGTGGCGCCGACGAGCTTCATCACCTCGATCTCCTTGCGGCGGTGGTACACGGCCGTGCGGATGGTGTTCATCACGATCACGATCGACGCGATGAGCAGGATCAGCAGGAGCCCCACCCCGGCGAGGTTCAGCCAGGACGAAAGCTGGAGCATTCGGTTCACGAAGTCGCCCTGGTAGTTGGTCGGGTCGGTGGGGTCGACGCCCGACCACCGGCGCGCCAGCGTGTCGATGGCGGCGACGTCGCCCAGGTTGGCGACGTGGACCTCGAGCTTGGCGTCCAGCGGGTTGCCTTCGATCTGCTGGGCGAGGACGACGTTCTGCGGGTCGGACTTGAACTGGGCCAGCGCCTCCTCCTTGGTGACGAACTTGACCTTCGTCACCCGCGGATCGGCGGCCAGCTGCTGCTGCAAGTCGTAGACGCTTGGCAGCGGCGTGTCATCGGAGACGTTGATCGAGATCTCGCTGACCTTCTCGCGGAAGCTGTCGAGCACCTGCGAGAACGCGTGGCCGACCAGCAGGTTCACGCCCGCCAGGATGAGGATGAGCGTGATCGACAGGACCGCGGCCAGGCTCACGGCCAGGTTCCGCCAGAAGCTCTGCCAGGCGCTATTGAGCGCGAACTTGAGATTTCGCAAAATCATCGTGATATCTGCCCGAACGGTCGTCTCTCGCGATCTGCCCCGCGTCGATGGCGACCACGCGTCGGCGGAGCATGTCGACGATCTCGCGGTTGTGCGTCGCCATCACCACCGTGGCGCCGCGTGCGTTGATGCGCAGGAACAGCTGCATGATCTCCCACGCGGTCGCGGGGTCGAGGTTGCCGGTTGGCTCGTCGGCGATGATGAACCGAGGCGCGTGCACGAGCGCGCGAGCGATGGCGACGCGCTGCTGCTCGCCGCCCGACAGGTTTGACGGGTACGTGTTCTCCTTGCCCGACAGGCCCACTGTGTCCAGCGCCTCCGCGACGCGAGTGTGCACGCGGTGGTCGGGCTCGCCGAGCACGCGCAGCGCGAAGGCGACGTTCTCGTACACCGTCAGGTTCGGCAGCAGCTTGAAGTCCTGGAAGACCAGGCCCACCTTGCGGCGGTAGTACGGGAGCTTGCGCCGCTTCATGCGGCCGAGCTCGACGCCGTCGACGAAGATCTTGCCCTTGGACGGCTTCTCTTCCCGGATGAGCAGGCGGACGACCGTCGACTTGCCCGCCCCTGACGGACCGACCAGAAAAACGAAGTCGCCCTCCGGCACCTCGAGGTTGACGTCGCGGAGGGCTTGGGTTCCGGTCGGGTACGTCTTGAAGACGTGCTGGAAGCTGATTACCGGTCGGGTTTCGAAGTCCGGTGTCAAAACCATATGCTGCGTCTCTTGCTGTGGCGTTACGCGCCGGCGGGCGCCCGTGGCTAGGTCGCGGGCAGTATACCCGATGCCCCCCAAGGCTCCAAACCCTTCCCACCGTGTCAAACACTGGTCTAACGGAGCGCGGTTGCGAGCCTTGCGCGAGAACCCGCCCGCAGTTCAAGACTTAGGACGAGGCCGGCGCGACCTCCCGGTTCTGGCTCAGCCGCCACCGCAGCCACGCCTCGATGAACGGGTCGATCTCGCCGTCCAGCACCGCCTGCGCGTTGCCCACCTCGAGCCCGGTCCGCACGTCCTTGACCAGCGTGTACGGCTGCAGCACGTAGTTTCGGATCTGCGATCCGAACTCGGCCGGCATGACCTGCCCGCGGATCTGATCGAGGTGCGCGGCCGCCTCCTGCTGCTGGCGCTGGAACAATCGCGCCTTCAGCACCTTCATCGCCATCTCGCGGTTCTTGATCTGCGAGCGCTCGTTCTGGCACGTGACCACGATCCCCGTCGGCAGGTGCGTGATGCGGACCGCCGAGTCGGTCTTGTTGACGTGCTGGCCACCCGCTCCCGTCGACCGGTACGTGTCGATGCGCAGGTCTTGCGGGTTGATCTCAATGGCGTCCTCGTCCGTGGCCTCGAGCTCCGGGATGACCTCGACGAGAGCGAACGACGTATGCCGCCGGTGGTTCTGGTCGAACGGGGAGATGCGCACCAGCCGGTGCACGCCGTGCTCTGAGCGCAACAGCCCATACGCGCGGGGTCCGCGCACGATGAACGTGACGCTCTTCAGGCCCGCCTCCTCACCGCGAGACTCGTCGATCATCTCGGTCTCGAAGCCGCGTCGCTCCGCCCACTTCAAGTACATCCGCAGCAGCATCTCGACCCAGTCCTGGGCCTCGATCCCGCCCTGGCCGACGGAGATGGTGACCACGGCGTTGTGGTTCGCGTAGGGGTCGGTGAAGAGCAGGTCGAGCTCGCGGGCGCGCAGCTCGCGCTCGATCGCCGCCCGCTCCTCGGCGACCTGCTTCTCCAGGTCGGGGTCGTCCTCGGCCAGCTGCTCCAGCTCGACCATGTCGGTGGCACGGCGCTCGAGGCGGTCCCACGTCGCGATGAGCTCGCGGTACTCCGACGACTCACGCGCCATCTGGCCGGCACGGCGTGGGTCGTCCCACGCGCCGGGCTTCGTCAGCTCGGCGTCGAGCTCGTCGGCGCGCTTGGCCCTGGCCGGCAGGTCAAAGGTGCTCCTTGAGCTGCAGGATGCGGTTCAGGATCTCTTTCGGGGTCAGTTCAGCGTCCATCTATCTGCCGTGGCACCTCTTGTACTTCTTACCCGACCCGCACCAGCACGGATCGTTGCGCCCGATTTTATGGGTTGGCCCGCCGGCGCCCGCCGCGGCCCCTACGGGCACCGCGGCAGCCCGCGCGGGCGCGGCCCGTCGCTGCTGTGCGGCCTGCGTGCCGCCACCCGCGCCGTTGGAGCCGTCCGGCTCGGCCGGCCCGCTCTCGACGAGCTGGCGCACAGGCGCCGGCGCGGGAACCGCCGCCGGCGCGGGCGCGACGCGAAAGATCGTGGCGACGATCGAGCCCTGGATGCGGTCCGTCAGCTCGTTGAACATCTCGAAGGCTTCGTTCTTGTACTCGACCAGCGGGTCGCGCTGGCCGTACGCGCGGAGGCCGATGCCCTCGCGGAACTGCTCCATCTGCGTCAGGTACTCCATCCACTGCCAGTCGACCATGCGCAGCATCACGTC
>Ga0070698_100001297_pt1 | contig 27850 bp, 26 predicted proteins | sample KBSK1502metaG_FD_65477 | JGI IMG/M metagenome (GOLD analysis project Ga0070698, IMG submission 65477) | Corn, switchgrass and miscanthus rhizosphere microbial communities from Kellogg Biological Station, Michigan, USA - KBS K1-50-2 metaG | ecosystem: Host-associated > Plants > Roots >...
CCGGCCCGCTTTCGCCAAGTTAGTCAATGCCTGCATCGTGCCGGTGTCCTCCATTGCGGTTGTGTAGTACTCTCCTTTGCCATCGGTCCAGTATTTAACCCAGTCGTGAGCCCACTGGTTGAGTAACTTGCCATGCCAATAAATGCTGCTGGAGAGTGTAGCTCCCATCAACACTTCCGGCCCAGCCAATGCGCTGGAAAAACCGTGATACCGAGCCCGGCCACGTTGAGCCCTTTCATTGTCAGCCAATCGGAGAGACCTGGTAAGCTCGTAGGCCCAGTGCACGAGACCGGAATTCAACGTGTAGACTTCACCAATCGATTCTCTGCGTGGCCGCTCGAACGGCTTTGTCTTGCCCAGCGGAGTGAAACCGTCGGGCCAATCTTTCGGGATTTCCCGGGCATCAATTTCGTGAGCAAGATCACCATCCAAAACGTAATCCGCCCAGACCGCGCTCCCCACTGTTCCGTGGTTCGGATCGATCCCCGCAATTCCAGCGACTAACCAGTAGGCTTGAGAAAAATCAAAGCGTGGATCGAGTCCCAAAGCCATGATCGAAGTCGCAGCCTTCGCGGTTCCTTCGCCAGTGACGGTCCCGATGAGCCCATTCCCATCGGTGCGCACATCATGATAGGCCGCCGGCAATGGTATAACGTGATCCAATTTGCGGCGCTCCACCCAAAATTGAAACTCTCCTGGAACATCACCGGTATCCGCTCCGACCTCAAACATCGCGACGACAACCACTTTGACTTTTAGTGGATGGTCAAGGGTTGGTGGAGTAAAAGCATTTCGGTCATCGGCAATGCTGAGGCCATGAAACACCAGAAAAAGAAAGGCGAAATAAAGAGTTCGTGGCAACATGGGGCGCGGATTCAGCAGATCACATACCACACCGCTGCGCGGTGATGACAAATGACAAATGACAAATAGCAGATAGCAAATTCCCATATTTCTTCCCTTTCCATTTACTGTCATCGCTATTCATTCAAGCGGATCCTCCTGGGTCACAATCAGTGATAACGAAAATCTGCTATTTGCTATTTGTCATTTGTCATCACCGCGAAGCGGTGTGGTGGCATAGAAAAAGCTAACTCTGGTCTTGCAGACAATGGAAATCATTCGGCGCGATTCAGTACCCGCCTTTGTGGCACCCGACAAAGCGATCATTCGGGAGCTGGCCGCCAGCAGAAACTCCTCGGCCAAGAAACAAAGCCTGGCCGAAGCCACTATCGCGGTCGGCGACTCCGTGACCGAACACTATCACAAGGTGATCGAGGAATTTTACTATATCTTGAGCGGTACCGGCCTGATGAAAATCAACGATGAGGAAGAGCAAGTGAATCCAGGAGACACGGTGATTATCCTTCCGGGAATGCGCCATAAGATCACTAACAACGGCACCGTTCCCCTGGTGCTGCTTGCCTGTTGTTCGCCCGAGTGGACGGCGGAAGACCAGGTGCTTGCCGAGTAGTGCGTTCGGCGTTCGGCGTTATCGCATGATGGTAGCAGGATCTGTCAGCCTGGAATATTCGCTAGCTCCAAGCGTGACCGCCTCCACATTCTAAGGGCTAAGTTCTAAATTCTGGGATTCTAAGTTCTGACCTAGCCCCTACATTCTGCTCGCACATGGATTCATTTCCTACCACTCACTATTCGCGTTCTGCTTCCGCCAAGCCGCCAGAAGCCAGCATTTGCATCGTTGGCGGTACCAACATCGCGCATGCGCTCGCAACCTCGTCTCGCGTCTCGATCGCTTTTACACTGGAGACACCATTCGGCCCTTCTCCCTCGATCTACTACGGAGAATTCGAAGGCGTGCCTTTTTATCACGTCACACTACATGGCTCCTCCACCGCGGCATCAGGAGTCGCCGAGCAGGAATCTCTGCTCAGAGTTTGGTGCACTCTACATCATCTTGGAGTGAGTGATGTTCTTGGCGGTGCTACGGCTGGAAGCATTAATCCCGCATACAAATTAGGCGACTGGGTTATTGCCGATGACTTTATTGATTTCAACATCGATCGGAAGCGTTCGATCGCCGCTGATGTCCTTGATGCCGAAGCAGCCAGGATTCTGCCCCGCCATGTGCCAGCTGATGACCCGATCCTGAGAAAGATCTTGTGCGAGGAAACAGTCCGAGTTGCCGGGAAAAGCAACGTCCATGAAGGGGGCGTGATCATCCAGGCGGCAGGCGGACGATTTGAAACTGCCGCTGAGATCAGAATGTTTAAACAGCTCGGTGGCGATCTGGTAACGATGAACGTACCGACCGAAATGGCGTACGCCCGCCAACTCAACATGAACTACGCAAGTGTGATCGCCATTTCCAATCCGGCAGAAGGATTGGGAACATGGGATTGGAAAACTTTGAGCGATCTCTATCCGCGGTTACATGCCCAGAGCATCGACATCTATTCCGCCGCCGTGCAACGGATTCATCATCTCCCGGAACGCCGGCGCATCGGTGATACGCTACGGGTTCATCCGGATTTTGACTGAGGCCGAAACTGCAGACGAAGTCGAGCAGGTAGGGCGTGTTGCTCCGCGACCGCCGAACCAAGAACATGTAATTATCCCATTAGGCTAGAGCACATACGCAAACGGAACTTACGCGGCGGTTGGGCGTCGATCGTTTCGGTGCAGAACCACGACGGGGACAGCTTCTGAGCACGCTTTGAGGCCAAACAAGGTTGGTTCGCTCTCGATGCGGCGGTCGCGGAGCGACCCCCCTACCTTCCAAACAGAAAATGCAAGAGGAATAAAACTACTAACACATAGGTCACGATACCTACCTCTTTGCCTCGACCGGTTCCTACTTTGATTGCGACATAAGTAAGCAGACCAAACGCGATGCCCTCGCTAATGCTGAAGGCAAACGGCATCATAATGATGGTCATGAAGGCGGGCGCGGCCTTGGTAAAGTCGGCCAGGTCCAGTTCTCCCAATCCCTGCATCATAAAAGCACCAACGATTACCAACGCTGGAGCGGTCGCAACCGCCGGGATAATCAAAATCAATGGCGTTAGAAACAGGGCCAACAAGAAACAGATCGCGGTAACAATGGTAGTCAGTCCGGTACGTCCGCCGGCCTCAACGCCAGCGGCACTTTCGATATAGCTGGTCACGGTCGAGGTACCCAGGGTTGAACCGAACATCGCCGCACAGGCATCAGCAAGTAAGGCCCGGCCCAGTTTAGGTAAGTTGCCTTTTTCGTCTAGCAGGCCTGCTCGTTTTGTGACTCCGATCAAGGTTCCCATGTTGTCGAAGAGGTCAACGAACAACAACGCCAGTACCAGCGGAATCGAAATCACGAGATGCTGCCAAAAATAGCTCAGATCCAGCTTGAGAAAGGTCGGGCTCAATGACGATGGCCAAGTAAAGATCGCATCAGGATGTTTTGTTAATGTACCCGAACCATCCGATGCGGGCACAAAAAACCCGACCACCGTAAGGAGAACAATGACCAGAATAATGGCGCCCGGTATCTTTCGCGCGATCAAAATGGCGGTGAGAATAATGCCGATAATTACTAACCACGGTGCTGGCTTGGTCAGATCCCCGAGGGCAACGAAAGTAGCCGGATTGGCCACAATCTCACCCCCGTTTTTCAGGCCAATCAATGCGATAAAGAACCCGATACCAGTGGTGATAGCGATCTTCAATTCCAAAGGAATTGCCGTGATAAGCTTTTGGCGCAGGCCGGTGACAGAGAGGATGAGGAAAATGAGGCCGCTGTAGAAAACATATCCGAGCGCCGCCTGCCAAGGCACTCCTTTACCCAAACAGATCGTGTAAGTAAAGAATGCGTTAACTCCCATGCCGGGCGCGAGCGCGATCGGGTAGTTTGTAGCCAGCGCCATAATGATGGTCATAACCGCAGAGGCCACTGCGGTCGCGGTCACTAACGCGCCTTTGTCGATTCCAGCCTGAGAGAGAATCGCTGGATTTACCGCCAGGATATAAGCCATCGCGGCGAAGGTAGTAAGACCGGCAACGATCTCACGGGCCGCATTAGACCGATGTTCTGATAGGGAGAAAATGCGTTCGAGCATGACAGTAATGCAGCAGTTTTCGTGACAAATTAGAATCCCGGAAAACCAAAAGCTTTCGCTCGAATCTAAGAAATCGACTGATTAACAACTGCTTTTGGTTTTGCCGGATTCTGGGGGCTTGCTTAAAAAAAGCCGGAACACTGATCAGCGAGATCAATATTGTACACTTGTGCGTTATATTGAACCGAGGTCGCCTCCGGAACCGTAAATACAAAAACCGGGCGGAAAATAAATAGCTACTTCTTCCGCCAATGGCGCGGGCATTCGACCTAAATGAACTCGGTCAACCTTCGAAAGAGTTTTGCCGTCCAATTTTTCGAGACTGGTGCGCAACAGTGTTTTGATGGTTAGTCCGGTCTCCCGAAACAGATGTTCTCTCCCGCCGTTCTCGCTTTTTTCGCCGATGGTAAAGATCTCGAGGATCTCGGCTCCGCTTTGGCGAATAGCACGAACCAATGACACCAGGGTTCCCCCGGTGCTGATCAGATCATCGACCAGGATCACGCGATCGGCCGCGGTTACACCGTTCAGGTAGATTTCGACGCTTCCTTCCTGCACATATTCGTTGGCCAACGGTACCTGAATTTCGCCGGGAGCTCCGGTCGGAGTCCAACGCGCCAATGTTCGGGCCAGGTTGTGGGAGAGCAGAAGATCGGACATGATCATCGCACCCCGGTCTTCCTCGCCGACACCGAGCGTCGCTTCAGCCACGTGTTCAAGGTGAAAGCGACTCAACCGGCAGACTGCGTGTGACAGTCTTGGTTCGAGCGGCGGAATGTTGTCGGTGATAGCCGTCGGAAAGAATTCAAATGATCGCCCACCGGTACCAATGACCCGCGTGGTCGGACGTCCATCAAAATCAGCGACCAGCAAGCGAATCGCATCTATCAACTGGGGCGCTGTCGCCTGATCCGGCATGAATTCTGTTCTCATCGGATGCGATTGCTACCGGAGTGACGGTGCGTTTTCAAGCGGTGGTGCTTCGTTTCACGCCTACCGCCGAGCAAGGCGTCGAGGATGCGTATGCCTTTGTCGACCGCCATCCTGATCTCTGGGTTGGTATCAACATGGCGGGGCGAGAAGATAACGAGAAAGGATATCCGGGACGCTTCCTTTCCGTTTATCGCAAAATGATGGGGAAATATCCGCCATCAGCCTTTCGATTCACGCGGGCGAAAGCGATGAACCAAATCATCACGTCCGTGACACTCTGTTTCTTGGTGCTCAACGCATTGGTCACGGGGTCAACCTCCTTTCCGATCCTGAAACCATGGAAGCCATGCGCGCGAACAAGAACCTGGTTGAGATAAATCTGATCAGTAACCAATTGCTCGGTTACATAACTAATTTTGACGATCACCCATTTCCGCGGTTTATGCGCTTCGGCATTCCAGTCTGCCTGAATACCGATGATCGCGGCATGTGGGGCTCTACCTTGACCGATGAATACTTCGTAGCGGTCAAGCATTTTAACCTCTCCTGGGCTGAGCTGACTCAACTAGCCAGGAACAGTCTCGAACATAGTTTCGTACAGCCGAGCGAAAAACAGCGGTTGATTGATTCGTACAATGCCGCAGTCCAGCGCTTTGAAAGCCGCTACTCTGCAGATTGGAAATCAGCGGTCGCCGCGGTGAACGCCACCGGTAGCCCCTACGCTGCTTGGGAGTTCGGGGTCAAGCTGCCGTTTTGATCGGCCCCTGGCGTTCCGCGTTTGGCGTCCGGCATTCGGCAGCGCTCTCGGCGCTCTCGGCGTTACCGGCGCTATCTTCGGTAGCGGCGACTGTCCCGATGCGAGCTAGGCTTGCCTGAACCACAAAACTCGCCCGGAGCTACTTCGTCTCGTGCTACCACAAACCGCAGTCGCCATCGCGTGCCAGGGTCATAGCGTTCGGTTATCGGCGATCCCGGCGCTTTCGGCGTTACCGGCGTTACCGGCGTTAATCACTACTCATCTTTCGCCGGCCCGGTTGGCTTTAAATTGCGGCGCAGACGGCGCTGGCGTTTCCAGGTGACATGCCAGCGCACGTCGTTCTCTACCTGTTCAAATAAATGAAAAGAATTGGGACTCGTGAGCAGAACTTCTCCGACATCCGGACCCGAATTATGCCAGGAATGCACCGTCAGTAGATCGAAGAAAATACTTTCACCGGCGGAGAGCGAATAAGCTGTTTGTCCGATGTGACACTTCAAATTCCCTTTTAGAATGATGCAAAGTTCCTTTAGCGAATGGATCGCATGCCGCGGCGGCGTCGATCCACCGGGTTCAATCCGCAACAAAAGAGCCGTAAACGGGCTACTTGCTTCTGCTGGCAAAAAATGGAGGAGCTTCGCTTTTTTCCATTCCAGAATCACCGGGCAACGGTCCCGATTGGTCGAGATCACCACCGGGCCCTCGATAAGCGCTTCTTCCCGGAGAAAATCGGCGGGAGTTACGCCGAGTGCACGGCAAATCTTTCCCAAACTCTTGATAGTGGGCGAAACGCGATCCAGTTCGATCTGGGAGAGAAAACTGGGCGAACAATCCGCTTTTTCGGCCACATCGCGTAATGACATTCGGCGGATCCGACGATAAAATTGGAGTTTCTGCCCTAAGTCCATTCCTTTTGCGATAGCTGAACTCGTACCAGGTGGGCTAGAAAGTTCCTTTCCTCACGGATTTTTTGCGCAGCCCTCGATTGGCCGAAAAGCAGACTCCGTCCTGCAGCCACACATAAATGCTAAGATAAAGCCTGCTCGGCCTGCCCGCGAGGTCCGACAATGGTAGGGCAAAAACCCGACTACGCGAAACGCTTCGTCGCGGCCACATCCTGAGGATATGCGCACCGTTACAGCGAGGGCGCGCCGGAGCTTGCGAAGGTGGCCTCGGCGCATCGGGTAGTTGCGCGACTTCGTTTTGCATCCCCATGCGCCGGCTTTTGAGCCATTTCCCAGCATTGACCCTGTCACGAAAATGTCGTGAATTCCGAGAATCCCGATTCGCGATGGTAGACAGGATTTTCATCGTCGCATCCGCTGCATCAAAGTCGCCGTCGAAACGCGAAATCTGTAGGGAGGAAAAACCGGTCCCGCTGGAGTGACGAGATCGACCCCAGATTGAGTCCCATTGCAGAGAATCAGTAAAGACTGAGGGTTGGTGTTCTTGAAGTGCGAAACGAGCACGAATGGCTCAAACCCGGCGCATGGGGATACAAATGAAAGAGGCGCAGCTACCAGTTCTGTTTCGATGGGGAACCGAGTTGATCCTGACCGATACTGGGATCGGATCTATTGTCGGTGACCCGATCGGACGTCTTGATCAGCGGCTAAGCGCTCTCGGTGTTAAACCGCAAGAGATCAGTGCGGTGCTGCTCACCCATCTGCATATCGATCACGTTGGCGGTTCCTTGGACAGAGCGAACAAGAAATCGCTGTCCCCGCGGGCCCGCATTTTATCTCCGAGGTGGAGATTGAATTCTGGCGAGCACCAAGCCCCGACACTAGCGAGCTAAGGGATGTGCCACCCGAGTTGATTGATCTCACGATTCACTGTGCGCATGACGTCCTCAAAATTTTGGCAAAACGAATCGAACCATTTGCTCCGGACCAGGAACTCTTGCCAGGAATTCGAAGTATTTCCTTGCCGGGCCACACACCCGGTCAAAGCGGCTACCTTTTGCAGTCTGCAGATTCGCAACTCATGGTGATAGGCGACGCGATGCACGATCCGCTGCTGCACGTTCAGCATCCGGAATGGACGAGCCTGGGAGACGCGCGACGCCAGCAAACCGTCAAAACCCGACGCGAACTACTTGCCCGGTTGGCAGACCAAAAGCTCCGGTTCCAAGCGTTTCACTTCCCGTTCCCCGGAATCGGTTATATCGGTAGAGATGGCACCGATCGGTTTGAATTTGTGCCGGAGCGCTGGACATGGCCCCAAGATAAATGACCGATAGCCGATTTCGGCGATTGGCTTTTTACGACGCTTAACCCCTGACAACTGAGGGCGAGCCGCTTGCGAACCAATTGCCAAAGGATGACGAGGTACCGGGCGTTCGGAGGGCGCGTTGCTTGCGACGCCCGGAAACAATCCAGCGCGCGCCGAGGAATCGAGGTCATGGATTCGCTAGCTCTGTCGATCATGGGTGGTTCCCCCGGGAGCCGCAAGCGGCTCGCCCTCCGTCGCCAGGGATCATTCCCGCCGCTTGGGCTTTATCATCCGGCCTTTCGGCTTCGGCTCAGCCACCAACCCTTCGCCATAGATTTGCTGCCCGCGTAACCAGGTCCGACGGACCTGGGCTCGGAGGAATTTGTCTACATAGGGGCTCATCTTATGGCGGTAGCGAAGACTGTCCGAAGCGATCTCGCTCCCCCCATCGAAGGTGACAAGTACCAGATCGGCATGACATCCTGGAGCGATTGTTCCCTTAGACTCCAGACCAAATCGTTCGGCTACCTTGGCCGCGGTCATTGACGTAAAGCGCTGGAGTCCCATAACGCCGTCGGTTGAGAATAATTCCGCCAACACCAACGCGAGACCATGTTGGCAACCGGAGATGCCTCCCCAGACCGAAAAAGCGTCGGCAGAGACCTTCATTTCGGGCGGAGCTGGCGAATGGTCGGAACCGAGCGTGTTGATCAATCCGGCTCGTACTAAATTCCATAGTGCCGAACGGCGTCCCTCGTCTCGCACCGGAGGAGCACACTTGGCCGGTGCACCAAGCTTTTCCAAATCTCGTTCGGTCAGGAGCAAATAGTGTGGGCAAGTTTCCACTGAAACGTTAACGCCTTGGTCACGAGCCCGGACAATCAGATCAATTCCTTCCGGACAACTGACGTGGACGATGTGTAGCGGACAGCCAGTCTCACCCGCTAGCTCGAGAGCTGTTCGAATCGCGATTAGCTCGGCGTCCACCGGCCGCGACTTTAAGAAATCCTTCCAGCCCGTTTTTCCGGCACTTCGCAGACTCTGGGTAAGCTTGGCGGTCAGCTCTTGATCTTCGGCGTGAACCGCGACCGGCAATCCTCTTCGCGCTATCAGCTGCATCCCTCGCCTCAGTGTATCTCGATCGGCTCGCGGGAAATCGCTGATCCCGCTATCACTCATGAAAGCTTTGAAACCGACCACCCCAAGGTCAGCCAATTGCTCTATTGTGCTGAGATTCACCGGCGTTAGTCCGCCCCAGAGAGCGAAGTCGGTCACCGATTTCGCTTCGGCGATCTCCCGCTTCCGATGCAGGGCCGAACCGTCCAGGGTCGGCGGAGTCGAGTTGAGCGGCATATCGAAATAAAGAGTACCGCCTCCAGCGGCCAGGGCGCGCGAACCAGTAGAAATTCCTTCCCACTCTGCTCGTCCTGGCTCATTGAAGTGCACGTGAGCGTCAATGAATCCGGGAAAAAGGAACGCACCGGACGCGTCGACGACCTGCATGGCGTCGCGTCCTAAGTCAGGACCGATGGCCACAATCTCCTCTCCCGAAATTGCGACATCGGCGATAAATACCTGTTCAGGCGTGACCAGCGAACCGCTGTGAATAAGGAGATCGGTCATTGAGCGTTAGCGGATCCAATCGATAGCCCATCGAGAAATTCAGCGGTGGCGTGCAAGGCAACGGTCACATCCGCCGAATCAACAAATTCGTCCGGATGATGACTCAAACCATCTCGACACCGCACGAACATCATAGCCACCGGGCATACTCGCGAAAGCGTGACTCCATCATGGCCGGCTCCGCTCGGCAGATCGATCGATTCACCGGTTACTTTTTGAATAGCGGCTCGGAGAGGAATGTTCAGTCGTAGGTCACAAGGTATCGAGTTGGTATCTTGCAAGGTTTTCCATTCCAGCCCCAGACAGCGTTCCGCCGCGATAACGGCGGCACGTTCCTTCAATTTATTCGCGGCTGCGGCCCGGTTTCCGTTGTCTTGGTGACGTACGTCTAACGAATGGGTCACGCTTGCTGGGACCACATTGCTAACGTTTGGCTCTACGTGCAATTCACCCACGGTCGCCATCAAACCCGGCCATTCGCGCGCAATCCGATCGACCTCTTGGACGAAAGCGGCAGCACCAACTAGCGCATCTTTGCGGAGATCAATTGGGGTAGTTCCGGCATGGGTGGCCTTCCCCATCCAAGTGCAGCGCAAGCGAGCCTGTCCCGCAATGGCGGTTACTGCTCCCAACGCGCGATTCTGATGCTCGAGCACCGGACCCTGTTCCAAATGCACTTCGAAATAACCGATCAACCGATCTAGCGGAAAAGTGGCACGATGCAATTGGGATGATTCCGCCACGCGATCCGAGAGTAAGGAGGCAAGCGCAACTCCATTAGCATCGACCGCTTTCAAGTCGTCGCGGCTGAGCAAGCCGCAAAAGGCGCTACTCCCCAGGAAGCCAGTTTTGAACCGCACTCCTTCTTCATCGCTGAAACCCACTACGGCTAACTCAAAAGGAAATTGACGGCCAGCGCTTCGGGCCCAATCCGCTACCTCGATTCCCAGGACGACACCAAGCGGGCCGTCATAGCGACCGGCGTTGCGAACCGTATCCAAATGAGATCCAATCAGCAAAATCGCTGAACGACGATCCTGCAATTGGCGACTGGTGTTTGATCCGGCGGCCGCCGGCGCGCTCTCGACGTTCGAGCACTGCCGCCCGACCAGATTGCCCGCGTAGTCTTCCTCAGTTTGCAAACCGCCTTCCCGCATCCATTCTCTCACCCGAGCATTTGCCTCTCGCATCGCCGGTGAAAGAAATGTGCGAGTAAGCATTCCGGACTCGTCGGTGATGCCGGCTAATTCTTGTAGTCGTTGCTCAATACGGCGGGCCCGCTCACCCCACGAATCGTTTGCCATTCAACTGCCTCGGTACGTGCTGTAAGCCCAAGGCGAGACCAGTAATGGCACGTGATACGACTCGCCCGGTCGAGCAATCTGAAATCGGATCGGAACGTTCTGAAGAAAAGTCTCTTTGCCCATGCGTTCAAAGTAGCTCCCAACTTGGAATATCAGTTCGTACTCGCCAGTAATCATCTCGTCGGGACCGAGCAAAGGCACATCGGTTCGGCCATCCAGATTCGTAATCGTCGATTTTATCAGTTTTCTGGTGTCGCCGTTCAGTTGCCAAAGCTGGACAGAAATGCCCGCCCCGGGCCTCCCGATGGAGATATCGAGTATGTGCGTGGAAAGTGTTCCTTTCATAGGACGAGATCGGCGAGCCGCAATCTGGCAATCTTGGAGATTTCTGCCAAGGCGGTTTGAAACTCGGCTTCCGGATTATTCTCGAGTCGAGCTCTCATTGCGCTCACAATTGAATCGGCGTCGTTGAGTCGAGCGCAAATAATAAACGGAAACCCAAACTTATTGCGGTACTCGGCGTTGAGCTGATTCATCTTGGCAATCTGATTCTCTTTGAGGCTATCCAAGCCAGCCTGATTCTGTTCGGATCGCGAAGCTTCCGTGAGTTGACCAAGCCGAGCCACCCGTCCAGCCAACTCGGGATGAGCTCGAATCAACTCCATCTGTTTTGCGGTTGGAGCGGCGAACATGACCGAGTCCATCGCCGCATGAAGCGTATCGACCGACTCGAACGGACGGCGGCCCCAAGCGCCGTGAGCCACCCAAGCCGAATGTTCGTAGATAGATCCGAAATGCAGAATAAAGGACGCGTGATCCATATTGTTGACATCGGCTAGTTTGTAAAAAGCGTTCGCCATGGGAATGATGCAAAAGTGGATGGCTCGTAACCTGCTCAACTCTTATTCTAGCAAATCATACGCCAAAAGAAGACCCTATGAAGCTCTGCTCCAACCGCTACGGGAAAGCCAAAGTCCGGGTCCTGAAAAAGCTGCGCGAGAATGGCATAGATACGTTCAAAGAACTAGAAGTAAAAGTCATCCTGGAAGGAACGTTCGATACGGCGTACACCGCAGGCGATAACCGAGAGATAGTCGCTACCGATACGATGAAGAATACGGTTAACGTATTCGCCTACGAAAAGCTGGGCGTGGAAACCGAGCCATTTGTGCTGGAACTGACCGCGCACTTTCTTGACAAGTATCCGCAGGTCAGCGGTGTCGAGATCGAGACCGAAGAACGGGTTTGGGAGCGCATTACAGTGGATGGATCCCCGTCTCCAACTAACTTCTCCGTTGCGGGAAAAGTGGTGCCGACGACGTATGTGAATCGATCTCGCAATCAACTCGAAATCAACTCCGGAATCCGCGGATTGGTTATCCTTAAATCGGCCGATTCCGGATTTGCAGGCTTTCATCGTGACGAATTTACGACTCTCCCGGATACGGAGGACCGACTCCTGGCAACAAGCCTTACCAGCCAATGGCTTTACGGCGCGAAACCGGCGGATTATCGCAAGACGAACGCGCGCGTCGTCGAGACGATGTTGTCCGCATTCGGCTCTAAAGAGAGCCCGTCGGTCCAGACTACCTTGTACGAAATGGGAAAAGCTGCGTTGGCCGCCTGCTCGGAAATTGACCGAATCAGTCTGACTATGCCAAATCTGCATTGCCTGCTGATTGATCTCTCTCCATTCCAGCGTCAAAATCAAAACACACTTTTTCTGCCGACCGATGCACCGCAAGGCTGGATTGAAGGCACCGTCGCGAGAGGCGAATGACAAATAGCAAATAGCCAACTTGGACACCGCAAGTGAGTTTGAATCAGGTAATCCTCGAAGAGCTTCTAGAAGCGAAAGCCGCGGGCAAGGAATGCGTATTGGTGACAGTGGCCGCAACGAAGGGCTCGGTCCCTCGGCAGGCCGGGACTAGAATGATCGTCTACGCTTCTGGTGCGATCAGCGGCACGATCGGAGGAGGAAAATTCGAGGCACTCGTTATCGAGGATTCGCTCGCAACCCTCCAGATCGGTAAGCCGGAATTGAAGACTTATGTTCTGCGCGAGGGATCGCCGGACTCTTTCGGCGCCATTTGCGGCGGTGAAGTCACCGCCTTGCTGGAACCGCAAAATCGGAGTGAGACTATTTATCTCTTCGGAGCCGGCCATTGCGCTATCGCAATCGCCCGACTAGCACGAATTTGCGGGTTTCGAACGTTTTTGATCGAAGACCGACCGGAGATCGTTCAAGGCTTTGAACCGGCGGACGAAAAAAGAGTTGAGCCGGAACCAACTCACTGGATCAATGGGCAATCGTGGCGGCGTTCCGATGCATTGATCTTAGTGAATCGAAATTACCAACTTGATCGCGACGCTTTAGAGGCTGCGTTGAAAACTGGCGGGTTCGGTTACCTCGGAATGATGGGAAGTAAGAGAAAAGTCCACCGCGTCTACGATGAGCTCACCCATCGGGGAATGGACCCAAAAGTCTTCGGGCAGGTGCACGCACCTATCGGTCTGGAAATAGGCGCTGATTCGCCGGAAGAAATTGCGGTTAGCGTGATAGCTGAGATTCTCGCAGTGTTGCGAGGGCAGTCAGGGAAGCCGATGAGGATGAGCTCGGATACCAAGGTCAGCATAGCGGCCACCTTCCCCAACCCGCCCTAATCCCCGTCGCCTGCTGATCCAACACTCGTTAGAGACTCCGGCTAAGCCGTGCCCTGTTTGGCGGCACCCAGGGGAAGAGTGTTTCCCTTTTTTGTGGCAGCAAGGGCCTTAAGCCGTTGCTCCTTCGCGAAGCGCCTTTTCCGGTGCCTCAGGTTTACACGACCTTTGTAAGCTCCCATAATGTTTGTGAACTTAATCCCATTTCTGAAGGTGCCCAAAGGCGATTTTTGCCCGAGACGTCGTCAACTTCGACTAAATTAAAAAGGGCTCGTTTGGTTGGCTCTTTCGTTTTAGCTGTCCTCTGAACGATTTGTGCTTAGTTAGGCCTAAGTAAGTGTAAGTACACCTAATAGCAAAAGAAATTCGTAAAAGATTGCATGCGCCCGAGCTTGGCCCCCTGCGTCTGTTTTCAGGTTCGCAGATTAGCGAGGAAACATATCGTTCGATGAAGAAAAGGAAAATATTATGCGCGCAATGAGAGCAGAAGGATTCAGCGGCTACAAGGATTTGAAGCTGGTCGATATTCCGAAGCCGACGGTCTACGATGGAAGGGTCCTTGTACGGGTCACGGCGGCTGGGGTTACGCCGCTCGAGCACACCATCCTGTCCGGTCAGCTTCCTCGCGCCAAGGCGCCACTGGTGCTGGGAAGTGAAGGTGCGGGCATCGTTGAAGATGGTGGCGGATCGGAGTTTCCGGTCGGCTCACGTGTGATGTTTGCGGGTACCTACGGCGTGTCGGAAAACGGGGCGTACAGCGAGTGGCTTGCTGTGCGAAAGGAGAACCTTTGTTTGGTTCCCGACAACATTGACGATGTCTCGGCGGCCGGTCTTCCCGTCGCCTATCTTACCGCCCAGATGGCGCTCAACCTTGCTGAGTTTCAGGCTGGTAAGACGGTGCTGTCACCAGCGATCGGAGGATCGGTCGGCAACGCAGTCACGCAGTTGGCGAGGGCGCAAGGGGCGAAACACGCAATCTCCACCACGACCAATCATGCCAAGGCCGAACAAGCGGGTGCTCTCGGTTTCAATGAGGTCGTCGACCTTTCCGTAGAGAAACTCGGCGATGGGGTTCGCCGGATCACGGAAGGATATGGCGCCGACATCGTGATCGACGGAATCGGCGGAGAAATCTTGAGCGAGGCTCTCGGCACGCTCGCAATGGGAGGAAGTCTGACTACATTGGGCTACTCCGCCGGCCGCAAGGCGACCATCGACGTCACGGATCTGATCTGGAAGCGTGCGAGTATGAAGAGCTTCGCCCTGTTCGCACAACCTGCAGCGGCATGGAGCGCCGCTTGGAACGTCATTCTACCATTGCTCCAATCCGGGGCGGTCAAGCCCATCGTGGCAAAGAGGTTCCCGTTGGAAGAGGCGGCTGAAGCCCTTCGCCAGCTCGTGGAAAGCCGACCCTTTGGCAGAGTCGTACTAACAATCTGACAGTTTGCGATTCGAGATCCCCCACCCTCTCATGAAGGATTGCAGCTCGACCGCGGAAACCTTCGCCAATGTTTTCAAAGAGCCGAAGTGAGCTCTAGCCTAGTCAGGCGCGATGATCCACCTCCAGAAACACAAAAGGGACTCATTGGAGTCCCTTCGGTAGTGGCGTCCCAACAGGTCGCTACGAAGTGCGCTTCGCCAATCTCATACTGGTGAGGCTAGCGATGTTTCGTTTGACTTTTACAAATTGGCTTTAGGCCAATGATTCTACGCTAAATGAGCTGAAGGTGAAGCTGATGGAGTCTCTCCGCGTGCCGTGCTGCACGCAACGCGCAGCTGGCACGCATCGTGCGTCACCTCGACGGAAGGAAACTTTATGGAATTAATGAAAGTTTATCATGAAGCGATGGCGAAGTGGATAATCGCACGGGCGACTAGCGGAAAGTGCGAAGGGTCCGACTTTGTCTTCGACCTGATCGAATCAGCCATCCGAAAAGAAGCGACCGAAATTCTTCTCACCCCGGTCCCAGAATCAGACATGGTCCGAATGGATTTCGGTCGACTGCATTGTTACTATCGGCAGCCCAAAATTACCCGGGCTCAGTTTGCGTACTTGGCCATCTATCTTGTCCTCATTGGTAATGTCGCCGCGGAAGAAGTACGCACCGAAAGACTATTCCGCGGATCAGACGAGAGGCTCTATAATCTGCAATTTGGAAAAATACGCTTACCTGACAGCGAGCCGGCTGTCGTCATCTGCATCGAACCGCTCCGCCCAACCACGACCGCAAGGTGGGAAAAATAGAGAAGCTGGCGAAGTCTTTGGCGTGATTGGCCATTCCGGAGCGGTCAAATTCTCCCTAAGACTTACGCGTCTTTTTGTTCAGACCGAAAGCGTGTTCCAGAGTATCGGCTGCCATCGAAAGTCCGTTTGTTGCGGCAATGATTTTCTGGAAATAGCGTGCATTGTTGCGATAGGCAGGGTCGTTAAGCACCTCATCCACGAGACGGGAAAGACGCGGCGCGGTCAATTGAAGTCGCTGTCGAACGAGGAATACCATGGGAATGTCCAGCCCCGAGCCGTCTTGTAAGCCTTGATCTTGGCCAGCGGCGCGCGGGCCAAGATCGCCATCGTCGTGTCTCGGCTATGCAAGTGCATGAGATGCTGAGGTGCGACGGATCTCTTGCTTGTTTCCGTACGTAACGCGTTCGACCCACCATACTCGGCGTTCATACAGCTTTTTCAGCGCCCAGCTGGATTCGTTCGCTCCCCTGGAGCGGACGGTTTCTACTGGCGTTCTATGGTAAGTCATTGTGCGCACGGGTTGATGGCTACGGCACCTACTACGCGAATCACTACAACAGAGTTCATCGGCCGCTGATCGGCGCATGTTTCCTTTGTCGATCAATGGCGTGACTCGGGAATCCGTATGAAACAGTTACTGAAGAAAACTTGCCGGCATCTCGCTTCGGAGGCCGAAGACCAGCGATCGTATGCGAATTATGTCAATCCGATCTGGGTAAAGCTGCCGACTGCTGACTTCCTCCCCTCCGATCCCGTATCGCCATAAAAATCGCTTCACCGGTAGCTGGGGACTTCAAGCGCACTGGTTCGTTTCCCGAACCAAATGCCGCGATGGCGGCTCGGATCGCTTCACGCACGGAAATCGCCAACATGAGAGGTGGCTCGCCGACCGCTTTGCTTCCATAAATATTCCCGGGCTGTTCGGCGTCAGTTAAAAATGCCACTCGAAAATCTTTTGGAATATCGCCAATCGCAGGGATTTTGTAGGTATCCGGCGAATGAGTCAGTAAACTTCCCTGTTCGTCCCACACTAACTCTTCGACAGTTAACCAACCAAGCCCCTGAATAAAACCGCCTTCTATCTGGCCGCGGTTAATACCAGGATTAATCGACGTTCCAACATCGTGTAAGATATCGGTCCGCCGTAGTTGGAACGCTCCGGTCCGCGAATCAACTTCGACTTCACTAACGGCCGCACCGACTGCGTAATAGTAAAAAGGTCTCCCTTGGCCAAGCGAGCGATCCCAACTGATTCCGGGAGTGCGATAATATCCGGTTGCGGCCAGACTCACTCTTGCCGAGTAAGCTTTCGCCGTAAGCTGAGCGAATTCGAGAAATACCTTCTCATCGGGAGCAGCAAAAATCTTGTTCTCTCGAAAGGTAACTTCTCCAACTGGTTGCCCGATCTTCTCCGACAAAAGCCGAACCGCAATCGGCCGCAGCCGTTCAACGATTTCCCGACAGGCATTGCGGACAGCGGCACCGTTCAGATCGGTGCCGGAGCTGGCTGCCGTGGCTGAGGTATTCGGCACTTTGTCGGTCCGCGTCGACATCACTCGGATACGATCAGCGGTCAGTCCCAGCTCCCGAGAAGCAATGGCCTGAATGTTCGTGTGAATCCCTTGTCCCATTTCTGTCCCACCGTGGTTCACCTGAACGCTTCCATCCTGATAGATTAAAACGAGGGCGCCAGCTTGGTTAAACTGCGTGGCAGTAAAAGATATTCCGAACTTCACCGGAGTAATGGCCAAGCCGCGTTTGCGGGAAGTCTGTTGCCGATTCCAGTCTTGCACGGTTCTTTGGCGCGATACGAAATCGCTTGAAGCAAGAAGCTCCCGCCAAACTCGCTGGATGCGGTTGTCTCCGATTTCCTGACCGTAAGGTGTCGTGTTCGTTTCGCCGCTTCCGTGGTACAGGTTTCGCTCACGGACTACTTCCGGTCGCAGTTCGAGCCGGCGAGCAATTCGGTCGATGATCTCCTCGATCACCAGCATTCCTTGGGGCCCGCCAAAACCTCGGAACGCAGTATTCGATGCAACATTTGTCTTGGCGACCTGGCCGGAGAATTCCGCGTTGGGCAGGTAATAAGCATTATCCAAATGAAACAGTGAACGATCAGTGACAGCGGTGGAGAGATCGAGCGACCAACCGCCATCGGAGACCATCTTTACTCGAATTCCGAGAATCTGGCCGCGTTGATTGAAGCCCACTTCAAAGTTGGCCAGGAAAGGATGACGCTTTCCCGTGATCATCATATCTTGGTCACGATTCCAACGAACCCGAACCGGTTGGCCGGTATGAAATGCCGCCAACGCCGCTAGTCCTGCGTTGATCACGCCTTGTGTTTCCTTACCGCCGAAGGCACCGCCCATGCGAAGCGCTTCGACTACGACATGATTTGATGGAACACCCAAGAGATGACCAACAACGTGTTGTATTTCGGACGGGTGTTGGGTCGACGACTCAATAAACATCGATCCATCCTCCCCTGGCTTCGCATAAGCGGCCTGGGTCTCTAGATAAAAATGGTCTTGTCCACCGAGAAAGAAAGCGTCGGCCAATCGAAACGGCGCCTCGTTGATTGCCCGATGAGCATCGCCCCGACGAATATAATTGGGTTCGGTATGAAACGAGTTCGCACTAATTGCGTCCGCCACCGATAAAATCGCGGGCAGCGGCTCATACTCGATTTGCAGCGCTTCCGCCGCGCGTCTACACCGATCCTGGTTCTCGCCTACCACTAAAGCTACCAGCTGCCCGTGGTAGAAAACTTCGTTTGTGGCCAAAAGCGGTTCGTCATGTCGAACGGTACCGGTATCATTCAGCCCAGGGATATCTTCGGCCAGCAAAACCGCTTTCACTCCGGGCAACACCCGAGCTCGCGCAGCATCCCGCCGTGGGATTCTTGCCCGAGCATGCGGTGCACAGACCGGCCAAACTTCCAGACGCTCACGTAACGGAATCGCATCATCCACGTAAAGGGCGCGGCCAGACACATGTTTATGAGCACTCTCATGGGGAGGAGAGAATTGATAGCTCTCAGTTTTCTCTGCGAACTCTCGCTCCGCCTTCGACCATTGAAATCCGGATTGGCTTTCTTGAAAAAACTTCTGAAAAAGCTCGATCACCAGCGAGCGCCGAAATTCCGCGCTGCCGCGGACGTCGGAGATCGGGGAAAATGAGGATTGAAGGAGTGGCAAAACATTCTGTACCGTTTCCGCGTTCCAAAGTTTTCCCAGCAAGGCTGCCTCCACTTGCTTGGCGCGAAGCGGAGTTGGCGCAACCCCACCGTACGCGAGGCGAGCGAGTTTGATTCGCTGTTCCGAATCCAGTTCGATCCGAAAACAGCTTGCGACCGCGCTGATATCCATTTCTCTGCGACGGGATACCTTGTAAAACTGACACCAGCTCCGCTGTGCGCGAGGATCCGCCGCGCGCCCTCCCAGCACAGGGCCAGGATCAATCCGTGGTAGAATGATCTCTTTTAGAATCTCATCCTCTTGCAAAGCGGTCTTCCGGTAACTGACAAAGAATTCGTCAGCCGGTACCTGGCGCTCACCGGCGAGAGAAGCAATGACCATCACCGCGTCGAGGCTAAGTAGTACGGGTGCCGAGTCGCCAATCGGTGACGCCGTCACTAAGTTGCCGCCGAGCGTGGCCCGGTTCCGAATCTGTCGCGAGCCGAATAAACGAAGCATTTCAGCCAGCGGTGGAAATTCTTCGCCTAATCGATCCCATACATCAGTAAGGGTTGCGGCGGCTCCAATTCGCCATTGGGTTTCGTTGCAATCGATCCGGCGCAGTTCGGAAACCGCTTCGATCGAAATGAGCACGGGAAAGGACCGAAAAAGCTTTGTTATGGCCAATCCGAGCTCAGTTCCGCCGGCGATGAGTTTTCCTTCGGGGAACTGGTGAACTCGCTGGAGCAGCGTCGGCAGGTTAATCGGACGCAAGAACAATTGATTTTCGCATTCGTACTCGACCGGCGATCTAAAGTCATTCTCGGCGGAAGGTTGAGCGAATTGTGCGGGGCGGGAAGATAGCACCGCAACGGCCGCGTCTCGGATCGACCGATAACCGGTACAGCGGCAAAGATTACCGCAAAGCTGATCATCAATCTGCCATTCGGCGCGTAAATCGCGCCGATGATAAGCTTCGAACAAGGACATGACAAAACCAGGGGTACAGTACCCACATTGCGAGCCGTGATGCTCGACCAACACACGCTGCACCGGATGGAGTTCGCCGTTCTCGGAGGCCAAACCTTCGACGGTGATAATTTTGCGTCCGGCTAGAGTCGGCAATGGTACCAAGCAACTATTAATCGCTCGATAAACCGGTTTCTCATCAGCCGACAATTCGACGATCACTACCGAGCAAGCGCCACAATCACCCTCTGCGCATCCTTCTTTGGATCCGACCAGTCCTTCGTTCCGGAGATATTGAAGGAGGGTGAGATTGGTGGCGAGACCTTGGACCGTTCGCAGTTTTCCGTTTAATTCGAACGAAAAAGAAGCCGCCACTTCACGAGAAATCTGATGCACGAAACTTACTATGAATCGCAGTCGGAATTGGGCGCAAATGAATTACCTGGAAAAACGGCAATAAATTCTTCTTTTGTAAATGATCCTGCACATTACTGGTAACGCTCGGGAGCGCCGGACCAAATGGCACGAAAGCTCGGCGCGGAGAACGGTAGCGGCGACTAGCTTGTCCGACATAGTCTGTGGCTTTCACGTGGCGGGCTGTTGCATTAAGACGACGTCGGATCCGACTATCACCCTGATTTGGCGCAAACTAAAAGTCGGCCCGAAGCTGCTCGCACTGCGCCGTCAAAAACCGCAGTCGCCATCGTGTCGCCGCATATGGCGTTTGGCATTCCTGGTTCTGACCATGCTTTGCGGCATTCGCGGACCACATGATGGCGACTGCACCTACTTACACCGAGCAGCGGCAGTCTAATCGATGAATTCGCGCACAGCACTTCTTCTGTTTTTGGTTTCGGTGACAGTGATTTGGTACGGTGTCATCTGGATCGGTCAACTCGCGCCGATCGTTCTCCCGCCACCTCATCTTGTCGTCGTGATCATGGCCAAGGAATGGTCGAGCCTCTTGTATAATACTGCGGTCACGCTGGGCACTGCGCTGACCGGTTATTTTTTCGCCAACGCCATCGCCATTCTGTTAGCCATTTCCTTTCTTTATCTGGGTTGGCTCCGCTCACTCGCCACTCCATGGGTGATCGTGATAAAAAACCTACCGATCGTTTCGGTCGCCAGCCTCTTAATCATTACATTTGGCGACTCGCCCACGCCTCGAATTCTAGTGGTCATTCTGATCTGTTTTCATCCGCTCCTGGCCAATCTCATGAAAGGATTTGAGGAGGTTGATCCGAATCTTCTCAGCCGATTTCAAACACTCCACGCAACCAGCTGGCAACGATTCCGATATGTACTCTTGCCCAATGCCCTACCGTATTACGTGGCCGCCCATGAAATCGCATTTACCAGCAGCATCATCGCCGCCGTGATCGCCGAGTTTTTCTTTTCTCGGCAAGGGCTCGGATATCTGCTGACCGAGGCGATGAATGATCATCGCGGGGACCGCCTTTGGGCGGCCAACGTGATTATCGCGCTCCTTTCTGCAGCAGCTTACCTGGTGTCACGTTGGCTAGAATCGATCCTCATCCCGTGGCGGCGGGAAGCAAAGTACCCCCCGCAGGCGAACGCATTGAATTGCTTTGCGAATTTTGCCCGGAGCAGTGTGGCTTTCGGCGCCCTGGGGAATTGCACCTTGAAGATTTAGTTCAGGCTGGGCCGCATCTTCGGTGCCATCGCAAACCATGGCGACTGCGGTTTGTGGTAGCGCCAAGCGCGCAGCTCCGGATCAACTTCCAGGTCGCGCGAAACCGAAGGCATAGTGGGATCCGACGTCGTCTCAATGCAACGGCCCGCCACGTGAAAGCCACAGACTATGTCGGACAAGCTAGTCGCCGAAATCGGCGCCAAGCCGAGAAGGAGGCTCGAGCTGTCCCAATTTGTACATGTCATCCTTCCCGTCGGCGAATGTTGCTCACTTTCAAACACTGCGTGGGAAGCCGTGAAAAATATTGCTCGCCGCCGAAAGGAATTGGCGAAAAATTGGTACCCGCTGTTAATCATCGCGTGTTTATCGTCGCCGCTGGCATGAACGGTGCTTCGCCATCTTGGCTGCCTTAACCCGTAGGCGTCGCTGCCGACGGCTAAACATTTAGAGAGAAAATTAACCAGGGAGCACATTCCATGACCCGACGATTAGCGGGGATCCTATTCCCCAGTTTGGTCCTATTGGTTGACCTGAGCCGGCTCGCTCAGGCCCAAGACCAAAGCACGAATGCCAGCACCACCGCAGGAGGCACTCTCCAGCAGATCGTGGTGACCGGTGCGCAGATTCCGATCAACGAAGCAATAGTACCTACGGTTCGTCCTACCAACGCCGCCTATGGGCTCGACCTTAACGTGATGGAAATTCCTCGTAACATTACGATCATTTCCCGCGCCCAGCTCGATGATATCAGCGTTCGAGATGTCCGAGATTTTACAAAAGCTTTCACGGTCAGGCGATCCAGACCTTCACGATCAATGATAACGTGCAGATCGTGAATAGTATGTTGGTCCAGTGGATCGATCGGCACACCAAAGATAGCGCTTACTATCAATCTTGGTATCGATGTGAAGTACCAGGAGGTAACTGCTTTCGATGACTATTTTGATGAGCCGTTGAATGCCTGGGATATCAGCAAGTCGAGATCGTTTATCCAATACCGGGGTTTTAGCGCGTTCACCGCGCAGCCGGTTCCGAATGAACCCGGTTGGTCAGCTACACCTGGTATCTTTAACAGTGACACCAACTATTCGAAGCTATTCACTATTGCTCCTTTCTACCAGCATATTTTCGAGTTGGGTGAACACTTCTCCTTACTGGCGGGAGCGCGGACGGATATCATGTGGGTGAAGGTGAACGATCCGCTCTACTTTGAAGCGGTCAGAGCGGGTTTCGCCGGTCCCGGCGGCTCTCCGGGTGATCACACGGTAGTGGTCGAGCCTAACTTCAATATCAGTCCCGTATTCAAGCCGGCCAAATGGCTCACGACCTATTTCACCTATAACTATAGCCAGTCGTTTGCAGCCGGAAACGGCGGCGGATTTCCGGCTGGAAATGGCGGAAACGGCGGCACCAATATCCCGGTCGCGAATGAATTGCATGTCGCTAGCGATCTTTACGAAATAGGCGCCAAAGCCTCACTGCTGCAGGATACGCTCTTCATAACCAGTGCGGCCTTCATTCAACATCGGAACGTACCAGGGCTTGGCGCAGCCCTCCGCCGGGATACCGCCAAGGGTTTTGAAATCGAGGCAGATTACCAGCCGAGCCGGAATTTCTATGTGAGCGCCGGGTATAGCTACATCGATTCCTTCATCCATGGTTCACCAGGATTCGTTTCTCAGGTTTACCCGGTCGACTTCCCGCAACAACAAGGTCCGAACGGCACAGTGATCACCGATAACGGCCGGAGCTTAGGACACGGCATCTATCGCGAACCGGGTGTTCCCTCCCATGCGGTCAATCTTTTGGCGAAATATCAAATTCCGACCGATTACGGAACGTTTGGTGTAATTTTCGGGGAGACTGTCACCGGCATGATCTTCAACGGTTATAATGGTTATGTTCGGATCCCGGCCCAACACGAAGAGGATCTGACGTTTTTCTACAAGACGAAGTGCGATAACTTCGAAGCAAAAATAGCGCTCTTGAACCTGACGAACCAGAAGCTCTGGGGACCTCCTAATCCGGTATATGGATATGATTCCGTTGTCGCCGAATGGCCATTCCATCTCGAGGGCACCGTCACATTTAAATTTTGAATCGTGGAGGGGGCGCGCGTCCAGCAGCAAAATAGCCGATAGCCGAAGAATCGCAGACGGATTATTTATCGGCTATTGGCTATCGGCTATTGATCATTACTATGTCGACTGGTCTGCGCGCTTTCTTGCTTTCTTCTTCTGATTCCGGTCACCTGAAGGCGCATCCAGACGGTGCGATAGTTTGGAACGAGTCCGGACAAATCACGTTTGTCGGAAATTGGAATGATCGTCCCTCGGATGAACAAATTCGATGGGAAGATCAAAACGGAAAACTGGTCACACCGGGATTCATCGACGTCCACTGCCATCTGCCGCAATACCCGGTCGTGGCTTGCGGTGGACAGGAATTACTGCCTTGGCTAAAGAAATTCGTCTTTCCGTGTGAGCGCGCATTCAGCCCAAAAAAAGCGAAAATCGAAGCGCCGCTTTTTTTCTCTGAACTAAAGCGCTACGGCATCACCGCCGCCGCAGTTTACACTACCATTGATGCCAAAAGCACCCAGGTCTGTTTTCGAGCTGCCCAAGCCAGCAGATTGCGGATCGCGATGGGTCAGATGATGATGGATGTGGATTCGTACGCGCCCAAGCCACATAAGAATCTCACCCAGAGCGTGCTCAATGAGAGCGCAAAACTCTGCGAGCAATGGCATCGGACAAGCAGTGGGCGGCTGACTTATGCCTTCAGTCCTCGATTTGCGCTGACCTGTTCTGCGACACTCCTTCGCGAATGCGCGAAACTAGCAAAAGAGGCGGGTGCCTTTATCCAGACGCATCTGGCCGAAAATCGCGCGGAGCTCGTGGCGGTGAAAAGCCTGTTTCCTTCCTCCAAGGATTACACTCACGTTTACGAGAGCTTTGGGCTACTAGGGCCACGGACCGTCATGGGACACGCGATTTACCTATCAGCTCGCGAATATCGCGCACTGGCGGCGACCGAGACAAAGGTCGCCCACTGCCCAAGCTCCAATTTATTTCTTCGAAGCGGTGTAATGGCGTACGATCGAATGCGGGAAAATCGGATCACAGTTGGTCTGGCCAGTGATGTGGCGGCTGGACCGGAGCTCAATCCCTGGGAGGTGATGAAAGCGGCTAGCTACGGCCAGAATCTCCGCTCCTGCTACGTCAAAAACGTAAAGACGTTTTCGCCAGCGGAGTTGTTTCACCTCGCGACAGTTAGCAGTGCGGCGGTCCTCGGAAAGCAAACGGAGATCGGCCAACTCCGAAGAGGATTCATGGCGGACTGCGCTCTCTGGGACACGAAGGATCTACTCCCGTACAGCTCGCAATTGCCGCACGACGCTCATGAATTGGTTTCACTGCTCATCTACCGAGGCGCCCGATTGGAAGCAACCAAGGTGTGGGTGGCCGGTGAGGTGGTGTGGCCGGAGGCAGAAGCCGGATTTTAGAATTTACAAGCTAGAAGTCAGAAGTCAGAAGTCAGAAAAAGCTCGGCGAGGAATCGTGGCTGGACAGCGTCGGAGGGTGCGCCGCTTCCGATGTCAGGGACAGCTCGCTGACCCTGGGCAAACGGTCTGCTCATTGGGTCGATCGCGGTCTCGCATGCCGTTTCGGACGAATCTTACGAGTAACCCCAGTTTTCCGCTGCGAATCGGTTGGTCTTTTCGAAACATGCCTGATCGCTTTTCTATGGCCGACATAAGCCAGCACCATATCCACGGCGGTGGCAAGATATTGACTGGCAGAATAAGGGGATCGCTCCGCCCGACTGACCCGAAGGACGTGAACAAAAATGATTGCCGCCAACTGGTGGACAACCAGGTCGATTTCCGTCGCACTTAAGGACGCATGCGCGAGAATTTGCCGTATTTCGCGGCGCATCGGCGCAAAGACCTCGCGCAAGACATTTCTCTCTTCCTCGCCAAAGTGCTCCGGGTCTCCGACAAATATGCGAATCAGTGGCAAATTTCGATTGATGAAGGTTACCTGCGCTTTAGCGCATTCTAGCAGCTGGGTGCGCAAATCCCCCGGTGCACTTTGAGCAATTGGCACCCGCGCGGTTTCTTCCAAAAGCAAGCGGTCCATGACCGCTGACAGCAACCTCTCCTTGGTTCCAAAGCGCCGAAACAGCGTCATCTCGCTCAATCCGGCTTCTGCCGCAATTCTTCGGGTAGTGGCACCTTTCAGTCCGCTGCGGACCAAGATACGACCGGCAGCGTTCTGCAGTTTATCCAAGGTGACGTCCTTTGCCGGAAGAGCCTTTGGTGGTCGACGAGACACTCTGAAGACGCTAACGATTCAGCGCTCGGAAGCCAAGCACGAAAGCTCATTCCAATTGAATGCTTAGATGAATTAACCGCCGGACCGGATTGCTGAACTGACAAGCCGGCGCTTGGGCGCTTGCGAACCCAGTGCGGGCAAGGCTCCAAACCCTCACCGCGTGAGAAGCGAGAAGAAAAGGCCGGATCAGGCCGTCAATTTTTCCGAAATCGCCGGCGATGGCTAGCTAGTTCGGAGAAATTGACGAGAATGCGGTCCGGCATCGATCGAGCCACCCCTATTGCAATTGCTCGATCTATTTTGCATCGCGTATTCATTGGCCGACAAACGAGGTTAAGTACATAGCGAAAGCCGTGACCAAAGCAGTCGCCATGACAACGACAGCGACCAGGTTAGCCACACCGTAGATCCGTTCGGCTTGCTGGTTGATCCCGGCGACGTAGTTCGAACGGTTGATCTCCCGGTCGCTTCTGGCTCGGACAAGAGCACGTCGCTTCGGCAGCCGCGAAATGACCTCGGCTTCGCGTCTAAGACGCCTCGTTAGCTGGCCCGCATAGGGTAAGAGTATTATATTTTCCATAAGTGTTTGATTGGTTGATGGTTAGGTTGTTGACAGGTAAGTCGTCTTGGTGACTTTCACTTGCGATTTTTTCTTATGCATGCGCGATGCCAACTTAGTGTCCAACCGCTTTCTCAGCCGATGAAAGGACCCGATTCTCGAGGGGAAAAAATTTCGCAAAATTGAGTCTGTATAGTGAGGAGGAAACTCTGCAGCGGTTTCTGGCAGTTCCAGAAATGGGAAGGCTCACGCGGAAATGGGATGAGAAAGCCGGTCTTTGGCAGCGGCGACTTTACCGATACGGCTGGCGACTGCGATTCTTGGCGAGGCCAAGCGAGCAACTCCGGGTCAACCTCGATCACTCCATTACTGCACTGGTATTTTGGCCTATATCGCGATTTGGATGGCGTTCTCCTCAGGCGGAAGCTTCATCACCGAGTCGGTCATCCAGCAATCGTGATAATCTCCCTCGCCTTGGCGAGAAAGCATGAACAGAAAATTCAGCTGTGCTCCGTTGGCGCTAGTCACGGTTACATAAACTCTTGCCTGATCCTCTTGCACTACCACTCCCCGTACTTCGCTGGCCTGCGATTTTAGCAGAGGCGAATAAGCGGTGCTGTGCACAATTTCCGAAAAGTGCGCGAGCGGACCAGTCACTAAGCGATTGGAAGGTGACGCGAAACGAAACGACCGCTCAATTCCCGCGTCGGACGTTGGCTCGTCGTTGTGCCTCAGGGCGTCTAACTGAAACTCCACTACCTGCTGCGGAGTAAGGTTCGGGTTGGGGTTGAGGTCCAGCGGCTCGGATGATAGAGCCAACGTTCGGGAAAAGAGCGTGAACATGCCGGCCGCAATGACGACCCGAATCATCCGTTTATGAGCCGGCCAGGATATCACGGCATGAACAGTTAGCGCGAAGCGACACTATAGGTAATTCGGTACCAAATCGAGGAAAGACGCAGTTATGCGAAATAAAGTGCTGTTGCACGATTGTAACAATCCGAGATTTGCTGCAGCTCAAATCTTTTGGGACTAAGAGAGGTCTCCTAACTCTGATGAAAATCAGCTCATTCAGGGTCGCTCTCTCGCTCGCGGCTGTTTTCGCTGCGGCTTTTTCGGCGAAGGCGCAGTTTACGAAGTTGAATGCGGCCGGTTCCACTTTTGCCGCTCTCATAATGCAGCGATGGAGTGAGGAGTTCAGTAAAGCAAACCCGAACATCCAGGTCATCTACTTCGCAGTGGGTAGTGGTACTGGCATCACTAATTTTACGGAGGGAATTGTCGATTTCGCGGCCAGTGACGCCGCGATGACCGATGAGCAGATCGCGAAAGTGAAAGAAGGAGTGGTATTGATTCC
>Ga0070698_100001298_pt1 | contig 27844 bp, 22 predicted proteins | sample KBSK1502metaG_FD_65477 | JGI IMG/M metagenome (GOLD analysis project Ga0070698, IMG submission 65477) | Corn, switchgrass and miscanthus rhizosphere microbial communities from Kellogg Biological Station, Michigan, USA - KBS K1-50-2 metaG | ecosystem: Host-associated > Plants > Roots >...
GGTGTGGCGGCATGGCTGCGACGCGTGAACGCGGAGCGACTGCAAGAGGCGCTCAGTGTGCTCGGGCCGGCGCCCTGCCCGATCGCGCGCCTGAAGGGGCGGTGGCGTTGGCACGTGCTCGTGAAGGCGACGGAGCCGCGCGCCATCGGTCGCGTGGTGCGCGCCCTCGGCGCGCGAGCGCGGGGCATCGTCGTGGATCGGGATCCCGTGTCGCTCTTGTGATTCCGCATTAGCTTTCTCCGTCTGTGACGACCGGTCCGCGGTTCCAGTACCGTCCGCCCGACTTCGCGGCGCCGCCGCTCGCCGGAGCGCCCGACGCGCGTTTCGAGCCCGCGCCCGCCGACGGGGTGCTGCCCGACCGGTTCTTCTCCACGACCAACCTCCCCACCTACGTACGGGCGACGGGCGCCTGGCGCCGGCCGCGGCTGCCGCGCATGGACTGCGTCATCGTGCTGCACCCGGGTGGGGATCTCGTCGTAACCGAGCCCCGCCGGGTGCGCCGGGGCCAACTCGTGGCGGTCGGCACCGAGGAGGACGGCCGTGAGGGCATCTTCGTCCACACCGAGGGCTTCCTCGGCGGGGTGCACAGCGCCAACGAGTTCGGGTTCATGCAGACCGAGGTGTCCCGCGAGAAGCCAGTGGATTATGCGGTGCTGGCGCAGCTGCTCGGCGAGGAGAGGCGTCGCAGCGGCAAGATCATGTGGGTGGTGGGTCCCGCGCTGGTGCACGCCCGGGCGCGCGAGGACATGATCTGGTTCATTCAGAACGGGTACGTCCAGTCGTTCCTCGGGGGGAACGCGGTCGCCGTGCACGACCTGGAGGCGGCGATCTTCGGGACGACGCTCGGGATGACGAGCTCGGGTCAGGGCGTCGAAGGCGGCCACGCGCTGCACATGCGCGCGATCAACCAGGTGCGCCGCGTGGGCGGGATTGCCGCGGCGGTGCGGCAGGGACTCGTGACGTCCGGCATCATGCACGCGCTCGTGACGCACCAGGTGCCGTTCGTGCTCGCCGGCTCGATCCGCGACGACGGGCCGCTGCCGGAGGTGCTGTCGGACACCCTGGCGGCCCAAGACGCGATGCGGGAGCGCACCGCGCAGGCGACGTTCGCGGTGTTCGTGGCGACCGCGCTGCACGCGATCGCCGTCGGCAACATGCTGCCGGCATTCGTGGATGCGTCGCGGCCGGAGGAGCTGCGACCGCTCACGACGATCTGCGTCGATCAGACCGAGTTCGTGGTCAACAAGCTGCGGGACCGCGGCACGCACCAGGCCTACGGCGTGGTCACAAACGCCCAGGACTTCATGCACGTGCTGCGGTTTTACGTGGAGCGATGGGAGCAGGCGCAGGCGCCGGCGACCGTGCTCCGCTAGTGCCCGGCCGCGGGCCGGGGTGGGCGAAGCTGGCCGAGGCCGTCGCCCGTCACGTGCCGCCCTCCGAGATCGAGACGATCTATCTGTTCCGCCCCTGGAAACGGGAGGGCCGGGAATGGGGGACGGCGGTGGTGGCGTGCCGCGCCGGCGAAGCCGGCGGCCGGTTGCGCGTCTACACGGCGCGCTACATGCTCGTCGTGCGCGGGAAGGAGCGGGGCCAGGCGCGCGTCACCGTCGAGGAGACGGCCCTCTCGCCCGCGGAGGTCATCGAGCGGGTGATGCAAGGCGCCGCCGAGCGCTCGGGTGATCCGGACCCGCCGGTGGCGGTCGGGCCGGCGGTGTGGTATGAAGGCTAAAGGGAGGTGACCGGTTGATCGACTCGCGAATGTTCGTGCCCACCAAGGCCTTCCTCACCAAGGGCGTTGGCCGGCACAAGGAGAAGCTCACGAGCTTCGAGATGGCGCTGCGCGACGCCCATCTGGCGAACTTCAACCTCGTGCGGGTGAGCTCGATCTTCCCGCCCCACTGTGAGCTGGTGGACCGGGAGGAGGGCCTTTCCCTCATGAAGCCCGGCCAGGTCGTGTTCGCGGTCATCGCCGAATCGTCCACCAACGAGCCGAGCCGCCTGGTCGCGGCGTCGATCGGCGTCGCCATGCCCGCGGATGCGTCCCATCACGGCTACATCTCCGAGCACCACAGCTATGGTCAGAACGAGATCACCTCGGGGGAATACGCCGAGGACCTGGCCGCCTCGATGCTTGCGACGGTGCTGGGGGTCCCCTTCGACCCCGACAAGGCATGGGACGAGCGACGTGAGCAGTGGCTGCTCTCGGGCGACATCGTCCGCACGATGAACGTCACCTCCACCGCCGAGTGCGGGGATGACGGCCGCTGGACCACGGTGGTCTCGGCGGTCTGCTTCTGCGGGTGACGCCGTCGTTCGCCCTCGCCTTCGTGGCCGGGCTGCTCAGCTTTCTCTCTCCCTGCGTGCTGCCCCTCATCCCCAGCTACGTCGGCTTCCTCACGGGCCTGACGCTGGAAGAGCTCGAGGTGCGCCGGGGCACGGCCGTGGCCCACGCGCTGTGGTTCGTGGCCGGGTTCTCCCTCATCTTCATCGCCCTCGGCGCCACGGCGTCCGCGCTCGGTGTGCTGCTGCTCCGTTCTCAAGTATGGATCGGGCGGATCGGCGGCGTCGTCGTCATTCTCTTCGGGCTGTACCTGCTCGGCGTGCTGCGCCCGACGCTGCTGATGCGCGAGCGCAAGGTCCAGCTCGCCCGCAAGCCGCTCGGCTACCTCGGCTCGGCCTTCGTCGGCATCACATTCGGCGCCGCGTGGACACCCTGCATCGGTCCGATCCTCGGCGCGATTCTCACGCTGGCGGCCGCTCAGGCGAGCGTGGGGCACGGCGCGGCCCTGCTCACCACCTATTCGGCCGGCCTGGCGCTGCCCTTCGTGGTCACCGCGCTGGCGCTCGACCGGTTCCTGGCGTGGTTCCAGCGGTTCCGCCCGTATCTCGTCTGGGTCGAGCGGACCGCGGGGACCCTGTTGATCCTGCTCGGGCTGCTGCTCGTCACCGACCGCTTCACGCTGCTCGCCGGCTGGCTGCAGGGGCTCACGCCGGAATTCTTGAAGAGTCGGCTGTAGGCACCAGTCATCCGCCCGATGTGTCCCCACCCTGAAAGGGTGGGCCCGGTGAGGCGCTGTCCTAAAGGACACCCCTGGTGTGCTTTAGCACAGGGTAGTACCGGGCCCAGGCTTCAGCCTGGGAACAAGAGGGGTCGCTTTCCTATATTAGGGCCTGCGAAACTCAATGAGAGGGACTAAATGATCAGGCTACCGAAGCACGGATCCCTGGTTGCCGCGCTGGCGGGTGTCGCGTTCCTCGCCTGCGTCAAGGGTGAGCAGACGAGCCGGTCGGCCGATTCGACGGCGCGCAACCTCACCCTCGCCCCGACCGAGTCCACGGCGGCCATGAAGGACGTCCCCGCGCCGGCGACCGAGGCCGCCAAGGCGGCGGCCGAGAAGGCCACGCCGGTCAAGAAGCCCGCGCCGCCGAAGCCCGCGGCGCCGGCTCCGCTGACGCTCGCGGCCGGGACCCGCGTTGCGATGGCGGCGAGCGATACGATCACCACCCGCACCGCCAAGGCGGGGGACGCGTTCAGCGCGTCCGTGAGCCAGGACGTGAAGGACGCGAGCGGGCGCGTCGTGATTCCGGCCGGTGCCACCGTGTCGGGCACGATTGCGGCTGCGGAGCCCGCACCGAACCCGAACTCGAGCGGCAGGATCGAGCTGTCGATCACGAGCGTGTCGGTGCGGGGCGCGAGCTACGCGATCGACGCCTCGGTCGTCGCGCTGGACACGGTGATGAAGGGTCGGGGCGTGACGAAGGCGGACGCCGCGAAAGTGGGCGGCGGCGCCGTGGCTGGCGCCATCGTCGGGAAGCTGCTCGGCAAAAACACCAAGGGGGCGCTGATCGGTGGAGCGGTGGGTGCCGCGGCCGGGGCGGCTGCCGCGCGCGCGTCTCGGGACATCGACGTCGTCATCCCCAAGGGCGCGGCGATCACGATCAAGCTGAACAAGCCGCTGACCGTCAAGCACGCGTAGCGGCGTTCCTCAGTACCCCGCCGCCCCGCCGCCGCGCCTGGGATCCGCGACCCCGACCCAGCCGGCGGCGGTGCGGGCGACGGCGTTCACCTCGGTCTTGTAGGTCCACGTCTCGACCTTGTGCCCCATCGCCTCGAGCGAGTCGATGGCCGCCTGCTCGAACCCGTTGCGCTCGAGGAATACGACGTCTGGCTGCGCCTGGTGATGCAGCCGCGGGGCCGCGACCGCCTCGGCGAGCGACATGCCCTGGTCCACCACATCGCTGATCACCTGGTACACGGCCGTGGTGATCCGCGAGCCGCCGGGCGAGCCGAGCACGAGGACGAGCCGGCCGGCGGAATCGACCACGATGGAAGGCGTCATGGCGGAAAGCATGCGCTTGCCGGGCGCGATGGCGTTCGCCTCGCCCTGGACCAGGCCGAACAGATTGGGCCTCCCCGGCGCCGACATGAAATCGTCCATCTCGTCGTTCAAGAGGAATCCGGCCCCGGTCACCGTCACCGCGCTGCCGAAATCGTTGTTCAGCGTGTAGGTGCAGGCGATGGCGGAGCCGTCCGCATCGACGATCGAAAAGTGCGTCGTCTCCGTTCCCTCGGAGCGCCCCCCCGACACGGGTACCGCCGGCGTCGCCCGGCGCGGATCGATCTCGGCGCGTAACGAACCGGCATACTGCTTCGACAGCAGCCGGCCCAGCGGGATCTGGACGAAGTCGGGATCTCCCAGCAAGGCGTTGCGGTCGGTATACGCACGGCGCATCGCCTCGGCCTGGAGGTGCATCAGCTCCGCGCTGCCGAACGGCGGGACCGGAGCGTACCCCTCCATCATGTTGAGCATCTCTGCCAGGGTGACGCCCCCACCGGACGGCGGTGGCATGGTGTAGATCGTGTAGCCGCGATACTTGATCTCGATGGGGTCGCGCCACTTGGCGACATAGTGCGCGAGGTCTTCGCGCGTGATCAACCCGCCGCCGCGCGCCATCTCTCGCACGATGAGGTGCGCGATACCGCCGGTGTAGAACGGCGCGGCGCCGCTGTCGGCGATCAGCTGCAGCGTGCGGGCGAGCTCGGGCTGCACGAAGCGGGTTCCGGGAGGCGGTGCGGCTCCGTCCACCAGGAACTGCGCCCGCGAAGCGGTGAACCGGCCGAGCCGCTCGGCTTCGCGTTCGATCACGTGGCTGCGCGGGCCGTCGAGCACGTAGCCGTCGCGTGCCAACGCGATGGCGGGCACGAGGAGCTCCTTCCAGGGGAGCCGGCCGAATTTTCGGTGCGCCTCGTACATCCCGGCGACCGTTCCGGGAACTCCGACCGAGCGATGGCCCGTGAGCGACGAGCCGATCGCGTTGCCTGCCGTGTCGACGTACATGTCCCGCGTCGCCCGCTTGGGGGCGGTCTCGCGAAAGTCGAGCGCGCCGACCGTGCCGTCCTGCATCCGGGCGACCATGAACCCGCCTCCCCCGATGTTGCCCGCCACGGGGTGGACGACCGCCAACGCGAACGCCACCGCCACCCCGGCGTCGACCGCGTTGCCGCCCCGGCGCAAGATGTCCACGCCGACGTCGCTCGCCAGGGGATGCGACGTCACCACCATGGCGTGCTCACCGCTAACCGACTTGATGCGCTGTGTGAGCGGCCAGTCGGCCGCAATGAGCGCGCGACCGACCGTCCCCCCGTGCACCCCGGCCCGCGCGGACGTGTCGACAGCCGGGGGCGAGATCCCCGGGGGAAGGGAGTCGAGGACACCGGGGGCCACGGGGATCGTCTCCGGCGCCTTGATGCCGCCGCGGCACGCCGTCAGCACCAGCAGGCCGAGGCGGAGCGATCTGCGCATGTCGAATTGTGCACGTTGACCCGAGTTCGGGTCAACGGGGCATCAGGCGGCGGCCTCAGCGTGGCGGTCGGCGGTCGAAGCGATACCGGTAGAGCTTGGCCTGCCACGGCTCGTGAGCCTCCACGCGGTGGCCGCCGGCGCGCTCGAGCGCATCGAGCAAGTCGGTGACCACCCGGTCGCGGAAATAGGCCTCGAACAAGAGCCAGACATCCTGTCGCGGCTCCGCCGCGATCCGTACCGCCTCGTGGTCGGCCCAACCACTGTCCGGCTGCGCCGCCGAGGGCCCGGTCCAGTACCGGATCTGAATGCCGGTCGCGCGCCCCATCAGCTCACGGCGCCCCCGGGTGGCGACTTCCAGGTCCTGCCCGTCGTTGCGGAAGCGCGAGACTGACGGCTCTGCCGCTCGCGCGATGCGGCGTAAGCGCTCGGTGTCGGGCGCGGCCCAATCGGTAGCGTAGAACGTCCAGGTCGGGATCGCTCCTGCGAAGACATACACCGGGATGGGGGCCTGAGCGTCGGGCGTCCGCTCGACCTCCGCGATGAGCCCCCGCACGTCAGGGGGGAACTCGGGCTGCGTCACCGCGATGACGGCCACCGTGGCGACCCATCCGGCGCTCGCGGGCCAAAACACCCAAGCGTCGAACGGGCGAGGCAGCAGGTCAGCTATCGAGCGGGCGCCGACCACGAGCATCACGATGAGCAGGGGCGCCGTGAAGAGCAGTGCGCGACCGGCGATCGGATACCGATGGAGAACGGACGCCGCAAAGCACGAGACGATCGGCGTGGCGACGAGCGCCAGCTGCCAGCGTCGGCCGCGCCGCCCGAACGAGTGGACACCGGCGCCAGCCAGAGCGGAAAGGGCCACGGTCCCGAGGACTGGAACCCTGTTGCCGACAACGAGGGGAAAGATCTCCTGCTGCGCGGCGCGCCACAGGCGAGCTGGCAGGTCCTGCACGTCGAGACCGAAGAACGTGGCCGCCCAGAACTGCTGCATGAACGCGCTCGTGGCCGCATGCCGGTACAAGACGAGGTAGACGCCGACGAACACGACGCCCCATACAGCGATGACCAGAGCCAGCCGTCCCCGGGCGCCGGGCGTCGCCCGCACGGATGGGGCGAGCAGGAGCGCGACGCTCACCCCGGCGAGCGCGAAGACCGCCGGGATTGCCATGGCGAGGCTGCCCACACCTGCGACGAGCAAGCGCTGCCACGTGGCGGGGGACTGCGGTGTGGCCGCCGTCCCGAGCGCGCAGGCCACGACGGCGGTCGCGACGAGCGCGTCGCTCTCGTACGGCTTGGCGATCACACTGAAGCGCACCAAGAATGGAGAGCAGGCGGCGAGCGCGGTGCACACGAGGGCTGCCGGGACGTCCATGAGGCGGCGCGCCACGAGCCAGACGACCAGGGGCAAGGTGAGGCCGGCGGCGAGCGGCAGCGCCCGCAGCGTGAGCTCGTTCATGCCGCCGACCTGTGTGGTGAAGCGGGTGCCCCACAGGAACAGCAAGGGCGCGGTTTGGTCGTAGTCGAGCGCGCGGAGCAGCCCGCCGTACGAACGGGAGCCGATGCTCAGCGCGAGCATCGCCTCGTCGACCGACAGTGAGGGGCGCTGCAGGAATTGGGAGAGGCGGATCAGGGCGCCGACCGCGATCAGCGTGCCGAGCGCCGCCCGGCGGGACACGGTCGCGCCGAACCAGGCGTTCCCCGACAGCCCATGGCGATGGAGCATGCTCGAGCCCTTAATACGCCGAGAATCGCGCGCGGGCCAGGGCCGGCGTGGGCGTTGCTCCGGTCCGGGTCAGGGTCTAACTTGGGGCCGGCATCGTTCATGACCGTTCCCTCCCCCGACTATCGCGACCCGCGGCTCACCGAGCAGCGCAACCCGCGCACCCAGCGTATCGACGTCGCCGCGAGCCTCGAGATCGTCGATCTGATCAATGCGGAGGACGCCAGCGTCGCTCCGGCGGTCCACCTGGTACGCCAGGACGTGGCCCGGGCCATCGACCTGGTGGTCGACGCGCTGCGGCGCGGTGGGCGGCTCATCTATGTGGGCGCAGGCACCTCCGGGCGGCTCGGCGTGCTGGATGCGAGCGAGTGCCCGCCCACGTTCGGGACCCCGCCCGAGATGGTGGTGGGCGTGATCGCGGGCGGCTACGCGGCGCTCGTGAAGAGCAGCGAGGGCGCCGAGGACGATGTGAACGCGGGGATGGAAGCGATGGATCAGGCGCGGGTGATGGCGCGCGACTTCGTGCTCGGGATCGCGGCCAGCGGGACCACGCCGTACGTGCGCGCCGCCTTGTCGCGCGCCCAGACGATCGGCGCAACCACCGGGCTGGTCTCGTGCTCCGATCCACCCCAGGTGCTGCGCGCGACGTGCGACGTGCTCATCCTCCCCAAGGTCGGCCCCGAGGCGCTCACCGGCTCGACCCGCATGAAGGCCGGCACCGCGACGAAGCTGGTCCTCAACACGGTCTCCACCGGCGCGATGATCCGCCTGGGACGTGCCTATGGCAATCTGATGGTCGACCTGAAGGCGGTTTCCGACAAACTGCGCGACCGGGGCGAGCGCATCGTGATGGAGTGCTGCGGAGTCGATCGCGTGGCGGCGCGGGCCGCGATCGACGCGGCGGTCGGCAGCGTGAAGCTCGCGATCGTCATGGTGCGCCTGGGGACGGGACGGACGGAGGCCGAGCAGGCGCTCGCCGCGGCGGGCGGCTTCGTGCGTCGCGCCGTGGGCGACCCGCCGCCGGTCGCGTGACGGCCCTCCTCGCCGTCGGCGTGATGTCGGGCACCTCGCTCGACGGCGTCTCGACGGCGCTGGTCCGGTTGACGGACGACCCACTCGAGGCCCGACTCGTGGCGTTCCGTCAGGACGCATACGCGGCCGCGGAGCGAGGCCAGATCATCGACGCGATCGCGCGCGGCGGCTCGCGCGATCTGGCGCTCTTGCACGTGGCGCTGGGCGAGCGCTTCGCGGGCGCCGTGCTGCAGCTGCTCGCGGCGGCGAAGGTGGCGCCCCGCGAGGTGGCGTTCGTGGCGTCGCATGGTCAGACGGTGTGGCACGAGCCGGGTCGCGCCACGCTGCAGCTGGGCGACCCGGCGGTGATCGCCGAGCGGGTGGGCATCCGGGTCGTGAGCGACTTCCGCGCCCGGGACGTGGCGGCCGGGGGCCAGGGGGCCCCGCTCGTCCCGCTCGCCGACGTGCTCCTGTTCGGCCACGCGGAGCGCGGCCGGCTGCTCCTGAACATCGGCGGGATGGCGAACGTGACGTACGCGCCCCGCCTGGGCGTCACCGACGGCGCCGTCGCGTTCGACACCGGTCCCGGCGTCGCGGTCGTGGATGCGGTCACCCGGCGGATCGATCCCGCCGCGCGATTCGATCTGGACGGCGAGCGCGCGCGCCGCGGCAGACCGGCCCGCAAGGTGCTCGAGGCGCTGCTCACGGATCCTTACTTCGCCGCCCCGCCGCCCAAGAGCACCGGGCGCGAGCATTTCAGTCCGGACTACGCAGCCCGGCTGGTCGACGACGTCAAACGCGGCGGCGGCTCCGACAACGACGCGGTCGCGACGGCGACGGCGCTGACGGTCGAGACCATCGCCCGCGGGATCGAGCGCTGGATCCGCGCCGGGCCGGAAGACGAACTCGTGATCTCCGGCGGCGGGGCCCGCAACCCGCTGCTCGTCGAGCTGCTCGCCGCCCGCGTCGCCCCGCGACCCCTCGTGCCGTTCGAGCGGCTCTTCTTCGACGGCGAGGCGAAGGAGGCCCTAGTGTTCGCGTTCCTCGGCTTCCTCACCATTCTCGGGAAGGCCGGCAACCTGCCCGCGGCGACCGGTGCGCGCGGCCCGCGCGTGCTGGGCCGCATCACGCCGGCGTGACCCCTCCCCCCTCGCTCGCGCGGCTCGTGTTTCCGGCGCTCCGCTGGCGACCAAGTGACGGAAGCTTCGAGCACGAGCGCCGCAAGATCGACGCCGCGCTGGCCGCCGGCGTGGGCGGGTTCATCATCTTCGGCGGGACGCGCGCGGCGATTGCGGCCCTCACCCGGGAGCTGCGGCAGCAAGCCGGGCGCCCGCTGCTGATCGGCGCGGATCTCGAGCGCGGGCCCGCCCAGCAGGTGCAGGGACTCACCGAGCTGCCGCCGCCGGCCGCGCTCGGCTGGCTGGACGATCTCGACACGACGGCCGCGTGCGGGGTGATCACTGCCACCGAAGCGCGCGCCGTCGGCGTCAACTGGGCGTTCGCTCCGGTGTGCGATCTCGACCTGGAGCCGAAGAACCCGATCGTGCAGACGCGCTCGTTCGGCGCCGACCCGGTGCGCGTCGGCGAGCAGGCGGCGGTGTGGATCCGCGCCCTGCAGGAGCACGGTGTGCTGGGCTGCGCCAAGCACTACCCCGGGCACGGCCGCACCACCGAGGATTCCCACGCCACGCTGCCACACGTGCGCGCCTCCCGCGCCGATCTCGAGCAGGTGGACGGCACGCCGTTCGAGTACGCGATCCGGGCAGGGGTGGGAAGCGTGATGAGCGCGTTCGTCGCCTATCCGGAATGGGATCGGTCGGGGCGCGCGGCGAGCTTTTCGGGCGAGATCCTGGGCTACCTGCGCGCCACCCTCAACTTCGGCGGGCTGGTCGTGACCGACGCCCTCATCATGGCCGGCGCGAGCGCGGCACAGCCCGTGCCGGCGGCGACGGTGGGCGCGGTCGCGGCCGGATGCGACGCGCTGCTCTATCCGGAGGATTTTTCACGCGTGGCGGCCGCCCTCGATCGGGCCGTGGGCGGCGAACTTCCCGCCGCGCGGGCGGATGACGCGCTCGCGCGCTACGACGCGGCCGTGGGTCAGTGGGGCGATTTATCCTATCGGGCGGACCAGGGCGAGCCCGATCTCGCCGCACACGCCGCCTTCGCGGACGGCATCGCGGACCGCTCGACGCGTCTGGTGCGGGGCGACGCGCCGCGCATCCGGACGCCGCTGGCGGTCTCGATCGTGGACGACGACGTGGGCGGACCGTATTCTGTCGGGCCGCGCGATGTATTTCACGCGACCCTGCGCGACGCAGGAGTGCAGGTCGGGAAAGGGGGAACGGGAAAGGGGAAACGTGTCGTTCTGGTGTATTCGGAGCCTCGGTCCTGGAAAGGTCGCGCCGATCTCGGCCCCCGCTCGCGTGCCGCGCTGCGGCGCCTGGTCCCCGGGGCGCAGCTCGTGGTGCTGTTCGGCCATCCCCGGCTCGCGGATCAGATCCCCGGTACGGCGCCGATCCTGTTGTGCTGGCATGGGCAGATGCTGATGCAGCGCGCCGCCGCTAGGCGAGTTCGGAGCTGGTTGTCATGACGTCGTTAACGTAGTCGTTGCAGGTAGTCTACGACGATGCGTGCGGGAACCGCATAGATGACCTTCCCCGCCGAATTCGGTTCTCCGCCGTACAGCACCGCCGTCACGCGTCCGCCGCGATCGAACATCGGGCTGCCCGAGGAGCCGGGCGCGCCGTATCCGTCCACCTGCACGAGACCGGAAAGGACTTTACTGACGGTTCCTACAATCACGCTGGGGTCGGCGACGACGCCGCTCTCCCCCAGGCGCTCCATCGGGAGGTCCTCGCCCATCGGGTAGCCGAGGATGGCCACGGGATCGCCGCGCGCGAGGCGGCGCGGATCGCGCGCGAATCCCACGACTCGCGGCGTGCCGCCCCGGATGTCGACGCGCACGACGCCGATGTCCGCGGAATCGGCGACTCCGACCAGACGGCCCGGGAACCACTGCCGGCTCCCCGAGAACTTGACAGCGATCCGCTCCGGGCGCCGGCTCCCCTCATCCCCCACCAGCACGTGCCTGTTGGTGACGAGGGTGCCCTGCGAATCCACTGCGAACGCGGTGCCGGAGACGATCTCCTGGTCGGAGAACGCGACGGCGAGCGGGGCGACGGCGTCCTGGTTTGCGAGCGAGATGGCGCGGTAGTCGACGGCCGCCGCCCCGGCCAGGCCGCGCTGCCGGGCCTCGGCGGAGTCGAGGGTCGTGCGGAGCCGGACGACGGTCCCCCCATCGTGCGCCGAGCTCGCCGCCGCGAGCTCGCCCCGGAGCCGCGCCACCTCCGCCTGCGACTGCCGCAACGCGTCCTGCAGGCTCGCGAGCTGCGATTGGAACGGCGCGAGTGCGGTCGTCTCGCGGGCATTGTTCCGCTGGACCCAGCCGAAGGCCGCGAGCGCCGCGCCGAGCAGGGCTATCAGGACCTTGGTGGTGCGGCGCAGGTGGAGCGTCTGGCGTGCTACCTCCGCGGCGATCCGCACCGCCGTACCGGACGCCCTCGCCCGAGGGTACGACGCGCGGGGCGAGGACGTGCGCTCCGCTGCCTGACGCACCGCGTCGGACACCGCGTCGTCGCCTGGCTCCCCCGCGACCACGTGGAATGCCACGGCCGGCCCGTTCTGCCCGAATGCGATCACGTCGCCGTCCCTCAGGGTAACGTCGCCCGCGATGTGCGTGCCGTTGACGAACGTGCCGTTGGTGCTGCCCAGGTCGCGGAGCAGGAAGCTCTCCCCGTGACGGACGATGCCGGCGTGCCGGGCGGAGACGTCCAGGTCGCGATCCGTATCGAAGCGTACGTCGGAGAGGGGATGACGGCCCAGAACGATGTAGGACTTGCGGAAGATCTCGACCTGCCCGACGCGTGCGCCCGAGAGGAACGTGAAACGGGCGTTCACGGGCTCCGCTTGACCAGGTAGAGCGCGACTGCCGCGGCGAGCGCGGCGAGCCCGAGCGCGACCAGACGCCAGCGCGCCCGTGCCGTGGGCTCCGGCGGGCGGCTTCCCTTGTACACGGGCACCGGCTCGGTGCTGGTCTCGGTGTCAATGAGGGGATACACCCGGTGGCCAACCTCCGCGCTCGCCTCCGGCGGTCGCAACCCTTCGCCGTCGAAGCGCGCCAGGATGACGGTGATGTTGTCGGGTCCGCCGCGCTCGTTCGCGAGCGCGATCAGCCGGTCGCACGCCGCCTGCAGGTCCCGCTCGCGCGTGGCGATCTCGGCGATCTCCTCTTTCTTGACGGAGCCGGAGAGCCCGTCGGAGCAGAGCACGAGCATGTCGCCCCGGCGGACCTCTTGATGCGTGAGATCCACCTTCACGCGCGCGTCGGGCCCGAGCGCCTGGAGGATGATGTTGCGACGCTCACTCTTCGCGGCTTCCTCCTCAGTCAGCTCACCCGCCTCGACCAGGCGCTGCATCAGCGACTGGTCCTTGGTGAGCTGGACGGCCTGGCCCTGACGGATGAGGTAGGCGCGGCTGTCACCCACCTGGCTGAGGAAAAAGTGGTCGCCGAGCACCCCGACGGCGGTCGTCGTCGTTCCCATGCCCCGGACCTCGGGGTGGGCCGCGGCGTACGAGTGGATCTGACGGTTCGCCGCTTCCACGGCTTCCCGCAGCCGGTACGCGAACCGCTGCGGTGTCAGGTCGCGCTCGCTCCCCCAGGCGTTGAGCATCTGCCCGTAGATCGCCTCGGTCGCCATCGCGCTGGCCACCTCGCCCGCCGCGGCGCCGCCCATGCCGTCGGCGACCACGAACAGCGAGCCGCGCTCGCCGACCTCGTGTGAGCGCACCGCCGGCTTGAGTGAGGCGTCGCGCCGCGTCAGGTCCGCGACGAGAAAGTGGTCCTCGTTGTGATCGCGCGTGCGGCCCAGGTCGGTCTTCGCGAAGACCTCGACCTTGATGGCTTTGGAGGGAGAGCGTCCGAACAAGGTCAGCGTCCGCACTGGGCGGCGATCTTGGGGTAGACCGTGTCGGCCGGCTGGAGCTCGGCCGCCTTCTGAATCCATTCACAGCCGTGAGCACGATCGTTCATCTGCGCGAGGGCCATGCCGAAGACGAACGCGGCGTACGCCTTGTCCTCTCGAGTGATCCCGGGAGCGTTGAACAGGTGCATCGCGGAGTCGCCAATCCACCGAGCGGTCTTGGGCATCAGCTGGTAGAGATACAGGTTGTCGAGCAGCTCACGGGCGCGGCTCACGTCGATGTTCGGCTTCGCTTCGATGGGCCGCTTCACCACGCGGCGTGGCGGGGAACTCGCGGGGACCGGCGAGGGCGGAGCGGTCGAATCGCGCGCCGGGATGACCGCGACGCGAGGCGTCGTGTCGGCGTGCGCGCTGGTGTCCACTGCCTTCCCGCCGCCGCGCAACGCCAGGGCCGCCCCCACCGCCGCGAGGATGACCACGACGCCCGCCAGGATCGGCACCAGGCGGCGGTTCCGCCGCGGTGGCGGCCTCCGGGCCGATGGCATGGCTACCGACCGGCGCAACAGCTCCGTTTTGGCGTCGAAGTCCGAGTCTCGGCGGGTCGGTGGGACCGGACTCAACCGTGCTCCCCGCTGCAGACCGAGCACCGCGGCCACGTCGTTCGCGAACTTGACCGTCGACTGATAGCGGTCGGCCGGGCTGCGCGTGAGGGCGGTGTCGAGCGTCGCCTGGAGGCCCGACGGGAAGCGCAGATCGGGGCGCACGTCGGCCAGCGTGGCGGGCTCGTCGGTGAGGCGCTGGACCATGGTGTCCTGCGCGGTCGTGCCCGCAAAGGGCAGCTCGCCGGTGAGCATCTTGAAGAACACGAGGGCGAGTGCGTACAGGTCGCTGCGGCCGTCGACCGGGTCCCCCGCCAGCTGCTCGGGACTCATGAACTCGGGCGTCCCGACGACCAGACCGGTCTTCGTGACCTTCTGCGTGTCGCGCCCGCCCACCGCCTTCGCGATCCCGAAATCGACGACCTTGACGACGTCCGTGCCGTCGCGGCCCCGCGACAGCATGACATTGTCGGGCTTCAGGTCGCGGTGCACGATGCCGAGGTCGTGCGCCGCCTGGAGGGCGTCCGCCACCTGGAGGAAGATCGCGCCCGCCCGCGCGACCGGCAGCTCGCCCTCGCGCGCGAGCAGCTCGGTCAGCGGTTCGCCCTCGACGAACTCCATGGCGAGGTAGATGATCCCCTCGGGGGTCTCGCCGAAGTCGTAGACGGCGCAGACATTGGGATGGCTGATGCGGCTGGCATTCGCCGCCTCCCGGTTGAAGCGCGCCACGGCGTCGGGGTCGTGCACCATCGACGGGCTCATCACCTTGATGGCGCTCTTGCGCCCCATCTTCACGTGCTCGGCCAGGTACACCTGCCCCATGCCCCCCTCGCCGAGTTTCCGGACCACGTGGTAGCGGTCGGCCAGCACCTGCCCGACGAGGTCGGTCCCGGGCGACGACGCGCGCAGCGTCTGCCCGTCGTTCGGGCAGAAGCGAACCTCGTCGGTGTATTCGGTCGAACAGACGGGACAGACTTTCACGCGGAGAGCTCGACGCGCAGGAGCTTGTCGCCCACCAGGATCCGCGAGTTGTGGCGCAGCGGCATGTCCCCGCGCGCGGCCCGGGCGACACCGTTCCGGCTGTCGGCGTCGACCACCACGAAGTCCGCGTCCTCGGAGCGGACCACCGCGTGCCGCGCACTCATCGACGGGTCGTACGGGAAGATCCAGTCACCCTGCTCGCGGCCGATCATCACGTCGCGGCCCGGAGAGAGCTGGATCACGTCGCGCGCGCTGCCGTCGGAGCGCAGCTGCGTCAGACTCGCGATGTCGGCGCTCGGGATCAGGCTGCCCATGCGCCGTGTGGCGTCGGCGTCGGGGGGATGCGGACCCGGATAGCCCAACCGCCGGAACCGGATCACCTGCGAGCCGATGAGCAGCAGATCACCGTCGAGCAGCCGGTGAGGTGCCTCGAGGAACACCCAGGTGCCGTTGCGGCTCCCCAGGTCGCGGACCACGAGCGTGTCCTCCTCCCAGGAGATCTTGGCGTGCAGTGGAGACAGGAACACGTCGTCCGGAAACCGGACGTCGCCGTCCTGCCGTCCGATGGTCGTGTCGGGTCCGGCACGCTCGAAGCGCTGCGTGGGGGTTCCCGCGTCGTCGAGCAGCACGAGCGTGATCGCGCCCGCCGTACGCGGAGCGCCGGGAGAGACGCGGCGCCCCAAGCCGGCATCGCCGACGGGTGCGCCGCACGTGGCGCAGAACCGAGTGGCGGTTCCGACCGGGGAGCCGCAGCGCCCGCAGGTCGGACCGGAGCCGGGAGCGCTCAGACGGCGGCCGCAGTGCGGGCAGAACGGCCGCGCCCGGGTGGCCCGGGCGCCGCAGAAGGGGCAGGTAAGCGACTCACCCGCGGCGACGCCGACCGCCGCCGCGAGGGGGCGCGTGCCGGGAATCGCGGCCACCTCGCCTTTCAGTCCCGCGGACCCGTCCATCGGTTTGCCGCAATCCATGCAAACTCGAGCGCCGGGCTCATTGTCGCGGCCGCAGTAGGTGCAAGCGGTCACAGGCGGAGGTACCCCACAAGGCGCACAAGTTACGGAATGCCAATCTATTCGGCAAATTGGCGGGTCGAAAGGGCCGATGCTACCTTGTCGCGCCTGTGCGATCGGTCGGCGTGGTCCTCGCGAGCGTCGTGGCCGGATGCGCGGTCTCGCGCGCCGGCAGCGCGCCCGTCCCGGCCGTGCCGCTCGCAACCCGACCCGAGTCGCTGCACGTCACCGTCGTCTACCCCGCGCCCACCGACGTGCTGCAGTCACACGACTCCGCGTTTCTCTTCGGTGCGGTGTATGGCGCGCGCGGCCCCGTGCATCTGGGGGTCAACGGCCAATCGGTGCCCGTGCTCCCCGATGGCGGCTGGATCGCCTGGGTCCCGCTGCCCGACGACACGGTGGCGCCGTTCCTGCTCGCCGCGACGGCGGGGCCCGACTCGAGTCGCACGGTCGTCACCGCCCACATCGCGCCGCGCTTCCATCCGCCGCCCGGCCGCGCCGCGTGGATCGATACGACCAGCTTCACGCCGGTAGGCGCGCTGGCGTTGCCGGCAGGCGAAGGAATTCTCCTCAGCGTGCAGGCGGTGCCCGGAGCGTCGGTCCGCCTCGCCCTGCCCTGGGGATCGAGCGTGCCGCTCGTGCCCGACACGCTACCCGGCGAGCCCGCGTGGAGCGTGCGGGCGTTCGTCGCCGATACGGCGGCGTACCGGCTCCCCCCCGCGGTGGGCCGTTATGCGGGCTGGCTGCCGGCAGGGGCGCTGTGCGCCGACGGCCGCACGGCCTGCGCCACACTCGTCGTGGCGGTCGGGGGAGACACCGCCACCGCGCGCTGGCCGCTTACGATCACGACCGTCGACGTGACGTTTCCGCGCGTCGTGCTGCTGAACGACGACACGGCCCACACCGGTACGACCGACAGCGTGAGCCCCGGGCGGGCCGTGCCCCACGGCACCTACAATTGGTTCTTCCCGACGGGAACCGTGGCGGTCGAATCGGGCCGTTGGAACGACCAAGTCCGGCTGCAGCTGTCGCGCGACGCGGTCGCGTGGGTGAGCGCGGGCGACGTCGTGGCCCTCGCGCCCGGCACGCCCTCCCCTCGAGGAGTGGTAGGGTCCGTGCGCCTCGCGTCCGGACCGTCGTCCGTGACCTTGCGGGTGCCGCTTCCCGCCCGGCTCCCGTTCCAGGTCACGGAGCGGGACCGGAGCGTGATGTTGCGTCTGTACGGCGGTGCGTCCGACATCAATTGGATGCAGTACGGCGGCACCGACCCGCTGGTCAGGCACATGCGGTACGCGCAGCCGGCCGCCGACCAAGTGACCATCACGCTCGAGCTGTCGCGGCGCGTGTGGGGCTATCGTACACGGTGGGACGGGCGTGATCTCGTGCTCGAGATCCGCCGGCCGCCGCGGATCGATCCCGCCCGACCGCTCGCGGGGCGGACCATCGTGCTCGATCCGGGGCACCCGCCCCTCGGAGCGAAGGGGCCGACGGGGCTGTGGGAGCCGGTGGCGACGCTGGCGGTCGCCCTCAAGACCAAGGTGCTGCTCGAGCATGCCGGGGCCACGGTGCTCCTCACCCGCACCGACTCGACGCCGCTGGAGCTGTATCCGCGGACGCGCTTCGCCGAGCAGCACGACGCCGAGGTGCTGGTGTCGATCCACGCCAACGCGCTCCCGGACGGGGTGAACCCGTTCACCAACAGCGGCACCAGCGTGTACTACTTCCAGCCGCGCAGCGCCCTGCTGGCGCGCGAGCTCGACCGGGCGCTCGTGGCCGAGCTCGGCGTGCGCGACCTCGGCATGGGCCGGGGGGACTACGCCCTGGTACGGCCGACCTGGATGCCCGCGGCACTCACCGAAGGGTTGTTCATCATGCTGCCGGACCAGGAGGCGATGCTGGCGAGCGAGGAGGGGCGGGGGCGGTATGCGCGGGCGATCGTCCGCGGGATCGAGGCATTCCTGCGGGATCGGGCGAAGGAGCCATAAGAGTGCGGAATGTGGAGTGCGGAATGCGGAATGTCAGTAGAAGGTCGAGCCCGCGGCTCGAACCTCCACTGCAATTCCGCATTCCGCACTTCGCACTCCGCATTCTGTTGCTTACGATGCTGGCCGGCGGCGCCGAGGCTCAGGTGGATCCGTCGGGCAGTTGGCGAACCATCCACACGTCCCACTTCCGCATCCACTTCCGGCCCGCGTATCGCGACGTGGCGCTGCTGGAAGCCCGCGAGGCGGAGCGCTCGTACGCCCTCCTCGCCGGCGAGCTGCACCCGCCGCGCGGTGTCGTGGATCTCACCCTGGGCGACGACGTCGATGCGGCGAACGGGTTCACCACGGTTTTTCCCACGAGCCGCATCACGATTTTCGCCACGCCGCCCGCGGGCGACCACGGCCTCTTGTTCTTCGACAGCTGGCTGCGTCTCGTCACGACGCACGAGCTCACGCACGTCTTTCACCTCGACCGCACGAGGGGGATCTGGAGCGCGCTGCAGCACGTGTTCGGCCGCGCTCCCGGACTGTTCCCCAACGAGTATCAGCCCAGTTGGGCGATCGAGGGACTCGCGACGTACTACGAGTCGAGATTCACGAACGGTGGCCGGGTGCGGAGCAGCTTCCACACCCAGGTGCTCGCCGCGGATCGCGCGGCCGGCGCCTCGCGCTCGCCGTGGGACGCCCTGCTGTTCACGCGCTGGGCCGACGGCATCGTCCCGTATGCCTACGGCAGCCGCTTCCTGCATTCGCTGGCCGACGTCGCGGGAGACTCGGTGGTGCCGCGCTTGGTCGAGGCGACGTCGGGCCAGCTGATCCCGTTCCGCGTGGGACGGCAGGTGGCCCGGGTCGCCCCCGGCCACACGCTCGCCGCGGAGTGGATCCGGGGCACGCGCCCGGCGCCCGGCGACGAACGCGCCCCGCCGCCGGCGCGCGTGCCCAAGCAGGTGCCCACTCAGGTGATTGACAGCCTGCTCCGCACGGAGCCCGTCCCGCGCGCCTCGCCCGATGGGCGCCGCGTCGCCTACGTGCGGGACGACGGGAAGGGCGCGAGCGAGCTCCGGGTGCGGGAGGCCGCCACGTTTCGCGTCGTCGCCCGGCACCGCGTGAACGGCGGGGTCGACTACGACTGGGTGGGCGACACTCTGGTGGTGGCACAGCTCGACTATGTCACGCGTTGGCGCATCCGCAGCGACCTGTACCGCTGGGTCCCGGGCAAGTCGTGGCGCCGCTCGACCTGGTGGGCCCGGCTGGTCGCGCCCGCAGGTGGGGGCGGGCGGCTCGCGGCGGTCGCGCTCGGCCCGGCCGCTGCTACGCCGACCAGGCCCGTGCCTCCCGGCCCGCCCGGCGCCGTCTGGGACGACGTGGCGCTCTCTCCCGACGGTCGGTGGGTGGCCGGCAGTCGCAACGCCGGCGGCGGCTGGGCGCTGGTGCGCTGGCCGGCCGACTCGCCTGCCGCGGGCGCCGTACTGGTGGAAACGCGCGGCAGCATCGCGGACCCCGTGTGGACGTCGCGCGGCGAGCTCTGGTTCGTGGCCGACCCGACGGGGTTCCCTCAGGTCTACCGCTGGAGCGACCGCGGGCGGGCCGAACCACTCACCGCGGAGCCGCTGGGGGCCCGCGCGCCGGCGCCGCTCCCCGACGGCACCCTGGTCTACGTCACGCTCGGGGCGCACGGCTGGGAGCTGCGACACGCGGCTCCGCTCGCCGGCGGGGCGACCGCGCCGGTCGCGTTTCCCGAGCCGCTGCCGTTCGATTCGGCGCCCGCGGTGTCGGTGCGCGAAACGGGCTACTCGTCGTGGCCGTCGCTGCAGCCCCATTTCTGGATTCCCGTGTACGCCGACGCGGGACCGACGGGGCAGTTCTACGGTGCATTCACGGCGGGCACGGATGCGGTGGGGCGCTTCGCGTACGGTGCCGACGCGTACGTCTCAGGGCGGCCGTTTCGGGCCGCGGGCGATTTCGCGCTCGTCGCCACCGGGCTCGGTAACCCGACCCTCGACCTCTCGGGATGGGCCTCGTGGGCGGACCTCCTCCCGCCCGTGGGCGCGCCCGCGGTCACGCTCTCGGAGCTGGACGAGTATGCGGCGCTCGGCGCTTCGCTCGTCGGACGTCGCTGGCGCAGCGTGGCCAGCGTGCGGCTGGCCGCCGAGCTCGAGCGCGCCAGCTACGCCGCGATTCCCGACACGGCGCTCGCGCCGCTGTGCCCGGCGTGCGTCACGCGCAATCTCGTCGGCGGCTCGGTCACGCTCACGCTGTCGCACCTGGTGCTCGGGGCACTGTCGGTGTCGCCCGAGCAGGGCGTCTCGTGGTCCGTGACGTACCGACGGCGTGACGAGCCGAGCGCCACCCGCTGGTCGAACGAGCTGCGCTCGCGCCTCGCCTGGTACGTGCGCGCGCCGGGGCTCGGCGGTTTTGGCCACTCCGTGTTTGCGGTGCGGGTGGCGGCCGGCGGCTCGAGCGGGCCGCTGGGAACGCTGTTCCGCGTCGGCGGCGTCGCGCCGCAGGGTGTGAGTGTCTACTTCGCGCCGTCGCTCTCCGCGACGCGGGCGTTTCCGATCCGCGGCTATCGCGCGGGCGAGCTGAGCGGCGAGCGCGCGGCCGTGGGCAGCATCGAGTACCGGGCCCCGTTGGCCCTGGTGGGCCGCGCCCTCGGTCACCTCCCCCTCGGCGTCGACAAGCTGTGGGTCAACGCGTTCGCCGACGCGGGAGACGCATGGGCTCCGGCCACCGCGCCCCGGCTCACGCGGCTGCGCTCGGCCGGTCTCGAGTTGGCGGGCGACGTCGCGCTGAGCTACGACTTCCAGCTCGCGGTGCGGCTCGGCGTCGCGGAGCCGCTCGCCACCGCGCCGTCGGGCGCGGCCCGTCGACCGCAGTTCTACGCCGCGCTCGGCTCCGACTTTTGAGTCGGCATCGCCTGTGTCGAGTTGACACCCGCTCCGACGAATCCCTAAGTTTCCCCGACTCCTCGGAGCATTGATGTACTGTCCCCGCTGCGGCACCCAGAACGACGACGCCAGCAAGTTCTGCCGGTCCTGCGGCCTGGACCTGGCGGCTACGCCGATCGCCGGCGGGCGCGAGCCGGCGCCCGAGATGACCGATCTCGACATGGTGCGCGACCAGCTCAAGGACGAGTACGAGATCCTCGAGGAGCTGGGGCGGGGCGGCATGGCGATCGTCTTCAAGGCGCGCGAGAAGCAGCTCGAGCGCGACGTCGCCATCAAGGTGCTGCCCTTCTCCCTCGCGTTCGACAAAGAGTTCGTCGAGCGGTTCCAGCGCGAGGCCCGCACGTCCGCCAAGCTCGAGCATCCAGGGATCATCCCGATCTATCGCGTCGGCAAGTCGGGCCGCGTGATTTACTTCGTGATGAAGTTTCTGCGGGGCAAGCCGCTCTCCAGCGTGCTCGCCGCGCGCGGCACGCTGCCTCCCTCCGAAATCCGCATGATCCTGCTGCAGGTCGCCCGGGCGCTCGCCTACGCGCACAAGGGCGGCATCGTGCACCGCGACATCAAGCCCGACAACATCATGTTCGACGAGCACGGCCAGGCCGTGGTCACCGATTTTGGGATCGCCAAGGCCGCGTCGGGGGGCAAGCTCACGGGCACGGGGATGTCCATCGGCACGCCCCATTACATGAGCCCCGAGCAGGCGCGCGCCCAATCACTCGACGGGCGCTCCGATCTCTATTCGCTGGGTGTCGTCGCGTTCCAGTGTCTCGTGGGTCACGTCCCGTTCGACGGCGAGGACTCCTTCTCGATCGGCTACAAGCACATCATGGAAGAGATCCCGACGCCGCCGCTCGAGACCTACGATCAGCGCACCCTGTTCGAGATCACCAAGCGGATGATGGCGAAGTCCCCCGACGACCGGTTTCAGACCGCCGACGACCTCGTCCAGGCCCTCGAAGCGGGTGGGGGCTTCGCCGCGGTGGGCCTGGCCAGCGCGGCGACCAAGGCCATCCCTTCGCTCGCGGGCGCGCGCCTCGCGGGCGCGCCCACCACGCCACTGCCGCGCGTGCCGGGCAAACCGGCGGAGCACCACAAGCGGTCCGTGGGGGCGGGGATCGCCCTGTGGATGATGGTCCTTGCCATCGGCCTCGGCGGCCCGGGGTGGTACGCGTACAAGAACGGCTTGCTGTTCTTCGCGAAGGCCGCGCCGCACGATTCGACCGCGGCCCCCCAGGACACGCTCGCCCAGCGCCTCCTCGCCGACACGGGTCCCGCGCGCGCCGACACGACGGCGAAGCCCGGAGGCGCGACGCCTCCCGCATCCGATACCACGCGCGGGCGCCCGATGCCTGTTGCTCCTGGGACCCCCGGGCGCCTGACGCTCCAGGGCCTGCCCCGCGGGGCGCAGGTAACGCTCAACGGGCAGCCCCTGCGCGGAGCGCAGGTGGACGTCCCACCGGGGACCTACCAGCTCGCCGTTCGGGCGGCGGGGTTCGAGCTATTCACGCGTCAGGTGGTCATCACGCCCGGCGCCCCCTCCACGGTGCGGGTGGAGCTGCAACCGGTCGCGGCCTCCGGCGACGGCGAGAACGCCGGTCCCTGCGATCAGCCCGGCCCGGCGTACAACCAGGACAACCTCTGCTTCGACACCCGCCCGCTCCCGCTGTCCGCCACGCGCATCCCGGTGCCGGCCGACCAGCCGATCTTTCCCCGCCAGGCGATCTTACTCATCCACGTCTCCAAGGATGGATCGACGCTCGAGGCCCGAGTGTTTGGACCTTCGAACCTCGACACGTTCAACAACGAGGCGCTGGACATGGCGAAGACCCTCCGGTGGAACCCGGCCCAGAAAAACGGCGAGCCGGTGGACGCATGGGTCAAGTGGCCGTTCCAGCCGGTGAGGCAGTAATCCAGATCCACCCGACGGCCTTCATCGCCCCAGGCGCGGTCGTGCTGGGGGACGTGACGCTCGCCGCGCGCGCCAGCGTGTGGTATGGTGCCGTGCTGCGCGGCGATATGGACGCGATCGTGATCGGCGAGGCGACCAACGTGCAGGACGGCGCGATCGTGCACGTGGATGCGGGGCTGCCGGCGCGCGTCGGCGCTCGCGTCGGCGTGGGGCACCGAGCCATTCTCCACGGCTGCACGGTCGAGGACGACTGCCTGATCGGCATGGGGAGCGTGCTGCTCAACGGGGCGCACATCGGAGCGGGCAGTGTGGTCGCGGCGGGCGCGGTCGTCCCCGAGGGGAGCCGGGTGCCGCCCGGCTCGCTGGTGGTGGGCGTGCCGGCCCGGGTGACGCGGACGGTGGACGACGCGCTGCGGGAGCGCATCCGGCAGACGTGGGAGCACTACGTGATGCAGGCCGAGCGGCATCGGGCGGGGACCTACCCGGTGGCCCGACCAAGTTTGTGATGTGAATTCGCTAAACCCCATACAGGTATGCGGCCGTCCGGGAGTCTTGCCCGACCTGCTCGCCGTGCCTACCTTGACCTCCCGCGCTTTTTGAGCCGGCGCTCGGTTAAATTTCAATACATCGCCACGCTCTCGGACGCTCTCACCGAAAGGGACGAGCCTGCATGACTGCTTCGACCCGTGTTGGTACGCTCGACTTGAGCCCCAATGCCATCACCGTGCTCGAGCGCCGCTACCTGATGAAGGACGACCAGGGGCGGCCCGTGGAGCGGCCCGAGGACCTGTTCTGGCGCGTGGCGCGCACGATCGCCGAGCCGGACCGGCGTTACGGCGCCTCGGACAAAGCGGTGGAGGGGCTGGCCGAGACCTTCTTCGAGCTGATGGCGACTCGGGCCTGGATGCCCAACTCCCCCACGTTGATGAACGCCGGACGCCCGCTGGGTCAGCTGTCGGCGTGTTTCGTGCTGCCCGTGGACGACGCGCTGTCGAACGGCCAGAGCGGCATCTACGACACGCTGCGGGCGATGGCCCTCGTGCACCAGTCGGGCGGGGGGACCGGGTTCTCGTTCTCGCGGCTGCGCCCCAAGAACGATGTGGTGCGCTCCACCATGGGCGTGGCGTCGGGCCCGGTGTCGTTCATGAAGTTGTACGACGCGTCGACCGACGTGGTGAAGCAGGGTGGGACGCGCCGCGGCGCCAACATGGGCATCCTGCGCGTCGATCACCCGGACATTCTCGAGTTCATCGCCTGCAAGGACGATCTCACGCAGGTCACCAACTTCAACATCTCCGTGGCGGTCACGGACGCGTTCATGCGGGCCGTGGAGGAGGGGACGGCCTACGATCTGGTTCATCCACGCACGGGCAAGGCGGTCGGGCAGCTCGACGCCCGCGAGGTGTTCCGCAAAGTGGTCCACGGCGCGTGGAAGACGGGGGAGCCGGGCGTGTACTTCATCGATCGGGCGAACCACTACAACCCGGTACCGTACCTTGGCAGCTACGAGGCCACGAACCCGTGCGGCGAGCAGCCGCTCCTCCCCTACGACGTCTGCAACCTCGGCTCGGTGAATCTCGGCTTGTTCGTGAAGGACGGCGAGGTCGATTGGGAGCGGCTGCGTACGGTGGTGCACCTCTGCACCCACTTCCTCGACAACGTGATCGATGCCAACAAGTATCCGCTCCCGGAGATCGACCAGCTGGCCCAACGGATCCGCCGCATCGGCTTGGGCGTGATGGGCTGGGCCGATCTGCTGGTGCGGCTGGGGATTCCGTACGACGCGGACGAGGGCGTGGCGCTCGGTCGCAGGGTGATGGAGTTCGTGGACGAAGAGTCGAAGGCGGCCTCGGAGAAGCTGGCGGAGCAGCGCGGCGTGTTCCCGGAGTGGGAGCGGTCGATCTGGGGACCGGACGCGAGCTGCGCGCGCGGGCCCAGGGGCGAGCGCATCCGGCCGATGCGCCGCCTGCGCAACTGCAACCTCACCACCGTGGCGCCCACGGGCACGATCTCCATCATCGCGGGGTGCTCCTCGGGCATCGAGCCGCTGTTCGCGGTCGCGTTCATGCGGAACCAGGCCGGCGTGCTGATGCCGGACGTGAACGAAGACTTCGTGCGGATCGCGCGGCAGGAAGGTTGGTACTCCGACGCCGTGATGCAGCGGATCGCCGGGTCGGGCCACATCCACTTCGACGAGGTGCCGGCCACGTGGCAGCGGGTGTTCGTGACGGCGCACGACGTCACTCCGGAATGGCACGTCCAGATGCAGGCGGCATTCCAGGAATTCACCGATTCCGCGATCTCCAAGACGTGCAACTTCTCGAACGATGCGACCGAGGAGTACGTCGAGAAGATCTACCGGTATGCGTACAAGCTCGGCTGCAAGGGCGTGACGGTGTATCGCGACGGTGCGCGCGAGATGCAGGTGCTCTCGACCGGATCGACGGCCAAGCAGGTGCAGGAGCAGGCAGCGGGCTCGGGGAAGGACGCGCTGGCGGAAGCGCTCGGCCGGCTCGCCGAGCTCGAGGCCGAGCTCGAACGCACGCGCGTCAAGCTGCACGACGCCGAAGCCGAGAACCTGCAGCGCCGTGCCAAGCGGTCGCGCCCCGACCTCCTCAAGGGCGCGACCCGGCGGGTCGAAACGCCGCTCGGCACCATGTACGTGAACATCACCGAGGACGACAAAGGCCAGCCGTTCGAGGTCTTCATTTCGCTCGGCAAGGCGGGCGGCGCCCTCATGGCGGACGTCGAGGCGATCGGACGCCTCATCTCGCTCGCCCTGCGCTCCGGGATCCCGCTGCGCGAGGTGTACCGCCAGCTGCGCGGCATCTCGTCCGACCGCGTCGTGGGCCTGGGGCCGAACAAGGTGCTGTCGGTGCCCGACGCCATCGGCATCGCCATCGAGAAGTGGATGCAGGAGAAACAGGGCGTGCAGCAGGACCTGCTGGGTGGTGCGGTCGCGCCGGCGGCGGTGCGCGCCGTCGCAGCCGAAGGGGCGGTGAGCGAGCGCAGCGCGGAAGGGCAGGACTTCATCGGGGCCTGCCCCGACTGTGGCTCGCAGCTCGCCTTCGCCGAGGGCTGCGCCAAGTGCCACGTCTGCGGCTTCTCGGAGTGCGGCTGAGGGGGCTCGGCGGTGTCGTCAGAGGGTCATTTCGAGGTCGCGCGCGTGTCATGCGTCACATTTCCCGTGAGCGGTAAGTGTGACCCCAGTCACGACTTCCATGACGCGAACTGAGTATTCTTCTGGCGTGAGCATGCCCTTCCGCCCCATGACTCCCACGCGCCTTCAGGCGAAGGGATGGGCGCGGGTCGGACGACCCGGCGCGCATCTGCTGCGCCGCGGCGCGTGGTACCCAGTGGTCCGCATCTCTTCGAGTCACATCGTGGTGCTGGACGTCAATCGGCGGAACGTGCCGGTCGATCGGCGATTCCTCGAGATTCGCTATCACCCTCCGGAGCGCTGGAGCGTCGTGCGTTGCGAGGCGCGCGAGATCCAGCGGGTCGGCCGGCTGTTCCCGCTGACGTACGCCGTGTGCCCCGCCTGCCGCCACCGCCAGGGGTTCGGCTCCGATGCGAAGGACTTGACGTGCGAGCGGTGCAAGAAGCAGGCGACGCTGGCGTGGGACGAAATGAGCTAAAGCGGGGAAAGGGGAAACGGGAAAGGGGAAACGTGCGGGCATCGGCCTCCACGTTTCCCCTTTCCCGTTTCCCCTTCCCGATTACACCACCACGACTCGGTCGCCGAGCGAAACGATCCCCGACCCGATTCCCCGGCAGTAGTAGCCCCGCGTCCCGTCGTCGAGAAACTGCAGCTGCTCCTTCAACACGTCGGCCTCGACCGTGCCGCCGAGCGCCCATCCGGTGAAGGGCCGACACGGGTGTGCCACTTGCAGCACCTCCAGGCGCGCGAGCGGCCGGCCGTCGGGCGCGAGCAGCGCTAGCCCCGCGTCCAGGTCCTCGACCGCGATGCGGCCGGTGGTTTCGACGATGATGTTCTCTCCGGCGCAACCGAGTGTGACGCGGTCGCCGAAGCGCTCGCGCATCAGCGCGTAGTGCGACGTGAAGCCGAGCGACACGCCGTGCACGCCGTCTTCGTTCTTGGTCCAGGGATGGGCGCGGTGGTGCACGTCCACCAGCCAGGCCCCGCCCGCGTCCTCGCCCAGCACACCGTCCGGACCGAGCGCGACGCGCTCGACCGCGAGCAGCGGGGCAGGGTCGTAGGCGCGCCGGGGTTTTTCACCGGTCTTGAGCGAGGAGCGCTGGATCTGGAGGCGGACGATGCGGCCGAGCTCGCGCATAACGGAATCTAGCAAAACCTAGTATCATGTGGGTCGCCAAAACGTCCATGAGAATCACCCTCGGTTGGGCCCGATGTGCCGACAACGTGGCGGACATCCTCCGCCGCGGTGCGTGGTACCCCATCGTCGAGGAGTCGCCCGACGGGCACGTGGTCGTGGAGGTGCGCCAGCAGCGGGTGCGGCTCGCGCGCGCCGACGTGACGGTGCGGGCGGAGCCGCCCGACCACTGGAGCATCGTGGCCCGCACGGGCGTGCTCCGGCCCACGCTGGGAGCGGGAGCGCGGGGGAGCGACGTGGCGACCACCTACGCCGTCTGCCCGCTGTGTCATTACCGCCAGGACTTCGCCGCCAAGCCCGCCACCCTCAAGTGCGTCCGCTGCGGCGCGACGTCGCCGGTGGACTGGAGCGAGACCTGCTAGACGCCTTGCGCGCCGCGACGTAGTTAGTATCTTAACCATCAACATATTAACTACTATCGCACCCCCCGACCCCCGACCCCTTGCCCGACCGCTCCGCCCTCGCCCTGCAGCTCACCGACGCCATCGGCCTGGCGCGGGCCGCCGTGGAGCACGCCGGCGACCGGGCGTTCCGCGCCTACGG
>Ga0070698_100001299_pt1 | contig 27844 bp, 25 predicted proteins | sample KBSK1502metaG_FD_65477 | JGI IMG/M metagenome (GOLD analysis project Ga0070698, IMG submission 65477) | Corn, switchgrass and miscanthus rhizosphere microbial communities from Kellogg Biological Station, Michigan, USA - KBS K1-50-2 metaG | ecosystem: Host-associated > Plants > Roots >...
AAAAAGGCAGCCTTTGCCGGCTGCCTTTTTCGCTGTGTGGAATGTTCTAACGCACCGCCTTCTTCTCGTAGCTCGCGAGTCGGGCACTGCGCGGCGGACGTTTGGTCCCATCCCGGAGTTGCCGTACGTCTATTTTCAACTCCGAAATTGTGCGGCTCAGCGTATTGCGGTGCATGTTCAGCTCGCGGGCGGCACGGCACTGGTTGCCCTTGTTCTCTTGCAGGACGGTCAAGATGAACCTCTTCTTAAACTCACGCACTGCCTCGGAATAAAGAATGTTGCTCTTGTACATCTGCATGATGAGGGCTTCCAGCTGATCTCGCATGACACGTCTCTTTCTTTAAAAGCTGTCGGTCGTTTATAGGAAAAACTGGGTGGCTCCGCTATTTGCCAGATCGACTGCCCCGAGCTACACCTGCCCCAAGCTCCTGCTGATGCAGCATGTCCAATCCGCTATAAAACCGGGCCCGCAACTCCGAGGGCGCAAGCCAGATGGCGGCGCGCCCTACAACCAGAAAATACGGTGCAAATGCCGACCCTTCCAGCCACTTCGAGGTCGGGGTGAATGCCGTCATGCCCATTAGGACTACGGCTACGATCAGACTTCCTCGCAGCACGCCCAACGGCCCGCCCAAAATATGATCGAAAACGCTGAGGCCCGCTTCCTTGGTGGCCCAACTCGCGATTCGTGCGGCGAGGCCAGCGAGGATCATCACCGACACAAAAATAGTCAGGAACCCGGCAATATCACTCAGCCAGGTCCACTTCAGATACGTTATAAGCCACTGCGACATCTGGTCGTAATGCCAAGCGGCCAGCAGATACCCCAGCACTAGCCCACCAATGCCGAAGGCTTCATGGAAAAAACCCGACTTGGCCGCCTGGACAATAGACACCAGGATGATCGCAATAATGATCCAATCCGCGCCGCTCATCCGATTCTCCGATGAACGGCCTTTCCACTAAACATCCAGCTCACGTCCCGTAAGCTGGTGGTACGCCTCGACATACTTTTCGCTGGTCTTGCGAGCCACTTCAAGGGGGAGGGCAGGCGCGGGCGGCTGCTTATTCCAGCGAATTTCCTCCAGGTAATCCCGAACATACTGCTTATCGAAGGATTCCTGCGCCTGGCCCGGCTGATATTTCTCAGCCGGCCAGAAGCGCGAAGAATCTGGGGTGAGCACCTCGTCAGCCAGGGTAATCCCCGCCGCCGTGCGCCCAAACTCAAACTTTGTATCCGCAATGATGATGCCCTTTTGCCGGGCGTACTCTGACGCTTTGGTGTAAATCTTCAAACTGATGTCCCTCAGCTCGCGGCTCAACTCTGGTCCTATCAGCCGCGTCATTTCAGCGAATGGGATGTTCTCATCGTGTCCCGTCGTGGCTTTCGTAGCTGGGGTGAAAATAGGCTCGGGCAACTCATCTGATTCCTTCAATCCCTTAGGTAGGTCGATCCCGCACACTCTGCCGCTGGCCTTGTACTCTTTCCATGCTGAGCCGGAAATATAGCCCCGCACCACGCACTCAACGGGCACCATTTCAGCGCGTATTACCATCATCGAACGGCCACGCAATAGATCAGCATAGCTGCGCACCGTTGCTGGATACCTTGTCACATCCGCAGTCACCAGATGATTCGGCACCAGATCAGACAAGAAATCGAACCAGAAAAGCGAAATCTGGGTCAGTACACGTCCTTTATGAGGAATGCCTGTGGCTAACACGTAATCGAAGGCCGAGATACGGTCGGTCGCGACAAAAAGAAGATGCTCGTTATCTAATCGGTAAACATCGCGCACCTTCCCGCTGGCGTGCAGTTCAAGTTCGGGGAAGTCGGTCTGTAGAACAACGGGGTCGAGGAGTTCGGGTGTCATGATTAAATTCTACAGGCAGAAAACGTCGCGTATTTTAGCCCTCCAGAAATTTTTGTCAACGCCTTACTCAGATTTGTTGCCTGGGCTCGCCCAACCCTTGAGCATCAAAGAAGTTGACAGTTTTCTGGGCGCGGTGAATCGCCCGTCCGGCAAAGCTTTTCACCGAATTCGATTTGTGGAAAAACTGAGGACAGCAGAGGATAACGGGACAGGGGAAAGTCTGCAGATATCCGTTCTTCACGGATTTCTGCTTCTACGCCGTTGCTCCGAATCTTACCGACACCAATTTCGAGACTCCCGGCTCCTGCATGGTGACTCCATACAGCACGGGAGCAATGCTCATGGTCTTCTTGCTATGGGTAATGAGCACGAACTGAGTTTGGACGCTCATTTCTTTTACCAGTTCGGTAAAGCGACCAATGTTGGCTTCATCCAGAGGAGCGTCCACCTCGTCGAGGATACAGAACGGGCTAGGCTGATACTGGAAGATGCCCACCAACAGCGCCAGCGCCGTCAGCGCTTTTTCTCCACCGGAGAGGAGGAGCACGTTTTGCAGCTTCTTTCCCGGAGGCGAAGCCACCACGTCGATACCGCTTTCGGCGCTGTTTTCCTCATCAGTCAGGCGCATGAACCCGTGACCGCCGCCGAAGAGTTTGCCGAACGTAGCCTGGAAATTCTCATTAATCTTGAGGAATGCCTCCTCAAACTTCTGCCGCGAGAAGACGTCAATCTCTTTGATTGTCGCCTGCGTATTCTCGATTGAGTCCAGCAGATCCTTGCGCTGCGTCTCAAGGAACGTGTGCCGCTCCGAGGTCTCCTTGTATTCTTCCAGCGCCATCATATTGACCGGACCCATGGCATCCAGCCGAGCCCGCATCTCGCGATACATGTGGTCTTCATTCGCCAGTTGCTCGCCCAAAACCACCGGTATCGTGCTATCCGACATCAGTTCTTGTCGTTGCACACCGAGTTCATTCAAACAAGTTTCGCCCATATACTGCGCGTCCGATTGTAGTTTAGCCGCCGCCGCTGACACCTCGCCACGACGATCCCGTGCCTGGTCGAGCAACAAGCGAACCTGACGCAGAGACTCCTCGATCTCGCCCAGCCGTGCACGCATTTGTTCCGACTCAACTCGGAGAAGTCCATCGCGAGCTTCCCCAGCATTACGTTCGGCTTCCATCTCGACGAGTTGATCGGCGATGGTCTTATTCTCTGTTTCGCGCTGTAGTTTTTCAGCGGTTGACGATTCAATTTGGGCCCGCAGCGATTTCACCCGCTCGCGCATTTCTTCAACCAGCGATTCGATTCTCTCCAGCACGGCCGCGGCGGCCCGATGTCGCTCTTGTAGGGTCGCCACCCTCGCCACATGTTGAGACGCATTCTGCGCCGCCAAATCGCGGCGCTCACGCAGGCCAGCTAATTGTTCCTGCGCGCTGGATGTCAGGCGTTCCAGTTCCGAACGCTGTGCCTCCACTGCCGCCATTTCCGATTGCCGGGCGTCAACCAATGCTCCCTGCTCATCGCGCTCGGCAGCGAGTCGCCGCAGCTCCAGATCACACGTATTCAGGCGCTCGCCAACTCGGGTCATCTCGGAATCAAGTTGGTGCAACAGATGTCCAGAAGTCATCGCTTGTTTTTCAGCTTCACGTTTTTCCCCCTCCAACCGGTCGAGCAGGGAAGTCAGTTCCTTGATTTCGCGCCCGAGAGTGAGCACTTTCATTTCATCTTGACGTAAAGCGTGTTCCAATTCGCCCAGGACACGCATCACATCGCGCAGTTCGCGCTTCATGGAAAGCGGACCTTCAGCCCGTTGTTTGCCGCCGGTCACGGTCACATTGTGAAAACACTCGCCCGATTGCGATAGGAAAAACGCATCCGGATTCTCCAGCGCCAGATCGCGCGCGAACCCAGGGTCCGGCACGATGTATCCGTCGCGTAGTTTGGGCAGGATGACTTCGAGCGACTTGCCGAATCCGTTGAGCACCCGGATCGTATGCTTGAGTGGAATGATCGACTGGTGAGGCGGCTCCGGTCCGTTTTCGTTCACCACAAATGAAAACTTAGCTTGCGAGTCCTCGGGGTGGACCAGGAAAGTCGCGCGGCCATCCACATCTGACCGTAAGAGGCGTAACCCTTCATCCGCTGCATCCCACGACTTCACCACGATGTAGTTCAGTTCATCGCGCAGGAAATCCTCGACTACGCCCTCATAACGCGGATCAACTTCGAGGAAATCCGCTAGCACGCCCGCGGGAGACGCGCCTTGAAAGCTTCCGGATTGGAAGAGGCGGCGCACTGATTCCGTCGAGTAACCATGCTCCGCAATCACCGCTTCCAGTGAGCCTTTTTTACCGATGGCGGAGGCGTATTCCGCGCGCAAGCCATCCAAACGAGTTTTGGCTTCGCTTTCGCCGCGTCGCTTCGATTCCAGCGACTCTCGAGTCCGGGCAATCTCTTCTGTCAGTCCCGACACCCGTTGCGATACAGTTTCAAACTCCAGCGCCAATTGCCCGCGTTGCCCGCCGAAGGCTTGCATCTGAGAATTCGCGGTAGCTATTTCCGTTTGCAGCCGTTGCGCTTCGCGATCCACCGCAGCCAGCCGCTCCTCCGCCTGGGTGAGCTGATTGCGCAAATCGGACACCGATGCAACAGCTTCCAACGTCGCGACGCGGCATTGTTCCTGCTGCTGCTCGGACTGCGCCAGTTCGTTGGCCGCCGCGGTTGCTTCCTCCTGGCATTGGGTGAGTTCCTGCTGAGCGGCCGCAAGCTCCGCGGCTGCCGAATCCAGTATTTGCCGATTGGAATCGCGCTCCGCTTCCAGTGTAGTCAGCCGATGCTTCGCCTGCGCCCATTCCGCTTCTGAAGACGCCATCCGCTGCACCAGTTCCGTGCAACGTTCCTCATTGTGACGGCGTTGCGCCTGGGCCCGGTCAGTCTCGAGCTTGATCTCGTTTAGTCGCTCGCCGTTCTCGCCAATTTCGCCCTCGATGCCATAGCCGCGTTGCGTGCGTTCTGCGTGCTCCGCTTCGAGGAGTTGAACCATCTCGCTCTTTTGACGCATCTCCTCCGAAAGGGAAGCGATCTGCGCATTCAGTTGCCCGCTTTCCTGGTCCAGTTGAGCAAATTTGCTCGCCAGCACCACCCGTAGCTTGGCCCGCATTTCCTCACGCAACCGGGCATAGCGCTCAGCCTTCGACGCCTGCCGCTTCAGCGAATTCATCTGTCGCGTTACTTCTTCAAAAATGTCATTGACCCTCGAAAGATTCTGCTTGGCATCTTCCAGGCGCGCCTCAGCCAGCCGTTTCTTTGTCTTAAATTTGGTGATGCCCGCGGCCTCTTCAATAATTGCCCGGCGATCCGTCGGACGGCTGCTTAGAATCTGGCCAATGCGCCCCTGCTCAATCAGCGCATAGGTCTCCGGCCCCAGGCCTGTCCCCATAAACAATTCCTGGATATCCCGCAGCCGGCACAATTTTCCGTTCAGCAGGTATTCGCTATCTCCGGTGCGAAACAGCCGCCGCGTGACCACAATTTCTCCCGCCCTGAACTGCTGCTGGTTGAATTTCCGCCGACGGATTTTCAGTACCACCTGCGGCCCAACCTTCTGACCGTCGATGCCTTCAGAAGACGCAGGATTTTCCGCGTCATCAGGGCTCGCGGGATTTTGGCTGGCGTCCAATACCTCAGGATTTTGGGTGGTGCAGCGCTTCAGCGCTGCGATTTCTCCGCTGTCAGAGTGGGCTTCCGCCCCCGCGCTTTCCTCACCTTCTTCGATTCTTCCTGGCTGCGCTTCCTCCGTCAAGCGTTCGGTTTCATCCGCCGCTCGGGCGCGAATCTCGCTCTCATCCCAGTCGTCAGCAGTGGGCATGTCCTCCTGTATCTCCACCTCGGTTGGCTCATGCGCATCCGCTCCCGGATAAACCTCAGGATCGATCAGCGAAAGCGATACCTCAGCCATCCCTGTAGGTTTGCGATCGCGTGTACCGGCAAAGATGACGTCGTCCATCCGCGACCCGCGCAGCGTTTTTGCCGACTGCTCGCCGAGTACCCAGGAAATGGCATCCGAAATATTTGATTTGCCGCAACCATTCGGTCCGATGATGGCCGCAACTCCGTCGCCGTGAAACTTCAGCTCGGTGCGGTCGCAAAAAGACTTGAACCCCAGAATCTGCAGTTTTTTCAGTTTGAGCAACTTCAACTCCTTGTCGTACGGCCGACGCTTTCCGCATTGAGCGGGCGCCTCTAAATCCTTAGTCGACTCGGAAATCGCACTTGCACTGACCGGTAACCAACTCGGTTCACAACCTCAGTTGTTCCGATAAAAACCTCTCACGGCTGGTTGGGACGCCCACACGTTCTCGCTACTGTAAAGGTGAAATCCGCCTCGGGTCAAGTACGAAAACACCATATATTGTATGCCCATTTCCACAACCCCGTTACACTGCACACGCAATGCAGCAAGTGGCTGTCAAAATGGTGGAGGAAAAGAAAGGAAGGGAGAATCGCGAGAGCGGAATAACTCTAGCTCAGGCACACTTCGGAAGCAACAATGGATTATCGGAAACTGATGGGCTAGCTATTGCCGCCCAGCTTCTCAAAAAACAAGCAAATGGATTCAATCCCCCGGTAGAAATTGGGAATATGAAACTTCTCATTGGGCGCGTGCAGATTGTCATCCGGCAAACCGAAGCCCATCATCACGCTGGGAATCTTCAACACATCCTGAAAATCCGTAACGATCGGAATGGAACCGCCCGATCGAATAAAAACCGTGTCCTTATGAAAGACTTCATGCATGGCCTCAGTTGCAGCTTGGATGTATTTGTTGTCCGTGCCTACCACGCAGGCTGGTCCCTTACTCCAGACCTTAATCTTGGTCTCGATCCCCTTGGGCGTCAGCTTTTTCACGTAGTCGGAGTATCGCTTGAAAATGTCATCCGGATCTTGATTCGGAACCAATCGCATGGAAACTTTTGCCGACGCCTTCGCGGGAATCACGGTCTTCGCTCCGGGCGCGGTGAAACCGCCCGGCATGCCATGCACCTCTAAGGTAGGACGCGCCCAGGTTCGGTAGAGCACGGAAAATCCCGGCTCTCCCGTCAGCACCTTCGATCCGACTTCCGTCTTGCGATAGTGTTCTTCGTTAAACGGCAGCCGTTTCCAGGCCTTCAATTCATCTTTGCTCGGCGGCTTCACGTCTTTGTAGAAGCCCGGTATTAGGACGCGGCCTTTCGAATCCTTCAGCTTGCTTATGATCTCAATCAGCGCGAACAGCGGATTCGGCGCCGCTCCCCCGTACATTCCTGAATGCAAATCAGTCTTCGCTCCATAGGCTTCGATTTCGCTGTAAATCAACCCGCGTAAGCCCACACACAGGGTAGGAAGATCGGGAGCAAAAAGTTCGGTATCGCATACGAGCGCGAAGTCAGCCTTCAACTTAGTCTTTTCTTTGCGGACGTAAGCTGCGATGGATTCGCCCCCAACCTCTTCTTCTCCTTCAATCAGAAACTTCACATTAAGCGGCAGCTTGCCATTGTGACCTTTCATCAAAGCCTCGATGGCTTTGATTTCCATCCAGAGCTGCCCTTTATCGTCAACCGCACCGCGTGCATAAATGTTGTTGTTGCGCTCGGTAGGCTCAAACGGAGGCGAAACCCATTCATCCAGCGGATCCGGCGGCTGCACATCGTAGTGGGCATAACACAATGCCGTCGGTTTACCCGGCGCTTTAATCCAGTCGGCGTAGATTAGCGGATGGCCTTTGGTCGGAATGACCTCGACATGCTCCAAGCCGATGCGTCTCATTTCGGCAGCCACAAATTCTGCAGCCTTTTGCACATCGGACTTGTGTTCAGTCAGAGTACTGATGCTGGGGATGCGAAGCAGATCCTTCAGTTCGGTCAAAAATCGCTGCTGATTGCCGCGAGCATAATTCACTGCCGGGGAAGCCATAGCTGAGAAGCCTTTCTGGCGGGGAGCCGCGATCCGTTTATGCAAGCCTGAAACGATTAAGTATACCCAGTTTAATGAGGAACGCCGTCGTCGAGGTTTGGGTAGAACAAATTTAGCGCTGCCGATCGCCCTTCATCGACCCGCATTAGTGGCTGAGTTTTAGAACCTGCCCGGCGAAAACGCCGAAATATCATATTCGGATCTAAGGCCAGTCACGACCTGTGCCAACACGTGCGCCGTCACCGGCGCCAGCAGAATGCCATTTCGAAAGTGTCCAGTAGCCACAAAATAGCCTGGACTAGTGGTGGCTCCGAGAATCGGCAAATCATCCGGAGTTCCCGGCCGCAACCCCGCCCATGCCTCCAACACGCGCGCCGGCTTCAATGAGGGAACGAGATCGATCGCAGCCTGATGCAGCCGCTGGATGGTATCCGCGTCAGTACGTTTATCGTAACCGGCCTCCTCGACAGTGGCGCCAATTAGGATTCGTCCATCGCTGCGTGGCACCAAGTAAATCTCGGACGCTCGAATCACATGCTGCAACCCCGGCTTCGCGCCTACCACGGCCAGCATTTGTCCCTTCACTGGACGCGTGGGAAAGTGATGAGGTGGCAAGAGTCCTGCCCAGGCTCCCGCGCAATTCACCACCACCGGGGCGCCATAGGTTGTCTTATCCGTGCGGATTCCAGCCGCCCGCCCTTTTGACAAGAGCAACTCCATCACGGCTGTGCCAGAAGAAATATCTGCGTCACGATGCTTGGCCGCCTTCAGGGCAGCTAACACCAGCGCCCGCGGATCCACGCTGCGTTCTTTCAAAAAAATCGCGGGACGTTTCAGGCCGGCTAACGCCGGCTCAAGCTGGGCAAGCGGCGCGGGAAGCAGGCTTTCTGTAGTGAATCCGGGCCGCTCATGAACGTGTTCCGGGGCAGGGAACAGCAGCGTACCTTGCTCACGCAGGTCAACATCGATGCCAGATTCATCCTGCAATTCGTGAGCAAACTCGGGATACATACGCGCGCTGATGATTGCGAGGGGCTGCAATAAGGTAGGAGTTTCCGCCCCACATTCCACCAACATGCCTGCGGCCGCGTGAGAAGCCTCGTGACCAGGCTCCCCGCGTTCGACTACGAGTACCTTCGCCCCACGTTTACGAAGCGCGATCGACAGCGAAAGCCCGATGATCCCGGCGCCCACAATGATGACATCCCAAGTTTTCACTCCCGCATTGTAAAAGAGTGACCACTCAAGCTGCCCAGTAGTTCAGCCTAGCCCCGCGGTTTTTCTTGGGATTCAGAGCTTGCTGAGGAAGTCCACGATTTCTGGTTGCGTCCAGTCCACCGCACCAAAGAATTTACGCCGCACCACGCCACTGCGATCGATGATGTAACTTTCTGGAAATTTAGAAGTGCCGTAGAGATTGTTACTTTTCTGATCGGGATCGCGGACAGTAAGCAACTCTATTTTGTGATTCTTCAGAAATCTCTGATAGGCGCTCTCGTCCACATCCACGCTTACCGCCAGAACCGTGACACCTTTAGCGCCCATTCGCTGCTGCATTTGAACTAGAGAAGGCATCTCCTCCACACAGGGTGGACACCAGGTCGCCCAAAAATTCAGCACCACCACTTTGCCGCGTAGATCGCGCAAGCTAATCTTGCGATCGGCATCCTGCACCGTGAAGTCAGGGGCGGAGCTGTCAATGTGAGCCGGCCGCGTGCCGCTGTAACATCCGGCCAGCAGCAGAGTTGAGAGGCCGAGCAGAACGGAGATGCGTCGCACAAAGCTATAATACCTAATCTGCCTTATGGCGACGCCACATCCATCCTCCGATTCGCCTCTGGTCTCGGTGATAGTTCCCGCCCGGAACGAAGAGGCGAGCCTTGCGCAGTGTCTGGAGTCGCTGGTCTCGCAGACGGGCGTGAGCTTTGAAATCGTCGTCGTCGATGATGCTTCCACCGATCGCACGCGTCAGATCGCGGAATCTTTTTCCCAAGTGCATACTATCGATGCCCCTCCCTTGCCGCCTGGTTGGACTGGAAAGAACAATGCCTTAGCGGCAGGTGCAAAAGCGGCGCGAGGGAAGTGGTTGCTTTTTACCGATGCAGATACGGTTCACCATGCCGGCTCATTGGCGCGCAGTCTGGAGGAAGCTAAGGAGCGCGGCGCAGCATTGCTTTCTTTTTCGCCGGAGCAGGAAGTCCATGGATTCTGGGAAAATGCAGTCATGCCGGTAATCTTCGCCGAACTGGCTTGCACCTATCGTCCGTCGGAAGTATGCAATCCTGCTTCTCGCGCAGCAGTCGCGAATGGTCAATATGTGCTGATCACACGCGCGGCTTACGATGCTGTCGACGGCCATACTGCCGTTGCTGGCTCTCTGCTCGAAGACGTGGCCCTTGCGCAGGCGGTGAAAGCATCTGGCCTCAGAATTTTCTTCCGCTTCGGAGGAGATGCCGTCCGCACTCGCATGTATCGCAGCTTCTCTCAACTTCGCGAAGGCTGGACAAAGAATCTTGTGGTGCTGTTTCCGTCCGCGTTACGACTAGCGGCATTACGTGTTACGGAATTTCTGCTGATTGCAGGTAGCACGACTGTCGCAGTCATCACCATCTCGCGGGGAAGCTATCGGCCCGGTGTACTCGCCGCGATCCTAGCTGGTATCGTGATTACCGCATTTATCAGACGCATTCGGATGGCACATTTTTCCTGGACTTCCAACGCTCTGGCCCTGTTGGGTCTTCCTATCTTTTCCTATCTTCTGATGCGCTCGCGACTGGCATACAAGAACGGAACTGTGACGTGGAAGGGCAGAACCTATGGATCGAAGCGTGGGAGCGGTGCCGCACAAGGAGTCACGGGAGTCGCTTTTGGTAGGGCGCGGCTTTAGCCGTGACGAACGCTCAGCAATCCCCGGAACTTTAGCCCTGAGGTCCGAATGGTCTATTTAACCCGCAAAGCCGAGTTCGCTGCCTCGCACTACTATCACAATCCGGAATTCACTGCCGAGGAGAATCGGCGCATTTTCGGCAAATGCAACAATCCCAACGGACACGGCCACAACTACACGCTCGAGGTCACAGTCAAAGGGGAAGTCGATACCCGCTCCGGCTTCGTCGTCGATCTCAAACAGTTGAAAGAGGTCCTTAACCGTGAAGTCCTCGACGCAATGGACCACCGCTTCCTCAACAAGGAAGTACCCGAATTTTTCACCCGCATCCCAACTACGGAGAATCTGGCAATCTCAATCTGGCAGCGCCTCGCGCCCAAACTGACAACCGCCCATCTGCATCGTGTGCGCGTCTACGAGACGCCCGACCTTTTCGTGGATTTCTATGGTGAAGCATGAAAGCTCATCTCACTCGCCGTTATATGTTTTCAGCATCGCATCGCCTGCACAGCAACGCGATGTCGGAAGAGGAGAATAAGGCGACGTACGGAAAGTGCAATAATCCTTATGGTCACGGCCACAACTACGCGCTGGAGATAACAGTCAGTGGCCCGGTAGATGAAAGTACCGGCATGGTCTGCAATCTCACCGATCTCGACTCTTTTGTTGAACACGAAATCCTGGACCGTTTCCACCTCCAGAATCTGAATACGGTGCCCGAATTTGGCCAGGCAGTTCCCACGACCGAGAACTTGAGCGCCTTCATCTACGATATTTTGCAGCGTGGTTTTACCCACGCTCATCTTGAAAAGGTACGCATAGAAGAAACCATGATGAATTCTTTCGAATACGCCGGTGGGAATGAGGTACGTAGGTAGGCACGACTCACGTAGCGGCAGGCGACTCGCCTGCCGAGCCGAGCGAAGCTAGGCTGGAAGAGAAGAAGGCCCCAAACTATGACACCAACCGTTGAAACCACTACCCTAACCAGCGCGACCTTTGAAAATCTGGTGCGCGAAATACTCGTCCGCCTGGGCGAAGACCCTGCCCGTGAAGGACTACTACGCACGCCCGAACGAGTCCACCACGCCTTCCAATTTCTTACCAAGGGTTACCAGCAGGATCCTGACACCATGCTCAAGAACGCCCTCTTCACCGTAAGCTATGACGAAATGGTGATCGTCAAAGATGTCGAGGTATTCAGCCTGTGCGAGCATCACATGCTGCCTTTCTTCGGCAAGGTGCACGTGGCGTACATTCCCAACGGGAAGGTGATCGGCCTCAGCAAGATTCCGCGCCTCATCGAAATTTTTTCTCGGCGCCTTCAAATTCAGGAGCGCCTGACCACACAGATTGCCGAAACCATTCAGAAAGCTATCCAGCCCCAGGGCGTGGGTGTGGTCATCGAAGCCCGCCACCTCTGCATGATGATGCGAGGCGTGGAGAAGCAGCATTCCTCCGCCGTCACCTCTTCCATGCTGGGCTGCTTCCGCGATGAACAGGAGACTCGGACCGAGTTCCTGTCCCTGATTAATCATCGAAACGGTGGCTAGCTTGCCCGCGAAACCCCGCTCAGCGCTCGTTTCCAAACTTCGCGGAAAAGTTGCGCTCATCACTGGCGCCAATCGTGGCATCGGCCTCGCCATCGCTCGCGCATTGGCTTCGGAAGGATGTAACCTGGTCATCGCCGCCCGCGATGAACCCGTGTTAAAGAAAACTGGAAGGGAACTGGCCCGCCTCAAAGTTCGCGTTCTTCCTGTGGTTTGCGATGTGCGGGATCCTGTGGCCGTAAAAGCTCTGCTAACGGCAGTCAAGCGGCGATTTCATCGCCTGGACATTCTGATCAACAACGCCGGCATCGCTCACCCCACCCAGAACGTGGACAAGCTTCCATTCGAATCCTGGCTTGAGGTCATCGACACCAACCTGAATTCTCTTTTTCTGGTGACCCAGGCAGCGTTGCCCCTGATGAGCCGTGGCAGCGCGATCATAAATAATCTTTCCATCGCAGCCAAACGCGTCTTTGCCGGTTCTTCGGCCTACAACGCCTCCAAACACGGCGCTCTGGGATTCACCAATACGCTCCGCGAGGAACTGCGCTCCAAAGAGATCCGCGTGATTGCACTTGTCGCCGGCGCTACCGACACCGAAATCTGGGATACTCTTTGGCCGAAGGCTCCACGAGAAAAGATGATGTTACCCGCGACAATAGCTGTCGCGGTGGTGAATGGACTCAAACTTCCGCCCGATAGCACGATGGAAGAACTCGTCATCCTGCCCACCGCGGGAACGTTGTAGGAGCCGATTCGGCAAGGATGCCCGCTTGGGGAGATACCCGCTCGGGAAGGGCGCGACTTCAGTCGTGCCGCGATGATCATCTTCAGGAGGCTTTAGCCGCTGGGGTCTGCTCTCTGCGGTCTGTACTGCTTTCTACCACGTCCCATACCTATCCCTTCCGGCTCTTTGAGGAAAGATCTTTATGAGCACGATCCCCGCGACAAATCCTCCCACGTGCGCCCAAAACGCAACGCCGCCGGTCTGGCCGGAATAAGCAACCGCGCTCGCCGCCCCGCTAAGAAATTGATACACAAACCAGAACCCCAACATCACCCACGCCGGCAAGTAAAAGAAACCAAGCCCGAACCAGGTGAGCAACCGCGCCCGTGGATAAAGAACGAAATAGGCCCCCAACACGCCAGCAATCGCGCCGCTGGCCCCCACGTTGGGTACACCGGAAAAAGGGTTCAAGACGATCTGCGCCAGTGAGGCAATGAGTCCGCTGATCAGATAGAACGTCAGATATTTGAAATGTCCCAAGTGGTCTTCGATATTGTCCCCGAAAATCCACAGAAACCACATGTTGCCGATGACATGTCCCCAGGATCCATGTAGAAACATGGACGTGAACATGGGGACGAACGCACCTAGCGGGTTGATGTCTCCGGTTTGCGTGACCACCGCAGTCACGTGGGCCGGTATCATCCCAAACTGGTAAAGAAAAAGGCGGAAGTTTTCCGGATCCAGTGCCGATTCGAAGAAAAAAATGATGACATTGATGGCAATTAGAAAGTACGTCACGTAAGGCGTAGTGAATCGTGGCTGGTCATCACGGATGGGAAGCATGGTCTTAACGCCGTTAGAGTTGCAAGAAATTTCCGGCTGAGTTGACTGGGAGGCCAACCACGTCCACGATAGCAGAGAACTGCTATGAACGGAGTCCTGGTCATCGATAAGCCCGCCGGTCTGACCTCGCACGACGTGGTCAACCGTGTGCGCCGCATTTACCAGCAGCGTTCGGTTGGTCATCTGGGGACGCTGGATCCATCGGCCACTGGTGTTCTACCCCTGGTCCTTGGCAACCTCACGCGGTTGGCGCAGTTCTATACCAGCGCCGAAAAGACCTACGAGGGAGTAATCCGCTTTGGCTTCGCAACCGACACCTACGATGCCGCTGGCACGCCAGCCAGTCCGCCCCAGGACATTAAAGTGTCACTTGAAGAAGCGCGCGGATTGGGCGCGCGTTTTCAGGGCGTGATCGAACAAATGCCTCCGCCATTTTCGGCCAAGAAGATTCAGGGAGTGCCTGCCTACCGATTGGCCCGCAAACATCAGGAGGTCCCCCTTAAATCCGTGCAAGTAGAAATAAAGGAATTCGAGATTTTGGAAGCCGACGGCGACCATGCCAGCTTCCGAGCCCGGGTCGCGTCGGGAACCTATATGCGTTCCGTCGCGCACGAAATGGGCCAGCAGCTTGGCTGCGGAGCGCACCTCTCATCCTTACGCCGGACTAAGCTAGGCGAATTCGAGTTAAGTGACGCTCACACTCTCGAAGAAGCCGATTCCGCCGCTAGCAAAGGTTTGCTGGAAGAAATCCTCATCCACCCACGCAAGCTCTTGCCCCAACTTCCAACCGTAACCGCGAATGAAGAAACCGCTGCGCACATCCGCAACGGCCGCGCCGTCAATCTCCCAGAGCTTTCTCGAGCCAGGCAGGTAAAAGTTTTCTGCGGCCAAAGGGAACTGATCGCCATCGCCACTCGGGTCGCCGGCACCCTGTTCCATCCCGCGATCGTGCTAGCCGCAGATTCAGCCAAGCAATTAGCAAGAAACACGTAGCGGCAGGCGACTCGCCTGCCCAGCCGAGCGAAGCTCGGCAGCCATCATCTGGAAGCAGCCCGAATGGCGCCACCGATTAGCCGAGGACTTCAGTCCTGGGTAGCCAGCAGAATGAAGGCAATCCCCAAGGGGAGATCAGAGGCAAAAAGAGTCGTTGCAGTTAAGCAAGTTGGACCAGCCACGAGGTTCTTAGCTTTCGGTTTTTAAATCGTAAATCAAAAATCGAAAATGCATTCCTCATTACTTCAACATCGGCGCACAACACGGCTTCTGCACCGGCTTGGGCTCCATTAATTCCACCCGGGTGAAATTTGGATCGTAAAGGTTGAACTGCCACTTGCCATCCCGTCCAATCTGCGGCTTTTCTTCAGACGTGTAACCTCGCTTGAGCGCGGTCTCATAACCGGCCTTCACACTGCTCACACCGAGCGCGAGATGATGCATCACTCCGAGCTCCTTCGGATCCGGGTCGTGCACATTCAACATATATTCCAACCAATCCGTCCCATCGGGCACACGCATGTCGACCCAATCCGTTTCGTTATCCTTCATACCGCCATGCCATATCTCACGAAATCCGAGAACGTCTTTGTAAAAACGATCGGCTGCCTCTCGATCCTTCACCACCACGCCCACATGAATGATGCGCTGCGAAATGCGACTCGACGGAAGCGCCTTGCCAAAACTGAGGCTGTGCAATGACCCTGGCCTGAACTCTACGAATTCGACGTCGTGACCGTCAGGATCAGTTACATCGAATCCGCGGTTGCCGTCACCCATCGGCTCCAGCTTGTCGGGTACCTTCACGCCGCGGCTGGCCAGGTAGGCCCGGAGCTGCTCAGCATCGGTAGTCTCAAACGAAATATGGGATAGCCGGTCTTCTTTGGCGTCCTTCAATGAAGGAAATACCTCAATGTACTGATGGTCGTTGACCTTGAAATAGGTCAGCAGCAGATGGCCCGCCTCACTGTAGTGGAAAGGCTCCTGCAATCCGAGAACACCCGTATAGAACTTTCGCGCAGAATCAAGATTGTCGGTTTTCAGCGCAATGTGGGCGACGCCAACAATAGACGGCCGTCGCATGTCGGATGATGCTGTCCCGCCTTTCGTCTCCTCGGTACGTACCTGCGCGAAACCAGTACCCGCAAACAGGGAAGCCACAACTATTCCATAAACAATTTTCATGCTGGGCATACTGCGGTAGCAAAATCCACCTGTCAAGCTGCACCGGCTCGCATTGTCATTGCGCCCAACCGGGTCGGGGGCGCATTCTCTTTCAGTGTCCGATAACAGGTATTATGTAAAGTCAGGCATGAGGCAAGTTACGCCGCCAGCAACTCCTGCAGTTCTATCCGAAAACGTCGCAACGTCTCCAACCGGTCGGCGGTAGCCTCGACCACTTCCTGCTTGGCCTGGAAAACCTGCCGCCCATCACGCTCTACCAAAACTCCGATCGCCTCACCCAGCCGCCACCCCGGCGTTCCCATCATTTGCAGACCCTGTGGCGTAGGGACAAGCAGCGCAATGCAACCATCCCGCACCGCACCCACACATTTTGGAAACCTGTCAAAGGTCTGAAGCTCGAATCCAGCAAGATAAATTCGTTGAAGTTGCGCAGCAGAATCAGGCACGGAGGGTTTTAGCTTGTGACTCTCAAATCGAAAATCGTAAATCAAGAATCGAAAATGCCCTTCCTACATCTTATATCTCCCCAAATCCTCATCATTCAGCCCTTCGAGCCATTTCCGCAGCTCTTCGCTGCTGACGCGATCGGAGACATTGGCCGCCAGCTTGGAATTCTTCAGCACCTCATCTTCTACATAGATCGGACAATCCACCCGCAACGCCAGCGCCAGCGCATCCGAAGGCCGCGAATCGATGCTGACGATCCGGCCTTCACGCTCCATAAAGATCACCGCATAAAACGTATCTTCCCGCAATTCCGTCACCACCACTTTATGCACCTGCGTATCCAACCCCACCAACACATTCTTAATAAGATCGTGTGTCATTGGCCTGGGGGTGGTGACTTTTTCGATCTCTAGGGCGATGGCGTTGGCCTCGTAGATGCCTACCCAGATGGGGAGGACCATGTCACTGGTGACATCTTTTAGGATCACGATCGGCATATTGGTTACTGGATCCATCAGGAGGCCGCGAATTTTCATCTCCACTTCCATCATGATCTCCGCAATTCTTATATCACCATTTCGCCTGCCAGACTGTTGGGAAGACAAACGGTAGCCATTATTGAAACGTAGCTGCCGATATTCGGAACCAAGCCTTCGGGAGTCTTGAAGTTCATGGTTTTGTTTTGTGAGGTGCGGCCGATCCATTGGCCCCGGGCTTCGTTCTTTCCCTCAACCATTACTTCAACTACTTGGCCGAGATGCCTTTGATTACTCCGCTTCTGGATTTCGCGCTGCCTTTCTTGCAAGACTGTTAGGCGACGCGCCTTCTCTTCATCGGGGATAGCATCTTCTAATTTCAATGACGGCGTGTTGGGACGCGGTGAATACTTGAATCCAAAGATGCTGTCGAATTCGACTTCATCCAGCAAGGAAAGTGTTTCCTGGAAATCGTCTTCCCTCTCTCCCGGGAAGCCGACGATAATGTCGCTGGTAATGCTGATCTCCCGCCGTGCGGCCTTCATCCACGTGATGCGTTCCATATATTGGTCTCGCGTATAGAGGCGCTGCATGGCATCCAGCACGCGGGTTGATCCGCTTTGTACGGGCAAGTGCACGTGGTTGCAAAGGGTAGAAAGCGAATCGATAGCTTGCACGATGTCGCGGCCAAAATCTCTGGGGTGAGAAGTCGTAAAGCGCACGCGCCGCATGCCGGGAATCTCGCCCACCGCGGCCAGCAGTTCCGCGAACGACTTCTTCCCTGCCGGATCCCTATAAGAATTCACATTCTGACCGAGTAATTGGACTTCGCTGTACCCGAGGTCGGCCATCTGCCGCGCTTCGATCAGCACCGAATCTGACGTCCGGCTGCGCTCTTTGCCGCGCGTGAACGGAACCACACAGTAGGCACAAAACTTGTCGCATCCTTCAATGATGGTGATGTATCCCCGATGCGGATTGGTACGGGCGGTGAATTCGGTTTCAAAGCACTCGTCGGTTTCGCGATCGTCCAATCCGGTGACACGCTGCTTCCCTGCCTCGATTTGCACCAGCATCGCTGGCAGATTCCGGTAGGACGCCGATCCGCACACCATGGAAACGTGGGGGGCGCGCTCGAAAATATTGTCGCCTTCCTGCTGCGCCACGCAGCCCAGGACTCCAAACTTCTTGCCTTGCTTCTGAAGTTTTTTGTAGTCAGCGAGCCGATGAAAAACCTTTTGCTCCGCCTTATCGCGAATGGAGCAAGTGTTGTACAGAATCAGCCCAGCCTCTTCGACGGTCGATACCTGGCGGTAGCCTTGGGACATGAGCGTGCCAATGACTTTTTCGGAGTCATGCACATTCATCTGGCAGCCAAAGGTTTCCAGGTAAAACGTCTTTTGAGCGTCGGGGCCCATGTCATCCAAGTATAACGCAGGCGGTTTGAGGGGCAGCATTCAGCAATCAGCACTCAGCGGTCAGCTTCGGCACTTAGCATTTAGCACTTGGCATTTGGCCCTTGGGGGGTCGCTCAGATCTGAATCAAAATGCACCTTAGGGGCTAAAGCCATGATTCATTCACGGGCTGATCGCAGCGCTGAAGCGCTGCGCCACCCAAAGGCAGCCGGAGATATGGACCCTATGTTTTTTCCGTCTGCTACGCGGATGGTGCGAGGTGTCGTCCCTCCGGGACTTGCTCGGGCGACTTGCCCACCCCGCGCTGAAGCGCTGGGCTTAATTGTTTCGTCCTCCGGACTGGGTGCATGGCCCACGCTGCGCCACGCAAGCAACCGGCTCTAAAGCCCCTGGTGCGCTTACCCTTGTTGCAACTGGCTGTTGACTTCATCGTCCAATCCCGCCTAGCATGGCCGCCCGAAGCTTCTGCGATGTTATTTGCTCGAACCAATCTCAGGCCCCACAAGGATTCCTATCATGCCTACTGAAACGCTTCCTGTTACCACGCCAGTCGAGATTCTTATGCAAATTGCAGGAGGATACTCTTTGTCTCGATGTCTGCACGTGGTCGCCGATCTTGGAGTCGCTGACGCTTTGGGCGATTCTCCACGCACTGCCGCGGCCCTTGCCGAGTCCACCGGCGCCGATGCGGATGCGCTGAATCGCGTCCTGCGCCTGCTTTCCTGCCATGGAATATTCGAAAGTCGTGACGGCAAATTTGCCCACACACCCGCCTCCCAACTGTTGCGCAGCGACCACCCGCGTTCAATGCGCTCATTTGTGCGCATGATCGGTTTGCCCGTGAATTGGGCTGCCTACGGGAAGCTTGATCACACCGTGCGTACTGGCCAGTCGGCCATGTCTCAAGTTCTCCCTGACGGCTTGTTCCGCTACTTTGCCGATCATCCCGAAGTCAGCCAGATTTTTAATCAGGCCATGATGGGAAAGGCGCAAGCGCAAATTGCCGGCGTCGTCGGGAACTATTCCTTCTCGGACTTCAACTTGATCGGCGACATTGGCGGCGGGCAGGGCCACCTGCTAGAAGCCGTGCTGGCCGCGAATCCTCACCTCCGCGGCGTGTTATTTGAGGCGCCTCACGTGATCGAGCAGACTTCCGGCATAGCTTCCGACCGCCTCAGTCTGCAAGCAGGAGATTTCTTTAAGGACAAAATGCCCGCCTGTGATGCCTACCTGATGATGGACATCATCCACGACTGGAGCGATGAGGAATCGACCAGGATTTTGAAAAACCTGCGCCGCTCCGCGCCAGCGCACTCCAAGCTGCTTCTGGTTGAGGCGGTTATTCGCGACGATGCGAAACCCAATTTCGTCAAAATTCTCGACATCCACATGATGACTCTGGTTACCGGGAGGCAACGCACCTGGGAAGAATTTGAAAAGTTGCTGGAGCCTTGTGGCTTCCGATTGGAGCGCGAGATCGATGCCGGCGGGGATTTCTCTATTCTGGAGGCGGTGGTGGTTTGAGGGGCAGCACTCAGCACTCAGCAGTCAGCTTCGGCATTTAGGATTTAGCACTTAGCACTTGGCCCTTGGGGGACTTGCAGACTTACATAGATTTGCTGGACAGGCGAGTCGCCTGTCGCTACGTGAGCAGTGGAGATGGTAAGGGAACGCGGGCGGGGGCGCCCGCGCCACACAGAACGATAGCAAATGCTGCTGCTACTTCCCAAGCGGGCACACGGCACAGCGCACGGGCAAGATTTGGCTACGGCAAGTCAGCGGCGGCTTCCCTGCCCGCAGGGTGCGCTTTACCGATCCGGTCGGAGGGCCCATCAGGCACCAGGGTGACTCGTCCCGGTCCTTGACTTTCGACGGAACGCATACAAATTTGCCTGGTCAGAGATTGTGGCCAGTTCGAGGCCTTCTTTCCTTAGCAGCGCGATGCAGTGCGCTGCGAAGATCAGCTTTCTTCGGGCGTCCTGCTCCCGTCAGGTCTATCTTAAGACCTTGATCTTCTCCTAGTTTTCTAAGGTCCTTAAAAATTGCGAGACGATCTGTCGGTGCTTGGCATGACTAGCAGGAAGTTCGATCAATGGAACAGACGGGAACCTGAGCGCCACTGCTTCCCGTTTCTTGTGCGACATTTCTGCGCTTCTTTACCATTCGCTAGAAAGGCAAAATACACAGATACATGTGGGAAGGCGTCGCTGATAGGAACTTCTTGCTTGCGGCTAGAAGAAAAATGGGATTTTCTGCATCGGCTCAGAAGGATCGGATCAGACGCCGGCTCGCCAACGGGCGGGAGTCGCACCCACGAATTTTCGGAAGATCATTGTGAAATGGCTCTGGTCAGAAAAGCCCAAACGCTGTCCGATCTCGGCAATCCCCAGTTCAGTAGTCTTGAGCGAGGACTTGGCGTGTTCAATTCGTCGCCGAAGTATGTACTGATGTGGAGGCAAACCTGTGCTCTGTTTGAACGAGCGCGAGAAATGGAACAGACTTATTCCGGCTACATCGGCGAGTTCCTGAAGGCTATTATCTGTTTCTGGCTCATGTTGACCTCCGTCTCGAAAGACTCCAGACGGCCACAAGGTCTGCCAAGCATTCGGCCCTGATTCCCAATGCCGGAAGTATGCACTTGAACCGAAGCCGAATCTGCTCAGTTCTGAACAATTGGCAGAAAATGAAACGTGACAGACGGAGTAGTCTGCCCTATTCCTTAAGTCATACTTGGATGGAAAAACTTTTCTGTGTTGTCTTACGATTTGTGAGGCAGTCTAGCGTAGGTGCACCTTTTGAACTTGTTTATCGAATTGAGCTTCAAAACCACCAATGATTCCAGACCACGACTGAAGTTTGTCCCCTCAAAAATAACCACGATTGAAGTCAGAACAGCGAGTTGCGGCGCTAAGTAGAAGCAGAGGTACTTCCAAAACTTCTAATCGGCTCAGATGCCCGGTTTTCCGGGTTACAATCGGTGCATGCGTTGGGCATTCTCAATTCTGGGAGTGGCCGGTCTCGCTCTAGCCGGATTTTGCAGCGATCAGCCTTCCAACTTGCCTGTGCTGCCGTGCGCTCAAGCGCTTTCCCAGGCTCCCGGCTGCAACCCTTCCAGGAAAGATCTAAAACTCGCCAAGAAAGCTTTTGACCAGGGGCTAAAGCTTCAGAGTGCGAGACGCACCGATGAGGCACTCGAGCAATTTGAGATGGCGGCGCGGTTGGCGCCACAGGCGGTTGATTATGTGACTGCCCGCGAAATGGCACGTCAGCAATTGGTTTATGACCAGGTGGAGCGCGGCAATGCTGAATTGCTGGAGGGGCGCCAGGTGGAAGCGCTGGCGGCGTTTCGCAGTGCGCTGCACTTCGATCCGCAGAATGAATTCGCGCAGCAGCGGTTGCAAGACGCGGCCAGCGAATGGGCGCCTAAGTTGCCTTCGACTCCGCTGGTGGTGGAGGACGCGGGAGAGGTGCGCGTGGCTCCTAAGCAGGCGCGTGCGGACTTCCATTTCCGCGGAGATAGTCGCGAACTGCTGACCCAGGTGGCGGCGGCTTTTGGGGTTACAGCTGTCTTTGACGATTCAGTGGCTCCACGGCGGGTCCGGTTTGATATTCAGAACGTGGACTTTTACACCGCGATGGGGGCCGCTTGCGACGTAACCCGGACTTTCTGGACACCGCTGAATGAAAAGGAAATTTTGCTGGCATTGGAATCGCCGGAAAATCATAGACAGTTTGACCGTATGGCATTGCGCACGTTCTATGTGCCGGGAATCAAGGATGCAAAAGATCTGAATGACATCGTTAACCTGCTGCGGAGCGTATTTGAAATACGGTTTGTGACTCCGCAGCCGCAAGCTGGAACCATCGTGGTACGTGCTCCGCAACGAGGGCTCGACGCGGCTACACAGTGGATGAAGAGCCTGGGGGATACGCGTCCGCAAGTGATGTTGGATGTGCATGTGTACGAGATCAGCCACACCTTGACGCGCAACATGGGATTGCGCATTCCCGACCAGTTTCAGCTGTTTAATATTCCCGTCGCTGCGCTGGCGGTGCTGGGTGGGCGGAATATTCAGGATCTGATCAACCAGTTGATCTCGGGAGGCGGCATCAACCAGGGGAGTTCGCAGGCAATTTCAGCGCTATTGGCACAGTTGCAGAGCCAGCAGAACTCGATTTTCAGTCAGCCGCTGGCAACTTTTGGCGGTGGCCTGACTTTTATGGGACTCAGTCTGGGCACGGCTAGCGCGCAACTCTCGCTCAATGAGAGCCGGGTGAAAACTTTGGAACGCGCCAGCTTGCGAGTAGCTCAAGGCAACGACGCTACCTTTCGCGTGGGATCGCGTTTTCCCATACTTAACGCGAGCTTTGCGCCCATCTTCAACACTCCAGCGCTGTCGCGGGTGATTCAGAACAATTCCTTTCAACCTGCTTTTCCTTCTTTTAACTATGAGGATTTGGGGTTGAGCATCAAGGCGAAGCCAATGGTGAATGGGAGCTCGGACGTCAGCCTGCAATTGGAACTGCAATTTCGTTCTCTGCAGGGGCAGTCGATTAATGGGGTGCCCGTTATCTCCAATCGCGAATACAAAGGCAGCATCAATCTTATGGACGGAGAGCCGGCGGTCGTCGCTGGATCTGTATCGCATAGCGAGCAACGCAGCATGAGCGGCATACCTGGACTGGGGGCGGTCCCGGGATTAAACAAAGTGATGACGACTAACAGCAAGCAAGAGGATGACGACGAATTATTGATCGTGATTACTCCGCGAGTAACCAGCCGGGGAGCGCGGGAGCAGAGTTCGGAAGTGTGGATGACGAAGTAAGCGGCTAGTGTAGCGCGGGAGGCCCACCGGCTTCGGAGAGCACCGGGCGAACAGCCGGCGAGACGCCGGCGCTATTATTTCTTTGCCGCGAATTCTACTAACTGCTTGAGCATGTCATAGGGGAGGCCGGCTACGTTGGCTATTTTTCGCCCATTGATGAACAACGTAGGGGTTCCGGTAACGTCCACCGATTTTCCCAGAGCGACTGAATGTTCCACGCGGCTGGCGGTTTCCGGTTTGGCGGCACAGGCGGCAATGTCGCTACCCTTGACTCCGCTCTTATCGGCCAAGGCGGTCAGCTTCTCGTCGGCGTTTGTGGTCAAGATATCGCTTTGCGCATCGTAGACACCCTGCATAAACTTCCAGAATGCGTCACCTGAACTGCGGCCGACGCAGTCGGCATAGGCGGCTGCCTTGGCGGCCCAATCGTGGGATTGCAGCGGGAAATTCTGAAATACCAGGCGCGCGTTTTTCTCTTCCGACATTAGTTTGTCGATGGTGGGCTGGGCCTCTTTGCAGTGAGGACACTGCAAATCGCTGAACTCCACAATGGTGACAGGCGCATCCGCGGGGCCGTGTGTTGGACCGTCGATTCCCTTCTCCAGAGCCATACGAGCAGCAGCAAAAGGGTCCGATCCGAATGGAATGATTTCGCCGATCAATGCATGTTGTTCGTCAGCCGCAACATAAAGCTTGGTGTTCTGTTGTCCCTGGGGATTTTTGAGGTTGACATTCACTTCAGAAATGCCGGCGATCGAAGACGGCTTGATAGATACCACTTCCCACGTCACCGAGGGATCGTAGCCAAACATCCGATGCATAAAGGCGTTCACGTTTTCTTCGGATGGCAAACCGGTGGCCGCGGCCGGTTTTGCGGCAGGCTGCGATGTAACCGGTTTCTGTTGTGCGCCCGCCAGGGTGACCAGCATGAGCGCAATCGATAAATAGATTTTCATCAGGATCCTTTCTGGGTCGGACTCAACATGAGGAGCCGTAGTTACACGTCCGGCTTGGCGGCAATGGGAAAGCGGCGGCCGTAACCGAAAGCTTTGGCAGAAATCTTGAGTCCGGGCGCAGCCTGCTGACGCTTATATTCGCTGCGCTCCACCATTCGGACAACTCGATGCACCAGTGGCAACTCAATGCCGCGATCAGCGGCGATTTGCTCGGGGCTATGAGAGTCTTCCACGTAATCCTCAAGGATTTGATCCAGCACGTCGTAGGGAGGCAGGCTATCGCTGTCCTTTTGGTCAGGACGCAATTCTGCTGATGGCGGCTTCTCCAAGGTGGATTTTGGGATCACTACCCGGCGCGAATTCACGTAACGGCTGAGGCGATAGACGAGGGTCTTGGGCACGTCCGAGATAGCCGCCAGCCCACCCGCCATATCCCCATACAAAGTGCAATAGCCCACGGCCAATTCGCTCTTGTTGCCCGTGCTGATCACAATGGCTCCGAATTTGTTGGACAGCGCCATCAGCAACGCGCCGCGGGCACGAGCCTGGATATTCTCTTCGGTTTCATCTTCCTTGCGTCCAGCGAAAACTTTCTTTAAAGAGTTCCTGTAGCTCTCAAAAATCTCCTGAATCGGGATCAATTCAAAGCGAATCCCCAGATTTTCAGCCAGAGCGCGGGCGTCGTCGATCGAACCTCGCGAAGAATAAGGTCCGGGCATGCCGACACCAATGACATTCTCAGGACCGAGGGCATCGGCTGCGATAGCGGCGGTTAGAGCGGAATCAATGCCTCCGCTAAGGCCGATGATCACTTGCTGAAAGCCGCATTTGTGTACGTAATCACGAGTCCCCAGGACCAACGCGGCATAGGCGCTCGCTTCTTCGCCCTGCAGCTGCTCACGGAGTTCGCCGGTCAGTCGATCGGAATCGAAATAGAGCAGATCCTCCTCAAAGGATTTTCCCTGCGCGATGACGTTTCCGGCAGGATCGAAAACCACGCTGGAACCGTCAAAGATAAGGCTGTCATTTCCACCGACCTGATTCACCATCGCCACGGGCACTTTGTAATGGCGGGCGATGGTGGCCAGCATGTCGCGACGCAGATCCGATTTGCCGATCCAGTAAGGCGACGCGGAAATATTCAGTAAGAAAGTTCCGCCAGCGTGAATCAGAGCTTCAACGGGATCAAACGTATACAGGCGCTTGTTCCAGAAATGCTTGTCATTCCAAGCGTCCTCACAGATGGTGAGGGCCATTTGCTTGCCGCAGAATGGAAATAATACCTGGCTTCTGGCGGGGGCGAAATTGCGCATCTCATCGAAGACATCATAGGTGGGCAAGAGCATTTTGGATTGCAGAAACGCAACTTTGCCGTCCTTGAGCAAGGCGGCGGAGTTCATCACTGATTTGCCGGTTACCGCCTGGGCCGGTGTCACCAGCCCACAAATGACGGCAATGCCTCGGGTTTCAAGCGCGATTCTTTCAATCGCTTCGCGGTTGTGGGCGACGAAGGAAGAGCGTTCCACCAGGTCGCGAGGTGGATAACCGCAAACCGAGAGTTCTGGAAAAAGGATCAGGCCGGCACCTTCGGCCTGTGCACGGCGGGCAAAATCAATCATTTTTGCCGAATTGCCTTGGAAATCACCCACTGTGGGGTTTATCTGGCCCAGCGCGATCTTCACACTTCAAGTGTAAAGCCCGAGTGGTCTGGGAGCCAAGTCATGCCCCGGTGCATCAGTGTGGTATTGAGGTTCCGTTGGGATCGATATTGGGCGGATCTGCAGACGGGCGGGATGGTTTCCTGCCATCCGCCGGCGCGGGGTTCGGCGTTGTTTCTCCGGGCCGACGTAAGCTGGGAGCGTTTGCTGGGCGTTCCTCCCCTGGGCCCTTGGCCACGCTTGGCGGGGCCGCAATATTCACTTCTTTTTGGGTTCGGATGACCTTTTCACCATTTACTTTCATGGTCTCGACCCGCACTACTTCATCCCCCACCAAGCGCACAAAATCTACATCGTGAGGGGGTTCACCATAGATCCAATCTTCGTATTCTGTTTCTCCATCTTTTTCGCGGATTTTTTTGGGCGCGCGCCCCTTGGCGTATATGACCATTTCTCTGTTCATCCCGACCAGGACACGATGGTTCTTGATTGCATCCTTGACCGGGGCAGGAACGGTTTCGAGGTATGCTTCCACAGCCGACTTAGCGTCGAAATCAAACACCGGCCGGAGGAGGGTTTTTAACTGCTGCGGCGTTAAGTCAGGAACATAGTGATCGAAAACTAAATCCACGTAGGACCCACGAGGATTGGCGTTGGGATCACTGGGGGCAATCGGAGTCGTGCCACCCATGCCTCCGACCTGGATACGTTGATACCATTTCTGTTTTTTGATCGGACCACCGTTAATCTCGAAGTGAATGCGATCGTCCTTAATCTGGATGTCGCTGATTCGTGCCTGGTCGCCGGGCTTGGCCGCAGGACCCCACATGGCGATCAGCTGCTGCAGTTCTTCGGCGCCAGGCAACACCTTGCCATCTTTCAAGGTCAGGCCCTTTTTTCCCATGGGAAAAGCTGAGCGGATGTAGACCAGTTCGGCATTGAATGCGCGGACCAGATCAATGCGTGTCTGCTTAGAGATGTGAGGCTGGGAAGGATTTTGGTTGTCGGCTATCGCAACGGCCACAACAAATAGAAAACAGAAAGTGGGAACTAAAACCTGACGTGGCTTCATGGCAACACCCCGGGGCCGTCTAACTATCTCGATTATAGCTCCGCCCCGCGCAGGAACAAGACACAAGAGATGTGGAACGCGGGCACATTGGTGAATGTGCCAAAGTTCTTCGCCGGTACCCTGCCTTGCAAAAATTATGGGGCGGGTTTGTGGCCCACCCCATACAGGATTTGTGTAACCCGGAACTCAGTAGTAGCTGAAGTTAAGGTTATCCAGGTATACGGAATAAGGTTGCTGCTTGTAGTTTCCATCCATCTGGTAATTGATCGTCATGCCGTACCAAGTGGTTGGTGTTGGATTGTCATAGCGGTTCAGGGCGCTGAACTTGCCGTTCAATGTAATGGATTTGAAGATTAGTTGGTTGTTCGAAGTCCTTTGCGCCTGAATCACGAGATGGTTCCACGCGTTGCTCACCGGATGACATGGAATTCCACTTTTGACCCAATGCATATGGACATTGTCCCACGTGTCCCATTCGTGTCCGCTGGCAATGCGGCACTCATGTCCCCAAATAAAGGACTTGCCATTGATGAATTGATTGATGTCGAACTCTAAGGCTTGAGAGATTTCCAAGTTCGTGCCGAAGAACCAGACATCGTAAGTGAAATTGTGGAAGTTCGGAACCGCCTTCGGGTCCGGCAAATACTTGGTGAACTTCACATTCCAGAGGATATCGGCGAATGGCATGGTGCCACCGAGACTGAATTTCATGGAGCCACCGCTGCTCAATGCGTAGGTCTTGTTCCCCTGTTGAGTGGACCAGGTGGCTAGCGGACCGGACGGCGTGCAACTAGCACAGATGTTGTACGACGGCGGCAACAGCGCATATCCATTCCACCACGCTTTCGATTGCAGATTAGAGAAAACTCCTGCCGTGGCGCCGCTGCCAACGGTCCCACCAGAACCCACAGTAATTGTGATCGGGACGCTGGCAGACCAACCGCAGTTATCCCATTCTTGAATGACTGTGTTGTAG
>Ga0070698_100001300_pt1 | contig 27834 bp, 22 predicted proteins | sample KBSK1502metaG_FD_65477 | JGI IMG/M metagenome (GOLD analysis project Ga0070698, IMG submission 65477) | Corn, switchgrass and miscanthus rhizosphere microbial communities from Kellogg Biological Station, Michigan, USA - KBS K1-50-2 metaG | ecosystem: Host-associated > Plants > Roots >...
TGTATTCTTTTGTCGTCACCGCATTGGACAGATTAACGTCGCGATTGATAATTAGTGGGGTCCTGAAAAGTGTAACCTATGTCTCCGAACACCTGTAACCCATGTCTCCGGTCTATACAATTAACAGGCAGAAGGAAAGCAAACGAAACGTCCAGTTGATCTGGGTCGGTCGCATTTTTGACTGTACCTCAATAGTTGATGGCTGTCGGAACGGAACCAGACTTTATCAATTCAGGATTGTGAGAGCAACAGGTGTGGTGGAATAGGGATCATCGCCCCGGTTTGTCCGCAGTCGTGCGATCGTCCGCTGGGGAGGGCGTTCGGGAAGGTTCGAAGAATCGTGTCGTGCCTTCAGTTACGCTGGGCACTCCCTCAAGACGCGAGGTTGGCGTCTGTGGAAATTGAACCATTGGAGAATTAGCAAGAACCTTCGGTCGTGTGGGCTGAACCAGCCCGCCAGAGGAAAGCGACGCGGTGATTATTTTGGATAGCTGCCGAGCCAGAAGAATATCGATGGTTAAGATTGTCAGCATTCCCGGCACCACAATCGAGGCAAGTGCGTCCGGACCAAACCGGATGTTACGCGAGAGGTCGAGTGCGGCGGCAATAACCAGTAGGAAACCTCCGATGGTGATGATGCCCATCAGCAGGCTGATGATGAGCGCCGGCTTGGTCAGGTTTATCGGAGCAATCTGAGGTTGCTCCTGAAGCGCGCCGCTCAGGTTCGCACCGCAACGATTGCAGTACTTCAGCTCGATCGTGTATTCGGTGCCGCAGGATGGACAGTACATGATGCGTGAATGTTAAATCGTAACCGCGGATTAGTAAACGACATGGAACCAAACCTCAGCGATTCCCTAACCCATACGGTTCAGTGAGCGTTAATGTTCAGCGGGATTGTCAGAAGCCCGCGCCGTCAGCAAGGGCTCGCTTCCGTAAGATGCCCTCCCTGACGGTCGGGCGGCTGACACTTACCTAATCAGGTAGGCTTTGTTCTTCCACACAACCAGAACCTCGCCGCCGAGTTGTTGGGCGATCGAGCGAAGTCCGGAATCGAGTGCGTTGAATTCACTCGAGCCGCGCGAAACGTTCTTGACCGGTATTGAGGACTTGAACTTCGTATCGACCCAGGAGTTGCCCAGGCGCCGAAACTTGCGCCCGCCTGCCGAACGGGTTTCCGGCGCTTTCTCTTCCGCCGGGACGCTTTGGGAGGCGGCGGCTTGAGGGCTACGGCCGCGAACCTCGTTAGAGTTTCGATTCATCGCCGAGTTGTTTTCCATATCTCTCCGCGGCCCTTTGACTTTTTCATCACTCGCTCTTTTGCTCGCAGGCGCCGGCGCTTGATTTATCGCCACGCGGGCGAGGTCATCCGCGCTGCGATTGTCCTTGCCCATATCTCCTGCCGGCGCAGACTTATCCATCATCTTCAACCTGTCAGTCGATTCGGATTTGCGGGGCCCTGAGCCGGCTACTCCTGCCGTCTTTGCTTGCTCGCGCTGCTGGGTGGCCGAGCGTTCAGTATCAATCGGTGGCGGCGGCGCATAAGAAGGAGCAACCTCAGTGCCCTCGGGCTCGGCCTTTTTACCGACGAGCGCGGGACTCTTCGTCGCATCACCTTCTTTGGCCGGCTGCTGCGATGAAGCGGGATTATCTCCGCTCCTGTACTCATCTGTTTTTGCGCCGAATGCCGAAGTTGGCTGGGGCGCTGCCAGAGTCGCGGGACTGGTCGAAGCCTTGCTCTTATTCGCGTCATACTCGGAAGTGCCACCGGTTTGTGGAGGCGCCTGAGTCAAAGGCTTGACGGTGTCCGGCGCTTGTCTTGCTTGCTCGTTCAGCGCCACCAGATTGGATTCGCGAGGACGTCTCATCACCATGAAGACAACGCCGGCGACAGCTACCAGGACCATAGCAAATGCCGCGTAGCGCAAGGTCATAGGCGTCAAAAACCCGGAGAGTTTTTTCCACCAGGCAGCGCCTGATTGCGCCTCCGTAGGAATCGCTGCCGGCGCTAACACTTTGCCGCTGGTAATTGCCAGTTGAGAAACTACCTGCCGGCAACTATCACAATCGATCAGGTGCGACAAGTAACGAGTGCGCGCTGCCTCAGGCGCCGCGCCTTCGGCGAACGCATTCAGTTCATCCGCGTCGAGGTGCTCAGTCGTCGCGCTGGTCTGCGACTTGCCCGCGTAACGCCGGAGAAGAACTTCCATTTGTGCGTCGTTAGATGTCATGTATCTCGTATTACTCTAAGTGAGTCACTTCCCTGTTTGATGAACGCGCGCACTCGAACCAACTTGCGAAATCGTCGCGAATGAATCGCAATTCGAGGGCGTTGGCCTCATCCTCCCGCTGGCGAGCCCTGAAAACGCTGATCCGTCGTTCCGGCCAGCATCGGTTCCACTTCGGTCTGCAAGTGCGCGGCGACCTCAGCGAGCGATCGCGTCGTTTCGCTCCTGGTCCAACCGTGCTCTTTCATTAGTATCGATTCTACGCGCTCTCGCACTTCTCCATGGATTCGCGTCAAACGGCGACTGGCAGTTGCTTCGTGCACTCCCAGCACGGCGCCCGCTTCGCGCAGACGTAACCCATCGAAATAGTAGAGCTTCATTAACAAACGATCCTCGTCATCAAGCCCGGCCAGGGCGCGTTCTAAAGCCTGCGCAACGTCGGCTGATGCCATATCGGTGGCCAGAGACTCTTCCGGACTGGGGGCAGAATGGAAAGGACTCGCGCCGTCAGATTCACTTGTCGCATCGTGCGCCAGCCGCTCGAGGTCGCCGTCCTCCTCTGTCTGTACCAGACGCGATTGGCGCCGGTGCTGATCGATCGCGAGTTGCGCTACGACCGCCCGCAGCCAGCCTCCCAACGAACCTGCGCCAGAATAGTAAGAAAGTTTTCCGGCCGGCTTACCGTCCTCGCGCACTCTCAGGCCATGAAGATCAGCCCAGATGGATTGCGCCACATCATCCGCCATCGCTTCGTTCGAACTGGCCGAGCGGGCAGCGGATCGCACGGTAGCTCCGTAACCTTCGAACAGATCGCTCCAGGCATCCTGGTCGCCACGCTCACAGGCAATCACCAGACACAGATCGTCAGCGTGCAAACCATCTATAAACTTATCAATCTTCGCGAAAGCCGGAGCGGCATCGTCCCTTAAGATATACTTTTCGACCGATGCCCGCAGGCGCGGCGCCAACAAATCTGCGCCCAGCCCGCGCGCGTTCGCTGAGCGCGCCAGCAGTCGCCGGGCGCCCGCCAGAATCAATTCATCGATTTGCTTTCGGTCTTCGCTCAATCGGTTTTCTCGGCTTCAGCCGGCGCTATGCTATCACGATCTTTCGGCCTTTGTTTGATGAGAAGACGGGCCTTTGGTTGCCGTGAAAGGCACAGTTCGGACTGTTTTACTTTGCGCCTTTGCGCCTTTGCGTGAGACATATCAGCTCGCAAAGGCGCCAAGGCGCAAAGAAAGACTCGTTTCATCCAAATCGACATTCGCAAGTCGAAAATCTAAAATCTGATCGTGCTGCGCGTCACCGAAATCTTTTGTTCAATTCAGGGTGAGTCCACACACGCCGGTCGCCCGTGTACTTTCGTGCGTCTCACCGGCTGTCCAATGCGCTGCACCTGGTGCGACAGCGAGTACACCTTTACCGGCGGTGAACACATCTCGATCGAAGAGGTGATGAAGCAGGTGGGCGACTTTGGTTGCCAACTGGTCGAAGTCACCGGCGGCGAACCGCTGGCCCAGCGCGAGGCGTTCGATCTTATCAAGACCTTGTGCGACGAAAATTATGAAGTGTTGATTGAGACGGGCGGCTACGTCTCGACTGAGGATCTGGATCAGCGAGCCAGGGTCATTCTTGATGTGAAGTGCCCCGCGTCTGGAGAAGCCGAACGAAACCATTGGCCGAATCTGACGCGGCTACGGCCAGAGTTGGACGAGGTGAAGTTTGTCGTAGCCGATCGAACTGACTGGGATTTTGCTCGCAAAGTTGTCGGAGACTACGATCTTGAAAGCCGATCCAAATCGATTCTGATTTCGCCTGCCTGGGAGCAAATCGATTTACAGGAGCTGGCGAACTGGATCGTCGAAAGTGGCCTGAAGGCGCGGATGCAGTTGCAGATGCATAAATATATTTGGGGACCGGACGCGCGCGGCGTGTAGCGCAAGTTATTGACTTGCTTGCGTTCATTATCGCGTACGCGATTGGGAGACGAATGGGCGGAAGTACCGAAGTAATTGAACAGCCGGAAGCGGCGACTGAATCGACGATCTTTCATGCTTCAGGCTTGGCAGTTTGCCTGGTTTCAGGCGGAATGGACTCATGCGTCACGGCCGCCATCGCGCGGACCGAGAATGCCGAAATAGCTTTTTTGCATATCTCGTACGGCCAGCGAACCGAGGCACGCGAACGCCGTGCATTTGAAGAACTCGCTGCTCGTTTCGCGGTGCAGAGACGACTCGCCATTTCCATCGAATCACTTAAAGCCATTGGCGGATCGTCTCTGATTGACACTAGTATTCCGGTGGCCGCAGCGAATTTGAGTTCACGGGAAATTCCGGCCAGCTATGTCCCCTTCCGCAATGCGCACCTGCTGGCGATCGCTGCCAGTTGGGCGGAAACGATTGGCGCCGGTCGAATCTACATCGGCGCGGTGGCCGAGGACTCCTCCGGTTACCCGGATTGCCGGCCGGAATTCTATCAGGCCTTTCAAAGTGCAATTGACGCCGGCACGAAGCCGGAAACACAGATCGAAATCGTCACGCCGGTCATTCATCTGAGCAAGTCGGATATCGTGCGGCGTGGTTTGGCATTCGGCGCGCCCCTGGAGCTTACCTGGTCTTGTTATGTGTCGGAGGATTTGGCTTGCGGCCGATGCGATTCATGCGCGCTGCGCCTGCGGGCATTTCAGCAAGCAGGGACTTCTGATCCGATTGAGTATGCTTGACAGTGATGCCCGCGCTGATTAACTTAAAGCCTGTTCAGCGGCTACAACTTGTTGGCAAAAAAGGGCATCTTAAGGATGTTGGCTCCAAGAGCCCCAGATCGTTTGGAGGAATCTCAAATGCGTCGTTTTAATCTATTTAGCTCAATCATAGCCACGGCGGTTCTGGTTCTAAGTGCTGTCGCAGCCACAGCTCAGACCGGCCAGCTTCGCGGTCACGTAATCTTAAAACAAGCAGACGGAACTACGGTCAAACCTGCCGATGTTGTGATCGATGTTTATCGAACTGACATGGCCGGCCAGTTCCACACCAAGACGGACAAGAAAGGTGAATTTATTTTTGCCGGCTTGCCTTTTATCGGCACCTACATCGTTGCAGCCAGCCTGCCGACCGCTTCGCCGTACGCGATGCGAAACGTCAAAGTCGGGCGCGACATCGATTATGAAATCGTCCTGGGACCGGGTAACGGTAAGCGTCTTACTGAGGCCGAAGCCAAGCAAGTATCATCAGGCGGCGGCCAGGATGCGACCACCACCGGCGGCGGGGGCGAGAGCGCGGCCGACAAGGCCAAGCGCGAAGAACTCGTGAAGAAGAACGCAGAGATAGAAGCCAACAACAAGAAGGCTGAAAACACCAACCAGATCGTTGGTGAAGCGTTCAAGGCGGGCAATGCAGCATTGACCGCAAAGAATTACGAGGAAGCGGTGAAACAATACGATATTGGTCTCGCCGCTGATCCGGAACAGGCTGCTTTGCTGACGAACAAAGCTGCGGCATTAAAAGCACGCGGGGTAGATAAATACAACGCCGCAATTCTGTCCAAAGACGAAGCCGCGAGAAACGCCGGACTTGACGCCGCCAAAGCAGATTTCAAGAATGCCGCCGAGACTTCTGACAAAGCTTTTGAGTTGATTAAGAAGGAGCCGGCCGCGACCGATCCGAACGATCAGAAAAGACATGAGGCCAATAAGTACGCCGCAGTCAATGTGAGGGCTGAGGCTTATCGTCTCTACGTCAGTAAAGCGGATGGAACGAAAGCAGACGCCGGCATTGCCGCGTTTCAGGATTACATAGCGGCTGAGCCCGATGCGTCGAAGAAGACAAAGGCCCAGCTTGATCTGGCGCAGATGCTGCTTGACGCAGGAGCCGGCGACAAAGCGTTTGCTGAGTATCAAAAGATTCTGGCGGCGACGCCCAATGATCCGGACGCGAATCTGGGAGCAGGACTGGCGCTCTACGCCACTGGCGACAAGGCCAAGTATCAGGAAGCTGCTAATTACTTCCAGAAATTCGTCGACACAGCGCCAGACACACATAAATTCAAGAATGACGCCAAGGCGATTCTCCTTGAGATGAAGAACACCGAGAACGTCGTGCCTGAGAAAACAACCAGGCCCCCGCGAAAGCGTCCGTAGCTTTTGTCGCAAACGTTTAGAGGCGGGCTACAGCTCGCCTTTTTTTTGAAGAGGCACGCGCGTCGTGCCTTTTTTAATGAAAGTCATGCGAGCCGGGACTCTGGATTTTCATCTGCAGCGGCTCGACGCGTTTAGCTTTTACTGAAACGACATTGTCCAGATGCTGCAAGGCCCCCGCGATCAAAAGGAACGGATAATCGACTAACGCCAACCGGTTCTTTTCAAAAAGCTGCGGCGTGACTATTACGTTCGCGATTCCGGTTTCATCTTCCAGACTGAGAAATACAAACCCTTTGGCCGTCCCCGGACGTTGCCGCACAATTACCCAACCCGCCACGCGCACCAATTGACCGTTGCGCATATTCTTCAAATCAGCGGCACGAACTACGTTCATAGAGTCGAGCATACTGCGCTGATGGGCCATCGGATGACGGCCAATAGTTATGCCCGTGCCCCGCAAGTCTGCATTCAAACGCTCATTGAGCGTCATCGGCATAAGCGGCGAGCTGCCCTCTTCTTCAAGTGATTCATACAGGGCCCCCGGATCACGCGACACCCGCTCAACCTGCCACAACGAATCACGCCGATTACGGGGCGCGGGTATGCGGGGTCCCCGGCGAGGCAGCCTCGCTGGGGTGCTCGTCCTGCCCGCACTGAGCGCGCCAGCGAGAACAGGATCCTGATCTTCATTGAGCGCGCTAGGCACGCTGGCGGACAGGATGTCCGCGCTCCGTGAGCACTCTTCAATAAAATTCAACGCACCCACCGCCGCTAATTTTCGCAACTCATCTTTTCTCAACTCCGGCACGCGCCGGTGCAAATCATCGAGACTGCTAAACGAACGCCGATTTCGCTCGTTTTCAATTGCACGACCCGACGTTTCGCGCAGACCTCTCACGCATCTCAAGCCGAGACGAAGAGCGAGTGGGTGTTGGGTGTTGGGTTTAGGGTGTGGATTATTTGCTACAGAGTCACCTGAAGATGCGCGCGACATCTCTACACTCTCGCCTGCTACACCCAATCCCCCACCCCCAACACCCTCATCTTTCTCCATCGTGCAATCCCAATCTGATCGCGTCACATCAACCGGCTTTACCTTCAATCCATGCCGCTGAGCGTCCTTAATAATCGTGAACGGCTGATAAAAACCCATCGGCTGATTATTGAGTGTGGCCGCAGTGAACGCCGCCAGGTAGTGACATTTGAGATAAGCGCTGGCATAAGCAATCAAAGCAAAACTGGCCGCGTGCGATTCAGGAAAACCATAGAGCGCAAACGAAGCTATGGACTGAACAATTTCATCCTGCGTCTTTCCCGTAATTCCCTTCTTCGTCATGCCGCGCCGCAGTTTTACTTCAATGTCGCGCATGCGTTGTTCCGATCGTTTGAAGCCCATTGCCCGGCGTAACTCTTCGGCTTCACCGCCGGAAAACCCGGCGCAAGTCATGGCCATCTTGAGTAACTGCTCCTGGAATAACGGAACACCAAGCGTGCGTTTCAGCACCGGCTCCAGATCGGGATGCGCATACTTAACCGGCGCGCGTCCCAGTCGTCGCTCTAAATAAGGATTCACCATGTTGCCGACAATCGGGCCGGGTCGAATGATGGCCACCTGGACCACGATGTCGTAAAACTTGTATGGATGGAGTCGTGGCAGACAAGACATCTGTGCCCGGCTTTCGATCTGAAACATCCCGATCGTGTCGGCGTGCTGGAGCGCTTTGTAAACTGTCGGGTCATCCGGAGGCAGATGCGCCAGATCCACTTCTTCTCCATAGTCGTCACGAATTATCTGGATTGAATCTTCCAGGACGGCCATCATTCCCAGGCCCAGCAGATCGACTTTGATAATGCCAAGATCGGCACAGTCCTCTTTATCCCATTGCACAACAACACGTCCCGGCATCGCCGCAGGCTCAAGCGGGACAACGGAATTTAGTTGACCCTGGCAAATCACCATGCCCCCAGAGTGCTGGCCCAGATGGCGCGGCAAATCCTGAACGGCACGGTAAAGCTGAAAAAATTTCTTGATGCGCCGATCATTCAGGTCAAGCCCGGCGTCTTTGAATTGCCGCTCGGGAGTATCTTTCGGATCTTTCCATTCCCACGTATGTACGAGACTGGATAGACGTCCCAACGTTTCATCATCAAACCCGAGTGCCTTGCCAACCTCCCGCGCAGCCGAACGCCCGCGGTAAGTGATCACGTTCGCGGTCATCGCCGCTCCGAGTTTGCCGTAGCGTTCGTAAACATATTGAATCGCCTGCTCGCGTTGATCGCCGCTCGGCAAATCGAGATCGATGTCCGGCCATTCGCCGCGCTCTTCAGAAAGAAACCGTTCGAACAAAAGTTCCATGCCGACCGGATCGACTGCGGTAATTCCCAGGCTGTAGCAAACCGCGCTATTGGCCGCCGAGCCGCGTCCCTGAACCAGAATGCCTTGTCGTTTGCAGAACTGAATGATGTCCCAGACGATCAGAAAGTAACCTTCGAGTTTGAGTTTTTCGATCAGCGCCAGCTCGTGTTCGATCTGTTTTTGGGCGCGCGCGAAAGTCGGCGAGCCGTTCTGACCTGAGTAACGCAACCGCGCGCCTTCATAAGTCCGCTGGCGCAGAAAAGAAGTCATCGTCTCGCCCTGAGGAACCGCATAACGGGGGAACTCGTAACCAAGATCTTCGAGCGTGAATTCAAGTCTTGACGCGAGCTCGACGGTGTTGGCTATCGCTTCCGGCAGGTCGGCAAAAAGGGCAGCCATCTCGCTCGGCGGTTTTACGAAACGTTCTGAGTTGTTCGAGAGCAAACGGCCGGCAGTTTCCAAACGTACGTGATTTCGTATGCAAGTGAACACATCAGCCACCTGTCGCTGCGCCCGTTTGGCATAACAAACTCCATTGGTCGCCAGCAGTGGTAACTTTAACTGCCGCGCAATTCCAATGACCGAATGGTTCCACGCTTCTTCGTCGCGATTGAAGTGCCGTTGTAGTTCGGCATAGACATTTCTCTTGCCGAAGACGTCGATCAGCCATTCCGCATTTCTCCGCGCTGTCTCTGCGCTCTCTGCGTCTCTGCGGTGAAAGTTCTTTCCCAGCGGGCCATCGCTTCCGCCAGTCAAACAAATCAATCCTTTCGCATGCTCGGCCAACTCATCCGGCGTTACCGCACATTCTCCGGGTTTCGCGTGTTTCGGCACGCGCAGTTTCATCAAGGTGATCAAGCGGCAGAGGTTCTGATAGCCGGTGCGATTTCGTACCAGCAGAGGAACTGTGAATAACTGCGTCAACGAGCTCGTTGAATCTTTAGGCGAATCCACAAGCGCTAAAATCTCAGCCCCGATGTGGGCCTTGATCCCCAGTTTCTTCGCCGCTAAATGAAACCGTGCCGCACCATACAAGCCATCTTGATCAAGCAAGGCCATCGACGGCATTTCTAATTCATCGCAGGTCGCGATTAACTCTTCCGGAGTCGAAGCGCCTTTCAGAAAGCTGAAGGCTGATCGCGCATGAAGCTCGACGTAATTAGTGAGCAGTGGGCGGTGGGCAGTGGGCAGTTGCTCGCCAGGCTTTGAGAACTTTCCGTTAAATGTTTGCATTCTGTTTTTGTTTCGCTTCTTTGCCCACTGCCCACTGCCCACTGCCCACTGCCCACTGCCCACTGCCCTCAGTCATAAATCCCTTCAACAAACCAATCCTCGCTCTGCAAATCGCGATAGATCCGGCACAACACGTCACTTTGTTTTGGAATTGAGTCAGCCACGGCTATGTCCCATTCCTCTCTGACCCAGACATCCGGGCGCCACCAATCACCCGAAGTTCGCCAGGGACCTGAAGCACAGATAACTTTCCCGCGCACCAGGCAAGACGACTTCGCATCGAACGCATTGATGCGCGTGGGCAGTCCCTGTTTGGTTATTACCTCCGCGCGCCAGGGTGGCCGAAAAACTCTGAACCCCATTACGCATTGCCGATTATCGACCGGTTGCCGATTGCGACGTGATTTATTCTGCGTTGAAATACTGAAGCGCTTCATGCGAAAAGCGTCGGGTCGATGTGTATCTAAACTTTCCGGCGAACCAACTTTGTCTGCTCCCACTAATTTCGCCAGGCGCGCCAAAGTCACTTCGAGCTTTTCCGGCTCGGGAGCTAACGGAATAAACAGGCCCGTCTGGGCAACGCGTGGCTTCACCGGCTCAGCAATGATAGTTACGCAAATAACGGCGGCCTGCGGCGGCTGGGCTTCGATTTCAAATAAAAGCAAACGCAAAAGCGTCTTCGGATTGTGCATCGGGACCGGCAAGGTAATCGTCCGTTCATGCTCTGTTTTATCTTCCAGCGTCAAGCGCAGCAATAATTCATTCGTTGCCAAAGCATGCGAATGTAAATTGGCGCAAAGCTGATTCAGCAGACGCGAAAGAATAAAAGAAAGCGGCTCGAGCTCTTCCACTGGATGTTCTAACTCGAGTGCTTGTTCGAACCCGAGCGGCGGTTGCACCAAAACCATCTGGCGATCGCTTTTGCCCTGAGCGAGTTCTTGCAAACGCACGCCTGCTTGTCCGAGTCTTTGCGCCACCCCCGCCAATGGCAACCCGGCAAAATCACTAAACGTGCGCAGCCCCCAAAGCTCCAGCGTCTCACTTATTTCTTCAACTCGCTCTTTCTCAATACCAGCCAGGGAATAATCAAGCTTCTTTATTGGCAGGCTTCCGAGTTGCAGAGACTCTTGTCCAGGAGGAATGACAGTCACTCCCGGGAATGATCGCGCCGAATGGACTGCCGCATCGGGATTAGCGGCCACGGAAACATTTACCTTGAATCCTAACTGAGCCGCACGCCGGACAATTTCACTGGCCAGGGCGCGTGCAGAATCGATCTCGGCATTTTCATCTACGGCTGAGTCTTGATTTGCAGGAGAGCCAAATAACAAATCCTGCCCAGCAACATCAAGCACCACCGTGTCAGTGGTCGTCTGCTCTATTAAAGGAGAGAAGGTGAAAGCCAGGTTGATGAGCAGTTGTCCGGCATCGTCTTGAAACCCGGATTTGGGGACAGCTCTTCCATAGATACTCGCAAACATGATTCACTTCTTAAGCTGGAAATTTGAATTCGCGAACCGAAGATTAGCGAATATCCGCGAAGATTGTCAAGCCGGGCACTTTAGTGCAGGCGCGTTTTAAAACTGACCGAGCTCGTGATCCACGAAACAGGCCGTTCTTGATTTACTCGTACGCTAATGCCCTGAAGCAGGTGGGAATGCGACAACGGCAGCGGGGAGTAACCGCCAGGTGTAAATCTCTTCTCGTCTGGAAGAGGTGAATCAGGCGGTTTAATTAGTTCCTTGACCAGCGAAAGGCGACGAGTCGAATGACTTTCCTGGCTGGTTAACTTTGGGCCATCGTCTTCTAAAATGAATGACATGGCGTTGGGCCAGACTGGTCCTTCGTTCTTTACTTCCAAAACCAGCGCGGCACATGAGCGAGTGCAAGGTACCGGAGTCACCACAACCAAAACAGTGGGCGTGTTTTCAATTGTCCGCCGAAAACGAAACCACCATGACGTGATTATGCGGCGGGTGTATTTAGCGGCTACGTCAGCCAGGTTAAGTACCACTAAACCAAAGCCTCCGCTTTGCAGTAAAAGATCAGTCGCCTTGAAAGCGCGCTCCAGGTTGCCGCTACAGCGAACCCACAATAAGCGGTCACAATCAACTCGAGCCGAAGCGGCGGATGAAAGATCGAAAGTGTCGCTGGTGTCCACCAGCGCGCAGGTCTCTTCCTGCATGGTTGCGATCGCCAGAGCAGAAACTAACAAACTGGTTCGTCCGGATGATGCTGTTCCGTGGATCTCAGTAATGGCGCCGCGAGGAAATCCATTTAAGCGCGCGTCAATTTCCCCAACACCAGTGGGCACAATTTCAGCCGGCTGCTTCTCGCGCTGTTGGAAGATAGCGCCAAAACGATCGGCCAGCGCCAACTCGATCTCTTTTTTCGCGATTGCTGTTTTCATAGTTGCATTGAGCATTGGCACACGAGAAGATATCTGTTGTGAGTAAAGACCAATCAAAAGATTCAGCCGCAGAGTTCTTTCCAACACGAATGAGCTTAAAAGCTTTTCGCGATGCGGCCGCCGATTGTAAAGCTTGCGACCTTTGGAAGCGCGGCACGCAAACCGTCTTCGGCGAAGGTGCTCGCCACGCTGAAGTTTTCTTTGTCGGCGAACAGCCCGGCAATGAAGAAGATCTTACCGGCCAACCCTTTGTTGGTCCGGCCGGCCGTTTACTTAACGATGCCCTGGCCGAGGCCGGTATCGATCGCGCGCAGACTTACGTCACTAATGTCGTCAAGCATTTCAAATGGGAACCGCGCGGCAAACGACGCATTCATAAAAAACCCAATGCCGGCGAGATTGCCGCCTGTCGTCCCTGGCTGGAAGCCGAGATTGGGCTGGTTAAGCCAAAAGTAATTGTTTGCCTCGGCGCTACCGCAGCCCAGGCTTTACTGGGCGCAAAATTCCGAGTCAGCAAACAACGCGGGCAGTTCATTGAGTCAACTATGGCGCCTTACATTATGGCGACAGTTCATCCGTCGTCCATTCTACGCGCCCCGGATGATGAAACCCGGCACGCGGAAAAGCGACGGTTCATTGATGATCTGAAAAAAGTAGCACGGGTTATATCAAAGAACTAATAAGCTGAAGTGGCACGATGGCAAGCCCAATAAATCAAAGATTGAAATTTCAGCTTTGAGATTTATAACTAAGTTTCAATGCTTGTATTTCCGAATCACGCCCACCACTAAACCTTGAACTTGCACTCGCTCCGGCGGCCGAATCACAATTGGCTTGTAAAGCGGATTTGCTGCTTCCAAACGCACCTGGTTGCGGCCACCATGAAAGCGTTTGACTGTCGCATCGCTTCCATCGATCAACGCTACGACCGTTTGCCCGTTGTCGGCAGTTTGCTGCGATTGCAGAACGATGAAATCACCTTCGCGAATTTGCTCATCAATCATTGAGTCGCCCCGAACACGTAGCGCAAACATTCGTCCCGGTCTTAACATGTCTCGCGGAATGGAAACAGTCTCGTGATTTAAAACGGCCTCAATCGGGGCGCCTGCTGCTACTATTCCCAGCAAAGGAATCTCGTAGCTGTCTTCCGGAAGTTCATCCTTCACCAGCTCGATACCACGGCTAACATTCGGAATGCGTCGAATTAATCCTTCCCTTTCCAGTAGCGAAACTACGTGATGCACACTGGCGGATGAACTCATCCCAAATTCCTGACCAATCTCAGACATGGTTGGGGCTTCCTGATGAACTTCAAAATAGTGCTTGATGTAATCCAGCACTTTTCGCTGTCTTGCTGTTATCGGCACGGGTTGGCTCTCCTTTCGCGAATCTGTGCGAATATTATCGAACATCACCAAACAGTTGTCCAGCAGGATTTATCTCGGCTCTTCCTTTAATTTGAATCTTGATGGTTACCCGAGCCTTCGACATTCGAGTAGCCATCGGGAAATCCTTGTTGACATGGATACCGTTCATCGCTAGAATTGGCGTTGCAACGGTGTTAGGCATCGTTGACTGCTCTGGAACACACGAGTTCGCCCCAAAATTGGGCTCGACCCTCCACTTTAACGTCTCTTAACTGGATAAAGCCGGAAATTAGTACCCCAAAATGTCAGCTAAACTCGGCGAAATTCTCGTTCGCGAGAACCTAATTAGTCCCCAACATCTCCGCCAGGCGCTGGATTACCAGCGTGAGCACGGCGGCCGGCTTGGCTTTAACCTCGTCAAGCTGGGCCTGGTTTCCGACGACACCATCACCGCGGTTCTGTCTCGCCAGTACGGCATTCCATCGGTCAATCTTGATCTGTTTGATATTGAGGATCAGGTCCTGCGATTGATTCCTCAAGAGGTAGCTCAGAAATATTCGGTCCTGCCACTCTCACGTGTCGGAGCCACCCTCACTGTTGCGATGGTCGATCCCACGAATGTCTTCGCAATGGACGACATTAAGTTCATGACCGGCTTGAATGTCGAGCCAGTGGTTGTCGCCGAAGCCAGTGTGCAGACGGCAATCGCAAGATACTACAGCAGTTCGCGCGAGATAGAACTGGCTGCGGTCGCGCCTGACCTCTCCGTCGAGGGACTCAACGGCAATGGGTTCTCTCAGGCCGATCTGGTGTCGCTCGACAGCCTCGATTTCGATCAGGAGACCCTTGCCAGTGAAGTCGAAGTCTTCGAAGACAACGAAGAAATCGATCTTTCCAGCCTCACGCGCATGAGTGAAGACGCACCGGTTGTGCGTTTGGTCAACGTCCTCCTGGTTGACGCACTGCGACGTGGCGCTTCCGACATTCACGTCGAGCCATACGAAAAAGAGTTGCGCATTCGCTTCCGTATTGATGGCTTACTCTACGATGTAATGCACCCACCTCTGAAGATGCGCGATGCTCTCATATCGCGTATCAAGATCATGTCGAAACTCGACATCTCTGAAAAGCGTCTGCCTCAGGATGGCCGCATCAAGATTCGCGTCAAAGTTGATTCGCGCTCTCGTGAACTCGATTTCCGTGTTTCTACTCTCCCGACTCTCTTCGGAGAGAAGGTTGTGCTTCGCCTGTTGGATAAAGAGAAGCTGATGCTCGACATGACTAACCTCGGATTCGAGCCCGACTCTCTGGTGAAGTTCCAACGGAACATCTCCAAGCCTTACGGCATGGTGCTGGTGACCGGGCCTACTGGCAGCGGTAAAACCAACACTCTTTATTCAGCGTTGCAATCTCTCAACACGGTCGACACGAATATCATGACCGCGGAAGATCCGGTTGAGTTCAATCTGCCTGGCGTCAACCAGGTGCAGATGAAGGAGCAGATTGGACTGAACTTTGCCGCCGCCTTGCGCTCCTTCCTGCGCCAGGATCCCAACATTGTTCTAGTCGGTGAAATTCGCGACTTCGAAACCGCTGAAATTGCTATCAAGGCCGCTCTCACTGGCCACCTCGTCCTTTCCACCCTTCACACCAACGACGCCCCTTCCACTATCTCACGCCTGATGAACATGGGTATCGAACCCTTCCTCGTTGCTACCAGTGTGAACTTGATCCAGGCCCAGCGTCTTATCCGGCGCATCTGCAAGGACTGCAAGAAAGAACAACCCACCCCGATCGAGGCGCTGGTTGAGATTGGCTTTACGCCGGAAGAAGCAAGCAAGGTCAAGACCTTTAAAGGTAAGGGCTGTCCGAGCTGTAACGATACGGGCTACAAGGGCCGCATTGGACTTTATGAAGTAATGGAAGTGACCGACGAGATCCGCGAGCTGATTCTGATCGGCGCGTCATCGCTCGAACTGCGAAAGAAATCGATCGAAGACGGCATGATCACCTTGCGCGAGTCGGGTCTGCACAAGATACGAAACGGAACTACCACCATCGAGGAAGTTCTCCGCGAAACGGTGGCGTGAAAGGGGTGAGTATATGTTGCGTCGAATAGGTCTCTCATTAGGTCTTCTGGTTTCCATAGTGGTAATGCTGCCCTTTGCAACCTCCACCGCGCACAACCTCAGATCACAACTAGCTGCGCGTTCACATCATCATCATCATCATTCGCGTGCCTGGTGGCGTCGGCACCGCGCGAAGATTCGCCGGCGGCAAGCGATGCTGGCCCGGCGCCGGGCCCTGGAAACCAGCGCGCGCACGGGATCGATTAATGCGATGCCGGCAAAGAGTTCTGACAATCACGCGGCGCTCCCGGGCGCACTTCCCTTCCCCGAAGGTGTCTATCGCGATGGCGCTTTTTCGATGACGTTGCCGGTTGGATGGTCGGCCGGCCTGACAACCCGGGGTGCTTCGAGTTTTCGCATCGCACCGCCGAACGGTACCCCGGAATCGCAGGCGACTCTTGCGGTCGTCGCGGTCGCCCCGGCAAATACTGAACAGGTTCTTGGTCGCGAGCAAAGAAGAATGCTGGGCGGCGTATCGTTCGCAGATCTGCGACGCTCAGTTATCGACAAGATGATCGCTAACGGTGGCTGGGTCGTTAATGACCGCCAGCGCGAAATCGGTGGCCATCGTGTGTTTGAGGTGATCGCTCAGACTCCGGCAACCAGTGACGGAAAGCCCGAACAGTTGTGGAACTTTTACTTCACCGAAATCAACGGTCGTGTCTACTCGCTGACGACACGCACGACTGGCGGCATGACGCAAAAGATTGCCGGTGATGCTGAGAAGTTCCTTTCCGACTTTCGACCCACGGGAGCAAAGTAAGACCAATAATTCTGTCCGCCAAAGGAAACGGAGACCATGGAAAATCCACCACAAATTTCCCTTTCAGAGTTACTTCACCGGCTATCCGAGCTGGGTGGCTCTGATCTTCATATCACGACGGGCACTGCACCGCTCGTTCGCGTGCACGGCGAGATCCGTCCCCTCGACGGTTATCGGCCGCTCAATTCCTCAGAAACGAAGCAGTTGGCTTATTCCGTTCTCACCGACGCTCAAAAGCACCGCTTCGAAGAAAACCTCGAGCTGGATTTCTCGTTTGGCGTGAAAGGCCTTTCGCGATTTCGTGCCAACATCTTCAACCAGCGTGGAGCCGTGGGCGCAGTCTTCCGTGCAATTCCTTACGAGATTAAATCATTTGAGGACCTGGGCCTGCCGCAGGTCGTCAAGGACCTCTGTAACAAGCCGCGTGGTCTGGTGCTGGTGACCGGTCCGACCGGCTCTGGCAAGTCGACGACCCTGGCAGCGATGATCGACAAGGTCAACAAAGAGCGCCACGAACACATCCTGACAATCGAGGACCCGATCGAGTTTCTGCATAATCACAAAAACTGCATCGTCAATCAGCGCGAAGTCAACGCTGACACCAAGGGTTTTGCCGAAGCGCTGCGCACGGCTTTGCGTCAGGATCCTGACGTGGTGCTGGTAGGTGAAATGCGCGATCTTGAAACCATCGAGTCAGCGCTGCGGATCGCTGAAACGGGCCACCTGACGTTTGCGACTCTGCATACGAATTCTGCTGTCTCTACCATTAACCGCATCATCGACGTATTTCCTTCGATGCAGCAGGCCCAGGTACGCGCCCAGTTGTCACTTACCCTCGAAGGCATCCTCTGCCAAACGTTGTTGCCGAAGGCTGACGGCCGCGGCCGGGCCCTGGCCATGGAGATTCTGATTCCTAATTCTGCGATCAGGAATCTGATTCGCGAGGACAAGGTTCATCAGATCTATTCCATGATGCAGACGGGCCAGGACCTGCACGGAATGCAGACTTTCAACCAATCTCTGGCAACGCTTTTCCACAAGCGGCAGATTACCCGAGAGCTGGCCATGCAACGCACATCGAACGCTAACGAACTGCGCGATCTGATCGATCGCGGCGCAGGTCTCAACACTGGGAACGGCTCGCACGCTAGACCTGGGATGCCGCCACCTGCATACACGCAGGCACCCCGCGGACTCCCGCGGAAATAATTGCCGAACAAAAAACCGGCCGCATCGAACGCCGGAGATTCCGAACGCAGAGAAGAAACGGAGTGCTGAGAAATGCCTACCTACGTTTTTAAAGGCCGCAACCGCACGAACGAGATCGTGATGGGCGAACGCGTCGCGGACAACCGTGAAGCGTTGCGCCAGATACTGCGTCGCGAGCAGGTCACGCTCACTTCAGTTAAAGAGAAGGGCCGCGAAATCGGCATTCCCAAACTGTCCGGCCGCAAGAAAGTTAAGTCGAAAGATCTGGCGATCTTCACCCGTCAATTCTCAGTCATGATCGATGCCGGCTTGCCGTTGGTCCAATGCCTGGACATTCTTTCACAGCAACAACAGAACAAGTATTTCCAGCAGGTGCTGGCCCAGGTGCGACAGGATGTCGAGGAAGGCTCGACTCTGGCGGCCGCAATGTCGCGGCATCCGAAAGTATTCGATCAACTCTATTCGAACATGGTTGAAGCCGGCGAGACGGGCGGTATTCTCGACTTGATCCTGCAACGCCTTTCGACGTTCATCGAAAAGATTGTTAAGTTGAAGCGCGACGTGGTTTCAGCGTTGATCTATCCGTCTGCGGTTATTCTCTTAGCCGTCGTTGCCATCGCCGTGATCATGATCGTGGTCATCCCACAGTTTCAAAACATCTTCCTCGGGCTGCTGGGTCCGGGCGAGCCTCTCCCGTTGCCGACACGTATCGTGGTTGGGTTCAGTAACTTCCTGGCCGGCTGGGGTGGGCTTTGCCTGCTGGTGGTAATCATCGGCGTGGCAGTTGGGCTGAGTTTTTATTACAAGACACCGGGTGGGCGGAGGCGCATCGACAAAGTCCTGCTCAAGACTCCGATCCTTGGCCCAATCTTTTTGAAGATCGCCGTCGCGCGGTTTTCACGCACGCTTTCGACGTTGCTGTCTTCGGGTGTTCCGATTCTGCAATCGCTGGACATAACGGCCCGCACGGCCGGCAACGTAGTCATCGAGGAAGGCATCGTCAGCATTCGCACAGCGGTCGAGCAGGGCAAGAGCTTTGTGGAGCCCCTGCGCGCCGCCGACATCTTTCCCCACATGGTTTCCCAGATGGTCGGCATCGGCGAGCAAACCGGGGCCCTCGATGCGATGCTGGGCAAGATCGCCGACTTTTATGAACAGGAAGTTGACGCTGCAATTGCGAACCTGTTGACGCTAATGGAACCGGTCCTGATTGGCTTCCTTGGTGTAACTATTGGCTCGATCGTAATCGCGATGTACCTGCCAATGTTCTCGCTGATCGGCAAGCTGTCGCAGGGTCACTGAGTAAACTGAATTCATCCACCACCACGATTCCTCATCTTCGAAAGTTGCCTTCGAAGAATACAAATCCTCCCTTTGAGTTACTTAGGACAGCCTGTTCCCGCGGGCTGTTTATTTTTTTGTTCGATTTAAGTTCGGACGCAGCTGTTAGCCCGCGACGTTCCAAAGCCGCACGGTTCCGTCGGCGCTTCCGGTGACTAACGCTTTCCCGTCGGTTGAGAATGCCATCGAGTTAACGCTGTCGCACAGCCCGACTGTTCGCGAGCGGGTAGTTGCTGTATCCCAAACACGAATTCTGCTATCCAGCGAGCAAGCGGCAACCTTCTCACCTGTCGGCGAAAAGGCCAGACAGCAAATGCAGGAGCAATTTTTCGCAAGTACTCGCGCCTCACCCGTGCGAACGTTCCACAGCCTCACCATCTCGTCCCAGCTGCCGGAGGCCACGCTTTGTCCATCCGGAGAAAAAGCAACTGAAGTAATCTGGCGATTGCAGTGGCCCAGAACCCGTGCTGTCCCTGTCTCGAGGTCCCAGAGCCTGACTGCGGGATTGGTAAGATCGGAATCGGCAGCCGCGATCCAGCGGCCGTCGGGAGAGAAGGAGATCGAGACCGGACCACCCCACGATCCTTTGAGAGTTCTCACTTGCCCGGTCTGTAAATTCCAAACCCGGACGCCACTTGATTCGGCACTTCCGGAAGCGAGTCTCCGGCCGCCCGGAGAAAACACAACCGTGGGTGATCGCTTCCCGCTCTCTCCCAGATAGAGAGTTTCGCCCGATTGTAAATCCCAAACGCGAATCCCGGCTGTGGTCGAAACCTCACCTTCACCGGCAGAAGCGAGCAGCACTCCATTTGGTGAAAAGGTCACTGACGAAACCGGCGCCTGACCCTCGACGAGAATACGCATGTCTCCGGTATGTACATTCCAAAGCCGGATAGCGCCCGCTTCATCCCCTGAGGCAACGCTGTCTCCGAAAGGAGAAAAGTCGACCGAACGAATCGCCTTAGCGCATCGTCCTAAGACGCCAAATTTTAGCGCCAGCGAGTGAGGAGCTTCATCCCGGTGAGCCGAAGACGCAGAGATCGGTTCCTCTGCGGTCGCCTTCGTTTCCGCTCTCATGAGAGCCCGAACAGCCTGCGACCAGGAGTCGACGGCCCAGCGTGCCTCACCTTCACTCAACGAGCGGTTCTTTCGCAATCGTTTGATCAGCAGGTCGCGCAAGAGGTTCCGCGGAAGACCGTCATGTGAAACCAGAAGGTCGATCGCGATTCGTTCTTTGACGGCAGAGACGAGCAGCGATATCTCGTCCTTATATTCGCCGCAATAATCTTTCAGCAGGTTTTCGCAAAGGCGGGCATCAGTCAGCGAAGACTGGCCATGCTTGCTCAGAATCTCGCTGAGTTTCTGCGTGACAAATTCATCGAGATGCTTCAAGACCAGATCTCACCCTCTACGTGTCCAAAGTTGATTGTGGTGCCGATGGCCAGGGTCACGCTGCGCCCCGGCGAGACATCTTTTATTTCACCTTTGGTATTGGTCGTCGACCAGGTTTGCAGGGAAAGGTTCTTCAACCCCCAGACGCCCGGGTCGACCGGATGCCTGGTCACGGCAGCCACGGGTTGAGTGAAGTCGTATTTCTTCTCCTCATCTAAATGGTGCGCGAAAAGCTGTGTGTCGTGATTCAACATTACAAAATTGCGGCCAATGCGCACGCGTGGCGGCAGACGAAATTGCCGCTTGCAAGACCAGCAGGGACTGGAACTGTCCGCATCGGCCGTCGGATTATCCGCATCATGAAAGTTCTCTGCATTACAGTGAGAGCAATAAATGATCGCATCTCGCAGACGAACCATGGCCGTCCGCCAATTACTTTCGCGCACGCGTCCGTGTTGTGGATCGCTCAAGCCTTCGGTGAATGCTTTCGTAAACAAGTCGCGCAGGAATTTGGGATAGACACTCCAGAACACGAGGGCGTTGCGCTGGTGTTTTGGATCGGGCGCGTTCGAATCGTCTGACGGATCGAAGATGAACAGCGGCTCGGTCCCGTAGAGCTTTTTCATGGCAGGCAAGTCCAGACACTTAATCGCCAGTTCCTTCTTGCCTTCGAGTGGATGGTGCATCATGAACATGTAGAACAACAGCACCGCCAGAGAGAACAGGTCGGTCTGGGTGCTGGGCACAGCGTCGCCTCTCACAATTTCCGGCGCCATGAAGCGGGGCGTGCCATAGATCGCACTGCGCGACTGATCGTCAACTGCAACGTTGTCGTTATCGCAAATCAAAACTTCGCCGGAGTCCGGATCAAAAAACGCGTTGCCGAACGAAATGTCCCGATAGCACAAGCCCTTTGAATGAAGTTGCAGATAGCTGTGAGAAAGTTCCAGGCCGACGGTCGCCAGGGCACGGAAGCTCGGCTCAATCCGGCGCTTCATCATATCGACAATCCCTCGGAAGCGTGGGTCGCGCAAGGGCATGACATACCCGAATCCGGGGGTCCCACTGGCGCCGGCGAGTTCCTGCGGCCATAGAAAACGATCGCTGGGAGCACCCGTTTTGATTAGAGTTTCCAGAGCTTTCCTTTGTTCGTCCGTGCCCGAAGCGATGTAATACCATTTGAGCGCAACCGGTCTGCCGTTCAGCCTGGCGCGGTACACTTCTCCCTGCCCACCGCCACCGAGAAGTTGTTCGACGACACAGTTAGACCTCGAAGACGTCGTTTGAACTTTCTGACCCGATTTGAGGATTTGATCCATCTGTTAGTTTGACGCGAGCGTTCCGAGTACCGACTTCAGTCGGGTTTTTGGTTGCGGATTAAGAGCCCGACTGAAGTCGGTACTCGAAACTGTTACCGCTTCTTCGATCCTGTTTTCGGCTTCACGGTGACCTTCGTCTTCTCTGCCCTGGGCTTTACCGAGCAGAGAATGCCCAGCGTCACGTCATCACCGCTGCCGGCGTTAGTCGAATCAGCAAGCCACCCCGCCAACCTATCCTTTACGCTGGTCAGTCCTTCGGCTCGAATTATTTCCAGCATGTCCGAGCCAACTTTCAGAAAGCCGGATTCGTCGCGAAACGAATTTGGATAACCATCAGTCGCCAGCAGAATGAGTGCAGGTTGAGCGCGGATGATGGGTTGGAAGCTAACTCTGAAATCGCGCCAGGCGTTCGGGGTGCACAGGGACGTAGTCTCATTAGCAAACAAACGATGATCTTTCGCCAGTGGCTTCGAGACCTCACCCCGATCTGTGACCGTCAGAATTTCGCCGTCGCCGAGTTGCAGATACAAAACGAATTTCTCGGCGACAGCGGCCGCCAGGATCGTAGCGCCATACGGGATTGCCAATCTCTGTTGCATGGGGAGGGCCAAATAGTCTTCGCCGGGATTGAACGGATCAATCTCTTTCGAATCGAACGGATTTGCTTCTAGATGTTCGTAGACTCCTTCGCGCCACCCCCGGACCAGAGCGCCCGGCAGCCATTCCTCCGCGGTGCGCTTAATCCACGACAGATTATCAATGTCTGCCTGACGGGCGAGAAAGTCCTGAATCAATAGAGTCGCCGTTTCAACTGCTAGACTGGCGCCTACATGACTACGCGAATAGCGCGCGCCGCCATGACCATCGGCCACGGCCAGGACCAGCGATGCGCCGGCGCCGGATTCGGGCAACCAGGAGATCGCATCCTGATTCGGCATCCCGCTGCGCTCGTGCGAGGCGCCGCGGACGCTTTGACCAATAACCTGCCATGGTGATGTGGGCTGCTCAACGTTCATGCGATGTCAGACAGGCTTTAGCTTGTCGGAATTGAATGACTAACTGAAGTTTGTAGGACACCGCTACCAAACGTCATCCGCCGAGGTTGGCCCGCCATCCGGCATGGCTGGAATGGGAACGTTAAGACCCGCCGCCGAGGCCGCAGCGCTTTGGCTGGCTGGTGATGAAGCAGATTTAAGCACTGCTGTGGATACCCATCTGATGTATTTGGTGAGTGACTCTGGACTGTTTGCCTGCAAGGGTTTGAGTTCCGGGTTGGCAATGAATTTTTTCAGCACTTCCTGATCGGCATCTTCGCCAATGGCGATCGCGATGCGGACAGCTTTGCGCCCCCAGGGTTCGTTCATCAAAGCCTGTAGGCCGCTGGTGAAATCGTCCGTAGGCTGGCCGTCGGAAATCAACACCAGCACCGGCGGCAAAGCGCGGTCAGTCATCGGCGGAATCTTGAGCTGGTCCGCCACGATGTTCAAGGCCATCCCCATGGCGGTAACACCACCGGCTTCCAAATCATTCCACTTGAAATCCGCGATATCCGTTGGCTGAGAAACGTGCCACTGCGCGCCGTCTGAAAACCTGACCGCGCGTACCAGAACCTGCGCGTTGGGATTTTCGTCGGCAACATCCTGCATATGCGGGATCGCTTCCTTGATGGCCGTGTTCAGAGACTGTATCTTGCCGTCGATAGCCATCGAACCCGAGCAATCAGCAATCCAGATAAAATGCAGCGGCCGAGTCGCCAACTCACCACCGGGTCGCATGCTCATTTAGCGGTAAACCTCCTCGAGTTTAGCAACAACACTCATTTCGGACGTATTATGCCACGTGGTTTGCCGTGACTGCCAATTTTCTCTTTGAGTCATGCGGAACGAGATGCACGCAGTCTGTTTCGCTGATTGCAAGTGGCATCGGGATTGGGACCAGTGCGGCGCAAGTCCTTTCACGAGGACACTGCCGCGCTTATCGGGAGCCAACGCACCAACAGATCGGCGATCGTTATGTCAGCTGGATGCCCATTACGTGACTTGCATCGATGGTCGCTTTCGTAATGAAGTCGCGTAAGATATCGTCTGCATATCCCTGCTGTGTAGTCAATCGTCTTAGCCGCGCCAGATCCTCAAGGGTCGATAAGCACCGCGTTGCAAATGGGTTGGATGTGACCAGCGCTTCGTAAACAAAGTTGTAGTGTCCCACGGCAATGCGCAACGCGAATAGGTTTAGCATAGTTTGATATTCTTCTTGTGTGACCAGCACGTCGCATGTCAATACGGCGTTGAACCTGGGCATTGCGACCTGGTTTTTTTTCCTTGTCTGATTCCGCATGTATTTCAGTTGTTGTTTCGCCGGCCTCTCGGACGCCCTTAATTCCTTCGGATTCGATACTTTCGACTGGTTGTCTCGTACGTCTGTATACGTGGCGGCTTCGGCTCCGAAATTGATTATGTGTGCCCTCCTTTCTTCATTCCAGGGTGCATACATTTGATATGCGGGGCCAGGATCTGGGCTAATCGCGTACTCTCGGTAGGTCTGCCTTTCGTAGTCAAACATTATTAGGTGTCCTGTTTGATCCACCGTTCGATCAGTGTTGTACCACGCTTCTAATCTAATCAGTTTATGACTTCCTCGGGTCCGGCGGTTTTCGCCGGAGAGATCCACGCTAACCATTGGTCTATCGCCTTCACTGTCAAATTCAAAAGTGTCTTCCCTGATGTAATATTGTGAATCCCTTATTCGTCTTCCGTTCAGCCTATCAACCAAATACCATCTGTACATGTGTCGACTTACCTGGTCATATGCGGAAAATGTTTCGTGGTTTGGTCCCCTTCTCGAACGGACTCGGACATCCGTTTCAACCACAAGTTGATCACCGTCGGTTATCTCTGGTCCTTCAGCTCCGCTGTACAGTGAGCCGCTCTGGGGATTCATGGCAACCAGGTGGGTGATACCGCCGACTCGAACTCGCGCTGGTTTACATTGAATCGATCCAGCTTCGAGTCTCGAATTCTGTTGCGGTCTCGGAACCACACCCTTGAACGGCAGCGCCGCGTGTATGTGACCCCGTGCTTGCCGCATTCCCCGATCGGCGACATGCGTTAAGGAACTTTCTTGTTCCGCAACCTCGAGGTCACTGCCCTGTGAATAGACAAGCTGGGCGGGTCGGGATGAGTTGTAATGCACCTTGACGCCGCCCGGGGACACGCCCGAGCGTGCTTCAACCGCGGAGTTGACGGACGATGTGCTCTTTGTTTGTAAGACTCTCGGCATCGGTTGAGGACGATAAACAGGAGGCGCGACCGGTGGCTTCAATAGCGACGAGCCAGCCATCTTTGGCTGCACACCTCCCAACTTCTGTTGCGAGCGATGAACCGCAGGGGCTTTTGGCCCCGAGTGCGCCTCTGCTGACTGTGCCGTTTTAGGCCGCGTGATTCCGTTTTGTTTCGGGCGATAAACAGGCGGGGCTGTGGGGGACTTTCGTAACTGCGAGATAGCCTTCGGTTGCACAATTTTCTTTGCTGCCGGACGATAGACCGCAGGTGCAACCGGCTGGCGCCGCAATTGACCTGGGTATGGGCCTGGGGCTGATGAGCTTTTTGTCTGTAAGACTCTTGGCACCGGTTGAGGGCGGTAAGCGGCAGGAGCGTTTGGCGTCGTATTCGCGCGACCTGAATGATTGGCTGGCTGATGTGAAGCAGGCAGCTTCGCCTGTAAAACTTTGGGCGCGGGCTGAGGACGAAACGGCGCAACCGGCACACGATTGAATTGATTCACGGCCTGCGCCTGCCAGCCGACTATCTTCGGTTGGAGCGTTGGCGATTTGTGCGCGGACGGCGCGCCGAGTTTCTTTGATTGCATGCTGTTTAGTTTTGCGGCGGCTGTTTGCCGACGGTTGATCACGCAAGCGTTGCGTCGAGTGTTTGCCGTCGTGTGGGCACGCTTCGTTTTATGGTCTTGGCTCCCCCGGCGCAACCTCTTGAGGCGTATCAATCTTTAACTTTTTACAGGTGCTGCCGCCGCCGATTTCACCGCCTGTTTCGCTTTAATTTTCTTTGGCACGCTTTTGTTCTTCCCATGCCAGCCGTGGGATCGTGAACTGGTGAAATACGCCTGTTGTTCTTGTTGCGAGGCAGTGCATTGCGCCTGCGCATGATACGCACTGCCACATTTCCCGCACTTGCGTTGAATCACTCCAACTCGATTCGACCAGGCCGACCGGGGATTTCTTATCTGGTTCTTCATTTGAATCGGAGTCGGGGCTGGCGCTGACAATAGCGGGTTGCGATTGTGTGCCGCGCTGGTCATTTGAGGTTGCACTGCCTTTGCTGTAGGTTGAGGACGAAACGCGGGAGGCGCGACCGGCTGCTTCTTCAGCGGCACAGCAGTCGCGACATTTGGTGGCGCGACGCCCGGCCTCCCTGGCTTTTGATTGCCCGCTGATTGACCAGGGTTACGGTTCATGACCTTTGCCTGCGGCGGGCCATTTTTACTTTGATTCATTGTTGTTAACTCCTCTTCGCTTCATCTGCTCCGCATTCGCCTCAGCAAACCCCGCCTGGTTTATGACGTTTAGCCTTAAACCCGGCGCATACTTTTAATCTGACTATCCTCTCTTCCGCGTATGTTCACCCTTAATGATTTGCTGATAAGAGAAGAAATAATCCATCGGCAGGTTGGCCTGTTCGGCGCTGTCCGAATCCGGTTGATAGTGGCCCGAGCCGTTAGACCACCATTGCAGCTTTCCGTTATTAAAGAAAATCTCGCCGGCATAGAGCACCTGCTTCCCTTCCGCTATGGAAGGATGACGGTAGCGGCTATGCAGCAGCACTTCGCCTTCGCCGGTGCGAACAAAGTTGTATTGTTGATTCGGAACGTTCACGCCATGGCTGTCTACTTTGTGCAGCCGGTACTGGTCCGCGAAACTATTCAGACGGAAAATGTTGCTGCGATCGATCGGCTCGACGGCGCCGGGATGCAGGTTCGGGAAAATTTTCAGTGCCTGCACAACGCCAGGCCTCGACATCTGCGCCGCGGCGCGATGCCGGCGAGATCGCGTCGGAGTGGCGACTGTCTTCGGCGCGTGCTGATCCAGCGCCTGCAATCGAAGGCCCTGAGCCTTCGGCTGTGAGACGAAAGCCGCGCTCTGATGCCGCGTCAGCGCGAGTCGAGCCGTCATCGATGGCTGAACCATTGGAGATGCAATCGCGCGAGGCTGGACAAGCGCGGAGGGAGGACTCGCACTCTTGTTCTGCAAGACTCTCGGCACCGGTTGCGGACGATAGACGGGTGGCGGGACGGGGTGCCTAAGACTGCGAGCCATCGCTGGGTCTTTGTTAACCACACTAGGCCGCAACAGATGCGCGCCGTGAGCCGGCGCGAGGGACGGGGTCCTTTCTATTGTCGGAACCGGACGGTTCCAGTTCGCCGCGCTTCCAGCGCGCGTATTTGAGTTGTTGGTCTTCACGGCGGGTTTCAGCATAAGCAGACTCAACGATAGTTGTTCCTCTGTTTCCAGCGTAAGTCTCCGAACGCTACCTGGAGAATGTCATCGAGGGTTTGAGCGGTCGCGTTTCCCGCAGCCCAATTAACCGGATAGCTGCCGTCAAAGCATTTCACGTGAGCGCCCGTGTGAGAATCAATCGGCTGGTGGTCATCGAAATGAACGTGCACTTCAGCGTCTTGATCTCCGTATTTCCCCTTAACCTTGGCCAGAGGTTTATTGGGCCCCGCTGCGTGAGCATCGAGCCCCCGAGATCTTCCCAGTTCATGGCCGCCGTTGATTTTGATCTTAAAGGGGGATTTGCCTGCTGCCGTTGGCTTCTCAATATAATCCGGGTCTACCGCAGCGGCCCTTGCCTGATTTCTCCTTCGGCGTGCGGCCCTGCCACCTCCGGCCCCGACACCTGCGGCTCCGCCACCTGCGGCCCTGCCACCTCCGGCCCC
>Ga0070698_100001302_pt1 | contig 27815 bp, 13 predicted proteins | sample KBSK1502metaG_FD_65477 | JGI IMG/M metagenome (GOLD analysis project Ga0070698, IMG submission 65477) | Corn, switchgrass and miscanthus rhizosphere microbial communities from Kellogg Biological Station, Michigan, USA - KBS K1-50-2 metaG | ecosystem: Host-associated > Plants > Roots >...
AGTCCAAATTTGAGCCCCCAGATCTTGAGCAGGTCGTCGCCAAAGCCGCTGCGCACGGCGAACCCCTCAATCTGCGCCATCCTTTCCTCCACGGTCGCCGGACCGAGCCCCAGCGTTAACAGAATGCGGCTGCGCACCGTCAACTCGCCGCGCTCCCAGAGCGTCTGATAGATGGGCATCTGCTCGCGGGTGACCAGGGGATCACGCACCGTGCCGATCCCGCAGGCGTTGTAATCCTGGCAGGCCTGCTGTAAGCCCGCCACCAGCTGCTCAAACGTGGCAGGTGGCACAAGTGTTGAGACAGGCGCGTGCGCGGGCCCCTCGATCAGCACGCCAGTTGGGGTCCCATCGGAGAAGCGCACAATGGTCCCTCCCTGCGGATCGGGCGTCTCACTGGTGATGCCGCCCAGTTGAAGCGCCAGCGAATTGGCGACGGCCACATGACCGCCGCGCCTGACCAGCACCGGATGGTCGTGCGTCGCTTCGTCTAGTTCCAGCGCGGTGGGCAAACGCCCCTCGTGCACATTCACCTCGTGCCAGGCATCCGAGGTCTTGATCCATGCGCCAGCAGGTGTGTGGGCCGCCCGTTGCCGGATCAACTCGATAAACGCGGCCAGAGTGCGCGCCCGATCGACCGGCACAAGCAGGCTATTGTGCGCGGCGAGAATCAAATGATTATGGGTATCATCGAACGCCGGCAGAAGCGTCAGCTCTGGATCATCCACAAGGCACGTCCCCGAGGTGATGAGCCCATCCAGACCGTGCGGATCTTCCGAGACCGCCACAATCCATTCCTCCCGCATGGCGATGGCACGGAAAATGGTGCGGTCCGCTGCCATGGAGTAGATGGCTCGCGCGCGAATCACCAGATCGGCCAGCCTGGGAAAGGAAATGCCTTCTGCGGATGACGAGTTCTGTCTCATGGTATGCTCCCTTCCCGTCTAGGAAATGCTACACCTCCCGCTTCCCCTTCCCTTTAGTATATAATTGTTTCTCAGTTTCTCCTGCAAAAGCAGCAATTGGCTCTGGTCTTTCGGACAGATTGTTCATCTCTCTGCATGCAGAGGTAAGACCGGGAAATATTTCCTCTTGAGGCAAGATTCAATTTGAGTGATAGCATGGAGACCTTCCCTTGTCGCACATACCTCAGGTTGCTCTGTCCTAGCATCACGGCTCTTTTTCTGGATCTCCGAGATCGGCGGGGAATCTCAGAGCTCCTTCCATACGAGATGCCTTCGAGAATACTGCCGGTTGAGCAGGCGTGTGAGGTTTTTTACACGTTTCCCATTGAGCTGGGCTTGCCCCTCCCATTGTCCTGGCATCCCGCCTTCAGAGAGTTCACAGTGATAGTCATTGGTGAGCGCATCAAGCAGCGCTTTTTGGGTTGGGGTGTCAGCCTGTTGAAAGGCAAAAGTGAAGGCAAAGGTGCCGTGCCAGCCACTAGCTCGATTATTCGGTCGCTTCACCACTTGCTTGTAAGGAGGAAAATCACCGCCATGGTCGAGGTAGTATCCCATGTTCTTCCAGAAGTCGTCGTAGACTCCTTGTTCTTCTTCCATGACATAAAAAGCGGCCTCAGCCTCTGCTGTAAGCGGTGGTGTCATGGTTATGCTCTGTGTGTGTCGTGACGTTTTCCGTTTTTTGTGCCTCAAAGGTGTTATTCCTCAGGAGGAAAGTAACGGCACTTGGCACATCAGTCAGATCGATCCTTGTTGTCCACACGCGCTATGGCTAGCATAGAGTAAATTGCCTTACGGCTTTCCCGACTCATTGAACAGCCCCGGATTCCTCGCGCTACTTCCGGGCGAACGCTCCGTTAGCACTCGCCCTCTGGCATTGTTGTTCCCCTTCCCGGAGGAACAGGCACGATTGTTCAACTTGGATAGTAGTATCCTATCATGGAGTACTTGGCATCAGCAAGTGGGTCTGCCAATGTGGGTGCCGCTCTATGTATTTGTAAAGGAAGGCACAGCGAAATTTCCCACCCATCAGAATAACGCGTTGTAGGTGCCGAAGCCCCCCTCGGCTTCCCACTTCCTACAGTGTACTTAACAAACGGATTATTTCTTCAGCCTCTACTAACGCTGCTTGAGTCCTACCTGGCAGCCTTCCTAATATGTCTTGGTAATCGGCTTTGTTTCGAATTGAACGTAGATGATGCAATAAATTCCCCACTGTTTGGCGAGTGGTATCTTTGCTAATCTTGAATTCCTCCGCCACATACAGATGAACATTCTTCACTCCCCGAGGAATCGGTTTGTGATCTTTATAAACTAGGTGATTTCGCACTTTGCAATAAGCAGCATAATATGCCCTGCTAATTGCTGAACGTAGATGTGCTTCTTGAATTGGGGAAGTAGCAGATCTACTGTTGAGTTCTTGGGCTAGGATGAGATATTCTGACCAGTTAAAACTCATAAAAACTCCAAGCCAATAGAAATCTTTCCTTTAGCTTCTTTTGAGGCTTTTAACCACCAATCATTGTAGAATTTTTTTAGAGTCTCAATTGCTTCTTTCGGAGGCAACTGCGTAGAAATGGAGGCTACTAATTCCTTGTTATTATTCATATTCCCTTTATAGTCCTCGATCTCCTCATAATCTTCGATCTCCTCATAGTCTTCGGCTACTTCGAGAAAAACCTGCGCGTCAGGAAAATGTGCTTCGATCTTACTATAGGCATCTAGTAACAACTGAGCCAGAAATGGATATTGCCTGAGAATGTGTACAACCTCAGTAGCGTTTCTAAAAGCATAGTGTCTCTCAAGCCATTGAAGTTGGGACTCAGAGAGAAGAGTGGCTGATGTAGTCCTTTCATTCCATGTTAATAGGATTATTGCTAGGTCTTGTAAAGCCTCACTAGAGCTTGGAAGCACCTCCCAATTCCTCCCAAAATAATGCCAACTTCCAATGGAACTTGGTAGGTCTTGTGAAATTTCACTTATGAGCTCTTGGTATATCTTCGATATATACTTAAAGAAGTATCTATGATAGATACGATGCATTACGGCAGCTTGTGTAGCTTCACTAGCTTGCGATGGGGAAGTTACCGCTGTTCTATCTTCCCCATATTCGTAAGTCCAAAGTGTTTGTTGAACCTGAGGATGCTGGCTTCCTAGAGAGACCGATACTGCTGAAGTTGCAAGACTTGCGTGATATTCCATTTATTCTTTGACCTCCCCAAAGGTTTGCTTTAGTTCATCTGTAAGACAAGACTCAAATGCATTTTCTACATGTTTGTGTGCCACATCCACTCTTTTGAGTACATCTTCTAGTACAATTTCTCCTGGCTTAGCGAAAATGTAACTGATTTCTAATATTAGGACGAGCATATCAGGTGATTCTGGGTTAACAGTCCCTAGCTGAATGCGCAAAGTGTCCTTAACGTCCTCGTATGACAAATTGACTCCTATCAAGAATGCTTCAATGTCTTGTGGCAAGTCTGGGGGAGTAAGAGGACGAAGCCGAAAAAGATTCTCTAAGTTCGCACGTGATTTTGGAATTTCGATACGGTTAATGTATCTTAAACCAATATGATGAAGTCCTTTAGGATTAGCCGTTTCACAATACGCCTTAAATCCCTTTTCTATTAAAGGTGAGAATTCCTCCCATGAATCATAAGGTTTCAAATGATTAACAGTCAACAGATTTTGACCAATTTGAACGAGTTTCTTCTCATCGCTATCGAGGAAACGTGTTAATGGTATCAATGGTGTAGTTCCAGTTTCCTCACTCGTAACTGAAGTGGTTATAATGCCAAAATTGACTTGTAGTTGCTGCTTTCTAGGGAGAAATTCTTTTAATTTATCATAAGTTAGACCTATTACCGTAAGGTCCCATGGTATATCTGAATCAAACTGAAATTCACATAAAGCTTCTATGATTGGAGGGTTGTTGTATTTCTTAGTCATTAAATCAATCCTTCTGATCTCACAATTCCATATTCCTACAATATCATATTACAGACTGTTGAAGAAGGCAAGAAAATCTCATCAAATGGATCTTGCTCGCAACAATCTGAGCGTGAATGGATTTCCGCTGAGTCAATTCGACGGGTCTGGGCGATCAACACGTTCGTTAGCTCGGGGTCAATAGTATGGTATTCGTGAGCGCAGGTTGCTTCAGCACGATTTACTGCATTAATGAGAGCACGACGCATGTTCTGCTCATCAAGCACCGATCTAATCGGCTGCTTGAGCACCTTGCCAAGCACTTCACTGAGAATGCCTCCCAGTGCATTGGCTAAGATTTCTGCAATTATGGTGAGCCTTTCTGCAATCGTGGTGAGCCTCTAAGGAATACCTTGTGCTACTTTCAGCGCTAAGCTTATTTCAGTTAGATTGTAACACAAGTGGATATTTTATGGCTGAGATTCAACAGAAGCAGTAGAACTACGCTAACTGGTAGTCAAGCTTGAATAAGCCATCAAATTAGACTCAATTCATGGGATCTTCACCACTTATGCTCTTTAACAAATTAGTTAGGGTATGAATATGCTCAACTTACCCTGGTTATTTAGTTAAAGAGATAATGTGTATCTACTGGACTGTTCGCTGATACCCGAATCTTCTAACAAATAGAAGCAATTATCCCTATCTATAGGCAAGGAGCGCGCCTCCTCTAGCTCTATCCCATCAAACAGCCTGATTCGATACTGTTCGTATGTGGTGCGCAATCGCTGAGTTCATGTTGTTCCATAGCATTTCAGCTTATTATATTTGCCGAACGCACTCTAGAGGAGATGCACCATCCGTAAAATATCAACGACCGCCTGTTCCACGTCGCGACTTAGACTTTTCGGCATCTTTGGCACCATTGGGAGCGCCCCAATATCATTTCCTGGATCGCGCCACAGGAAATCGCCAGGATATAGAATATATGCGCTAGAGACAATCTTTTGCCAGCGTTCTTGTTTTTTCTTTTCATCATAGATTTGGTACTGAATAAGGTCGCGATACCTGCGCATCTTGTCAAGGTCTTTATCTTTGGGATGATAAAGTCCATCCTTCTCACGATACCATCGATATTTTGCGTCAAAAATTGCCACATGACCTGGCTGTCCACGTTCATATACTTCTACCGCCAGATCTGGTGTCAGTGGATTATCGTTATACAGCAGCGCTACCAATCCTGAGGCTTCCTTGAGCGTTTTAAAGTTGGGATATACCGGCTCATATTTTATCTCTACCTGCGTATCCCCTCTGTCCAGGATAATACTGGAGGCATTTCTGCGCACATCAAACTGGAAATAATCACGCTCCACTTCGAAGAACAAGCTATTGGATGTGATTACATAACCTACCTGTTCTAATTGCTGTACCGCTATCCTCGTGACCTGAAAGACGCTCCAGAATTCGTATAGGTCCCAGATTTTGCGCATCGCCAACGTGGTCAGAAATTGCTCAGTATCCAGACTGATGCGTAAATGCTGCTGGAAACGTAGATAGAGGCGGTAAAAACGGCTGTAAGAGGGATTCTTTAATAACACTTGGGTTGCCTTCCCAGACAGGGCGACTGGTTGCACCGAGGCCAGGAACACTTCGTCGGCCCAGAAAATACAGCGCCGCATCATCTGCTGGCAATCCCTTATCACCAGGTGGAGTTTTTCGATCTCCGGCGTTTCGTTATCTTTCCATTTGTTCTGAATCTTAACAATGCGAGCCTGCTCACGCCGTCGTATCTCACTCTCAGCCCGCTTCTGAAGCATCGCGAGTCTAGTTATAAGTTGCCTCTGTATAAAATGCTTCAACAAGCGATTTTCATGCACATCATAGGTGAGTATATTACTCTGCGCTATCCACTTCTCAGGTAGGTACTCAGAGGTAGACATTGTGGCCACTGATGCGGGAAGTCTGATAACCGCTCCTGGAACTGGGGTGGTTTCAGATGAAAAGTGGCGGAGTTCGCGTAAATATCGCTGTTCGCGCTCTTCGTGCAGCACGCGGTGAGGGTTACGCCGGATATGCTCCATGACATCCTGGAGCGCGTCGATGATGCCTTTCACCTGATAGTACTCACGAAAAGGTGATGGATCTTCTTTATCTAGTTCAGTAACCACCTTCTCACCTGCTGAAGAGGTAAGACGGAATAATAAATCCATAGCGAAGGTACGCAAATCGGTCAACATGGCTTCGTAACGTTCCTGGGTCAACTTTTCAGGAAATACCCGTACATATGCAATCTGTGATGGATATCCCGGCCTGCTTACCTCTATCTGATAAAGTCCTGCGTGTCCAGAGGGATGCCAGAGCCAGTATCCGTAGAATGCCGTTCGGAGCAATTCACCATCGACGCGAATTTCCAGCTGGTCCAGGTCTGGCGAGGTGATGCGCAGGCGGTTATCATCGTTCTCCCTGGCGTGTGCCTCCAGGTTCTCGTCGCCTAGTATAAAGCTCAGTGGAACATCATTGAGTGTCAGCCAGGTATTGGTCTCAGCATTAGCGCCAGAAACTGGTGTAGCCATCTCGTTCCAACCTGCGTTTCATTTCATCAAGTCGTTGTTCAGAGCGTGAGAGATTATTATGTTGCATAAATGTCAGTAAATCGTTCAACGGTTCTTTGATAGCCTCTGTTCCTCGCACACGCGGCAAGATCCGCTGCTTGACTTGCAAATCAAAGGCTACCTGGGGGTCAAGTAATCCCTTACTATTTGCCAGGTACATTTCTATTTCTCTCAGCACACGGTAGCCCAGGCCCATATCCATCTTGTTTAAGAGCTTTCCTATCTCTACAACCTGGCTCCTGTAGGTCGTATCTGGCTGCACAGCCTGATAGCTTTGCCAGGTTGCAGTTAAGATCGTGATGGGATCAGGTAGTGGCCGACGAGTCGGTATTTTATCCAACTCCACCTCGAAGAATTCGATGGTATTGGCCCGGTCGATGACCTTATCGCTGAGCGGCTGCGTTGTTTCATCAACGTTGATAGTGCCGGTAAACAATAGATTGGGAGGAATTACCAGCTTCGCCGGAATATCCTCACTTCCCTTGCGTAACATGTGTTGTGTTCTTGTACTCAGAAGCGAAACGTATCGCTCTTCTGGTCGTTCCTCCTCTAAGGCGCTTAGAAATTGTGAGAAATAATATTCGACATGAGCCAGGTTCATTTCGTCCAGGCAGAAGAAGTAGAGGTTATCTTGATCTCTCCCGGCGTCCAGGACGAAGTCTACCGCTGGTTCTGTGATATATTCCCGCGTAATCGTATCGAAATACCCCAGCAGATAGTGATCATCGTTCCAATTGGGGCGTACTGCCAAGCGCAAATAGCGTGCTGTGTGCCCCAGGGCTTCGGCATACAGCTGCGAGAGCTTTGATTTGCCGGTGCCTGACAATCCTGTGAGAATGACGAGGGGGCGCGTCTTGAGACAGATATGATAGTTATACAGTGTCTCGTCATCAAAATAGTACTCACTGGCAGTAATATAGCGTTTGATATGTGCCAGCACATCCTGCTCTGCCATCCGTTTTCCTCCCATGAGATCAATCATGGCTCTATATTCTGCATCACTTAGTTGAATATAGGAAAAATTTCCGCCCGATACTTGTTTGTTTCCTGGTAATACTTGTGACGCTCGCTCCAACGAAATCGGTGTATTATACGCCTGCTCCACCTCTACAACAGCTGTGAGCGCGGGACGATTGATATTTGCGATCTTAAGCATATAGGGCAACACCTGCTGTCTGGCGCTCTGTACTAAGAGTATCCTATCGGCAACCTGTAAAGTGGAAGAAAGCAGAGAGGGATACCCAATCGAGATACGTTGTTCGTGGGTTAGCATGGAAGAAACCTGTTCATCTGGAGAAAGTGGAAAGAGAAAATAGCTGCTCATGTTGCTAGGCTCCCTCCTGAGGTAATAGGATGCGATGAAAAGTATCGCAAGGGATAGGATCGATTTTCCATGCAATTCGGTGACAAAACTTATTGTAGAGCAGCTTGCCTACCACGTCAAGCAAAAACAGTATTACATACAGAAAAACCCATTTGCTCTATTGACAGCAGCGATACAATGCAGGTGGATTGCTGTGTTCTCCCGAGGTAGCTAGATGAATATCTTTGATCTCCGCAATAAACTCATCTCCGATTACGCTGATTACATCAACAGTTTTATCCAGATTCGTGATACACGAATCGATCATTACGTCGAGCAAGAGCTCATGGACAAGGCCGCTCTCTGGCCAGAGCCACTTATTCAACTGAATCCCCAATTCGAACACGGGGCTTCGATTGATGAATTAGTTGCGGACGATCTGTTGCACCCTGCCTGCTCACGCATTTTTCGCCTGGCCAAGTCCGATGAGGATCCGGCAGGGATACCTTTGCGATTACACAGACACCAGGAAGAGGCTGTGCGAATCGCGCGAGGCGGGCACAGCTATGTGCTGACCACCGGTACCGGCTCCGGCAAAAGTCTGGCTTATATTATTCCCATTGTTGATTACATTCTGCGCCATCCAGGACAACACGGCATTAAAGCAATTGTCGTCTATCCGATGAACGCCCTGGCCAACAGTCAGAAAAACGAACTGGAAAAATACCCCGGTCTCAATACCACAGGCCATCCTAGCCCGGTCACCTTTGCGCGTTATACTGGACAGGAGCTGGAGCCAGAGCGTGAGAGCATTATTGCAGACCCTCCCGATATCCTGCTCACCAACTATGTGATGCTGGAATTAATCCTGACCCGCCAGCGGGAGCGGCAACTTATTGCCTCGAAAACGCTGCGTTTCCTGGTACTCGATGAACTGCATACGTATCGTGGACGACAGGGCGCCGATGTGGCCTTGCTGGTGCGCCGTGTACGAGATCGCCTGGCCGGTGAGACATTGCAATATGTAGGTACCTCCGCAACGCTTGCCGGAGATGGCAGTTTTGACCAGCAGCGTCATGGAGTAGCGGAAATGGCTTCACGTGTCTTTGGTGTTTCAGTGAAACCGGAACATGTAATTAGCGAGACACTGGTACGCACAACTCCTACCGTTGATGAAGCCTCTCCTGAGTTCCGGCGCCAGTTGACCGAGCGGGTCATCTCTCCCGAGCGTCAGCCCCCGCAGGACTACGAGTCCTTTTTACGCGATCCGCTCTCCATCTGGTTAGAAAGTACCTTTGGTCTCACTTCCAGAGAGGGGCGCTGGGTGCGTACCATGCCGCGTCGTATCTATGGTCCCGACGATTCCTACTGCGCAGCGGCGCTATTACGTCAGCTTACTAACGCTTCGATCAAGCGGTGTGTCGAGGTGATTCAAGAGGGGCTGCTGGCTGGCTATGAGCAGGTCAAACATCTTGAGACCGGGCAACCTCCGTTTGCTTTTCGCCTGCACCAGTTCATCAGCAAAGGGGATACGGTCTATGCCTCCCTTGAAGACCCGGAGCAGCGTCATCTGACTCTTCAACGGCAGCAGTTTGTACCAGGAGATCGCAGTCGTGTACTCTTACCCATGGTTTTCTGTCGTGAATGCGGTCAGGAATATTATTGTGTGAGTTTCAAGGATGGCCAATATATCTGGCGGGAACTCAGCGACCAGTCGCAGGACGAAGGACTGGCGGGCTTTCTCTTTTTCAGCCAGGATCATCCCTGGCCCACCAATCCTGAAGAAATTGACCAGAGACTTCCTGAAGAGTGGGTACAGGAGCGGAATGGCAAGTTACAGGTGCTCAGCAATCGCAAACGATTCAGGCCCCAGCCGGTGCGTGTGCGCTCCGATGGAGCGCAAGTTGACAGCCTGGAGCCGGGGATTGATGGTCATTTTCTCCTCACACCGTTTCGTTTCTGCCTGCGCTGCGGCGTCTCCTATGACTTTTATCAGAAAGACGACTTTGCCAAGTTGACTTCGCTCAGTTCGGAAGGGCGCAGCACCTCTACCACTATCCTGAGTCTCTCAGCTATCCGCCATCTGCGGGAAGCCCATAAGGATGGAGCCGGTTACGCCATCGAGCCGAAGATGCTCAGCTTTACCGATAACCGGCAGGATGCCTCGCTCCAGGCTGGTCACTTCAACGATTTTGTCGAAGTCGGACTCCTTCGCTCGGCACTCTATCGTGCGGTGAAAGAGGCCGGATCTGAAGGACTGCGTTACGATGATCTGACTCACAAGGTCTTTGAGGCACTGCGTTTACCCCTGGAACAGTACGCCGTTGATACACAGGTCAAATACCAGGCGCGCACAGAAACAGATCGCGCCTTCCGCAATGTACTGGGCTATCGTCTCTATCGTGATCTGAAACGCGGCTGGCGTATTACCTCGCCCAACCTGGAGCAGTGTGGACTGCTGGTGATCGACTATCTCTCGCTAGCCGAAGTGTGCGAGGATGAAGAGGTATGGGAGGATTGCCACGAGGCTTTGCAACACGCGACTCCAGACATTCGGCGCGAGATCGCGAAGACGCTGCTTGACTATATGCGCCGCGAACTGGCTATTAAGGTGGATTATCTGAATGCAACGTACCAGGAGATTCTACAGCAGCAGAGCAGCCAACGCCTGATTGCTCCCTGGGCGCTCGATGAAAACGAAGCCTGGGTCTATGCCACCGTGCTCTTTCCCAGGAGCCGTACGCGCGAGGATTATCGCGACAATATCTACCTCTCAGGGCTCAGCTCCTTTGGTCAATACCTGAAGCGTACGTTCAGAAATAAAGACCTTGGGAATCTGAAGACCGAAGATGTGCAACTGATTATTGAGCAATTACTGGAAGGGCTGCGCCGGGCTGGCCTGGTAGAGATGGTGGTGGAACCGCGTCACAAGCATGATACGCCAGGCTATCAACTCCCTGCTTCAGCAATTATCTGGTCGGCAGGTGACGGCACACGGGCTTTTCATGATCCCATCCGTGTACCCAGAGCTCCTAAACATGGACGCTATGTCAATCCGTTCTTCCGGCAATACTACCAAATCGGCGTTCAGAGTCTTCAGCGCATTCAAGCGCGTGAGCACACTGCCCAGGTGCCCAATGAAATTCGCATGGAACGTGAAGAGGCGTTTCGCGAGGGCGAGCTGCCCATCCTCTATTGCTCACCCACGATGGAACTGGGAGTGGATATCGCCGAATTGAATATTGTCAATATGCGCAATATCCCTCCCACACCTGCGAACTACGCTCAGCGCAGCGGTCGCGCAGGCCGAAGTGGCCAACCAGCACTGGTCTTCTCGTATTGTTCTACAGGTAGCCCGCATGACCAGTACTTTTTCAGGCATCCCGAACAGATGGTAAAAGGGGCGGTCACACCACCTCGTCTTGAACTGACAAACGAAGACCTCATCAGGGCCCACATTCATGCAATCTGGCTGGCAGAGACCCGGCTCTCCCTGGAAAAATCTCTCAAGGACCTGCTGGATGTTTCGGGCGCTACACCTTCCATGGAACTCCTCCCAGAGGTTTGTAAACATATAGACGATGAGGCGGCACGCGGACGTGCAAAACTCCAGGCCAGGCGTGTCCTGGATACACTGATGGACGAACTGCGTGAATCAAACTGGTACACCGACAACTGGTTGGACGATGTGCTACACCATGTCCATGATAATTTTGATCGCACCTGTGAGCGCTGGCGCAGTCTCTATCGTGCTGCGCAATCTCAGTTCGACGCGCAGAACACTATTATTCGTGACGCTTCGCGTAGCCCGGACGACAAGAAACAGGCCGAACGACTCCGAGCCGAGGCACAATCCCAACTGTCTCTGCTCACCAATGTGGATAAGCTGGAGCAATCGGACTTTTACAGTTATCGCTACTTCGCCAGCGAAGGTTTTCTGCCAGGCTATAACTTCCCGCGCCTTCCGCTCTCGGCCTATATTCCTGCGCGTCGCACCAAGCAGCATGATGAGTATCTCTCGCGTCCGCGCTTCCTGGCAATCTCGGAGTTTGCGCCGCGCGCTATTATCTATCATGAAGGTTCCCGTTACGTCATCAATCGTTCTATTTTCTCCGTCAACAGTGATGACGGTGGGATTCTTACCAGCGAGGCCAAACAGTGCAGCAACTGCGGCTATCTCCATCCCTTGAGTGGAGGCGATAGTATCGATGTCTGCAAGTATTGCCAGAAGCCGTTGCCTGCACCACTGCAATCGTTGTTCAAGCTGCAGAATGTCTCGACCCGGCGACGAGATAAAATCAACTCAGACGAAGAGGAGCGCCTGCGACAGGGATACGACATTCGTACAGCGGTGCGCCTTCCCGAACGCAATGGTCACCTAACGTCATTCGTAGGCGCTGCTGAATACGAGGGAGATCTGTTCGCTCGCCTGACCTATGGCCAGGCTGCGACGCTCTGGCGTATTAATTTTGGTCCAATGCGCCGCAAACGTAAAGATACCCTTGGCTTCGTCCTCGATACAGAGCGAGGCTACTGGTCCAAAGAAGATGACGCCGCCGACGATCCAGGAGATCCCATGTCACCTCGCACCCAGCGCGTCATCCCCTATGTGGAAGACTGGCGCAATTGCCTGCTGTTTGATCCACTGGTCGCATACGATGCAAAAGCCATGGCCTCCCTCCAGGCTGTACTGAAGAGCGCTATTCAGATCAAATACCAATTGGAAGATAACGAGCTGGCGGCTGAACCACTGCCGGGACAACACGACCGGCGCCTGCTGCTCTTCTACGAGGCTGCCGAGGGCGGCGCGGGCGCTCTCCGGCAATTGATCGATAATCCGGAGGCCCTGGCAGAGGTGGCTGGCGAGGCGCTGCGTCTTTGCCATTTTGACCCGGATACAGGGGACGACCTACGCCGGGCCCCTCAAGCACAGGAGGATTGCGAAGCAGCCTGCTATAACTGCCTGATGACCTATACCAACCAGCATGACCATCGATTGCTTGACCGTCAAGCTATTCGCGATATTCTGCTACGCCTGGCTCAAACGCTGGTGCGCCCGCTCGCAACTGAACCGCTTTCGGATAGACTCTCACAGTTGCTGCAACTGGCTACCTGCGAGGTAGAAGCGCAATGGCTGCGCCTGCTAGATGAGCAGGGCTACCAGCTCCCCGCGGTGGCTCACGCATCACTGGCATTCTGCGGCGCCACGCCTGATTTCCTCTACGAAGAGGATGGACTGGCGGTCTATGTGGATGGTGCTCCTGAGGTGTATCCCGAACGTGCGCAGCGGGATGTCACATACAGAGACGACTTAGAAGATAACGGCTACATGGTGCTTCGATTCGGTGAGCCAGGGGAATGGGCACATCTCTTTGCTCAGTATCCCCATATTTTTGGGAGGAGCGTATGAACTTTGCTGCTGGATCTCTGGTGAAAGTGCGTGGCCGTGAATGGGTGGTGCAGCCGGAGTCGGAAGGGGAAATGCTGATAGTGCGTCCCCTGGGCGGCACCAACGAAGAAGTAACCGGGATTTTCCTGCCTCTTGAACAGGTGGAGTCCGCTACCTTTGATCTTCCTAACCCTGACTTGCCAGGGGATTTTCATTCTTGCCGCTTGCTGCGAGACGCGGTACGCTTTGGTTTTCGTTCCGGCGCGGGACCATTCCGCTCGTTTGCGCGTATTTCCGTTGAGCCGCGTCCCTATCAGCTTGTGCCCTTGCTTATGGCTCTACGCCTTGATCCTGTACGCATGCTGATCGCTGATGACGTGGGTATCGGCAAAACGATTGAAGCGGGCCTGATCGCCCGTGAATTACTCGACCGCAAGGAAGTCTCGCGTCTTGCTGTCTTGTGCCCACCTCAACTGGCGGAGCAGTGGCAGGACGAACTGCAGGAGAAATTTCATATCGATGCGGTGCTCGTTCTTTCCAGCACAGTAGCACAGCTTGAGCGCACCTGCAGGCGTGACGAGTCGCTCTTTGAACGCTACCCCTATGTCATCGTGTCCACTGATTTTATCAAGGCCGACCGCCGTCGCGATGACTTTGTACATCGGTGCCCGGAACTGGTGATCGTGGATGAGGCGCATACCTGCGCCTTTGCTGGCGAGGGACGCGGGGGTCGCCACCAGCGCTTTCAGCTGGTCTCCAGCCTGGCTGCAGATAAGAGCCGCTCTCTCATTCTGGTAACCGCTACTCCTCACAGCGGCAATGAAGGAGCCTTCCGTTCGCTGCTCACCTTTCTGGACGAGGACTTCAAGAACTTGCCGGAAGATCTGGCTGGGAAAGCCAGCGAACAGCAGCGTCAGCGCCTGGCTGCTCACTTTATCCAGCGGCGTCGCGCCGATATTCGCTCGTATCTCAATACCGATACGCCTTTCCCCGAACGACAGGATCTTGAGGCGAACTATGCACTCTCTCCCGAATATAAGCACCTGATTGATAAGGTGATGCACTATGCTCGTGAGACCGTGAAAGACACCTCCGGTGGCTATAATCGCCAGCGCGTGCGCTGGTGGTCGGTGCTCGCGCTCTTGCGTTCTATAGCATCAAGCCCCGCTGCCGCCGCGTTCACGCTGCGCAACCGTGCGGCGGTCGCCGATGCAGGATCGGCGGAGGAGGCCGATACAATTGGGCGCCATACGGTGCTTGATTTGATGGACAGCGATACCACCGAGGGCATCGATCTGGTACCCGGTGGCGATTTTGAGGAAGAGACGGAGGAGCACAAACTGCGCCGTCGCCTGCTGGAGATGGCGCGCGAGGCAGAGGCGCTCAAAGGTGCGAAAGATACCAAGCTAGAGAAAGCTATCCGGCTGGTTGATGACTTGGTGAAAGAGGACTATCAACCCATTGTCTTCTGTCGCTTTATTGATACTGCACTCTACGTGGCCGATGCTCTCCGCGCTCGTTTACCCAAACAGGTACAGGTTGCAGCCATTACCGGACTGCAGCCGCCTGCCGAGCGCGAAGCGCGCATTGAGCAACTGGCTCAGGAGCCGCAGCGAGTACTGGTCTGTACTGATTGCCTCAGCGAGGGGATCAACCTGCAGGAATATTTCGATGCGGTGTTTCATTACGATCTCTCCTGGAATCCCACACGCCATGAGCAGCGCGAGGGCCGCGTGGACCGTTTCGGCCAGTTGAGCAAGCAGGTGCGTGTGGTGACGTATTTTGGCATCGATAACCAGATCGACGGCATCGTGCTTGATGTGCTGATTCGCAAACACCGTACCATTCGCAACTCGCTGGGGATTTCAGTGCCGGTACCAGTTGACACTGAGCAGGTGGTCGAGGCTATCTTCGAGGGGTTGTTGCTGCGCGAAAATGCAGGGAGGACCCAGCAGGCACAACTGTTTCTGCCCGTCATCGATGATATGCTGCACCAGCAGCGCGATGAGTTGTTCAAACAGTGGGAAGCGTCTTCCGAGCGCGAAAAGGTCTCCCGCACCATCTTTGCCCAGCGCAGCATTAAAGTGGAGGACGTAGCGCGGGAACTGGCCGCGGTGCGCTCCGCCATTGGTTCAGAGGATGATGTCGAGCGTTTTACCGCCGAAACGCTACACACCTATGGTGCCGCCATTTCTCCGCAGCCTGGTGGGGTCACGCGGTTTGACCTGGCGGAGGTTCCCCTGGCGCTGCGCGATGCCGTCGATCTCAACCGGTTCGTCGGGCTGAATGCGACGACATTCGAGGTAAGCTTTACGCAGCCAGTGCCTGGAGCCCTGTATCTGACGCGCACGCACCCGCTGGTAGAGGGGCTGGCGGCTTATATCATGGATACAGCCCTTGATCCAGTGGATGACTCGCAGAATAAGCGCGCCGCCGCTCGCTGTGGCGTGATTCGGACCGGCAAAGTGACGCGTCGCACTACACTTCTGCTTGTGCGCCTGCGCTTCCATATTTATACTCAGCGCCATACTGGGGTGGAAGAACAACCACTGCTCGCCGAAGATTGCCAGTTATTCGCTTTTACCGGCGCCCCTGAGAGAGCGGAGTGGTTTCATGATGATTCCTTGATCGAGGCATTGCTCAACGCGCCGCCAGAGGCCAATATGAGCCATGAACAGATCAAGTACTTCTTACAGCCAGTAATGAGCGGTTTTCCCGAACTTATTCAACCGAGCCTGGAACAGCTTGCCCGAGAACGGGCGGAGGAACTGCGCGAGGCGCATCGACGAGTGCGCAAGGTGGCTTCGCTCAGTGTGATGCGCCTGCGGGTGGAACCGCAGTTGCCGCCGGATGTATTGGGCATCTATATCTATCTTCCCCACCAGGTCAGGGCCTAGAGAGGGGGTGTACGTATGCAGAAGTATCAGCGTTCTGCCTTTTCCTCCATTCACAGCGAAGGGGCGCTGCTGCCCCTGGATATCCTCCAGCGTATTGCGCAGTTTGATACCAGCCTGGGAGGATTAACAGCTGAAGCGTATCATCACGAAGGCGAGAAGCTGAATGAGGTGATCAATGAAGCCTGGACGCATGTACTGCGGGCATGGCACAATTTTCAAACCGCACGTGCCGGGCTGTCTTCCTCCGAAGTGGGAACCGCTCTCACGCGAGAACACTGGCTCCTGCCGCTCTTCGCGGCGCTGGACTATGGTCGCCTGTATACCATCAAACCTTTCGAGGTCGAGGGCAAAACCTATGCCATCTCACATGCCTGGCAACATACGCCCATTCACCTGGTGGGCTGCAATGTAGATCTGGATCACATGGCCCGCTCGTCTTCCACTGGCCTGCGCAGCAGCCCCTATAGCCTTGTCCAGGAGTTCCTGAATCGCTCCAGTGATCACCTGTGGGGTATGGTCTCTAACGGCCTGCAGCTACGCCTGTTGCGCAAAAATGTGAGCATTACACGGCAGGCGTTTGTCGAGTTTGATCTGGAAACAATCTTCCAGGGCGAGAACTATGCCGATTTTGTGCTCCTCTGGCTGCTCTGCCATCAATCGCGTGTCGAGGCCGAGCGCCCTGCTGATTGCTGGCTGGAGAAGTGGTCCCGTATCGCCCAGGAGCAGGGTATTCGCGCTCTCAACAAACTACGCGATGGTGTGGAGCAGGCTATTAATATCCTGGGCAGCGGCTTTTTGGCCCATTCCTCCAATCGAGCGCTGCGCGAGCGCTTGCACTCAGGAGAGTTGAATACGCAAGACTACTACCACCAGGTGTTGCGCATGGTCTATCGCCTGATCGTACTCTTTGTGGCCGAGGATCGCGAGGTGCTGTTCCATCCCCAGGCCAACGAGACCGCCCGTCAGCGCTATACCGCTTACTACTCCACCGAGCGCCTGCGCCGCCTGGCTGAGCAGCGCATCGGCACGCGCCACTCCGATCTCTTCCAGGGACTCTGGCTGGTCATGGAAAAGCTCGGCAGCGATACTGGTTGCCTGGAGCTTGGCCTTCCCTCTTTGAATGGCTTCCTGTTCTCGCATAAGGCCATTCCCGACCTAGTTGGCTGCGAACTGACCAACCATGACCTCCTGGAAGCAGTGCGCTCCCTGACCTTTACCCTTGACGGCCGGATGCGTCGCGTCGTCGATTATAAGAACCTCGGCCCTGAAGAACTGGGCAGCGTCTACGAATCCCTGCTCGAGATGCACCCGGAGATCAATCTTGAGGCGCACACCTTTGAATTAACAATTGCTAGAGGCAACGAGCGCAAGACCTCTGGCAGCTACTACACTCCCACCAGCTTGATCGACTCCCTACTGGATTCGGCCTTGGACCCAGTCCTAGAGGAAGCCCGCGCGAAGCCGAACCCGGAGAAGGCCATTCTCAATCTCAAAGTCTGCGACCCCGCCTGCGGCAGTGGACATTTTCTGATCGCCGCCGCCCATCGCATCGCCAAACGCCTAGCTGCTGTACGCACCGGCAACGAGGAGCCCGGACCAGAAGACCGACGCACTGCTCTGCGCGACGTGGTCGGTCACTGTATCTATGGAGTGGATATCAATCCCATGGCTGTGGAACTTTGCAAGGTCAATCTCTGGATGGAGGCTATCGAACCCGGAAAGCCGCTCTCGTTCCTGGATGCGCATATCCAGCCCGGTAATAGTCTGCTCGGAGCCACACCCGCCCTGCTCGCCAAAGGCATTCCAGACAGCGCCTTTGAAGCTGTCGAGGGCGATGACAAAAAGGTGTGTTCGGAATACAAAAAGCGCAATCACCAGCAGCGAGAAGGCAATCGCACGCTCTTTGACCCCGAAGGCCAGCTCTGGCCCTGGGATCGCCTGGGCGACTTCGCAGCCAGTATGATGCAACTGGACGAGATTAGCGATGATACTGTGCAGGATATTCATCGCAAGCAGGAATACTACGAACGCTTCGTCACGTCCAGCGATTACCGCTTTGGCCATCTCTGGGCAGATGCTTGGTGCGCCGCCTTTGTCTGGAAAAAGAACAACGAATTTGCCTATCCCATCACCGAAGAGATATTTCGCAATATCGAGCGCAACCCCCTCAATATCGCTCCTTGGATGGAAGAGGAGATTCGCCGCCTTGCCGTCCAGTACCAGTTCTTCCACTGGCACCTCGCCTTCCCCAGCGTCTTCCGCGTTCCTACAAAAGACGAGGAGTCCGAAAACGACCAGGCAGGGTGGTCCGGTGGATTTGATGTGGTATTGGGGAATCCACCCTATATTTTCGGTGAAAATCTCAATCGGAAGTTGAAAATGTTATTTCAAACGGCGTTTCATCTTGCGAAAGGCCAGTATGATACCTATTGGCTCTTTATAGAACAAGGTTCAAAGTTAGTAAATGGTCAAGGAAGGTGGGGTCTGGTGGTTCCTGACACATTACTAGCACGCGACGAAAATCAGGAAACGCGCAGATTTCTTCTGAAAGAGGGACTTGAATACTTGTACTATTGGGGAACCGTATTTGAAGCGAGCGTTTCAACTATCATATTTGTTGCATCTAAAGGAAGCAAATCTGATACAGTACTTTGTGAATTACTTAATGGAAATGCTGTACAGGCACAGTTCAGATGCAGCAAAGAGCGCTTTTTGTCCGATCCGAAGCAAAGATTTCTTATTCATATGTCGGACAAAGAGGCTAATATTTTCTCCAGAATTGAAAATGAATGCGAACCTCTAAAAAATTTTGTGAGGATTTCACGAGGAGAGGAGATCGGAAAAAAAGAAGTTCTTTCTCAAGGGCCAATCCCTATTATTGTTGGTGAAGATATTTCGCGTTATTTCGTTCAACAGCCATCTCGTTTTCTGTACACTATCAAAAAGGATGCTGCACTTTATCAATCGCCAAAGATAGTTATGCTTAAAACAGGTCTTAGATGCGTTGCAGCGCTAGACAAGGTGGGTTACGTCACTATGCAATCAGTATATAATCTACACTTAACCAAACCCCCAATAGCATACGAAACCCTTCTAGCTCTTCTTAACAGTCGTTTTGTATATTGTTTTGTTTATAAAACCTTTACTTCGTACAAAGGCCTTTTCCCGCAACTCAATCAATCTACTGTAGAGGCAATTCCGGTTCCAAGAAATATTCACGAAAAGCAGAAAGATTTAATAAGCTGTGTCCAAAATATTATGTGCCTCAATGAAGAGCTGAAAGTTGCGAAAAATGCCCAAGTAGAGAATTTAATTAGATCTCAAATAGATATCATAGACAAAGAAATAGACCAATCAATCTATAGTCAGTATGGATTAAATCTGGAAGAAATTAATGTCATTGAGTCTAATCTTAAAGGGATTTTATAAGAACTGTTTTCCATTTCCTTGTGAAAGACCGCGCATATGATTCAGCGAAGAGCGGCATTGCTCACAATGATGTGGATTACATTATGGATACGTTCATGGTTGCTAAGGAGGAAGACGAGAAGCGATAGGGCGTGTAACGCACGAAGCGGGTGATTCTGGAAATCTATGATGAGATGCTGAGGGCTATGGAGACGAGCGAGGCATACAGAACGCGGCTGGACCCGCCACCGGCTGATCAAGCGGTGGCGCATGAGCCGAGGGAGGAGATACAGGTACCCGGGTAGAGGAAGAGCAGGAAAGACAGTGATAACAGAGCTAATGACGCTTGCAGATGGACGGAAAACTGTATTCAAGAAATATGGAGTAGCGCGTTATGTTGGAATGTATTTCTCAAATCGGTGACCTGGAAACAGCATTTGAGCAGTTTACCCGTGATCCACAGCACCGTTTTATTGTGCATGTCAGGCAAAAACGCGCTGCCCAGCTACACGAACTGCTTTTAGGTTCAGCTTCCCTTGATGCAGCAACCTTTCGTGAAGTATGGCATCTGGCAAGCCAGACCTATTGGCATGAGCTTCATATTACACTACAACTTTTTGACAAAGACAACGGGCAGAGTCACCTGAAACAGCTTGCGCGGGAACGGGCGGAGGAACTACGCGAGGCGCATCGACGAGTGCGCAAGGTGGCTTCGCTCAGTGTGATGCGCCTGCGGGTGGAGCCGCAGGTGCCGCCGGATGTATTGGGCATCTATGTCTATCTTCCCCACCAGGTCAGGGCGTAGAGAGGGTGCGTACGTATGCAGAAATATCAGCGTTCCGTCTTTTCCTCCATTCGCAGCGAAGGGGCGCTGCTGCCCCTGGATATCCTCCAGCGTATTGGGCAGTTTGATGCTAGCCTGGGAGGATTGACGGCTGAAGCGTATCATCACGAAGGCGAGAAGCTGAACGAGGTGATCAATGAAGCCTGGACGCATGTGCTGCGGGCATGGCACAATTTCCAAACCGCGCGTGCCGGGCTGTCTTCCTCCGAAGTGGGAACCGCTCTCACGCGAGTACGCTGGCTCCTGCCGCTCTTCGCGGCGCTGGACTATGGTCGCCTGTATACCATCAAACCTTTCGAGGTCGAGGGAAAATCCTATCCCATCTCGCATGCCTGGCAACATACGCCTATTCACCTGGTGGGCTGCAACGTAGACCTGGATCATATGGCTCGCTCTTCCTCCACCGGACTGCGCAGCAGCCCGTATAGCCTCGTCCAGGAATTCCTGAATCGCTCCGGTGATTACCTGTGGGGTATGGTCTCCAACGGCCTGCAGCTACGTCTATTGCGCAAAAATGTAAGCATCACCCGGCAGGCGTATATCGAGTTTGACCTGGAAACAATCTTCCAGGGCGAAAACTATGCCGATTTTGTGCTCCTCTGGCTGCTCTGTCATCAATCGCGTGTCGAGGCCGAGCGCCCTGCTGATTGCTGGCTGGAGAAGTGGTCTCGTTACGCCCAGGAGCAGGGCTTTCGTGCCCTTAATAAACTACGCGATGGTGTGGAGCAGGCTATTAATATCCTTGGCGGCGGCTTTTTAGCCCATCCCGCGAATCGCACGCTGCGCGAGCGCTTGCGCTCAGGTGAACTGAATACCCAGGACTACTATCGCCAGGTGTTGCGCATGGTCTACCGCCTGATTGTGCTCTTCGTAGCCGAAGACCGCGAGGTGCTGTTCCATCCCCAGGCCAACGAGACCGCCCGTCAGCGCTATACCGCTTACTACTCCACAGAGCGCCTGCGTCGCTTGGCGGAGCAACGCATCGGTACGCGCCACTCTGATCTTTTTCAGGGTCTCTGGCTGGTTATGGAAAAGCTCGGTAGCGACACTGGTTGCCCGGAGCTTGGCCTACCCTCTCTGAACGGCTTTCTGTTTTCGCATAAGGCTATTCCCGATCTTGTTGGCTGCGAACTGACCAACCACGACCTCCTGGAAGCAGTGCGCTCCCTGACCTTTACCCTTGACGGCCGGATACGCCACATCGTCGATTATAAGAACCTTGGCTCGGAAGAACTGGGCAGCGTTTACGAATCTCTACTGGAAATGCATCCGGCGATTAATCTTGAGGCGCATGCGTTTGAATTGAAATTTGCCAGTGGCAACGAGCGCAAGACCTCCGGTAGCTACTATACTCCCACTAGCCTGATCGACTGCCTACTCGATTCGGCCTTGGACCCAGTCCTAGAGGAAGCCTGCGCGAAGCGGAACCCAGAGAAGGCCATTCTCAATCTCAAAGTCTGCGATCCAGCCTGCGGCAGCGGGCATTTCCTGATTGCTGCTGCCCATCGCATTGCCAAACGCCTGGCAGCGGTGCGCACCGGCAATGAGGAGCCGGGACCCGAGGACCGCCGTGCTGCTCTGCGCGACGTGGTCGGTCACTGTATCTATGGCGTGGATATCAACCCCATGGCAGTGGAACTCTGCAAGGTCAATCTCTGGATGGAGGCTATCGAACCCGGCAAGCCTCTCTCGTTCCTGGACGCACATATCCAGCCAGGTAATAGCCAGCTTGGAGCCACGCCCGCTCTGCTTGCTCAAGGTATTCCAGACAGCGCTTTTGAACCCATTGAGGGTGATGACAAGAAGCTCTGTAGCGAGTTCAAACGCAAAAACAAACGCGAACGCGAGGGGAACCGCACGCTTTTCGACCCAGAGGGCAAGCCATGGGAGCACCTGGGCAACTTAGCAACTGCGATGATGCAGCTAGACGAGATGGGTGACGATACCGTAGAGGAGGTACACCGCAAGCAGGTGCTCTACGAGCAACTGGTCAAATCCAGCGACTACCGCAACGGCAGGCTGTTGGCCGATGCCTGGTGCGCCGCCTTCGTCTGGAAGAAGAATAACGAGTTCGCCTACCACATCACCGAAGAGATCTTCCGCAACATCGAAAAGAACCCGTATAGCATCTCCTCCTGGATGTACGAAGAGATCCAGCGTTTGCGGGAGCAATATCGCTTCTTCCACTGGCATCTTGCCTTCCCCGACGTTTTCCGGGTTCCCAGTGCCAGTGAGCAGTTCGAAAACGAGCAAGCAGGCTGGTCTGGAGGGTTTGATGTCGTGTTGGGGAATCCGCCTTGGGAGCGCATCAAAATCCAGGAACAGGAATGGTTCGCCTCACGCCGCCCTGATATTGCTGACGCTGCAAACGCCGCCCAGCGCCATCGCATGATCTCTCAGCTCATATACGAAGACCCTGCTCTCTTTGCCGCTTTCATGGAAGACCAGCGCAAGGCGACTGGTGAAGGCCATTTAGTGCACAACAGTGGCAGTTACCCGTTATGTGGCAGAGGAGACGTAAATACTTATAGTATTTTTGCTGAGACAATGAGGCTGATAATTAACCCTATTGGCAGAGTTGGTTGTATTGTGCCTTCCGGTATCGCCACTGATGATACAACAAAGTTCTTCTTTCAGAATGTGATGGAATCGCGAACTCTGGTGAGTCTCTACAGCTTTGAGAATGAAGCGAAATTATTTCCTGGTATTGATCATCGTGTAAAATTCGCTCTACTTACAATTGCTGGCAGTGCGAGACAGATTACTGAAGCTGAATTTGTATTTGGAATATATGTTGTAGACAATTTGCATGAGGAAGATCGAAGTTTTTCTCTTTCTGCCCAGGATATTGCGCTGCTTAACCCTAATACTCGTACCTGTCCTATTTTCCGCTCAAAGCGCGATGCTGAACTTACCAAAGCTATTTATAGTCGTGTGCCAGTCCTTATTAAAGAGGGACAAGTTGAAGAAAATCTATGGCAGGTTTCTTTCAATAGAATGTTTGATATGGCAAATGATTCGTATCTCTTTAGAACCCGCAAACAGTTGGAAATGGATGGTTGGATGCTCGAGGGGTATGTTTTTCATAAAGACGGAGAAAAATACCTACCTCTCTATGAAGGTAAAATGGTTTGGCATTTTGATCACCGATTCGGTACATATGACGGGCAAACACAGGCACAAGCGAATCAAGGTAAACTTCCAGAGCTTACTGAAGAGCAACATGCTGATCCATATTTTCTCTCATCACCTCAGTATTGGATTCATGAGTCACATTTAACAAATATTATGAGAGATGATCGAAAAACTCTTCTTGGCTTCCGCGATATCACAAATGCCGTAGTTCTCCGAACAGCAGTATTCAGCCTTCTTCCAGTTGTCCCATGTGGGCACACTCTTCCAATTGTTATCCTCGATGATAAGTACACCTGTGAAATAGCTTATTTTGCTTGTTGTACTTCCTCATTTATTTTTGACTACGTAGCGAGGCAAAAACTTGGCGGTACACACATGACATTCTTCATTCTAAAGCAACTTCCCGTATTGCCACCGACTGCATATCAAGAAACATGTGAATGGGATGTCGGAATGGCGCTAGGGGATTGGCTATTCCCTCGAGCTCTCGAACTCACTTACACCGCCTGGGATTTAGAAACATTTGCGAAAGATTGTGGATGGGAGGGGCCACCATTCAGATGGGATGAGGAGCGAAGGTTTCTGTTGCGCTGCGAGCTGGATACAGCATATTTCCACCTGTATGGCATTGGTCGGGCGGATGTGGAGTATATCATGGAAACCTTCCGAGTTCTGAAGCAAAAGGAAGAAAAGCAGTACGGGGATTACCGGACGAAGCGGGTGATTCTGGAAATCTATGATGAGATGCAGCGGGCAATGGAGACGGGGGAGCCATATAAGACACAACTTGAGCCGCCACCTGCTGATCCCTCGGTGGCGCATGAGCCGAGGGAGGAGATACAGATACTCGGGTAGAGGAAGAGCAGGAAAGACAGTGATAACAGAGCTAAAGACGCCTGCTGATGGATGGAAAACCGTATGGAAGAAATATGGAGTAACGCGTTATGTTGGAAAGTATTCCTCAAATCGGCGAACTGGAAACAGCATTTGAGCAGTTTACCCGCGATCCACAGCACCGTTTTATTGTGCATGTCAGGCAAAAACGCGCTGCCCAGCTACGCGAACTGCTTTCAGGTTCAGCTTCCCTTGATGCAGCAACTTTTGATCATGAGGTCTGGCATCTGGAAAGCCAGACCTATTGGCATGAGCGAAATATTACACTACAACTTTTTGACAAAGACAACGGGCAGAGCCGCCTGGAACAGGTCCTCCAAGAGTACCAGATTCCACTGGAAACGTTAGAACAAGCGCTGGAGGAAGGCACGCTTGAACTGCATGGCAACTACATTTGGGGTCAGGGGAGCTACCGCTACGCACCAGGTCAGAGGGATGAGGATATCAAGAACGCACAGATTCAACAGGCGATAGATATACTCAATAATAGAGATTTAACACCAGAAGAGAAAGGGCATCACATCGATAATATCCCGGGCTTTGGCGAGAATAACGCGACCGGTCTGGTGATGGTTTTTCATCCTACGGCATTCGCTCTCGTCAATAAAATTACCGAAGAGGTGCTCAAGAAGCTTGGCTTTGCTGCCGACACGTCTTCCAATCAGTTTCAGGAAGCCTTGCTGGCATTGAAAGAGCGTCTGGGAGCGCAGGATTTCATCGAACTCGACTGGTTTCTGTATCAATATTCAAACAAAGTACAAGAAAGAAATGAGATTGTTACTGCCCAGGATAAAAAGAGATGGCTTGACTATGTTATACGAGTTTTACAGGATGCTGGTGAACCTCTGAACTATACCGAGATCACTAAACGAGTATTAGCGCTTGGTCCGCAGACCCAGGCCAAAACGCCCGCAAACACGGTAAGCAGGACTCTAACAACCAACCCTCATTTATTTGAACGGATTAACAGAGGAACCTACCGCTTGAAATCCTCATTGAAGGAAATGACTGAAGAGGATGATGTGGTAACCGCCATTCACGTGAAAGCTTCCGAGTATCCGGAACCACCTTTTGATGAAATTCTGACCAGCCTTACAGCTCAAGGCATGTACATCGATGAACGTACCGCACGCAGTTACCATCTCTCGTTGAAAACAGGGAGAATGGTTATTCTGGCTGGTCCCAGCGGTACTGGGAAGACGTGGCTCGCCGAAGCCTATGCTCACGCTGCAGGAGCAGCAGATCTGCTCGTTCCTGTGGCCTCGAACTGGACAACAAATGAAGATCTGCTGGGATATGCTGATCCTTTCCATCAGGAGGTGTATCACGATACGACCTTCAGCAGTTTTTTACGACTGGCTGCTCAGGACTATGAACAGGCAATTGAGTTGAAGTATACACCCCGCCCGTATCATGTCATTCTGGATGAGATGAATCTGGCGCGCGTAGAGTATTATTTCGCGAAGTTCCTGTCGGCGATGGAGGTCCGCGCCCGCAAAGGCGTTGCCTACATTGAACTGGGACCACAATTGACGGTCTCCCTCTATCCCAATGTTCACTTCATCGGAACAATCAATGTGGATGAGACGACTCACGGCTTTGCCGACAAAGTATATGACCGCTCAGAATTGGTCGTACTTTCCGTCTCTCCAGGGAGGATACGTGAGTATATTGGCCATGTTCCCTACCAGGATATCCTCATGCAGGTGTGGTCCAGTATGTACGAAGTGGCACCTTTTGCCTATCGTGTTATCGAAGAAATCAAACACTACATTGAAGAGGCTGAGAAACTAGATGTGCCGTGGCAAGAGGCACTGGACGACCAGATCTTGCAGAAAGTACTACCAAAGTGCAGGGGATACAGCACCAAATTAGGTGAGGCTCTAGAACAACTAAGGCAGATCATTGCAGCAGATACGTTCCCAAACAGCAGCGCCAGGATCACGAAGATGGTGGAAGGATATTACCTACATGGAATCGTCTCCTACTTCTAGCATTGTATTTCTCGACCTGGCAGGCCAGAGCATAGATGCGCCTGTAGAGTGGACTCCCGCACATGTTGTTCTGCAAGTAGACGGCCTAGATGGTGTAAGCCTACATTGTCAACCATTGGGGACGTTGTCTCTGTCAATAAAACTGTTTGATAGACAGTTGCGTATCATCGCCGATTGGCCGCGGGCCGACGCCGGGCACTACCACCTGACCCTATTCCGTCATGAGCAACAACTTGCAGAACGGGCAGTAACCGTGTTGCCCAAAAAGATCGATGTAGATGCGTATAGCTACATGCTAGAAGATCTTGACAGTCGTCTACCTTCTTCCATCATTCTGGGACTCCAACGCGCAGGTGCGCTGGCCGGGCTACATTTTCTCCCACCCGGTCAGTCTACGCTTGCCCAGGAACTGGCGCGACTACGTCGGGCAGTACGAGGAAGCACTGAGCGCCCGGGTCTGGTCAGGGTATTGAAAAGTTTGGCCCTCGATCCCCACGAGCCGCATAAAATACTGGAGGCGCGTGAAATGTGGGTGCCACGTATGCATGCTCGGAGGCCTCATCCCTCACGCCTGACACAGGCCGTAACACGTCCCGGCAACCTTGACGTGGTGAGATTACCGATCAACGTACTGGATACCCGCGTAGAACACAGTTTTGATACATATGAAAATCGCCTGCTCAAGTACTTCTGCCACCTGGTGCATTTCCATTTACGCAGGCTCATACATGTGCTGGAGAAGATGCTGCGCAAAAGTGCCAGGCTCGCTACCGATCTTGCAGAGGCGCGACAATTACAGTACGAATTAACAGCAGCGATGCAACGGGCCTCCTTTCTATCGGAAGTCAGTGAGCCTGCATACACACCGGTACAGATCACAATGGTGCTCTTGAATCATCCCCTCTACAGAGCCATGCTCGAGGGTTTGCTGGAGTTCCAGAAGCGCCTCACCGTACGATTGGACGAGCCAGCACTTGAGGCACCGTTGGAAAATCTTCCGAAGCTGTATCAGGTCTGGGGAACATTGCACGTTCTGGCAGTAACGTTGCACACGGCAGCCGGACTGGGGTACAAGACACAGGCGCAACACCTGGCGCGGAGAGATGAGCACGGCGCATTCATACAGATCCTCCCTGATGGGAGACCGGCCCTCGAACTGGTTCATCCAGTAGATAGCTGTGCTGGCTACTTAGGACATCTGTTTACAAAATCGGGGGCCATATGCCAGCACGACCTCTCTTGTCTCCCATATCGTCTTCACAAAAAATACATCTGTGAGGAAAGATGAGAACAAACAAATTCACGCTCTATAAATCTGCACATAGATGTTTTGACTCAGCAGAAGGATGACGTGTTCTCTTTGTCCGCCAAAGGAAAATGGAACAAGGAACACATAATCCCCTCTCATCTTGACACGACCATTTCGCTTCGCCAAATAGGCTTCATTCGCCC
>Ga0070698_100001303_pt1 | contig 27804 bp, 36 predicted proteins | sample KBSK1502metaG_FD_65477 | JGI IMG/M metagenome (GOLD analysis project Ga0070698, IMG submission 65477) | Corn, switchgrass and miscanthus rhizosphere microbial communities from Kellogg Biological Station, Michigan, USA - KBS K1-50-2 metaG | ecosystem: Host-associated > Plants > Roots >...
GGCTGGGAGTCAGCGCATGGCTGGCCTCGTCCGCGAGTGGCTGGCCGAGGTCAAGGTCATGGGCCGCAGCGAGCAGACCATCAAGTGGTACCAGCAGAAGATGGATTGGTACCTCGAGCATGAGGGCGGCCCGGCGACCCTCGACGGCCTGACGTCAGCCGAGCTCAAGCGGCTGCTGGGGGTCCTCATCGACCGCGGCCTGGCGCCGAACACGGTTCACGGCTTCTTCGAGGTCGTGCGGGCCTTCGCCAACTGGGCGCTGCGGGAGGGCTTTGCCGTCGACCCGGCCGTGATCCGCATGCGTCCGCCCAAGGTTCCCATCACCGAGCTCGAGACCTACACCGAAGGCCAACAAGAGACCATGGTTGCCGCCGCCGCGCCGGGCTGGCCGCGACTCGCCGTGCAGATCTTGCTCGGCACTGGCATGCGAGTTGGCGAGCTAGCTGACCTCGATCTCGACGACTATGAGAGCGACGGCGACGTCGGCTTTCTGAAAGTCCGCAGGGGCAAGGGCGCCAAGTTCCGCCGGGTTCCGCTCTCCAGCCGGCTACGTAGGGAGATCGACCGCTACCTGAATCGCTTTCGCCAAGACGTCGAGACGAATCGGTTGCTAGTCAAAGGTAACGGCCAGCCCGTGCGCATGATGACGGTCGAGTACCTGCTGATGCGGATCCAGGAGCGGGTCGGCTTCAAGGTTCACGCCCACAAGTTCCGCCACACTTTCGCTACCGAGTACCTCCGGAAGGGAGGCGACATCGAGCGCCTGCGTCGCATCCTTGGCCACTCCAGCTATGTGATGGTGATGCGCTATCTGCACCTCGATAAGGGCGATCTCGGCAAGGACTTCGACTTGCGATCGCCCTTCTGAAGGCGACATGCATAAGCAACGCCCCAACACACCTCAGAGCTTGCCGTCAAGCCTGCGGAGACAGCTCTCTCGAAGCGCCCTGCCGGATCGCTTCAAACTGGTAGGGTTAACCTGCTCTTCCTTTTTCTGAGCGCTCCGCGCAAATTGTTCAATGTGGGCTGTGTTGATAATCGTGCCAGCGGTCCTGGACGGCGAGACGCAGCGCTCGTGTGCGACAATCCATTCTGCCCGCCGAGCCGTTGAATGATCTATGCCTGAAGCCTTAGCGGGAGAGACCGTGGCGGAGAGTTCGCACACCATCTACACGATCGGGCAGGGGAGCCTTTCGCCTGCGAGCCTCTTAGAGCGCCTGCGAGCGAATCGAATCACGTACCTGATTGACGTTAGGTCGGCGCCTTATTCGAGCTATAGACCGGAGTTCTCTCGCGTCGAGCTGGATGGATACCTGCAATCCGAAGGCATCCGCTACGTCTTCATGGGAGACATGCTCGGAGGCCGTCCCACCGATCGGGATTGTTACACCGACGGCCATGTTGACTACGCGAAGGTCCGGTCTAAGGACTTCTTTGTGCGTGGGATGGCGCGTTTGAAGAAGGCGCACGACATGGCGATTGCTATTTGCCTGCTGTGCAGTGAAGGAGAACCAAGTCAGTGCCACCGAGCAAAACTCATAGGCCAGGCCCTTGCTGATGAGGGGATCCGCGTAGTTCATTTCCTTCCTGACGCAACGCAACGATCCCAAGCCGAAGTAATGGATCAACTCACTAATGGCCAAGGCGCACTGTTCGACTTGGGCCTGAGATCGCGAAGAGTGTACCTGCCGTGATTTGTCACTAGCGCGCATCTCGACCATCGGTGGATACGGATTCACCGAGCAGACATTCCTCAGAGCGCTTGAGCAGTACGGCGTCGATACTCTTGTTGATGTCAGGCAGCGAAGGGGTCTGCGCGGCACGCGCTACTCCTTCCTCAATAGCCGTCATCTTCAAGCGATTCTGGCAAAGGCTGGAATACGGTACTTACACGCGATTGAGTTAGCCCCGACAAGATCCATTCGTCTTGACCAAAAGAGAGCGGACAGCGATGCCGGTGTCGCCAAGCGCGAGCGCCAGGCGCTGTCGCCGGTCTTCATCGAGCGGTACACCACCGAAGTACTCTCGCAAGCTAATCTGGAACGTCTTCGTGAAAACCTCGGCGATGCCAACACAGTTGCGCTGTTTTGCGTCGAGCTCGAGCCCCAAGCTTGCCACAGGTCATTGGCCGCTCAGTTCTTGGCTAATGTGTTCGAAATTCAGGAGCCGGTGCACAATCTGATGCCATGAGGGTGCTCATTGTTGCCAAGACGGTACTTGGCAATCGCTTCTGTGTGGGCGCACTCGACTCTGAAGGCAACAGCCTCCGATTGTTCGAGGAGGGGTGGGAATATCCGCGGGCAGATTCCCCGTATAAGGTCGGCCAAGAGTGGGATATGGAGGTCGAACAGAAAGTATCCCCTCGTCCGCCACACGTAGAAGATGTACTGGTCACACGGCGGAAACCACGCGGGGTCGTTGCTGACATGGTGGACCGCCTGCATGGGATGGTTCAACCTTGGGATGGCCCGATCACGGGGCTTTACGAAGGCAAGCTCAACTTCACAGGTAGAAAGCGCGGATACATTGCCGAACCTGATGTGCCCAGCCGCAGTACGTGGTTCTGGACGCCTGACAAGCCCCTAACAAAGGTCGAGATCAACCACAAGGTGTATTACCGCTATGACGACTACGAAATGAGTTACGTGGGAGTCGAGCCGGCTGTCGACATAATCCCGGCGGGGGCGCTGGTCCGCATTTCGCTCGCGAGCTGGTGGAAGCAGCCTCAGGCAGGAGACGAGTTGCCGGAGCGGTGCTACCTTCAACTGTCGGGCTGGTACCTCTAAACCGGGACAACCCTGAACGCAGAGACTTGTCCGTGTTGCGAACCTGGTTAGTTCACACCGCTTCGCACATGTTCGAAAGTAACCGCTTGTCGCAGATCACCTGCTGTGATAATGTTGAGGTTGATGTCACTTCAACCCCCCTCCGGCCCATTCGGTGATCGTATTCGGGAGCTTCGGAAAACCAAAGGCTACTCACAGCGTGACCTTGCAGCCAAGACCGGTCTGGATCACACGTACTTGTCAAAGATAGAAAACGCCCGACTCGAGCACACTCCCTCGATTAGGACTATTCAGCTTCTAGCATCGGCTCTCGGCGTTGACGAGCTGGAACTGATGGACCTTGCAAACAAGGTCCCGGCCGTCTTTGAAGTAATCGCTCGCGACCGTGAGGCACTCCGATTCTTCCGTCGCGCGACTGCGACCCTAACCAGACCGTCGCAGTGGCGTGAGCTGAGCAGGTATCTGGATCGTAGCCAGGGGCCACCACGTCGCAATGATTAGCACCGATGCAAATACTGCGAAGCCACCCTGGTCGGTATCCCTGCATCGTTCAATGCGAACGTGTCAGCGGCGCTTTGCTTTCCAACACCTAATAGCTTCGGGCGTCGCGAAGGACGATTTTCGTCGACGGGCTTATGTCGCAAAGCAGTCTCAGGAGCTTAGTGCGTGGCAAGGCCACATCGTTCATGACGTTCTCGCTCACGAATTCGTGGCGGAGGTCCGACAAGGGCGGTATCCACAACTCGATGACCTAACTTCGGCTGCCAATAAGTTGCTCAAACAGCAGCTTGAATTCTCGCGTTCCCGTCGCTATGAGGAGATGGGTGTCAGCAAAGCCGCCGCGGAGCGGAGTTACTGCGTCCTATCGGTCCACCGCCAGGGCGGCGACATAGATGCCGACGCAATCGATGACATGCGAGTTGCAATTGGGAACTGTCTGGGGTTCATTCTTGGCCAGGCAGACTTTATCCGGCTCTTGCTTAGGAGCCAGGAGCTCCAAGCAGAATCGAGCCTTCGCTTCTTCGTTGCTGAATGGCCGGTACGAGCGACCCTCGATCTGGTTTTCAAAGACCCGAAGGGCCAACTCTGGATTGTTGACTGGAAGATCGCAAAAAGCCTCACGTCGGACTATTCACATCAGCTTCGGTTGTACGCATTGGCTGTGTTGCGGTCTGGACGCTGGGGCACCTTGAATCTAAACCAAATCAAGCTTGTCGAGGCCAACCTGCTGCAAATGCGCCTTACGCAGCATCCTCTGAACGAAGCAAACTTGGCTCAGGCGGAGGATTTCGCCTTCCGTGGAATTGTCGAGTTGCGGGAGCTGGTTGGGTCCGAAAGCGATCACTCTGTCCTGCTCGACGACCTCGACACGGCGAATTCACCAGCAACCTGTGGTCATTGCGCTTTCGCGGAATTGTGCATTGAAGCGCTCGTGAAGGCGGGACGCAATCGAGAAGCTGAAGTCATCCAAGGGACTCTCTTCTATTGATGTCAGCAGCTATGGCTCCGAAGCTCGATCATGCCGCCAGCCTCTTCATTGTGAGAAACGCTGGTGACCTCACGATTGGCTATCGGCTGTTGCGAATCAATGGAGTGCCCAGAGACGACCACTACGACAAGAATCTTAATCGGCTTCTCCGGGATACCCAATATGAGCTAAAGACTCCTGTTGCCTTGATCCACCGAGATGGATCGCCCTTCCTTGCAATCCCGACTGGTTCTCCGGAGCCCACATCGGAGCGGCGGCTCATGCCGCACGTTGCCGTCTTAGTTCCGGAACCCTTTGAGCATCTTCTCAACCTTGGCAAGATGGATGCCGCTGACCGTGCGATAGGCGTGTCTTTTCTTCAGTGGGCGGTCCGGGGGACCCTCTTCACGGATCGCCGTCTTTGGAGCCAAGGGCGAGGCTATTACTCCAAGACTCCTCTTCCTGCGCCTGACAGCAGTGATGTGGACATTTACCCAGGTTTTATCTGGAACGTGGTGTTGCTGGACGATACACGCCTCGCTCTAACAATCGATGTGACCTCCAGGTTCGTTGACCGCAGTTGGGTAACCGAACGAATTAGCCGCAGGGAATCTCTTCGCGGGCGAAACTGCCTTTACCAATTCGGCAATCAGTGGTACCTGATTCAAGTTCGTGCGGTGCTGGACACGTCGATCGACACTTACCAGATCTGGCCGGAGGGTTCGCCTCACGCGATTGGGCTGTTCCAGTATGTGCATGAGCGCTGGCGATCCAATCCGCCGGCTTGGATTCAGCACTTGGATCCGAAGAGCCCCACACTGCTATTTCGGACTGGAGCTGATCAAGAACGTGCGGCTCCGGCCGGCCTATGCAAACTTGTCTTGCCTACATCAGACCCCAACGCGGGTCGTTTGCTCAGGCGTGCCATCCTTAGCCCGGCGGAGCGATTTGTAAGGATCCAGCAGGTACTAATCGACCACTTGTCGCGCCTAGAGTTGGACAACCGAGCAGTATCCCTTGATGGGCCTGAGTGTGTAGCCGGGCGCTACTTCTCAATTCCGGCTCATCGCTTCGGCGGGAACTACGTCATGCAGGTTGATGACGGCGAGCCGTCCTCAGCGGCTACGGACACCCAAACGCTGAATAGCTACGCCCGCCGACGGCTGCAGATCGCCCGTAATCCCAACGTCGGCCCAGTGGACCGGACACCGTTGGGCCCCCAGTATCTCTTCTTGCCTGAGTCGCTTCCACGACAGATTAATGAGGACTTCGCGGGTCGCTTGGAGCGAGCAGTTGGTCAGATCGCAGGCGAAAAATATCGGCCGACTCGCGTTCTGTATCACGATCCGGGCACTGCTAGTCTCAGCCGCCAAGTGGCCGCGATTAGAAGTGCCATCGCATCGTCGGGTGCGGCGCATGGCTACGCGTTGGTAGTACTGCCGCTGAACGCACATCCGGACCTTCACAACTACCTCAAGCGGACTCTGTGGCCCGGCCTTCAATTACAGTGCGCGATGGCAGGCAAGATCCGCAGTCATTACTCGCAGAACGGATCCGAGTGGGTACCGAACCAGATGGGTCGCCTGGAGAGCTACGTTCTTAACTGTGCGCTCGGCCTGATGGTCGTCAACCGCAAATGGCTGTGGTGCTTGGATACCCCTCTCCACTACGACGTTTACATAGGCATCGACGTGCTCAACCAAATGGTTGGATTAACGTTCCTGTATAGCGGCGGTCAGCATGTCGTCTTCAGCAACCACGCGGCTAAGCAGAAGGAGCGGCTTTCCAGCAGGCAGATCCGAGGACTGATCCGGGATCGGCTCAGAGTCGATCTGCCCAATCTCGGACTTCGCCCGCAGAGCATCGTCGTCAATCGTGATGGCCGCGCTTTTGATTCTGAAATCAGAGGATTCCAACTTGCTCTGCAAGACCTCGCCCTAGACAGTCTGATTGACCCGGACGTGCTTAGCGGCGTTGTCGAGATTCGCAAGACGTCCTCGGAGGGTGTTCGTTTGGTCAGGCGAGGGCCGGATGGCGTCTGGGTGAATCCTCGGGTCGGCACTTACCTCTCGCTGGGCAGCAACGCCGGCGTCGTTTGCACCACCGGTGCGCCTTTCTCCTTTGACGGCACAGTGAAGCCCTTGATGGTTCGGATTGCTGATGGAGCGCTAGACCTGACCCATGTGCTCCACGACATCTTCCGTCTGTCGCAGTTGGCCTTCACCGCCCCGGACAAGTGTTCACGGCTTCCACTCACGATAAAGCTGGCTGATGACTTCTTGGAGCCAATCGCAGGCGAAGCCGATGAGGAAGAAGCCGAATACGACGACGACGAAATGATCCAGACCCAAGATGGGCTGGCTACACGGGCTGGGTCCGAGTCCGCCGGCACGGGAATCAAGACATGAGCGAGCTCAGCACCCTCGCCCAGGAGTACCGCGTAGCCTCGCAGCTCTCGGAGACCATGAATCGGGCCGTGATCGGGATAAAGAAGGCCGCGCTGGGGACCGAACTCGTCGATGAGTCAGAACTTAGACGAGCTCGCACTACGCTCTCTGACATAGTTGGGGGTTTCCTGACGGCGCTCGAAGCCAGCGCGAGGAGCCAGATATCAACGTCCCGTCGCATTCCAGGAGCGGTTACCCACAGACTCGCCGGGAGTCACAGGGGCGACCTCACATATTTCCTCGACGATCTTCGGCAGCTCAAAGTCAGGCTCGAAGGCAATAACCAACTGACTGATCCCGACCTACGGCTGCTAGAAGAAATGTTAGCGACGGTCGATAGCGAGACCGCTCTGGTGTTCCGGAGGTTAATGCGGAAGTAGTCTCCGCACTCGCCAAATGGAACTATTACTCCCAGGCCTCCTGGCAGACTTGGAGCGGCGGTGTGCGAGCTTGCAGGCAATCCTGTTGGCTCTCCCCGACCAGGCCCACACATCGGCTCATGCCTTGGAGAGCTACCACGTTCTGGAGCTGGTGAAGCGTGATGCTGCCGGCCTGCGGGTAGAGCCGACCTTAGGCGAGCGAGCGTTGCTGGGCAATTACTTGCGGTTGTATCAACGCCTAGCGGAACGAGTTCGCCTGATCGAGTGGATGGTAATGCCATTCGTGGTCCGCTTCGATGCAGGCGACCTCTTCCTCACCCAACTTGTCGCCCGACTCATCGACGAGTGCGCAGCGCCCATACGTCCTCCGCTGGTCGGTGGCTTGTCTACAAATTACTACTGGACGTTTCCGCTCTACTCGGTTATTGGCGTCCCCGCCGGCGAGGTGCATGCTTTACTCGGTTTGCCGGATCTTTGTCACGAACTTGGCCACATTCTTCTAGACAGGCACGAAGCGGCGCTACTTGGTGATTTTGCGGTCAAGGTCGGAACGCATGTGCAAGCAGAAGAAGCTAGGTTGGTCGCCGCCCAGCGGCCACCCGCATATGTGGCGAGCTACGTGGACCATTTTCGCCAGTGGATCGATGACTGGCTTTTTGAGTTCGTCTCAGATATGGTCGGCGCTTACATCGCTGGTCCAGCTTACGGCCTGCAACATGTAAGGCTTTGCGCGAGTCTCGCAGGCAGTGTCTACTATCCGACGCTTGGGGAGGCCGCCGAACATCCTGCCGATTGCGCTCGCTTGGATGGAGTGGTGGCCACGCTCAACGAGCTAGGCGATGTTGGCGGCGCGCATACGGTCTCGTCATGGTGGCGTGATTACGTTGCGATCAGCGGCGAGACTGAGCCAGGCGAGTACTCCCTGTGTTACCCGAAAGCGCTCGTTAACGGTCTTGCCAAGACAGTCGTTGCCGGATGCGCGGCCTTGGGAATCCGCAGTTACGTGTCAGTAGATCAGGCCAGCCTAGTGCGAACTTTCCTCAGGGCTTGGGAGAGGTTCCGGGCCGATCCTGACAACTATCCTGAATACGAACGGACGCAGATCCTAGCCCTTCAAAGGCAGCTCGGCGAGTAACGGCTCAAGGAGGGCCTTCTTTCCCCATCTGGTCCATTGCCCACCTATGCAGGACGTCTGTCTCATGACTCGAGGTCTCTGTCTCCTTTGGTGGGAGTGCCAGCCAGTGCCAAGTGCCTTGTACGTTTGGTCCTAGGGTCGGTTTCCCAACGGTTTCGGCACTCGATCACGACGATTTGCCAAACTGCCGCGTGCTCATTCTATTAACAGCCCGTTCAGGGGTCCTCGCCGGTACGAGCTCGAGATGGACGGGTCGCAATGCGGACAATGTTGTCGAGAATCCATATCGTTCGCGCTAGGCTGACAACTGCCAGAAGGCTTGTTGTAAACACAAGGTCACGGGCAATGCGGTTCGAGTTGGAGTCCCTGTCCAAAAGTAGAGCCCCTAGCGCTGCCAGGGTTGCTACAGCTAGAACGGGATTAACCAGTCGAAGGACATTGCCCAGCTGTGCGTAGCTGGCATGTTCTGTCACAGCTTTCATTCGGGAGCCTTCGCCATAGCTAAGAATGATTGAGGTCGAGGCTATGGCAAAACCCAGAAGCGCTCCCCAAATTGTGGCCAAGGTCCCATACAACGCAGCCTGATTGGACTTGAGCATGCTGTCGATGGCCGACGCACCGCCCAGGTTGGACTGCCAGAAGGCAAAGAGCAATCCAGCGATGACTGCTGTGACTGACTCTGCAAGCACAAAATGATGGCCCCACCAACGCCGCATCAGCAGTCCTAGTAAATAGTGGGTGCGTGGTCGAGCATGCTGCGATGCTGCTTATGCACGCGCTCAATGGCTGCGTAGGCGGAGGCAGGATCAAGCGCTCGTGTGCTGGGATTAATCCTCATAACTTCCTCTTGGAACACGAGATACTCCTTGAGGAGGTCGATGGTTTCGAGTCGACCCGTGGTTTGATCACGCCCAGTGATCTGGAACCTACGGACTTGGCCCCGCAAGTCCCGAGATAGAAGCCCACGAATCACAGGCACTATTCCTGCCGCGAGATGCGATTGCCTCGCTCTGCTCCCAGGCCCCAACACCAACCCCACTTCCTGGGCGTCGCCGGTGTCGCGGGCGCTCTCAAACGCATCGGCAAGAGTGCCGCTAACCTCACGCAGGGTCGGTATGAACGGAGTCCTGATCTTCAGGTCCACTAACCGCACAGATTCCCAGCGCTCCAGAGCCTCGGCAACGTCGGTCCTCAACAAAGGTCGAATGGAGATCAGACTGCTTGGATTGCACCTCACGTTGATGTAGTGCGCAAGGGCTGTCGCCCTCGGACCATAGAAGTTCCAGTCTGCTCCGACGATTCCGCCCGAGAAAAACTGCATATGCGTGCAATCCGCGACTCCGGCACGAGCCGGTATCGTCAGTTGCTTAATGGCCCCGTCCTCTTCCATTTGTGGTAAGTCGGCATGGCGGCTTCGTACAAAACGAAGACGGGCGGGCGAATCCGGGGAGTCGATCAAGGGGAAAACTACGTTGTCCCCTTCCGGTAAGTAGAGATCACCGCTAGGCTTGAGGCCGCCCATTTTCGTGATTGCGGCAGCAACTGAAAACGATCGCGCCTTACCGTCTTCCCCGACACCGGGATCGATCCGGTAGAAGTAGATTCGCCGTGAGGTCGCAGTCTGGGCCAAAGTCAAACAATTGTACGGTCACCGCGAGCTTTGTTAAGTCAACGGCGACCTCGACAGCCCATCGACGCTTCGCAAAGTATGATTCCGTGCGAATTGCCTGTTAAGTCTCGCTATTTGCCAATTCTCAAGGTCAAACAGGCAGAGTTCGATGCGCTGAAGGAACTGCCGAATACGATTCGGCGCCAACTGACCCCAGTGATGGAATTTCGAGCGGAGCCAGGAGCCGAGACCTGGAGCAAGCGACTGTCATCCCATTGGGGCGAAGGAGCGCCTATCTTCGTCGATGTAGTCCCAGGTCGCCGGGGCGTGGGTTTGGCTCAGGCCAGCGACGTCTTGGCTCGAGTTCTTGAGTACTGCCGGCTCAAGGGGGTCCGCGCGATACCCGTAACCGGCCTAGAACGCCCTGGCAAGTATCAAGAAGTTGTAGAGGACGCTGCTGCAAAGGACAGGCGCGGCGTCCTGATAAGGCTCTCGCCGGACGACTCCGAACGTGAGGCTGACCTAGGGGCTCTCATCGGCCATCATGTGAAGAATCGGACGGCTCTAGGTGTCTTGCTCGACTTCGGGGCGATCGAGCCCAGCGCGGCCACTCAGACCGCCCATGCGGCAGATTCCTTGCTTCGTCCACTCAGCGCAGCTGCGACTTGGACTCTGATTGCACTCGCGTCGACATCGTTTCCACAAAGGCTCGGGGACCTTGAGAGAGAGGACATCGGTGATGGGATCACCAGAGCCGTCGTCAAACGAGCTGATTGGGATGTCTGGAACAGGTTGAACAGACGTACTTCAGACGTCTCGTCGCTCCCGGTCTTTAGCGACTACTCGGTTCAACATCCGAAGGAGGCCGATATCGACAAGAAGACCATTCCCCGTGTTCCTAATATTCGCTATACGCTCGACGATACGTGGGTCATTTATCAGGGTAAGAATCTCAACAAAGTGGCAAAGCCCACCTTTGGCGACCTATGCCGCGTACTCACGGCGCGGAAAAATGAATTCGCCGCCTCGGGCCATTGCAACGGGGACGAGTTCCTGGATCAGTGTGCGCGGGGAGAAATCAAACCGATGCCAGCTAGTTACCCGTCATGGCGTCGGCCCTGCTTCACGCACCACTTGACTAAAGTCATCCATCAGCTGGCACGTTAGACCGCCCGAGCCGACGGACCCTCGCGATCGCCAGTCACCTCGCGCCTTAAGAGTGGATTTGACCACGCTACTCAGTTCGTCTAGGGACAAGGCTTCGACAAGGCGTCCCCACAGTGCCCGGCGAGGCTTAGAACGAAATCCCTCCGCCAAGCCTAGTTGGCTCAAGCATCGCAGAACTTCATCACGCCAGAGGAGTTGCACCAGGGCAGCTGGGTCGACCGCCGGGTTGGCATCGGCGCGTCGAAACGATTCGATCTTGACACATCCGCGAGTGGGAGCCGCAACGGCGATTCCCCACCATGCCGGAAGCACCGTGCGGGCGCGAGGTAGATGGCGTTCAGCAGCCACTATCGAAGCCATTTCGAGCGCGCCGCTGTACATCGCAGCTTGATGTTGGAGCCGATCCAAGCTATCGGTATCGGCTTTTATTTCGAAGCCATGTAGGTGTTCATTCACAAGTGCGACATCTACACGAACCGCGCCTTGGCAGAGGCCGAGCTCGTCGACGATCATCGCCCTGGGTGGTAATCCGTGTATGTGCTGAAGGTGCGTGTGCAGCGCCTTGCGCACTCCAAGGTCATTCAACCGCGCAACCGTAGACTACTTACCACTGAAATCGGCGAGTTTGCGTGCCGGGGGGCGCAGCTGGCAAGCTCGGTTCGAGTTCAGCGGGGTGCACCTGCCGACGAGCCACCGAGGCGTGGGAAACATGGCGCAACGGTTTCGGCAACCGTCGTAAACGATCAGGTCGCCTGACTTGTCAGATATAGGAGCGATGAGCTCTCCAAGCGCCTCGCTTCACGCCAGATAGCTGGCGCATGGAGGCCGATCTGATCAGCGAGATAGCCCGCCCAAGGGCTGGTCAGAAAGGTCACCGCTTCCGACCTATGACTGCTCGTCGACCTTCTAATCGGGGCACAGCCGTCGTGGCTATAGCTGTGGCCCAGGTAGTCCGCTATGGCAAGCCTGAAGACTGCCACGATCAAGTCAATGGAGCCCTCGCAGCGACCGTCCAAGGTCATTCGGCCCCGATCAAGTCAATGGAGCCCTCGCAGCGACCGTCCAAGGTCATTCGGCCCCGATCAGGCCATCAAGTTCAACGAACGTGCTCCCGTCCCGAAGAGCCCTCGCCACCTTCCATGCTGTTCTGGGCCTTACCGGCCTTCCCTGTAAAGTCGACTTCAAAGTCGGGTATGAGATCCCGGCCCGACGAGCTAAGTCTGTAAGGCTCCATCCGCGCTTCGCACACGCAGCCTTAAGCTGCGCTGGCACGACGATCACGACCAGACCTCCCGCTCCAATTCGGAATGGCGTGTGGCACACAATTTGCGAACCGCCACCTTCAGGACTCGCCTGGTTGGACTGCGGGGCTGACGTTCCGCTGTGCATCGGAGCCTCACGAGCGGGGGAACCGGACGCGCCGCCGGTTCCCCCCGTGCCCCCTCCGCGGCGCCAACCAGAAGAAGCGTCTGGCATGCCGGGCGACAAAATGTCGGTCATGGTCGCGGCCGAATCCGGGTGCGGATCTGGTCGAGACTCGGCTTGAGCAGACTCGAGACGCGGGTCCTTGCGTGAGTCAGTCTTGGGTGGTTGGCCGCAAGTGGCACAAGTCGTGCCAGAGCACCGAATGGCGTCATGCCGATCGCCATCCCGCCGAGATCCCTTGTGACCTTGCCTGCAGTGCCGTGCGCGAACTTGATGCCTTGGAATAGAGCAATCGGCGCCACAGCAGTGATGAGCAGCACCGCGAAGCCGCTTGCCATCCAGTCAGCCTTGCCGTTGTTGGGCGCCTCGCCGAGCACTGCCGGTAGAAGCAGGGACAGGCCGACAACGAATGCGGTCGCGACTACGAACTTCGAGAGCAGAAGGCCGATCACGAACTCGGCCAGATGGACAGCGCCGCCGGCCATGCGCGGCCAGATGGCGAGCACGCAGACCAAGGGGACGAATGCCATGATCGTCAACACCAGTGCCGCACGCACGATCAGCTCCAGGTAGACGACCAGGGCGAGGAAGCTAATGAGTAGAGCCATGACGATCAGCGCTACGACGTTGAGGTGGACCTGAGAGAGATCCACGCTTCCCGCCGACACCACCGTGTTTGGGTTCGCCGCGCCGAGCTCCTTGTCCCAGGCGTGGCCAAGCAAGGCCGCGTGGACGGTGGCGTACTGAACGACTGCGAGACCTGAGTAGGCGAAGAAGACACAGACGACAACGCGCGGAATGACCGCAAGGCCGAGGCCGAGCTGGCCGCCGAAAATGCGCTCGACGATGCCGAAGGCGACCACGGCGCCGAGAATGAGGAGCGAGATGGCGAGCACTCGGTTGTAGACCGGCACTAGAGCGACGAAGTCGGGCTCGGTGGCGTCGCCAAAAGACCGCATGAGGTTGCTGATGCCCCAGAGCGCGTCCTTGATCGCCCAGGCCGTGATCGCCTGAACGATCTGGTTGGCGTACTGGCTGTAGTAATCGCTGGACGGGTTCACGAGAACAGGCTTCCGGCGTAGTTGGCGGCCGCGATGCCCAAGTAGAGCAACGCTACAGCGGCGATCGAGACCCCGAGTGACGACTTCGAACGCTCGGCGAGCTGTGGATTGCCTGTGAATGAAGCCAGTACCCAGCCGATCAGGGAGACGGCGATCCCGATCCCAGAGACGAGCACTAGGAGCCCGGCTGCGTTGTTGGCGAGATGCGCGAGCCCAGTCAGCACGTTGGCGGGCAGACCGTTGAGGTCGGGATGGACGGCGATCTCGGCGGCGACTCCAAGGAACACTAAGAACCTCCTCTGCCGCGGGCGCGGCGAACCAGAGCGGACGGCGCGAGAGATGGGCGGCGCTGGGACGCGGCGGCGGCGAGGCCGCCTCCTTCGGCTAGCCGTCGGAAATGTGGAACCTGGTCCCAGCGCCTGAGTTGCAAACGAGCGGGCGGCGCGGACGCGTACACGAGTACTGCCTCGCCTAGCCGGCGCAGGTCGTCAGGGCTCGAGAGGGGGCGCCCGGTTCGCTGCTCAGAGGAACTGGAGTTGCGAGCGTCACCGTGCTGCACCCGATAGGTGCGCGTCTCGTCACCGATGGCGCGGCTGAACTGCTCGAGCGTGGCGAGATCACCCTGCCCAGGGAGGAGTAGGCGAGCTCGACAGTTGTTCCAAATGGTGCGGGCTTCCTCGCGCCCATAGCCGGCTTCGATTTGGGCGAGATCGTGGAAGCAAAGAAGGAGCTGGATGCCTTGGCCCGGCGCGCTCGAGGCGTAGGCAGCGAGGCGTGGTATGCGGGCGAAGTTGGCCGCCTCGTCAAGCGCTAAGAGCAGGCGTGGCGCTAGCAAGCCGCCTTGGGTGCGAGCGCGCAACGTGGCCTTGCGGAGCAGACTCGCGACTAGGGCTGAGAACAACGGCCGGCAGCGTTCGGCTTCTTCGGCCGGCGCGACGAGATACAGAGTGGTCGGCCGCGCGAGCAGCTCGTCAAGGTTGAGATCCTCGCCGCCGGCAGCAGTCGCGCGTCGGACGCGTTCATCGACCCACAAGCCGAGGCAGGACCGAGCCGTCGACGCGATCGAGCCCGCCTCCCGGTCCGGCGTCAGTGCATGGGCCTTGAGCAGGTTTGCCGCCGGCTCGTCCTCTACTTTCTTGGCGAGCTCCGCGTAGTCGGCGTGAGCTGTGAGGCTGAGGGTGCTGAGGACGAAGCCCATATCTGCGCCTCGCTCCTTGGCAAAGACGGAGACGGCGGTGATGAGGTTGCCGGCCGAGAGATACCAATGGGCTGAGCTGCCGCGCTTGCCGGCAGCGGTGAAATGGTCGGCGAGCTCGGCGGCAGAACCGCAGTCGCTCAGCCACGCAATCGGATTCCATGTCGTCGCTCGCAGGCCCAGCTCGGAGATCCACGCGATGTCACGGTCCAGAGGTGCGAAAACCGAGACGGCACCCGAAGTCGCGCGATGGCGAGCGGTTAGGCGAACCAGCTCTTCTTTGGTCGAGGTGGCGATCGCACTTCCCGACCAGGTCAAAAGGGTGGGCACAACGACCGTTGACGTTTTACCCGAACGCTGCACGCCGAGTAGCAACACGTTGTCTTCGGCGGGCGCCTGCAAGAAATCGCGGCCGAGAAAGCCGAGCGCTATCCCATCGCCCGCGGCTTGCTCCGGACTGCTGAGGCGACCGAGCAATCTGCGGTCGCGCCGTCCTGCCCAGCGGCTCCTACCGTGACTTTGAGGCCGAGCCGATGGCCAGCCATTGAACGCGAGGCCGATCGCGCCCACTACGGCGCGGATGAGAAGGTCAGCGACGAGCGTGACTAGGACGGTCACCGACCCCAGCCTTCGCGTTCGGCCCGAACGAGTTCTTGCTCGAGTTCATGCTCCATCTGCCGGTGGTATCGCTGCGCGACCGCACGAAGGTGGAGCAGCGTGCCCGCGACCGGACGATGGCCGGCTGGACGGCGCTGTGAATGCGAGCGAGTTCGAAAGTTGACTACTGGCGAGTACTCCCATCGCCAGCGCCGGGCATGGTGACGATTGAGGTCCAAGGTCACGTTTGGTGATGGGATCGAGGGCGATGGGATCCTTGGCGTCCGCCTCGCGGTGTCGCGCTCGAGTTCAGGTGAGCGCTGGCGGGCGATCTCGCCCCAAATCGCCTCTTTCATCCGCTGCAAGCGAGCTCGGTTGATGATCAGCGTGCTGAACCCGCCGGGGGCAATTTCGCGCCGCGCAGCGAGAACGATCTGCACGTGATGGTGAGCTGTGTTTCGGTGCTCGGCGGCAAACCAAGGACCAAGGCCACCGACACCGGCGTCGGCCTCCAGCTGCTTCATGGCGGCGCGAGTTATCCGCCGCAGATCGAGCCCATGCCAATCGTCTGGAGAGATGACGAGCTGATAAACCGCGCGCTGGCGGTCCTCGAGCTTGCCGTCGCGAGTCTTGACCCATTTGGGTGCCAGGCCCTTGGTGGAGCGGGCAACGTATTCGACCAGGCGCCGGCGGTCGGCGCTCGTAAGTGGACCCTCACCGCCGAAGATGCGCCCACCGGGGGATGTCCGGTCTCGGTGGGCGACGTAGCGGACGAAGTCATCGAGGCCACTAGCGCGCGTGGGCTCCGGGCGCTGGTCGCGAAATTGCATGTAGCGCAGGTAGCCGCCGACCGCCTTGCGCACACCGCCAGCGGCTGACACCGGCATGTAGCTGAGCAGCAGTACCGAGTAAGACGACCTCATTGAACGGGTTCTCGCTGCAAGCTAAGCCCGACCGTCTCCAACCGCTCGATGGCCGCTCGTGCGGCGTCCTCGAGCAACCGGCGAGAGAGCGAGACGCCACCGGGGATGCTCGCCTCCTGGAGCTTGAGGACGAGCTCGACCGCGATCAGGATCGCCATCTCGCGGATCGCAGACTCGTCGGGCAGACTCCCTGAAGGCGAATCCGACGCCGCTAGCTCGCCCGCGATAACCGAACGCAGAAGCTGGTTGACGGGAACGCGCTGCTTCGCGGCCAGAGCCTTGAGCTCTGCCAGCTCTCCATGCGTCAGCCTCACCTTCAGCTGGGCGCGCCCCGTGGCGACTCGTTGGCCCACAGCCATCAGCCCCTGACCCTGGCCGAATTGCTCGCCCGGGCTCGGGTTCGGGCTGACGACACGCGCCGGCGCATCTGCCTGGGCGTGAGGCCTGCTTCGCGCGCCAACGCCGTGACTGGCTCGCCGAGTACCTTGACCCGATAGAGCACGCGGAGGTCTTCAGCTGAGGCTGCCCCAATCGGGGTGTCGAGCAATAAGTCCGGCTCAGCCGGGTCGGAAGCGGGCACCTCTTCGATCAGCTCCACGGCCAAGTTGGATCTCTCTCGCGTCAGGGTCTGGCGCACTCGCCGCTCAGCCGCCTCCACAAGTCGGCGCGGGATCCAACGGTCTTCACAACGCGGTTGCCAACGGGCAGCACTCCGCAAGACTTCGACGACGAGCTGCTGGGCGACGTCCTCCTGGTCGAAGTAAGGTGGCTCGGCGATCAGCCGGTGGCGGGCCTTGGTCAACCAGGGTCCCAGGCGATCGAGCAGTGAGCCTGACCAGCGCTCCTTGGGCCCGAGTCGATAAGCAGCCAGCAACGCCGACCAGCTGAGCTCGGGCTCAGGCGCTCCGGTCGATCCAAGTTTGGTCTCTGAGTGGCTCGGTTCCATGCGTTCTCCTCGACTCGAGATGTCCGTCGGGCAGATCGCTGCCTGCTATCTCTCTTATCTGCATCGAGGAGCCCAAAAAGGGAAGACTTCCGCCGACTGTTCTGCGTCTTATGCCGCCTTATTTGCGACTTCTGATCTCAAAATGACCAGCTGCAGCAACCCGGTGGGCGCGCACAGCCGCCCTATGATGGCCGGGCCGTGAGCACGTCATCCGCGCTTTCAGCAGCTCGGGGTCGGCCTCCGGTCGTGCTCGTCTTCAGCTTCTCGGCCTTGTTCGTAGCCGCTGTCATTGTGGTGACGGCGGCACTCGGACTCGGGGTTCGAACCAGCTACGGAACAGGCATCGATTCGCGTCTCGGCAGCCAGCTCCAGCGCGACTTTCTGCTCGACCAGGATGCCGAATCCAGTGCACTCTCAAAAGGCGACACCAGCTTGCTTAGCGGCCGCCTGACTGGCAACGCCCTCCAAGATGTCAGTCAGCAGATCGCCGCAGTCGGTAGTGCAGGCTCGCCACCCACCGTGTCCCTTCAAGCCGGGTCGCTGAACATCCTCAAAGCACAGGATCCGATCGATCCGACTCTCGTGGTCGAGGTCCAGGAGGATGGCACCAAGACGGTCACCTCATCGGCCGGGCCGGACTCAGCTCCGGCGGTGCAAGAGATCGCGTTTCATGGCGATTACTGGATGCGAAAGGACCCCTCCGGGCGATACCTGATCGCCGACCAGAAGATCCAGAACCTGCCGGCTTCAAACCTTCCAGCGCTCGCCCTGACCACCGTGGCCGTGCTCTGGATTGCCCTCGCGGCGAGCCTGGTCATCGTGCGCAGACGCGCGAGCCAGGTTCCGGCGCCAGCCCCAGCGAGCGGGCTTACTGCAGCCGTTTCCGCTCTGGTCGACGCGCGGCCGGCTTACCAGCCGATCCAACAACCGCTTGGATCGCCTTCAGAAGTCCTGGTGCGCACGTTCGGAGGCCTGCAGGTTCACTCCGGTGGCAAGGATTGGGCGCCAACGCTTGGCGCGCGACCCGTAACCGCCTTTGTCTGGCTGCGCCTCCTCGTCGCTGCGATTCGCGACCCGATGGCGCGCCCACTACGTGAGGAGCTGGGCCGCCAGGTAAGCCCTGGGCTCGATCGCGAGACGCAGTTGAAGCGAGTGCGCAACGTCATTCATCAGGGACTTCGAGAGCTGCCGCCGGCCCTGAGTGCTCGGATTGTTGTCGAGCCACAGACAATGAGCTTCAAGCTCGAGGGCTGTGAAGTCGACGCCATCAACCTGCTCAGCGTGAGCTCCGAATATGCCGGCCGGAAGTTGCTCACTGATCCGCAAATGGCTCGGGCTCAAAGCGCGTTGGACGCCTCGACGGGCGCTTTCTTGCCCGAGTTCGAGTCCGTCGAGGACCTCGCCACCGATCACCACCCGACCTGCACCACACTTATTCAGGACCTACGCGAGCTGCTCACCACCAAGCGCGTCGAAATCACGATTTCGGTCGCCGATTCACTCCTGTCCGCGCACCAGCCCGACCGGGCGATAGCGGTCCTAGAGCGGGGGTTCAAAGAGCGCCCGGAGCGGGCGGACCTTCGTGCGCGCCTGGCCGCCGCCTACCACAGCACCGGGCGCGAAGCGGATGCAGCCGCCATCCAGCCTCACTGAGTTCGCCTGAGGATTAGCCTGCGCAGCGCCAGCTTCCCTTCACCTCCACTTGGCTGCTGACTTGAGTGATAAATCCGCGGAGGGTGGCGTCGATGGTTCCCGACTTCATGTCGGGAGCGATGGTGAAGGTTCCCGCGGTCGCGGCCCAGAAGACGTGCTCGTCGGTTATGAACACGCCCTGGTTGTCAGGGTCCGCGTGCCCCAGCCACAGGTAGGGGCCAGGAGAGATAACACTCGGTGCGGCTGAGTACTGGCCCGGCCCAACCGATTGGTAGGGACCGAGGCTCACGCTCAGATCGAGGAGGAAGCTCTCGTCACCAATCGAAAACTTGAGCGACGCCGCGAAGTTCCCGTTACCGACCTCGCAGACGTTATCGGCGTCGATGCCGCCGTGAGGCAGGATGCTCATGTCTGTGATCGCATGATCGACTTGCCCGTGGATATCACCACTGAAGACGAGTCCCACCGCGTTGCAAGCACCTGCCTTCATCCGGGCAACGTCAGCGTCGCGCAGATGGTTGAGGGCGTAGAAGTTACCGCAGGGAACGCTGGAGTCAAATGCCGGAAGCGGCAACGGCGCTCCACACGCCCAGTGTCCGCTGATGTGTACCGGCGCGGCTCCGCTGACATCGCGCAAGACGTCGGCGTCGATGGTTCCGGTGATCGCGTCGGCATTCAGCATCAGCGTTCCCGTGGCCTGGTTCCAGCGCTGGCTAGGATTCGAGATCGAGTCCAGCTCGACCACGCCAGCCACGTTGTTGATCGTCACCGCCTGATGCTCCGAGCTTCCCGGTGCCGAGATCCTCAGCCGGTAGCTCTTACCGCCGGCCACGAGCGCAAGGAGCGCTGTTGGGAACCCATCCCAGCGCTTGGGCACGCTGCACATCTGCGTGGGCGCGACGCTGCTTGAATCCACTGGAAATGCCTGGCCCACTGTTCCGATGACCTCGCCAGTGAGCTGAAGTGACTGGTTCAGGCAGACAGGATTGGCACTTGCGATCTGGGAGGGCCGCAGCTTGAGGACTTTGTAGGCGTCGGCGCAGGTCGTTGGCTTGGGCGCGACGAAGGCGGTCGCCGATGCCCCGTGGAGGGACACTAGGCGTACGACGCCGAATGCCCCAATGCCCACCAAAATCAGGGCTCCAACGCTGATAGCAACATTTCGCTGCATCGCGCTCATCCTCCAAACTCCGCCTGCACCTACTCAGTAATCTGCTGGCGCCCGCGCCCAAATGACCGCCACTGCCCGTCTGTTCTGCGTCTTACACCGTCTTCTTTGCGACTTGTGATCTCAGCCTGGTCGTTCGGCAGCCACATCGATGCGGGCTGGCTTACGCACCGCGTGTGGTGCCACCGGGCCGTCGTCGTCCCCTAGATCACCGTCTGCTGCCAAAACAAACCTCCCCGCAGGCCGGCCCCCCTCGGACCATTGGCTCTGAGGACTGGTGTAATCCGGCTTCAGGCGTGCGTACATCCTTGATTGCCATGAGCTGGCCTCATTGATTTCCTGCAAGTGGCTCAAGGATTTCCGGCGTTGTGTGAAGCGCCGTTGTCGCCGTAATGGCCTGCAGTTCACGCTTGCCTGCGCACGCTGGTCCCGCGAGCACCAACTCGGCTCCCAGACCGGGCAGGGAGGCTATCCGGAGGTCGCAGCCCGTCATCGCCGCCATCTCCTGTAAGAGGCCAATACCGGAGCCGAAATGAGCGCTAGGCGCGACACCGCCGCCCCAGTCGCGGATTCGCAGCACGAAGGGGCAGCTGCGAAGGTGCAACTCAATCCGGCAGGTAACGCTGCCTGAGTGCCGACGTACGTTGCGCAGACCTTCGCGGCTTGCCAGCCAAACCAGCTCCGAGTGATTGGCGGGCAACCAGCCGATTTCGCCGTCGAAGTCGATTTCGGCGTGAACGCCGAGGCGTTTTGCCTCGCGCTTCAGTCCGAGCCGCAGGTCGCTTGGCGTGTTGGCCCGAGGCCAGACATCATGGGGTGTTTGAGATAGCTGTTTTAGATTGGCCTGGACGTCGACCAGGATTGCCAGCGCCTGATCGGCCTGTTGGAGTCGCTCAGTGTGCGTGACATGGGGCTCGATTTTGAGCAGACCGATCCCAACCGCAAGCCCGGCCGCCGCGTCATGGAGCCGCACTGCGAGCTCAGCCGATCTGATCCCTAGGCTGCGCTGCTTCGGGCGAGTCATTTGGGCCGACTGTGAACGCCCGGGCGGCGAAGAACCTCAGCGCAGCCTCAGCAATTCCTCAAGAAACGCTGAGGTTTGCCGACCAACCCTCATCGCCCCGGCTCGATGCGATCCTGGCAGCCAAGAGGATTCATCCGAGCGTCCCGCGAGCTGAGGGCACGCGTGACGTCAGGTCGGTTCTGGTCTTTCCACCCGTGGAAACGATCCCGTCGTGCGGGTTACTTCTTTGAACAGGTGACGGGTGTTGAGGAGATTGTGCACGCGCAGGCGAACTTCCTGGCGGTCCAAGGGCTTCTCCACGAAATCGTCGGCACCGAGTAGCAGAGCGCTATTACGGGCCACCTTGCGGTCGTCTGCCGTTATCACGATTACCGGCAAGAAGCCCAGGCTTGCCCGAGCGCTCCGTAGTCGGCGCAGGATTTCCAGTCCGTCCGGCTCGGGCATATGAAGGTCCAACAGCAGCAAATCAGGCTCGAAGTCACTGAAGGTCTGCTCAACAGCCTTCGAATCGGTTAGGCCGCGGATCTCATCGGCGACGTCGACCAGGAAGCTCTTCAACAGCTCGACGTTGGCAGGCTCGTCGTCGACGACCAAGATTCGGTGCGCCACCAACCGTAGTCTGATCCAACCCGCGGGAGCCTTGTCGCGCACCGGTTTCGAGAGACGTTGCCGGTGCTGAAAGACGTGAATATCTACGAAAAATACGAGTGGACCAAATTGGTCCCTTTTGACCTCCTGGCGGAGGTAGCGAGATAAGCGCGCCGACGGCGCGCCGGCATCGGGGGCAACCAACAATCTGTTGTATTCGGGATATATGCCAATGCGGTATGCACCAGCGTTGAGCGGCTGTGTAAGTGGCCCCGATCGCGATTACTTGTGCCTCACCGCGCTTCCGTCGGGACTAACTACGAGCACCATGGCAAGCGCGGACACAGCCAAAGCTCCGATGGACACAGGCGCGGGTTCTGATGGCATGTCGGCAATTGGCGGAGGTAGCAACAGTCACAGGCTTTAGCGGACCCCGGTGCGATCCGAGCGCCCTGGGTCCGCCGCCCTACAAGAGATAGCGCACGAATCCTCGCGCGTAACTAGAGTTCGGCCCGGCTACTGCATGTCTTGACCACGTCATTGTGCTGAATGAGCGCCATCTGGTCACGTTGCTTACCGAGGTCTCGGTTACTACAACCTTGATCGACCTCGCCGCTCGCTGGATTTGCAAACGCCGGTACCCAGCCGACCGAGTCACACGGCGTCGTTGTTACTCGCGCGATTCTCGGCGGACTTCATCGCGCGTACGGGAGGGCTGCATGACCGATGCACGTTTGCCGCCGTACAACCCACGCCCTGCCAGTTACCCTCCCGGTCCGTTGCCTGCCCGAATGCGTGTTTCGCGGACCGCTGGCTGGACAAATCCTTCGATGCTCGAGGGGGTGATCCGGCTTCTGGCCGAGGAGTTCGATGTGCCTTGCGCTGAGCCGGCCGAGGTGCGGTGGCCGGTTCTGGCCGAAGCGGAAAAGGTGTTCAAGCAGATCGACCACCGGCCGCCCTTTGGACCGGCGGTTTAGAGGGCCACACTGTCGTTCTGCTGGTCGGTTAGCTGCATGGGACGCCGTACGGGTGAGGCGATGACGCGAAAATTCCAAGGCCCTTTCGCTGTTGCCCAAATTCTCATGCTGTTTGCCATCGCTGCCGTCATCTTCTTGGCCGGCATCGCTGGGACGTACTTCATATTGCGGTCAAGGGCCTAGCGGTCCTGCGAAACAAGGTGCCGTCGGCGACCTACTTGCCGCCAGAGCCTTAGTGCTCGCGTTACTCGTCGCAGTAGTCGCAACCCTTGCCTACCGGGTGACCATTCTCAAACCCGACCTGCGGGCGGAGGTGAGGTTTGGGCACGGAGCTGACGGTTCAATGTTGCTGCTCGATAAGCGTCACGATCCAGCCACCTCTCCTCAACCCGGTGGATTCCTGTTCTTCCGGAGGCGGGGGTCTTTTGGCGGACCTCATGGCTCTTTGCCGGGTTCCGCGTTCGGCCGGGAACCTGCCGCATGGGTGCGGTGTATGTATGTCGCTATGGGCACCGCATATGGACTGACAGCTACAGGCGGGCGTGGCGCCGCGACGCTGATGGCGACTGTTCTCCTCGTTTCACTTGAGGCATGCGGCTCCGTCACTAGAGAGCCGGCGCAATCGTCACCGACGACAACCGTGTCGGAAGTTACTAGGGCGTCGTGTGCCAGCACAGTTGCTCCACAGCCCCCGTTCGTTCCCCCCAGCCCTTATCCAATTACTCCGTCCGGCGGTCAGTTTTGGTATGGAACGCCGGCCCTTTGGACGGCGCTACCGGCGAGCGGCGCTTGGGAGAAGCTACCCTTCCAAGGAGGCGTCTTTGCACAAAAGGTGTTCTGGTGGCGCGACGGATACAGCCCAACCAGAATGGCTGCGGGGCAGTTGACGGTCAGCGGCGACCGTATGGGCGGATCAGCCCAACCACTATCGGTATCGGCTCCGAGCAATGCGTTCGCGCCGGACATAGGATCTGCGATGGTCGTGCTGATCAAAATACCGGAATCAGGCTGCTGGGAGATATCAGGCAACTACGAGGGGAACAGCCTCAGGTTCGTCATCTGGGTTGCTGCATAAGCTCTGAACCGCGTATCCGTCTGATGCGCGGGCTGAATGCTCCTAGACAACCATCCCAGCGCGTGGTTTTAGCAAGTCTCAATTAACACGGTCGTTAAGCGAGTGAGACGCCGAACTCTGGCGACTAAAGGGCAATGCCGGGGACCTTGCGTGTCACGAAGCGGCAGGGTCAAATCTTGAGCCTCGCGTCGCAAGGGATGACCGACAAGGAAGTCGCGCGACGCCTGTCGATCTCTCCCAACACAGTTCGAACCCATTTGGATCGGTTCTACAGAGCGAACGGCCTCAGGAACAAAGCGGAGGCGGTCGTTGTGTGGAACAGGTACCTGAACGCTCGCCACAAATGACTGTTGAGCGCCACCGAGCTGCTGGTCGGCGCACACGTAGGCAAGAGTGCGCGATGTCGTTGAAAACATTGAATTAACAACGGTGAATCGAAAAATGTGACTGGCGTGAAATCAATCGAGCGCCTAACTTTATCCATGGGACGCATCGACACTTCGTAGGGATCAAAGCAAAATGGCTAGTCTGCGGGATTCATTGAATGACTCTGCTGACACAATTTGCGTCATCACGCGGTTCCGACTCCGCAGCCCCTGGCATGTGCTTCTTATGTACGTCGATTATCGACGGGTTCTTCGTCACGGGTTACAAACGCCCGGGCTAATCCAAGCAGTGTTTAGCCTCTCCGATCATAGAACGTGCCTTATCACCTCATTCTGGACCGATAGGGACTCGATTCTGCGATTTGGAACATTCGTCCCTTATCACGTTGCCGCAGGCAATCGCGCATTTGGCAGGCTCGACCGCGATGCCAACGGTCCGACGCTGTGGTCCGCAAAGTGGCGATTGATTGAGGTTGGTACGAACACCAACTGGCCTGGACTGACCATGGGCCGACGTGCTTCGCATCGGACTCAGGAGGCGCGGGCGGGCGTCCCATGACATTGACGGGCGTATCTGACTATCTGTCTCTAGGACTTCAGCTAAGTGTTGGGTTCGTACTCGCTCTGTCGGCCTGGACAAAGGTCAGGCATCCGTATCGGTTTGCGGACAGCGTGAAGGCATACGCCCTGCTTCCGAGGGTCATGACACGACCTGCAGCGGCGCTCGTGATATTGCTTGAGGTGCTGATTACTGTTGCCCTCTTGACCAGCAGTGTGCTGGCACTAGCGTTGCCGGGTGCAGTCTTCCTGTTTGCGATCTTTCTAGGCGCCGTAAGAATCAATTTGCAACGGCGGCGCGCTGTTGCCTGCGGATGTTTCGGCGACTCCGAGGAATTGATTTCGCCTCGGACGGCAGCGAGACTCGCGCTACTTGTCGCAGTGGTGGGCGCCCTATGGCTGCGCGCCGCCGCGGAGCACGGCGCCACTTCGAACGTAGCAACACATCCACTGGCGGTGATCGGGACGCCGGTGGGGATTCTTGTTGTGTTCTGGTCCTTCACATTCCTGATGATCGGCCGATGGCTTTTGGCTTGGACAGAGACTGGGCAAGCGTTGCAACGGATTTGGCATTGGTGAGCTGGGCGATGACTAGAACGAAGGCGGTGGTACTGCCGTGAGATTTCCAATCGATCTGACCACAGCGATTTTCCTTTCGACTGTTGCTCTTTGGTCATTGGCGCTATTCCACAGCTTCTTGCTTATCGGAATCGTGCGGACCCTCTACCCTAGGAGCGAGCCCCTCGGCCACGGATCCACGAAGCGACTCGGCACGGGATCGGAGGTACCGAGTTTCGAGGCTGTCGATTTGGACGGAGAGTCGCTTTCCAACATGGACCTTGTGGCGCCTACGACGGCCATCCTCTTTGTGTCACCTCGCTGCCCGTCGTGCACGGTAACGCTCTATGAGCTGGAGGCGCTCGACGTTAAGACTCAGGGAAACGTTGTTGTCATCTGCCGAGGGAATCTCGGTGAAACAATGGCGCTTGCTCGGGATTTCAAGGTCAGGGCGCGGTGGGTCGCGGACGCTGACGACAAATTGAGAAGAGCCTTCGGCGTGACGACAACTCCGACGGCCGTTTTGGTCGATGGTCAGAACCGAATCCGAAGCTACGGCGAACCTTTGCGGGCAGAGGACTTGGGTGCACGCCCGCTGGTCCCTGAGGAGGCGTTGTGATGGTCGATACCGATGCTGATCTGGATATTGATACCCATGACGTAGCGGGTCAAGAAGATGAAATGCGCCTTCGAATTAGATCGCTCACCGTCGCGCTTTCTGTTGCGCTGCTAGGTGCTGCATTAGCCAGTCTTGCAGTGGCGCCGATGCTGAGCATGTTTTCTGCTGCGGTCTTGGTCGGATGGTGTCAGCTGCCAAGCGTTTGAGGTCAGTCGCTCATTGGAGCGCTATCGCCCCTTGGGAAGGTGGCTGGAGCGAGGAAGACATGGTTGCTGAGAGTCACCAGCTATTCAGTTGCCGGCACGATCTCGAGCACCATCGTCGGCGCTGTCCTCGGTGCCTTGGGCTACGTCGTTCTTCACAACGCAAGCCGGTCTGTGTTAGTCGCAATGCTGGTCGCCGCTTCGGCGCTAACCACAACCATGGCGTTGAGCGGGGGACGCGTCCCCGTTCCGCAATTAAGGCGTCAAACCAAACGATCCTGGGCTATAACGTCGTCTGCCGTCTGGGCAGCTGCGCTGTGGGGGCTCGACTTGGGATCAGTATTCAGCACCCGAATCACGCTGCCAGCTGTTTGGATGCTCATAATCGATGCCTTTGTAGGGCGCGCGCCCTTGATCGGCAGCATCATTATCGCCGCCTATTGGTTGGGCCGTTTCCTCCCCGTGTGGGTTGGCCCGGCTCTCCTTGTTTCACCAACGTCCACTTCTTCGCTTATTGCGGCGATCTGGGCAGAGCGGCGCATGTTGCAGGTAGTTGGTGGCGCGGCTCTCATTGTCCTGTGCACAAGCAGCCTCGTTTGGACCCTGCAAACAGGGTGGCGCTAGCTCCTAACGAGATGAATCCAATCACTGGCGCCGCATAAACCGGTTTTCTTCAATAGAAGGAGGTAAAGACAGAAGTGTCCTCGGAAGAATTGGTTAAGAGTCTAAGCGATCACCTTGGGCGCCGCGCCTTTTTGGTCAAGGCCGGCGGCGCATCGATAGCTGCCCTGGCCGCTGCCTTCGGCATACCGAAGGTCAGCCTTGCGGCGTGTGGCAATTACGAATGTTGCAATCTTTGCTATCCACCCTCGCCTGTCAACTGCTCTACTTCAAACTGCTGGTGCACATGGTGCTGGGGATGTTGTAACTCAAGTATTTGTGGTGGAGACAACAGCGTATGGCGCTGCTGCGAGTGCTTTGGCGTAAACGGAGCGTGCGCTAGCAGCTGTGTCGGCGGAATTTGTTCCTGGATGACGGAGACTGGTGGCCCTGGAAGCTGCTGAGGTCAGCAGGGGTCAGCAGGTTCGTTGTTGGGTCGCCGCAGTCAACGCCATCGCCGTGAGCTACCGTGGACAGCGACCTATCCGAGTGCTGCGTGCTCGGATAGGTGCGCCTCTGTCGTTTGTTGCTGAAGCGGACTCCCTATTACTGATATATGCGAGTTCTTTGAGCGTCGCGTTGCGGACTGATGCTGAAGATCGCCGCTGGATCTGCGGCCATCACGATGAAGGACCAGGGCTCTTCCGCGTGGACCATCACCGAGGCGTTCGAGTGCTACGAAATCAATATCTCGGCGCCTGATGTGCAAATCAAAGCTGGAAATACTGGTGAAAGTCGACGATGATATGTGAGAGCATCACCTGCGGCATTCTCGCATGGGGCACTCTAGGGTTCGCGACCTTGTTGTGTGCCTGCATCACGGCCGTCGCGTTCAACCTAGGCGGGCTTGCTAGACGAGCAGCACCACAGCACTACGCCTTGTTCGTCGTCCTTCCACCACCGGGACGCTGGATATGGCGTGCCACCCTACTCTGTTGTGCCTCATTGCTTGCGTTATTTGGCCTTGCCGTTTCATTCTTCCCAGATCTCTGGGTTGTTGCCATATGGCTCTCAAGTGTCGTGAGTCCATGGGTGCTCATCGGCGCAGCTGTCAGCATGATTTGGGCTGTGCTGCGATCGGCGAAGAATCAGACTTGACTTTCGGATCCCATTGATCTCCTGCGAGGGTCGGCCCATGTCCCTCCAAGCCCGATGACTTGGTATTTGGGGGCTCGCCGGCAACGCACTGGAGGGAT